>MDTE01094088.1_pt1 | contig 78807 bp, 75 predicted proteins | sample 811231 | NCBI WGS metagenome assembly MDTE01 (sample SAMN05326651, study PRJNA326480) | marine metagenome | isolation source: seawater | place: Indian Ocean: Red Sea | collected 2010 | reverse complement strand
TAGTCAAAAGGAGAGAAATTCTTTTTAAATGCACTCATAGAGGAACAAAAGAGTTAGATTTGTTATTGGGTAGTTATGTAAAAAAATATATTAATTCTATGAACTTTAATGATTTAAATGATTTAAATACTATTTTAAATTTTCCAGATTCATATTTATTTAAAGTATTAACCAACAAGATATCAGTTGATAAAAAAATGAATGTAAAACTAGTAAATAAAATTATTATTTTTAATAAAAGGATTAATAAATATATCTAACTATTTGAATATACTATGTTTTTTATTTTTTATTATAAGAACTTAAGATGTCATAATAACTTATTAATATAAGTTATTGTTTTTATTCTATATTTAATATAAATGAAAATAATTAAAAAAATTTTTAAAACTAATACTAAATCTGTTAATAAAGCTGATAAAAAAATTAAAAAAAAAGATAATAATGGTTTATATCAGGATTTAATTAATGTAGTTAACACTCCATTTATTGTAATAAATTATCTTGATGACATAATATATACTAATAATGCAGCAAAAAATAAATTTAAATTATCATCAAAACATAAAATAACGAATTCTTTTAGAACTCCCGAATTTTATGAGAATTTAAAAAATTTTAAGAAAAAGAAAATAAATACTTCAGAATTTCAAATTGAATTATTTTCTTTGCCTTTTTCAATTATTTATAATATCAAATTACATAAACTGTCAGATAGAAAAATTCTTTTGTCTTTTTTAGATATAACAGAACTTAATAAATTTGAAAATTTACATTCTGATTTTATAGGTAATGTGAGTCATGAACTAAAAACTCCTTTATCTGTTTTGTTAAGTTCTATTGAATTATTAATTACAGAAAAAAAAATATCTAATAAAGAAAGAAAAGATATTTTGTCTATTCTTAATAAAGAGTCTTTAAAAATGAAATCTATAATAGAAGATTTATTAAATCTAACTAAGATTGAGTCACAATTTAAAAAAAAAATTAAGAAAAAGATTAATTTGAATGATGTTATAAAATTATCAATAAATTCTCTAATTACAAAAGCAAAAAAAAATAAGATTAAAATAAAGTTTATAAGTAATAAAAATAATATAATTACCGGAGATAAAGATCAACTGGTTCAATTAGTAGAAAATATTTTAGATAATTCAATTAAATATGCATTTAAAAATTCTTTAATACAAATTTCTTTGAGAAGTAATAATAAAAATATATTTTTAATTTTTAAAGATAAAAGCAAGGGTATACCTCAATCTTTAATACCAAGATTAACAGATAGATTTTATAGAACTCCCGAAGTAAAAACAAAAAAAATTGAGGGAACAGGGCTTGGTCTTGCAATTGTAAAATATATTGTTATTAGACATAATGCAAAATTAAAAATAACTAGCAAAATAAATGTTGGTAGTAAATTTGAAATTATTTTTAATAATAAATAATTCTTTTGTTTTATTCTTAATAATTTTACATATTCTTGCATAAATTTTGTAACAAAATTGTAATAAAAATTTTTTAAAATATCTATCTATGTACATTATCTTAGCAATATTGTTTTGCTCCGCTTATGGTTTTTATTTAGGAAAAAAAAAATCTAAGGCTTTAGTTGCTAAAGGCAATTATATGGATTTAAATTCAAAGCCTAATTATCATGGGTATTATATTTTCTTTTGGTGTATTATTCCTGCTTTTATTATTTATTCTTCACTTTATTTTTTTGGAAATATATTTATAAAAGCAAACGTTTTGACTCTTGTCCCTGGAATTGAAGACATTTCAAAGAATGATATCGAATTTATTTATGATCAAATAAAACTTATGGCATCCGGAAATGCAGATGCATTTAATACTGATGAAAAGTTAATAACTGCTTCGGAAAAATATAATTCATTAAATAAAATCATGTTTATTTCCTTATTTTTATTAATTCTATGCTTAATTTCTTTTGTATTAATTTTTGTAAAAAGAAAAATAACATTGGAATTTGGCGCAAGAGAAAAAGTTGAAAAGGTTTTTAAAACTTTATTATTTTTTTGCTCTGTAATAGCAATTTTTACAACTATAGGAATAGTATTATCATTACTATTTGAAAGTATTCGTTTTTTTAAATCAATATCATTTTTTGATTTTATTTTTGGAATACATTGGAGTCCGCAAATAGCAATTAGAGAAGACCAAGTAGGTAGTTCAGGAAATTTTGGATCTATTCCATTAATGACAGGAACTTTACTTATAACTTTAATTGCAATGATAATTTCTGTACCAACAGGTCTTTTTTCTGCTATTTATTTATCAGACTATGCTCCAAAAAAAATAAGAACCATAGGAAAACCATTACTAGAAATTCTTGCTGGAATACCAACTGTTGTTTATGGTTTTTTTGCCGCTTTAACAATAGGCCCTTTGTTAAGAAGGTATGGAGAATTATTTGGACTTGATATAGTTTCTGAAAGTGCTCTTGCTGCTGGCCTTGTTATGGGAATTATGATTATTCCATTTATATCATCTTTATCTGATGATGTTATTAATTCTGTTCCACAAAGACTTAAAGATGGCTCTTATGCTTTAGGCACAACTAAATCAGAAACAATGATTAAAGTTATTTTACCTGCTGCACTTCCCGGAATTGTTGGATCTATTTTATTAGCTGTATCAAGAGCAATAGGGGAAACAATGATTGTTGTTATGGCTGCTGGAATGTCAGCAAAAATAACTGCAAATCCTTTTGAAGCTGTCACAACAGTAACAGTTCAAATAGTTACTTTATTAGTCGGAGATCAAGAATTTGATAGCCCTAAAACATTAGCTGCATTTGCTTTAGGTTTGGAATTGTTTTTTATAACATTATTTTTAAATTTAATTGCTTTAAGAATTGTTCAAAGATATAGAGAAAAATATGAGTAACATTATATTGAATGATTTGTCTATTCCAATTAGTTCTAAAAGAAAAACTAAAGAACTATTGTTTAGAACTTATGGTTTAATTGCATTGTCTTTTGCAATAACTATGCTTTTATTCCTTTTGTTTACTATCTTTTCTAAAGGTTATTCTACGTTCTATCAAACAAAAATTAAATTGGATATTAATTTTAATGAACAATTGATTGATCCAATAGGCAATAGAGATATTTCGGTAATTAAATCTGCAGATTACCCAAAATTAATTTCTCAATCACTTTTTGAATTTTTAAATATTGAAGAAAATCATCCAAAATCAAAAGAAATTAAATCTATTATTTCTTATAACAGTTTTTTAACAGTTAGAGAACATGTATTAAACGACAACAACATTATTGGTAAAACAAAAAAAATTGATTTAATAGCATCTGATCATGTTGATCAAATGATTAAAGGAAATATAGATATTAATCTTAAAGAAGAAAATAGAAATATTTCAGATTTTCAAATTAATGCTATTGAAAAATTAAAATTAGATGGAAGAATCTTAACTGTTTTTAATAAAACATTTTTTACTAAATCTGATAGCAGAGAACCAGAAGTCTCAGGAATATTAGGTGCTGTGGTTGGATCTTTTTATTGTTTATTAGTCGCTTTATGCATAGCAGTTCCTGTAGGCGTATCAGCAGCAATTTATTTACAAGAATTTTCTATAAAAAATAAATTTTCTGATTTTATAGAAATAAATATTAATAATTTGGCCGCAATACCTAGTATTGTTTTTGGTTTACTTGGTTTATCAGTATTTATTAATTTTTTTAATTTACCAAGATCCTCACCAATTGTTGGGGGGTTAGTGTTAGCTTTGATGTCACTTCCTACAATTGTAATTGTCACAAGAGCATCATTGTTAGCTGTGCCAGATACTATTAGAGATGGTGCTATGGCATTAGGAGCATCTAAGATGCAAGCAGTTTTTAATCATTGTTTACCATTAGCTACACCTGGTATCTGTACAGGAGTAATCATATCTTTAGCAAGAGCGTTGGGAGAGACTGCACCATTATTAATGATTGGAATGATAGCCTTTATTCCTGATACTCCAAAAATTATAACGGATCCAGCAACTGCATTACCAGCGCAAATTTATATGTGGGCTGATCATCCTGAGAGAGCATTTGTTGAAAGAACATCAGCCGCTATAATGATCTTATTAACATTTCTAATTGCAATGAATGCAGCGGCAATTTATATTAGACATAAATTCGAGAAAAAATGGTGATCATATGACAGATAATCAAATTATTTCAATCGCAAAATTCAATAAACTTAAAAAAAGCACAAGTAAAAAAGTTAAATTAGTCGTTCAAAATTTATCAGTTTTTTACAATGAAAAGAAAGCAGTAGATAATATTTCTCTTAATATAAATCAAAACGAAGTAACTTCTCTTATAGGCCCTTCTGGATGTGGTAAATCTACTTTTATTAGATGTTTAAATAGAATGAATGATGTTATAGAGAATTGTAAAATAGAAGGAAGTGTTTTTTTTAATAAAACTAATATTTACGATCCTAATATTGATATTGTTAAATTAAGAACAAGTATAGGTATGGTATTTCAAAAACCAAATCCATTTCCAAAAAGTATTTTTGAAAATATAATTTATGCACCGAGACTTCATGGTTTAGTAAATACCAAAACAGATGAAAAAGAATTAGTAGAAAAAAGTTTGATTGAAGCTGGATTATTTGATGAAGTTAAAGACAGATTAGAAGATTCAGGCACAAGCTTATCTGGTGGGCAACAACAACGTCTGTGTATAGCAAGAGCTATTGCTGTAAACCCTTCAGTAATTTTAATGGATGAACCGTGCTCAGCTTTAGATCCTGTTGCAACTGCAGTTGTAGAAGCGTTAATCGATGAATTAAAAAAAAAAAGAACGATTGTTATTGTAACTCATAATATGCAGCAAGCTGCAAGAGTTTCAGAAAAAACAGCTTTTTTTCATCTTGGAAAATTAATAGAATTTTCTGACACTGAAACAATATTTACAAAACCAAGACAAAAAAAAACATTAGATTATATTACAGGTAGATACGGATAAAAAAAATATTATATAAATAATCATGGTAGAAAAACATATAGTTAAAGGATTTGATGCTGATATTGATAGTATTAAAAGTCATATTAATAAAATGTCAGGCTTGGTTGAATCTCAATTATCATATTGTTATCAAGCATTAAGTGAAAGAAATAGCGTTCTGGCAGTAAAAGTTATTGAAAGAGATAAGCAAATTGATAGCTTATATCAAGAATTGCTTGATTTGGCAGTTAAGTTATTTGCATTACGTCAACCATTTGCTAATGATTTAAGATATGTGATTTCATCGATAAAAATTGCAAGTGACATAGAAAGGATTGGAGATCAAACAAAAAATATTGCAAAAGCATCAGTTTGGCTTTCTAAATTACCTCAAAATCAGACAGTATTATCCGTTGATAATTTATTCGAACTTATAAATACTAATTTTAGAAAAGTTGGAAATTCATTTAATGATGAAGATTCAATTAAAGCAAAAAGAATTTGGCTTAAAGATGCAGAAGTAAATAAATTATATGATATTTTATTTAGAGAAACTTTAACTTACATGTTAGAAGATCCAAGAAACATAGCTAGTTGTAGTCAAATTGTTGCTATTGCAAAAAATTTAGAAAGAATAGGGGATCACACACAAAATATTGCAGAAATGATTTATTATTATGTAACTGGAACACATATTGAAAAGAAAATTTCTGCAGATGAATATAAAAATTATAAAAAAAATAAGAAATATAAAACTAATATTTCTAATATTTTTAAAAAAGCCAAACTTATAGCAAAAAAAAAGTAAATGAAAAAAAAAATACTTTTAGTTGAAGATGAAGATCGTCTAGCTGTAGTTTTAAAAACATTCTTTGAAAGAAAAAATTTTGCCATTAATGTAATTAAAGATGGAGAAGACGCTCTTTTTGAAGCCGAAAGTTTTAATCCAGATTTAATATTGTTAGATTGGATGTTACCTAATATGTCAGGTTTAGAAATTTGCAGGCAAATAAGACAATCAAAAGAATTAAAAAAAACACCAATTATATTTTTAACTGCAAAAGGAGAAGAGGAAGATAAGCTTAGAGGTCTTGATTCAGGCGCTGATGATTATATAACAAAACCTTTTTCACAATTAGAATTGTTAGCAAGGATAAATGCGTTATTAAGAAGGAGTAATCCTTCAGATTTAGATGAAGTACTTACATACAAAAATACTATTTTAATGGATTTAAAAGTTCATAGAGTAAAAAGAGATGGTAAAAGTATAAAATTAAATCCAAAAGAATTTGATTTATTAAAATTGTTCTTAGAAAATCCAGGTAAAGTGTTCTCGCGCGATCAGTTATTAGATAAAATATGGGGAAATGTAAATGTGGAACCTAGAACTGTAGATGTACATATAAGAAGATTAAGAAAGAATATTAATATAAATGGTAGCAAAGACTTAATACGAACTGTAAGATCTTCAGGTTATTCACTTGATATTATCAAATAGATTTATTTTTTTTATTTAAATTAATTTCTAAAAGTCTTAAATTAAATGGAATTCCTTTAGTAGTTTTTAATTTATTTAGTTCTTCTTTTAGATCTTTTATAAATAATTTTTTATCATTTATTTCTGAAATAATTTGCAAAGAACGAGCTTTCCACCATTTTATATGTTCTTCACAAGAACCATAAATTTTTTTTTTTTTAATTTTATTTCTAAATTATATTCTTTTTTTAAATCAAAATATTTGGAAAATTTTTTGTTAAGTTCTTTTTTAGTGATTCTATTTAATAATTTTGCCGCATTAATAATTTGTTTAATAGATAAATATTTCTTCATTATTTTGTAAATTATTCTTTTAAACTCTTTACCATCATTTTTTTCTATCATAAGAATATTAATAGTTCCATTTTTTTTCATTACTCTTTTTAATTCTTTTAAAGCTTTATCTATGGATGTAACCCAATGAAGAGCTAATGTTGAAACAATTTTATCTACTGATTTATTTCTTAAAGGAATATTTTCAAAGCTTCCTTCTATAAAATTAATATTTTTAAAATTTATTTTTTTTTTAGCAATTTTAAGCATTCCTATTGCAGGATCAATTCCTATAAGTTTAATGTGATTAAATTTTAATTTTTTTGAGATTATTTCAAAAACAAATCCTGTACCACATCCGATATCAGTAATTAAAATATTTTCATCTTTTATATTTAAGTTTGAAACAAACTCTTTTGTTTCTTTACCATATAAAAAATTTTTATTTATTCTATCTTCATAAATTGATGAATTTATATTTGAATAATTATCTATAATAATTTGGTTTTTATTATGCATATTTTAATTACTTAATTATGGCGGATGGGGTGGGATTCGAACCCACGAAGAGCAAAAACCCTTGCTGGTTTTCAAGACCAGTCCTTTCAACCACTCAGGCACCCATCCATAATTTACTTATAGAATAAAATAAATGGAAAATTATACTAATACTAATTTAAATAAAAAAAACAAAAATGAGATTAAAATATTACATATTCATTATTTTCTTTTTTACATGCATTAATAACATTTATGCTGATGATACAAATTTTAATATTTGGTTAGAAAATTTTAAAATAAGAGCATTAAATGAAGGAATTTCACAAGAAACTATAGATAATTCTTTAAATAAGGCAAAAATAATACCTAGAATTATTGAACTTGATAGAAAACAACCAGAGTTTACACTTACTTTATCTAAATATTTAAGCAATGTTGTTTCAAATAATAGAAAAAAAAAAGGTATAAGAAAAATTAGAGAAAATTGGGATTTATTAGAAAAGATTTCTAATAAATATAATGTTCAACCTCGATTTATTGTTGCATTATGGGGAATTGAGACAGATTTTGGAAGAGTAACAGGAGGCTTCCCTGTAATCGATTCTTTATTAACTCTTTCATATGATGGTAGAAGAAGTAAATATTTTTCAAAGGAATTAATAAATGCTCTCAAGATTATTGATCAGGGACATATAACTTATGAAAATATGGTTGGATCATGGGCAGGCGCTATGGGACAAACACAATTTATGCCCTCAAGTTTTTTGAATTATGCAAAAGATTATAATAATGATGGAAAAAAAGATATTTGGGGTTCAAAAGAAGATGCACTTGCTTCAGCAGCTAATTATTTATCAAATTTAAAATGGAATAATAATGAAACTTGGGGTAGGGAAGTTAAAGTAAATAATGAATTTAATGTAGATCCAAGCGAATTAAATTTAAAAAATAAAAAAAAAATGGATGAATGGCAAAATCTCGGCGTTAGGAGAATGGATGGTTCAGATTTACCTAAAAAAAATATTGAAGCTTATTTAATAATGATAAAAGATAATAATAAACAAAGATATTTTCTTGTTTATAAAAATTTTAAAAAAATATTAAGATGGAACACATCTAATTATTTTGCTATAGCAGTTGGTAAATTATCAGATTCAATTTCAATTAAATAAAAATGTTAAGAATTATATTTCTTTTTTTTTTCTTTATAAACAATCAAGTATTAGCTGATAATAAGTTAGATATTAAATATTTTCTTGAAGAGAAACCTTATAAAATTAAAGGAAAATGGCACTATCCAAAAAATAATATGCAATATAATGAAATTGGAATTGCATCTGTATATAAAGGAAAAAAAGAAAAAAAAACTAAAAATGGTGAATTTTTTTCAAATAAAAGAATTTTAGCTAAGCATAAAACTTTACCATTACCTACTATTGTAAGAGTTACAAATTTAAAGAATGGATATTCAATTAATGTTAGAATTAATAGTAGAGGCCCCAGAAATAATTATAGAATAATTGAATTATCTAAAAGAGCTGCTGATTTTCTTGACATTACTAATTTAGGGCTTGTAGAAGTTGAAATAGTTCCTGATTTAAGTTTTAGAGAAAGAAATAAAATAATGAAGATTAATATTAAAGATAATAATGAAAATTTAGAAGAAAATATTGCAATAGTTAAAGAAAGTATTTATGAAGAGAATCTATTAGATGTTAAGAAGAAGGAAAAAGAAGAAAATAAAAATGAAAATGTTTCGTATAAGAAAAAAAAATCTACTTTAAATATAAATTTTAAAAAAAAAAATATACAACCATATTATTTAAGAATTGAAATAGCGCAATTTAAATCATTTAGAAAGGCTAGTAATTTAAAAATTAAAATGAAGCCAATTTATGATAAAATTTTAATTAGTTTAATTTTTATTGATGGACAGAAATATTATAAATTGACAACTAAGCCAATTAATAATTTAAATGAAGCTGAAAAATTATTATCTGTTATTAATAAAAAGGGTTTTAACAATGCAAAATTATTTATTGATAAAAAAATGAAATGAGAATTTTTATAAAAATACTAGTATTATTAAGCTTTTTTTTTGTAAATCTTAAAGCTTATTCTATCGAAACTAAAGCAATTTCAGCTTATGTCATAGATGTGGATTCAAATACTGTTTTGCTTGATAAAAATAGTGATATTAGACAAGGACCAGCATCAATGAGTAAATTGATGATAACTTACATGACGTTTGAAAGATTAAAGGATGGTACATTGGATTTAAGTCAAGAATTTTTAGTAAGTAAGAAAGCTTGGAAATTTGGTGGGTCAAAAATGTTTGTTAATGTAGGGGATAAAGTCTCAGTAGATGATTTATTAAAAGGAATAATCGTACAATCAGGAAATGATGCATGCATAGTTTTAGCTGAAGGAATATCTGGTTCTGAAGAAAATATGGTTGATGAAATGAATTTAAAAGCAAAAGAAATTGGATTAACTAATACTAATTTTACTAATGTAACAGGATGGCCAGAAAATGATCATTATATGTCATTAAAAGATATTGGCTTATTATCTAAATTAATTATTGAGGAATTTCCTGAATATTATCATTATTTTGCAATGGATGAATTTACATATAATGACATACAACAATTTAATAGAAATAAATTAATAAATGTAGATGGATATGATGGGCTTAAAACAGGCAGAACATCCCAATCAGGATATGGCATTGTAGCATCAGCAAAAAGAGAAAATAGAAGAGTTATTTCTGTTGTAAATGGTTTGGATAGTAATTATGAAAGACAAAATGAAACAAAAAAATTAGTAAATTGGGCATTTAGAGATTTTAAAAATTTTCATTTATATAACGCAGATGATACGATACATAAAGCAAAAGTTTGGTTAGGCAAAGAATCTTTTGTCCCATTAACATTAAATGAAGATTTAAATATTACTGTTAATAAAAAAGATATTAGTAAATTAAAAATTGTTTTAACTTACGAAGCTCCAATTATTGCGCCAATAAAAAAAGGGGATAAAATTGCAGAAATAATTATTTCAAATGGCAAAAATACTGAAATTAAAGAAATTTATTCTGAAAAAAATATAGAGAAAATTAATAAACTTTATAGAAGTTTTTCAATAATAAATTATCTTTTATTTGGAGTAAGTTCTAAGAACGAATAATAATGGCTAAAGGAAAACTTATTACAATTGAAGGTTGTGAAGGTACAGGAAAAACAACACAAATAAAACTTTTAGAAAAGTTTCTAAAAAAAAAAGTAAAGACAATTTCTACAAGAGAGCCTGGTGGATCTATAGGAGCAGAGCAAATACGAAAATTGATTTTTAATAATAAAGAACAAGAATGGTCGCCAGTTACTGAAGCGCTTTTACATATCAGCGCTCGAAGTGATCATTTAGATAAAATTATTAAACCAAATTTAAAAAAAGGTAATTGGATAATTTGTGATAGATTTAGAGATTCAACAATAGCTTATCAAGGTTATGGCAATGGAATAAAATTGGATGTATTAGATTTAATGCAAGATGCCATTTTTAATAAATTTAATGCTGATTTAACATTTATATTGGATATGAATGTTAATGAATGTTTAAAAAGAGTAAAAAAAAGAAAATCTGGAATGCAAAAATATGAAAAAATGAATAAAAATTTTCATACAAAAGTTAGAAATGGTTTTTTAAAAATAGCAAAAAAAAATAAAAAAAGATGCCATATTTTGAACGCAAGTGAAAATAAAAAATCTTTAAATAAAAAAATAATAGAAATTATTAATAAAAAATTTGATAAAAATTTTCATTATGAGTAAAGATTTAAAAATTGAAATTAATCCTCCAAGATTTAATGATGAATTTTTTGGCTTTAATAAAATTGAAGATTTTTTTTTAAATGTTTTAAAAGAAAAAAAGATTTTAAATTCTTATATATTTTATGGCTTAGAAGGTTTAGGAAAATCTACTTTTGCATATAGATTGTCTAGATATATTTTAAATAATGACCATGATATTGAAAATAAGAAAAATTTGTATATTTCAAAAAATACAAATATATTCAAAAGTATTTCATCTTTAACGCACCCGGATTTAAAAGTAATAGAGGCAGATTTAGAAAAGAAAACAATAAATAAAGAAATGTTGAATGATTTAAGTAATTTTGTTTATTCAACTAGTTCAAATTCGTTTTATAAAATTATTATAATTGATTCTTTAGATAATTTTTCAAATAGAAATGTTTATAGTTCATTATTAAAATTAATTGAGGATTGTCCTAAAAATTGCATATTTTTTTTAATCTCTAGTTCATTATCTAATATTCCAGACACAATAAAATCAAGATGTCAAAAAATTTATTTTAAACCTTTAAATGAAGAAATTATGGAGAAATGGTTTGGCAATAATAAATTATTAGATAAAGATAATTTGCCAATATTGATAAAATTATCTGGTGGCAGTTTGGGTAAAGCATTAAAAATAATTAATAATAAAAATTATTTTAAAATTTACAATCAGACGGAAAAAATATTATTAGATATAAATAAAATTTCTTCTGATGAAATAAATAATTTATTGCTTTTATATGATAAAGAAATTGGTTTAAATGACTTTGTCATGATTATACAAACAATTATTTTAAATATAATAAAATCTTTATTGTTAAATTCTAACACTATTAATATTAATAATTTTTATATTCCTCTATTCTTTGAATTAAATAAGAATTTAAATAATTACAAAATATATAATTTAGATAATTTACAAACACTAAATTTAATAAAATATATTTTCATTAAATATTCAAAGAATTTAAAAAATAATTAAAAATGAATAATAATTCATTCTTTATTACAACGCCAATTTATTATGTTAATGACCATCCTCATATAGGTCACGCATATACAAGTATAGCATGTGATGTATTAGCTAGATTTAATAGATTAAAAAATAATAAAACTATGTTTTTAACTGGAACGGATGAACATGGATTAAAAATAGAACAAGCAGCAAAAAAAAATAAAATGAATACAAAAGAATTTGTTGATCAAATGAGTATTGGTTTTAAAAACTTAACTAAAATTTTAAATTTAAGTAATGATTTTTTTGTTAGAACAACTGAAGAATATCATAAAAAAGCATCAAGACATATTTGGAATATTTTAAAAAAAAATAATCAAATATATTTAGATAAATATAAAGGATGGTATTCAGTGAGCGATGAAGCATATTTTAATGACAATGAAATTACAATTGATAAAGTAACAAAAAAAAAGATTGCTCCATCTGGAAATGAAGTTGAGTGGGTAGAGGAGGAAAGTTATTTTTTTAAATTATCAGAGTGGCAAGAAAAATTATTAGATTTTTATAAAAAGAATCCAGATTTTATAGGTCCAAAATCAAGAAAAAATGAAGTTATTAAATTTGTAGAGAGCGGTCTAAATGATTTATCAATATCTAGAACAACTTTTTCATGGGGTATAGAAGTCCCAGATGATAAAAAACATGTTATGTATGTATGGCTAGATGCATTAATTAATTATTTATCTGCAATCGGATATCCAAATAAAAAATATAAGGATTATTGGCCGGCAAATTTACATATAGTAGGTAAAGATATATTGAGATTTCATGCAGTTTATTGGCCTGCTTTTTTATTGGCTGCAGATATTGAACCTCCTAAAAGAATATTTGCGCACGGTTGGTGGACAAATGAGGGGAAAAAGATTTCTAAATCAATAGGAAATGTTATCAATCCAAATGAAATTATTAAAGAATATGGGCTAGATACATTAAGATTTTTTTTATTAAAAGAAGTACCTTTTGGTAACGATGGAGATTTTTCTAAAAAATCTTTAGAAACAAGAATAAACAATGATCTAGCAAATGATTTAGGAAATTTGGTTCAAAGAATTTTAACAATTATTAATAAAAATTTTGACGGAAAAATAAATAAAATTAATAATCTAAAAGATAATGATAAAGAACTTTATTACTTACCTGAAAAAATTTTAATAGAAATTGAAGAAAATTATAATAAACAAGAATTTCATAAAGTAATAGAAAATATTTGGAAATTAATTTCTAAAGCTAATAAATATGTGGATGAGAATGCACCATGGGAATTAATAAAAAATGAAAAGAATAGGGCAGAGGACGTTTTAAATATTTTAATAATAATAATAGCAAAAATATCAATTTTATTATTTCCTATAATGCCAGAAGTATCTGAGAATATTTTAAATAAAATTGGTTTGACGATAAAAAATTTATCTATGAATGATATTGGTAAAGATAATTTTTTAAATCTAAGTTTTAAAATAAAAAAACCTGAAATAATTTTTCAAAAAATTAATAATAATGAATAAAAAGATTGTTGATAGTCATTGCCATTTAAATTTTCCACAATTTAAAAAAAATTTAGATGATATTGTTAAAAGAGCAAAAGAAAATGGTGTTTCTAAAATGCTAACTATTTCAACAAAATTAAATGAAATCAATGATTTAGAAATGATTTCTAATAAATATTCTGAAGTATATAATACAGTTGGTGTGCATCCTCATGAATGTAAAAATTATAAAAATCTATCAGTAAATGATTTGATAAAGCATACAAAAAGTCCTAATTGTATAGGAATTGGTGAAACAGGTTTAGATTTTTATTATGAAAATAGCGATAAAAATCTGCAAAAACAGTTATTTAAAATACATATAGAAGCTGCTAGGGAATCTAAATTACCAATAATAATTCATACAAGATCAGCAGATAATGAAACAATTAGAATATTAGAGGAGGAAATAGATAAAGGAAAATTTACAGGGTTGATACATTGTTTCAGTACAGGAAAAAAATTAGCATTAAAAGCGCTTGAACTTGGATTTTATATATCTTTATCTGGAATAATAACATTTAATAAATCTATAGAATTAAGAAATATAGTCAAAGACTTACCATTTCATAGATTACTTGTTGAAACTGATGCGCCTTATTTATCTCCTGAACCATTAAGAGGAAAATGTAACGAACCTAGTTTTATAATACATACAGTTGAATGTTTAGCAAATTTGTTAAAGAAGACAAAGGATGAAGTGTCAGAGCAGACTGCTAAAAATTTTTATAAATTGTTTACGAAGATTTAAGTATAGTTACATATTTATATGTATCTATTTCCCATAATATACGTTATGCGACATTTATATAAGAACAGATACAAGTACAATTGATAATATTATTACAAAATAATCGATTATTTATATATATTATACAGCGATGCATGATAAAACAAATGCTCTAACGATAATAATATCGATAATAATATCTTTATTAATAATTGAATTCTCATTGAGAATAATAGGGTTTAAAAAATATGAATTTAAAGGATACCCCCCCTATTATTTAACTAATGTAGGTAATTACGATAACTTCGATATTAGAGCAAATGTAAAAGAAACTGATTTTATATTTAATGACTCAATACCTCATAAAGTTTGGGGTAATGAAATTGGTTGTTTTGATGAAAGTATATCAAATATTAAAGGTAATAATTACATACTAATAGCAGGAGATAGTAATTCATGGGGATATGTTCCATATGATAAAAATTGGTCTTATTTACTAGAAAAAAAAATTAAAACGAAAGTTTTAAACTGTGGAGTTCCGGCATATTCAACAATTCAAGAACTTTATAAAACAAAAAAAATATTAAAAGATTATAAAAATTTAAATAAACCAAGCTTAATTATTTTACAGTACACTTTTAATAATGATTTTTTGGGGGACTATTTATTTCCACAATATAAAGTTAAAAATAATATTCTTACAACAAATAAATACTTAGATAATATTTTTAAAGGCACAATAAGATATAAAGAAGAAAATAAATTTTGGGATAATTTCAAATATAATTTAAATGAAAAATTTTATTTATTTAGATTTTTACATAGAAGTCACTCATTCTTAAAAAAAAAAATAAAACAATTAAAAAATAAAAAGGAAAGTTTATCTAATACCTCATCACCTCCTCGTTTTGTTTTAACTTCTTTTGATTTATCATATTTAAATTTTGAAAAATTTCCTTGGGCTAAAAAAGCTTGGAAAAATCATTTAGAAGGCATTCTAGAATTTAAGAAAATATCAGATAATATTGGCGCTGAATTATTATTTGTTTTTTGGGGGGATCTTCCGGATTACAGCCGTAATCATTTTAAACAAGCTTTAGATATGCAAAAAAAATTTAAAAAACAGGATCATCTTGTTAATTTAAATAATGATAAATTATTATTTAAATTTTTAGAAGAAAATAATATTAATTATTTAAATTTATCTAAACTTGCATGGGATCTTGTAGGATATAAATCACTTACAGATGAAGGTGAAAAATTGAGAGATGTTTTAATTTGGAGGAATGATAATCATCCTAATATAGAAGGTAATAAATTTATGGCAGAAAAAATTTATAACAAATTAATAAATGATAATATTATAGATTTTGAGGTAAACAATAAATGATTGTTTTAATTACAGGTGCAACATCAGGGTTTGGTATGGCTTGCGCAGAACTTTTTTCTAAAGAAGGATATAAAACCATATTAATAGGTAGGAGAAAAGATAGATTATTAAAATTATCCAAAAGATTAGGTGTAAAAAAAAACCTCCCTATTCAACTCGATGTTAGAAACAAAGGCAACGTTTTTAGGGAAATTGATAATTTGCCAAAAAATTTTAAACAAATATCTATTCTAATTAATAATGCAGGACTTGCATGGGGTTTTGAAACATCTCAAGATGTTGATATAGAGAAATGGGAAACAATGATTGATACAAATTGTAAAGGGCTAGTTTATATGACAAAGGCTGTATTGCCTGGTTTTATAAAAAGAAATAAAGGACATATTGTGAATGTAGGTTCAGTTGCAGGTAGTTATCCATATGGCGGTGGTAATGTTTATGGAGGGACAAAAGCTTTTGTTAAACAATTTTCATTAGGATTAAAATCAGATTTATTAGGAACTAAAGTTAAAATAACAAACATTGAACCTGGAATGGCTGATACAGAATTTTCTTTAGTTAGATTTTCTGGTAATAAGAAAAAAGCCAAGGATGTTTATAAAAATATGACTCCTTTAACTGGAACCGATATTGCTGAAACTATATTTTGGGCTATTAAAAGACCGACGCATGTAAATATTAACAGAATAGAATTAATGCCTTTACAACAAGGTTTTAATTTTTTTGCTGTGAGTAGAACTGGGAAAATTAAAAAATAAAAATTTTTTATTTTTTTTTATTTTTTTATTAATTAAATTTAACAATTCTTTTTTTCCAACTTTTAATTTTGATGAAAATAAAATAGCATTCTCTTTTCTACTTACTGCATTCTTAAAAAATATTGAATCATTATTATTTAGTAAATCTGATTTATTCCAAATTTCTATAATTTTTTTTTCGTTATATTCATCTCCTAAGATTGTTTTTAATATTTTTTCAACAGTTAATTTTTGTTTTTCCCATTCCGAATTAGATATATCGATTACATGTAATAAATAATCTGAGTAATTTATTTCGTCTAGTGTTGTTTTAAATGAAATTACTAATTCAGTTGGTAGGTTTGTTATAAAACCAACAGTATCTGAAAAAATAATATTTTTTTTATTATTTAATAAATTACATTTTCTCATAGTCGTATCTAAAGTTGCAAATAATTGATCCTTAGCATATATGTTTTCATTTGTTAAATAATTAAATAAAGTTGATTTTCCTGCATTCGTATAACCAACTAACGAAATAAATGGGTTTAGATTTTTATTTCTATTTCTTCTTTGAATTAATTTATTAGATTCAATTTTTTTTAATTCTATTTTTATTTTATTTATACGTTTATTTATTTGTCTTTTATCACTTTCAATTTGTCTTTCACCAGGTCCACCCATAAATCCATAACCACCTCTTTGTCTTTCAAGGTGAGTCCAAGAACGTACTAATCTTGACTTTTGATAAGATAAACTTGCTAATTCAACTTGTAATTTCCCATGTTTTGTAACAGCTCTTTCTCCAAAAATTTCAAGAATAAGAGCAGTCCTATCTAGAACTTTACATTTAAGATATAATTCAATATTTCTTTGTTGAACTGGAGTTAATTGATAATTAACAATTAATAAATTTGCTAAATATTTTTTTAATAAAATTTTAATATTATTTATTTGACCTTTACCAAATAAATATGAAGGTGTTACTTTTCTAATTCTTATATTTTCTTTATATACAACTTTTAAATTTATGTTTTCTGCCAGATTACAAATCTCCTCTTCATCATTTCTAGTTATTTTTTTTTCAAAGGATTGAAAAGGATTAATTATAAGACAATTATCATTTTTAATTATTAAATGATTGTTTTTATTTAAATAAGGAACTCTATTCATAAAATAAAATATATTATTTAATATACATTTCTAATAATTTAATTCTTTTTATTGCGAGATCAGGCGTATGTTTCAAATCTTTTTTTTTAAATAATTTATTTTCTATAAATATCGAGGAACATTTATTTTTTTTTGCAAACTCAACATCAATTTCATTATCACCAATATACCATATATTTTTATTTGCTTTTAACGAAATTTTTTTTAATGCAAGCAAAAGAGGATATTTTGACGGCTTATCTTTTTTTGCTTCATTTGCACCTATTATAACTTTAAAATATTTTTTCCATCCAAGCTTATTTATTTCTTTACGTAGTAAAACGCCATCTTTATTACTAATTATTCCAGAAGGTATATTATGCATCTTTATTTTTTTTAAAATTTTTTCAGAACCAGCGATTGGTTTGATTTTTTTTAAATGTATTTTAGTAAAACTTAAGTAAAATATCTTTTTTGCTTTTTTCCAATCTCTTTTAAAGATTTTAGGAAAAGTTTCTCTTAAAGAATACTTAGCATTCTTTAATGTTTCTTCACGCGTTTGTTGTTTTAATCCAAGTTGCTTAAGAGTTTCTTTATATGCAAAAAAAATAGGGTCCCAATTATTAACTAATGTATTATCCCAATCAAAAAGAATTGCTTTTGGAGATTTGAGAGTTTTATTCAAGCTATTTTTAGTTCCTTAGATATTAAATTTTTATTTTTAGATATATAATTTTTATATAGAAACATGATTTTTTTAGTAATATCTCCTGGCTTTCCATTAGATATATTATAATTATCAATTTTTACTACTGGTAAAACTGATAACGTTGAACTTGTTAGAAACGCCTCTTTCGCATTTTTTGCTTCTATTAGATTAAATGCTCTTTCCTTTATTTTAAAATTATTTTTTTTTAAAATTTTAATAACCGTATCTCTTGTTACACCTTTAAGTATTTTTGTATTGCTTGGATGAGTTATAATAGTATTTGAGTTTTTTATAATCCATGCATTAGAAGCAGAGCCTTCTGTTATATAACCATCATCTATTAACCAAGATTCAAAAGCATTTTTTTCTACAGCCATTTGTTTAGATAGAACATTTGCTAATAATGATGTTGTCTTAATATCCCTTCTTAGCCATCTAATATCAGGAATTGTAATAATTTTAATGCCTTTTTTATAAATATTATTATTTATATTTAAATTTTTTGTAAAAATAATTACTGACGGTTTATATTTTAATGGAAATTCATGTTTTCTTTCTGCAACACCTCTTGTTATTTGTATGTAAACATAGCCATTAAAAATTTTATTATTTTTTATTAATTTTTTAATAACATTTTGAAATTTTAATTGATTAACTTTATAATTAATTTTAATTTTTTTTAGAGAAGATTTTAATCTATTTAAATGTGGTTTTAAGTCAATAAGTTCTCCATTAAGTACGCTAATTAATTCATAAATTGAATCAGAAAATAAAAAACCTCTATCTTCAACGCTAATTTTTGCTTTACTGTGTTCTACAAATTTATTATTTAAATAAGTTAAATTTTTCATATTAATGGAATCTGAACCTTACAGATAAAAGATCCTCAACTTTTTTTATCATTTTTGATAATGAAAAAAGTACTATTGTGTCACCTTGTGCAATTTCTAAATTTGGTGTAGGCATAAAAACTTCTGTTTCATTCTTTAATACAGCTCCAATTCTTACTCCATTAGGCAATTTCAAATCTTTTATTTTTTTATTTACTATTGATGAAGCCTCAACAGCATCTGCCTCAATAACTTCACCCTCACCCTCTCTTAGAGAGTAAACCTGTTTAATAGCTCCTTTTCTTATATAACTTAATATTCTTGAAACTGTTATTGCTTGAGGGCTTAAAACATCATCGATTCCTAGTGGTTCTAAAATAGACCTATAAGTCGTATCATTTGCTAGAGAAATAGCTTTTTTACACCCCTGTTTCTTTGCTAATAAAGAAGTAAGAATGTTTACTTCATCTTGATTAGTAACTGATATTATAGTTTCAGTTTCAGATATTTTAGCTTCTTGAAGAATTTCTGGATCTAAACTGCTACCATTTATTACTAAAGTATCATTTAAATTAACACTAATAGATTCCGCTCTTTCTTTGTTTAATTCTATCAATCTTGTTGAGGCACCAAATTTACTTTCTTCTAATTTTTTTGCTAAAGAAACTCCAATATTACCTCCGCCTACAATTATAACGCTATTTGCTTTTGTTTCTTTATGTCCAAAAAAAGTCATAATATTATTTAAATCGTTAGTATCTGCTATAACATAAATTGAATCTTTTAATCTTAATTTTTCATTATCATTAGGCATAATAATTTTTTCTTTTCTAAAAATAGCTAAAAAGTTCATTTTTAAATTCTTAAATTCACTTTGTATTCTTGATAATAATTTATTTACATGTGGACATTTTGAATCAATTTTTATTCCTAATAATACTATTTTTTTTTCACTAAAAGGAATTATTTCAAATGCTCCTGGTGCTATCAATCTTCTTCTAATTGCTTCCGCTACTTCTGTTTCTGGAGATATTATAAGATCTACAGAAATTTGATTTTTAGAAAACAAAGTTTCATAATTTGGATCTAAATAATGTTGGTCTCTAATTCTTGCAACTTTTAAAGGAACATTAAATTGAGAATTAGCAACTTCACATGCAATCATATTAACTTCATCAGATTGTGTAACAGCAATTAACATTTCAGCAGTTTTAGCTCCAGCTTTATCTAATATGCCAGGCTGCGAACCAAAACCAACAAATGTATTTACATCTAAGTTTTCTTGTATTTCTTTTAAAGATTCTTCAGATTGATCGATTATAGTTATATCATTATCTTCTTTTGATAATCTTTCAGCTAGTGTTTTACCAACTTCACCAGCTCCACAAATTATAACTTTCATTTTTTAATACCTACTTCTTTAATTTTTCTATGTAATGCTGATCTTTCCATTCCTATAAAATTTGCTGTTTTTGATATATTCCAGCCAAATCTTTTTACTTGGTTTATTAAATATTGCCTTTCAAAATTTTTTCTAGCATCTTTTATAGGTAAATTCATCATTGAATTATAATTGTTATCAGTTTCATTTTTTTCATCATTATTATTTAAAATATCATTAGGAAGCATTTTTGAAGTAATGACCTCGTTCTTTTGAGATAATTTTGAATATGATATATATAACCATTCAACAAAATTCTTAATTTGTCTAACATTTCCTGGCCATTCAATTGTTTGTAATCTAGAGTAAACATCATCACTCAATTTAATTTTTTTAAGATATTTAGTTTCATTTTTTCCTATAAAATGATCGACAATTAAAGGAATATCTTCTCTTCTATTTCTTATCGGGGGTATCTCTATTGAAGTCACATTTAATCTATATAATAAATCTTTTCTAAGTGTTTTATTTTGTATTTCATCATTTATATTTTTGTTTGTTGAAGATATAAAACGTATGTTTGCATTAAAATCTTCCCTACTTCCATCTGTTGAAAAAGTTTCTTTTTGTAAGAAATTTGTTATTTTTCCTTGAATCAAATATTCAAGATCACAAACTTCGTTAAGATAAATTGTGCCTTGATTGGCTTTTTGTATATATCCTAACGTATTATTTATGTTTTGATCGGAAGATCCAAAAAATGTTTTATCAAAATTTTTTAAATTTAATAAAGAACAGTTTATCGTAATAAATGGTTTTGAAGATCTTTTAGATAAATTATGTATAAGTTTTGCGACGAGTTTTTTTCCACTTCCAGTTTCTCCCGTTATTAATACGCGCGTATTTGAATTTGCTATTTGTTTTATTTTTTTTTTTAAATTATTTACTAGATTTGTATTGCCAATAAATTCTTCATTTTCATCAATTTCTTCTTTATAAAGTTGGTATTTATTTTTTAAAAAAGCATCTTCAATTGCTCTTTCAATTAACAAAAAAAGCTTTTCTGATTTAAAAGGTTTTTCTATAAAATAAAATGCCCCTTCTTTCACAGCTTTTACAGCCATTTCTACATTCGCATGACCGCTTATAAGTATTACAGGTGTAAATGGATTATAATTTTTAATAATTTTTAATAATTCTAACCCATCTTTATCACTGCCTTCTAACCAAACATCTAACAAAATAAGATCGACAGGTACTTTTTTTATTTCAGTTAGTGCAGATTTTGAATTATTAGCAACTATAGTTTCATAACCTTTGCTTGTTAAGATTTTTGATAAAGTAACACAAATATCATGATCATCATCAACAATTAATATTTTATTTTTCATAGTATATATATAGTTATTATATTAAATATTATTTGAAAGTTCTATAATAGCTGAAGTTCCATTTTTATAATTTTCTAAAAAAAAATTACCATCATGTTCTTGAACAATCTTAAGAACTATTGGCAATCCTAAACCTGACCCTGTTTTTTTTGTAGTAATATATGGTTCTAAAATTTTATTTTTCGAAAAATTTTTAGGTAAACCTTTGCCACTATCATTTATTCTTATAATTGTTTTATTTGTATTTTTTGACAAAATTAATGATATTTTACCTTTATTTTTTTTTTGTTTTGAAATTTCATTAATTGATTCAATTGAATTTTTAAATAAATTTGTAATTGCCATACTAATTTGTAATTCATCTATTTTTAAAAATATATCCTTATTATTATTTTTATAAGAAAAATTAATTTTATTATTACTATTTTTATGAAACAAGAATAATTCTTTGCATATTTCTGTTAAATTATTTCTTTTAAAATTTGGTTTTGGCAATCTAGCAAATTGAGAAAACTCGTCTACCATTTTTTCAATCAATGTAACTTTCTTAAGAATTGTATTTGCATATATTTTTGAATTTTTGTTTTTAGATTTAGAAAGTAAATATTCAGCAGAAAGTTGTATAGGTGTTAAAGGATTTTTAATTTCATGAGCAATTCTTCTTGCTATATCTGACCAGGCAGCATTTCTTTCTCTTTTTTGTAATTCCGTTCTTTGAATTTTTAGTTTATTTGTCATTTCGTTAAAAGTTTTAATAAGTAAACTCATTTCATCTTTTGAAGAAATTCGTGGAACTTTTGCTGCTAGATTCCCTTGTTTAATTTCATTAGAGGTTTTAATTAAATTAGATATTGGACTAATTAATGCATCTGCAAATAACAATCCAATTAATATTGATATTAATAAAATTAATAAAGAAATAAGAATGAAAACCATATAAAAATTGATTTCAATTTGTTTTCTTTTATCAAAAAGATTTTTATAAATTAAAGACTCTTCTTGTATGCTTTCAATTTGACTTATTATTTGTGGATCAACAAATTTTCCAATAGATAAAAAAGTATTTTGTAAATTATTTAATTTTATTAAAGCTCTTACTCTATCTTTTCTTTTACTAGTTAAAATAACATCTCCTTTTTCTGCTTCCATTAATTCAAATTCTGTTATCAAATCTGGAGTAGTGCTAATGGTAAAACCACCTTTAACTAATACAATTCCTCCTCTCTTAAAAATAAAGGCTTCAGTTAATTCCCTAATTTTTATTTGTTTATCTACAAAAGATTTCAACTCATTCAAATTTAAAAATACCATATTAAATTGTTCATCAATTTCTTTAGAAATAGCTTTAACATCATTTTTTATATTTTGCTTATGTTCTTCTAAATATGCTTTTGCAATTACGTTCGATTGTTCTGAAATTTTTAAAATTCTGTCGTTAAACCATGCTTTCATCCCTGCATTAAAAAAAAGTGAAGAAAAAGTTGCTAATGTTATAGTTGGAATTAAAACAAGTAATGCAAAAGTTAGTATAAATTTAGTTGATATTTTTGATCCGAGTTGTCCTTTTTTTCTTGCAGCTAAAGTTAAAAAGATTTTTCTTATAACTTTAAAGCATAAAAAAACTAATAAGAAAAAGTCTATGAATAATACAAATAATGCTACTTTTGGTGTCGTTTTAATATAAGGTAATGAATTTGTAAATGTTAAAAAAGTAAATATTGATGCGATAAAAGATAATATAATTAATAAAATTGAAATTTTTCTATTTGTTGATGGTTCTCTAAACCATTTTTTTAGACGTATAAAATCTCTGTCAGCTATAAAATACATAAAAAATTTTTAGAAAACTTTTATATTTAAATCTTTTATTTTTTTTCTTAATGTATTTCTATTTACACCAAGTAATTTCGCTGCTTTTATTTGATTTCCTTTGGTAGCATTTAAACAAATAGATATTAATGGTTTTTCAACTTCTGCAATAATACGAGAGTATAATCCTGAGGAAGGTAATTTTCCTTTATGAAGTTTGAAAAAATTTTTTAAATGTTCTTCTACTGACATTCCAAGACTTTCATTCTTATCATTTATATTTTTTTTATCATTATTTGAAGAGTTTGTAATTTTTAGATTTTTTTGTATATCTGTTTTTGTTATTTTGTTTGATGGCATTAAAACTACCATTCTTCTAATAAAATTTTCTAATTCACGTATATTACCAGGCCAATTATATTTTTTTAATTCTTCAATAGAATCATCTGTCATTATTTTTTTATCTAAACCTTCATTGTGTGATTTTAATAAAAAATGTTTAACTAATTCTTTTAAATCTGAAAATCTTGATCTTAAAGGTGGTAAATTTATTGGAAAAACATTTAATCTATAAAATAAATCTTCTCTAAAGTCGCCATTTTCAACTAATTTATCTAGGTTTCTATGAGTAGCAGTAATAATTCTAACATTGGTTTTTATTTTTTCATTTCCACCAACTCGTGTAAATTCTCCTTCTTGCAAAACTCTTAAAAGTCTTGTTTGTGCTTCATAAGGCATATCTCCTATTTCATCTAAAAATAAAGTACCTCCTTCGGCGTCTTCAAATTTTCCTGATTTTCTATTAAATGCACCTGTGTAAGAACCCTTCTCATGTCCAAATAATTCATTTTCAATTAAATCTTTAGGAATTGCTGCCATATTAATAGCAACAAAAGGAGCTGTTTTTCTTTTACTATGATTATGTAAAATTTTAGCAATTAATTCCTTTCCAGTCCCAGATTCTCCTGAAATCATTATAGTAAGATCCGTATTTACTAATTTTGCAACTGATTTAAAAACTTTTTGCATTAAAGACGATGTTCCAATAATAGGAAGTTCATTATTATCTTTATTATCTTTAATATCATCAGATATATTTTTCTTTTTAACATCAGAAAAAGCAGTGCTAATTATTTTATTTAATTCTGATAATTCAAATGGTTTTGCTAAATATTCATAAGCACCTTTTTCTACTGCTTGCATTGCAGTTAAAATTGTATTTTGTGCGCTTATAACAATTATTTTTAACTCAGGTCTGATTTTTTTTATTTTAGGAATTAACTCTAGACCGTTTTCATCAGGCATCATTACATCTAAAATTACTAAATCACCTATCCCTTCTGAAGTCCATTTCCATAATTCTGAACAATTACCAGTTGTTTTTACATCGTAATTGTTTGCAAGGTCTGTAGATAACACTGTTCTTATCGATTGATCATCTTCGGCTATTAATATTTGTTTTTTTTTGTCCATTTTTTTATTAATTATTAATTTTATTAAACATAACAGTGAATATGGTTTTGTTATTAATTTTATCAAATTCAATTAAAGCATTGTGTTTTTCTACAATTTTCGCACATATAGAAAGTCCTAGTCCTTTTCCATTTATTTTATTTGTTATAAAAGCATCAAATATATTATCCTTAATTTTATCTGGAATTCCCGAACCATTGTCTTCAATTAAAACTTTAATTGGAAAATTTTCTTGTTCAAATTTAGTTATTAATTTAATTCTTCCATTTTTATCAATAATTGCTTCTGCTGAATTTGTTAATAAATTTATAAATAATTGAATTAAATTATCTTTATTTCCATATATTTCTGGTAATGAAGGGTCGTAATTTTCTATAAATGTTATATTTTTTTTTTTAAAAATTGTTTCAACAGAATTTTTAGCATATCTCAAAATTTTATTTAAGTTTATTCTATTTTTTTTTATTGGTCTATCATCAGTAAAATTTTCTAACGAATTTAATAAATTTTTAATTCTATTAGTTTCATCATCAATTAATTTGTACAATTTCATATCTTTTTTATTAGCTACATTATTCTTGTGTAATATTTCAATAGCCCCTTTTATACCAGATAATGGATTTTTAATTTCATGAGACAACATAGAAACTAAAGATGAAACTGATTGAGCTGATTTTACAAAATTGAATTTTTTTGATATTTCAAACTTTTTTGAATTATCATTTAAAATTATTGTAAATAATTCTCCTTCATTATCTGTTTTTGAAATATTAACTGATGTATTTATTTTATTTTTAATTAAATCTATTTCAATATTAGGTAAAAAAAAGTTTCTATTATTTTTTATTGCTTTATCAATAAATAAAATCAGATCTTTATTAAATTTAAATATATCTTTAATGTTTTTATTTAAAATTGATGAATTACTTTTTTCTAAAAAATCTTCAGTCGCGGAATTGCAATAAATAATTGTTTTTTTTGTAGAATTAATAACTATTATTGGGCTCTGTATAGAATTTAATATAAATTCCGAATTTAATATTGTGCTATTAACTAAAGTATCCAATGTAAAATGTTTAATATATAGGCAATTTAACTAAATGATTAAAAAAAAGGCAATAAAAAAGTACAATTATAAGGCAAATTTTGCAATAATACTAGCATGTGGTGAAAGTTTAAGGTTCAAATCTAGTCTTCCTAAGCAATATATAGAGTTTTTTGATGATATATTATTAAATCATACAATTAATATTTTTCTTCAAAAAGATGAAATTGGTAAAATTTTATTAGTTTTAAATAAAAAACATAAAAAATATTTTAAGAGAATTATTAAAAATAAAATAATACTAACTACATTTGGTGGAGATTCTAGACAAAAATCAGTATTTTATGGCTTAAAATTCATAAAAAGGTTTAAGCCAAATAATGTTTTAATTCATGATGCAAATAGACCTATTATTAATCCTACTATAATTTCTACAATAATTTCTAAATTAAAAAAATTTAAAGCAGTAGTTCCTAGAATTAAAATACAAGATACTGTAAAAAAAATTGAAATAAATAAAATTGAAGCAATTGATAGAAATAAAATATTTTCATTACAAACTCCACAAGGTTTTAAATATAAAGAACTATTTAAAAAACATATTAATAATAAGGGTATGGATTTTACTGACGATTCATCATTATTCGATAATAATATTAATTCTATTACATACATAAAAGGAGACAACGAAAATATTAAAATAACTGATAAAAATGATCTGGAAATAGTTAAAAAAATATATTCATCAAAATTAAAAAACAAATCCAATTTACTAGGATTAGGAATAGATTTTCATAGATTTAGTAATAAAAAAGGTAAATTAATTTTATGCGGAGTAAAAATTCCTTTTAAAAAAACTTTAATAGCACATTCGGATGGAGATCTTGGTTATCACGCTATTTCGGATGGAATTTTAGGAGCAATTTCTGAAGGAGATATTGGTATTCATTTTCCAGACAATAGTAAAAAAAATAAAAATTTAGATTCAGCTAAAATTTTAAAATATACATATGAATTAATGAAAAAAAAGATAAACAAAGATATTAAAAATATAGACTTAACATTTATTGGAGAAGAACCAAAATTTTCAAAATATCAAAAAAAAATGAAGTTAAATATTTCTAAATTATTAAATTTAAATATTAATCAAGTAAATATAAAAGCAACTACTACAGAAAAAATGGGTCCTTTAGGTAATAAAGAGGGTTTAGGAGCGTTTGCTTTAGTAAACATAATATAAAATTGAAAGAAAAATTATATAAATTAATTAGTACTTTTTTTGGTCTAGGCTACATTTCCCCTTTTCCAGGAACATTAACTTCTTTTCTTACAGTTGTAATTATATGGCTAACTCAAGAGTATTTTGGTTTTCAAATATCATTAGTTTGTATTATTTTTGTCACTTTAATTGCTTATATTTCAATTGAAAATGATGTTAATAAAAAATCCGATCCTAAAGAAATAGTAATTGATGAATTTATAGGACAATCTATAGTTTTAATTTTCCTACCATTAACATTTAAATATTATATCTTAGGTTTTATTTTTTTTAGAATTTTTGATATTTATAAACCTATGCCAATAAATTATTTTGAAAAAAAATACCAAAATGCATTTGGTATTATTTTTGACGATATTATTGCAGCTGGTTATGCTTTAATGGCAATTTATATAATTAATATTATTATTTAAAAATGTTTCCTATTAAGATTAAAAATAAAGCGGAAAAAATTGTTAAACTTTGTTTAAAAAAAAAAATTAAATTAGCATTTGCTGAATCTTGTACAGGAGGATTGTTATCTTCATTAATAACATCTGTTCCTAATTCATCAAAAATATTTATTTGTGGTTTTGTTACCTATTCAAATTTATCAAAACAAAAGATAATTGGTGTTAAAAGTAAAACATTAAAAAAATATGGTTCAGTAAGTTATGAAGTAGCAAAAGAGATGGTTAACGGAGTTTGGAAAAAAGATAAAATAAATATCGCCCTATCAATTACTGGAATTGCTGGCCCTGGGGGGCAAACAAAAAAAAAGAGTGTCGGTTTAGTTTATATTGGACTAAAAAGTAAAAAAAAAATTGTTATAAACGAATTTAATTTTAAAGGAAATCGACAAAAAATTAGATATGCTTCAGTAGAAAAAGCAATTGATTTAATAAGTTCAATTATTTAATTTTTTTTCAAAAGCATCTACCATTTTTTCTATTGCACTTTCCAAAAAAAAATTAGTACATAGCCTTAAAAAAATCGACTTAAACTTGAAGTTACAGAAAAAACTAACATTAGTTTTATTTTTTGAAACTTTATTAAATTTCCAGTCTATTTCAAGATATTCAAATGGACCGCTAATGTATTCTAATAAGATTCTTTTTTTGGGATAAAGTAAAACCTTACAAATATAAATTTCGTTAATATTTCGAAAACCGACTCTTACTTCTGATATTAAATATTTTTTAGTTTTTTTTTTAATTTTTATATCATTACACCATGGTAAAAATTTAGGATATTCTTTTACATTTGAAACTGTATTGTAAATTTTAGTTAATGAATACGGTAAAATCTTATTCTTTACAAAGGATACCAAAGTTTTATTCTTTATTAAAAATTATAATTTCATCTGGTTCAGACATGTTAAGTTTATCTCTAGCTATTTGTTCAATGTATTCTAAATCACCAGTTTCAAGTTTTTCAATAGATGTTTTTAATTCTTTTTTTTCTTTTTCATAATTTTGAAGAATTTCTTTATTTTCACTAACTTCTTTTTTTAATTTATATAATGTAAAAAAATTTTTTTCTCCTCCATAAATTATTAAATAAATAATAATTATTGTTAATATAGCGAATAATCCAATTAAATAATTTTTCATTTTAAAAAACTAAAAACATTTTTTCCCGCATATTTACTTTCAACAATCTCTTCAATTCTTATAAGTTGATTATATTTAGATAATCTTTCAGATCTAGCCATTGAACCAGTTTTTATTTGACCAGCATTTGTAATACATGCTAAATCGGCTATAAAATTTTCTTCAGTCTCGCCTGATCTATGGGAAATTATGGTGCTGTATTTATTAGCTTTAGCTAATGCTATAGTATTTAATGTTTCAGAAACTGTACCTATTTGATTTAATTTAATTAAGATTGAGTTTCCAATTTTATTATTTATACCTTCTTTAAGTTTTTTTTCATTAGTTACAAATAAATCATCTCCAACTAATTGAATTCTATGACCTAAATTTTTTGTTATATTTTTCCAACCTTCATGATCATCTTCTGCTAATGGATCTTCAATAGAAATTATAGGATAAGTAGAAATAATATTTTCATAATATTTAATTAATTCATCAGAATTAATTATTTTATTTTCACCTGATAATTCATATTTATTTTTTTTATAAAATTCTGACGATGCAGCATCTAATGCGATATATACATCATCGCCTGGTTTATAACCTGCTTTTGAGATAGATTTCATTAAATATTCCAATGCTTCTGAATGATTTTTTAATTGCGGCGCATATCCTCCCTCATCCCCTAAATTTGTGGATAATGAATTTTCAGAAAGTATTTTTTTTAATGTATGAAAAATTTCTGTTGATATTTGAACAGCATGTTTAAAATTATGTGCTTTAACTGGCATAATCATAAATTCCTGTATATCTAAACCATTATCAGCATGTACGCCCCCATTTAAAATATTGACCATGGGAACTGGCATAATGCATGAATTATGTTTTATTCCAACTGCTTTAAAATTAGCTATGCTAACAGCCAAAATTGCATTTGCTCCTAGTTTTTTCTTGTTAACTGTTCCATCTAATTTTATTAATAAATTATCAATACTTTCTTGATTATTAGCATCTTTGCCTATTAAATTATCTGATATTACAGTATTAATATTTTTAACGGCATTTAAGACACCTTTTCCTAAAAATCTTTTATTATCATTATCTCTCAATTCATAAGCTTCAAATTTTCCAGTTGATGCACCTGAAGGAACTGATGCAGTAGCTGAATTATTATTTTCAAGAAAAACTGTAGCTTCTACAGTTGGAAAACCTCTACTATCAATAATTTCTCTACCGATTATTTTTTTTATATTTGGCATTATTATTTTTTTTTAATTATTTTTTGTAACGAAATCTAGTTCAATTAATTTTTCTAGTAAAACTTGAAGATTTTTTAAAGGTAACATACAAGGTCCATCACTTGGAGCTTTATTTGGATTATCATGTGTTTCAATAAGAATACCTGCTATTCCTACTGATACAGCGGCTTTTGCAAGTACAGAAACAAATTCTCGTTCTCCACCACTGCTTTTTAATAATCCGCCTGGCTGTTGGACGGAATGCGTAGCATCAAAAATAACAGGATAATTTGTTTTTTTCATGATAGCTAAAGATCTCATATCAGAAACTAAATTATTATATCCAAAACTATAACCTCTTTCAGTTAATAGTATTTTATTATTATTTTTTATTTTATTAATTACGTTTGTAATTTCAGAGGGAGATAAAAATTGTCCTTTTTTAATATTTATAGGCCTCCTAGTTTTAGCTGCAGCAATTAATAAATCAGTTTGTCTACATAAAAACGCTGGTATTTGAATTAAATCAACAAATTTTGATATTTTACTGCATTGATTTGGCTCGTGTACATCAGTTGTAATACTGCATTTATATTTTTTTTTAATTTCAGAAAATATACTTAAAGATTTATTTAATCCAACACCCCGGGAGCTTTTTATACTTGATCTGTTTGCTTTATCAAATGATGATTTATAAATAAAATTTATTCCCAACAATGAACAAATTTCATTTATTTTTCCTGCGGTATCAAGTGCATGTTGTTTACTTTCAACTACACACGGTCCACTAATAAGAGTTAAGGGTAAATGGTTTCCGATATTATTTTTTCCAATTTTTACTGATATATTTTTCATTTTTTTTAAACCAATCTTGATCTATTTAAAGCAGCCTTAATAAACGATACAAATAACGGGTGTGGTTCAAATGGTTTTGATTTTAATTCAGGATGGAACTGAACACCAATAAACCAAGGATGATTGTTAAGTTCAAGAATTTCTGGTAAGTTACCATCTGGAGATAATCCTGAAAAAACCATACCACAATTTTCCAATTTTTTTAAATAATTCAGATTAACTTCGTATCTATGTCTATGCCTTTCACTAATTTTATTTTTTTTGTAAATATCAAATATCTTTGTTTTTTTTTTTAATATACAATCATAAGCCCCTAAACGCATAGTACCTCCCATATCACCATTAGTACTTCTTTTAATTTTTTTATTCTTTTTTATCCATTCAGTCATTATTCCAATCACAGGATCTTTTGTTTTGTTAAATTCTGTTGAATCAGCTTTTTTTAAACCAAGTAAGTTCCTAGCAGCTTCTATAACTGCAATTTGCATACCTAAACATATACCAAAATATGGGACATTATTAAGTCTTGCATAATTTGCTGCATTAATTTTACCTTTTGTACCTCTTATGCCAAAACCACCAGGTATTAAAATACCATTAATTCTATTTAAAGTATCCATTTTAGTTTTTTTAGAAAAAATTTCAGAATCTAACCATTCTATATTTAATTTTACATTATTAGAAATTGAACCATGAATAAGTGCTTCAACTAAGGATTTATATGAATCCTCCAACATATTATATTTACCAACCAAGCCAATTGTAACCTCACCCTCTGGGGATGAAATTCTTTTTTCTATTAATTCCCATTTCTTTAAATCAGGTTTTTTAGTTTTTAAATTCAAAAATTTACAAACTTGATTATCTAAACCAAAATTATGTAAATTTCTTGGAACTTCATAAATATTGTTAACATTTTGTGCTGGAATTACAGATTTGCTATTAACATTGCAAAATTGAGCAATTTTTTTAATTGAATCTTCTGGTAATGCTCTTTCACATCTGCAAAGTAAAATATCAGGCTGAATGCCCAATCCAAGAACCTCCTTAACAGAATGTTGAGTTGGCTTTGTTTTAAATTCTTTTGAACTTTCTAAATAAGGAACAAGAGTTAAATGAATAAACAAAGTATTTTCTTTACCCATTTCATTTCTTAATTGTCTTATTGCTTCTAAAAATGGAAGCCCTTCAATATCTCCTACAGTTCCTCCTATTTCACACAAAACAACATCGTCATTTTTTGTATTATCAACTATAAAATCTTTTATTTCATTAGTTACATGTGGAATTATTTGAACTGTAGCACCTAAGTAATCTCCTCTTCTTTCTTTCATCAAAACATTTGAGAATATTTTTCCAGATGTAATATTATCATTTTTTTTTGTTGGAACTCCTGTAAATCTTTCATAATGTCCTAAATCTAAATCTGTTTCAGCACCATCATCAGTTACAAAAACTTCACCATGTTGGTATGGGCTCATAGTTCCAGGATCAATATTTAAATAAGGATCTAATTTTTTCAAATGAACTTTTATGTTTCGTGATTGTAATAAAGCAGCGAGTGATGCTGCTGCAAGACCTTTACCTAATGCTGATGCAACTCCACCTGTTATAAAAATAAATTTAGCCATAAAATAAAAAAAAGAGGCAAAAATGCCTCTTTATAAAATGTTAAAATATAAATAAAAAAACTTTTAATCAGCCAATGGGACTGTTGGTACATTATTTTCCTTATTATTAAGTTCATTTTCATCGACTATAGAAATTGTATTATTATCTTTAGATACAACTGCTAATGAAATACTAGTTATTATAAAACCTGTTGCTAAATATAAAGTTAATTTTGTAATAAAATTATTGCCTGATTGTGATGACATCACATTAGACATTCCACCGCCTAAACCACCCAATCCACCTTCACTACGTTGAAGTAAGACAGAGATAACTAAGCTAATTGCTACAATAATATGAATAGTTAATAAAATAGATGCCATTTAGTATTGATATTATATATTAATTTTTAAAAAAAAATCAAATATATTTAATTATTAAATTTTTAAAATAGAATAGAAACTATTAAAATTTAGACTTGCTCCTCCAACTAATAATCCGTCTATATTGTTATTCTTTAAAAAAAGATAAGAATTATTTTTGTTAACAGAGCCTCCATATAAAATATTAGTTTTTTTATATGATGAATTAAATTTTATTATAGTATTTTTAATATGAGAATGTATATCAGATATATCTTTTAAAGAAGGTGTTTTTCCAGAACCAATTGCCCAAATAGGTTCATACGCAATTATTATATTTTTTTTGTTATTTTTAGGTAAAACTGAAACTAATTGTTTGGTTAAAAATGATTTAGTTTTATTTTTTTTCTTTATATTTAAATTTTCACCAATACAAAGAATAGGTATAAGGTTATTTTTTATAGTAGCTAGTATTTTTTTTTTAATAATTTTATTGTCTTCATTGTGATATTCTCTTCGTTCTGAATGGCCTATAATAACATATTTACATTTAATTCTTTTTAACATTAAAGGGCTAATATCTCCTGTAAAAGCACCTAAATCGTTGTAATGACAATCTTGAGCTCCAAAATTAATATTCTTAAATTTTTTAATAAGTTGAAATAAGATGATTGAAGGTGGGCAAATTATAAATTTATTTTTAATTCTTTTTTTATTTAAAATAATTTTTTTACAAAAATTAACCGCATTATTATAAAAAGAATTCATTTTCCAATTTGCTATAATTAATTTGTTATTATTATTCATTGTTTCTTAGATAATATTTAATATCTTATATTAAATAAAATGCTTCAATATATAAAGAAATATATAAAGGGTTGGTTTTTAGCAATAATTCTTTTTTTTATATTTTTAAGTTTCACATTCTGGGGTGTAGGAGACATCTTTAGCTCTGGAGGTAATTATGTAATTAAAATTGGTAAAACCAAAATTCTACCAGAAAGATTTGTTAATGAATTTTCAAATAATATTAATTTACAAAATAAAAATAAAGAAAATTTTAATAGATCTGATTATGAGTCAATTGCATATGAAACAGTAAAAAATATTACAAATAGACAATTAATCTTAAATGCTTCAAAAAAACTTAATATTGATATATCAGATAAAATTTTAAAAAAGAAAATTTACAATAATGATATATTTAAGAATAAACTTGATAAAAAATTCGATGTAAACTTATATCAATCATTTGTCAAAAGAAATTTTAATACTGAAGAAAACTACCTACTTTATTTAAAAAATCAAATAATAGTAGAACTTTTTGCGGATTATTTTGAAAAAAAGATTCAATATCCAGATAATTTATTGAAACATATTTACAATCAATTAGAAGAAAGAAAATCTTTTAAAATCGCATTAATTGATAAAAATATAGAAATAAAAAAAATAAAAATAGAAAATAATGATTTATTAATGGATTATTATAATGAAAATAAAGATAGATACTTTTTTGATGAAAGACGATCTATAAGCTATTTTTTTGTAACAACAGATAGTTTGAAAAAAAAAATAGAAATTAGCGAAAAAGAGTTACAAAAATCATATAATGAGCAAAAAGAAAATTTCATAATTTTTGAAAAAAGAAATGTTGAACAATTATTTTTTAATAGTGAACAGGAAGGATTAAAGGCATTTAAATTAATTAAAAAAGAAGATGATTTTAAAAAATTTTCTGAAGAAAAAGATATACAAGATATGACGTATATAAATCTAGGTAGAGTTGAAAAAGCTCAACTTTTTGAGGAATTTTCAGAAGATGTTTTTAATTTAGAAGAAAATAATTTTACAAAATTAATAAAATCAAATATAGGATGGCATATTCTAAAAGTTACAAAAATAGAAGAAGAAAAAGTAAAAAAATATGATGAAGTCAAAGATATTATAAAAAGTAATATTTTAGAAAATAAAGCATATGATGAGCTAGACATTTTAATTAATTCTTTAGAAGAAGAATTATTAAATGAATCTAGTTTAGAAAATATATCAGAAAAATTAGAAATTAATTTAAACACAAAAAAAATAATAGAAAAAAAAGATTTGTCCAATATTGATTTAGAGGAATTTAAAATAAAAAAATTTTCTAATGAAATTTTTGATAAAGAAAAAGAATCAAATTTGTTTATTGAAGAAATTGAAAATGGTTTTTTTGTTTTAAGAATAGATGAAATAATAAATAAACAATTAATGACTTTCGAAGAAGCTTACAATTATATTTTAAATGATAAAAAGAAAGAATTAGTTAATAATCAAATCAAAGAAAAAATTATTAATTTTAAAAAAAAAATAGATAAAGGAGATGATTTTTTTAATACAAGTGATTTTTATGAAATGAGTAGTAGAGAAACTAAAAAAATAAATAGAGAAGAAATGATAAAACAAGGTATGCCGGAAGAATTAGTGAAAAAATTATATTATTCGAAAAATAATACATTGCATGATTTTGATACAGAAAATAAATTTTATTTAGTTAAAATTTTATCAGATAATGAAATAAAATATGATGAAACAAAATATTCTCAAACAAATGAAAATATAAATAAAATATATGGAATTGATAATTTCAACCAATTAATGGTAAGACTAAATAAAGAATTTCCTACAAAAATTAATGAGGAAAAAATTAACGAGTTGATAGATAGGTTTCAATATTAAAAATTGGAAATTACACCTAATATAAGTAAATTTAAAAAAGAATTTTTATCTAAAAAATATAATAGATTATGTTTATGGACTGAAATTTCTGCAGATCTTGAAAATCCTATTACTGCTTATTTAAAATTAATAGATAACAACAACAATAACAATTTTTTGCTTGAATCTGTTGAAGGAGGTTCGAGTAGAGGTAGATATTCAATCATTGGAATTGAATCGGATAAAATAATAAAATGTGCAAATACAAACAAAAAAACATTAATTAATTTAAAAAAAGAAATTAGTTCGTTAAAAACATGTACTTTTGGAAATTTACCTTCAATGGTTTCATCTTATGTCGGATTTATGGGGTATGATTTTATTAGATATTATGAAAATTTACCAAAACAAAAAGTAGATACATTAAAAATACCTTATGCTTTGTTTATGAGAACTTCTTTAGTTGCTGTTTTTGATAATTTAAAAAATACAATCAGCATTGTTAATACTATTACTAAACCTAAAAAAAAATTAAAAAAGAAATCTATTCTTAAAATTTATGAAGATGGAAAAAAAAAAATATTATCTATAGTCAATAATCTTAAAAAACCTTTAAAAATAAATAATTTCAATAAAAAAAAATATATAAAGGAAAAAATTACATGTAATATGACAAAAAAACAATATTACAATGTAATAAATACTATAAAAAAATATATAAATGATGGTGATGTTATTCAAACAGTTCCATCATTAAGATTTAAAAAAAAATTTAGACAAAATCCTTTTTCTTTATATAGATCATTAAGAAAACTCAATCCCTCACCTTTTTTATTTATATTAAATTTTAAAGATTTTTCTCTTGTAGGATCAAGCCCTGAAATATTAGTTAGATTAAAAAATAATGATATAACAATAAGACCGATTGCTGGAACACGTAAAAGAGGTAAAAATGAAATTGAAGATAAAAAATTAGCAAATGATTTATTGTCGGATCCTAAAGAAATAGCTGAACATCTTATGCTTTTAGATCTAGGAAGAAATGATGTTGGAAGAGTATCAGTTAAAAATTCTGTAAAAGTAACAGAAAAAATGATTATAGAAAATTATTCTCATGTAATGCATATAGTTTCAAATGTGACTGGTAAATTAAATAAAAAGTATCATCCATTAGATGTTTTAGCTGCTGGGTTCCCAGCTGGAACTGTTACCGGCGCGCCAAAAATTAGAGCTATGGAAATAATTAATGAAGTGGAGAATGTTTCTAGAAGTTTTTATGCCGGTGGGGTTGGATATTTTGCACATGACGGATCATTAGATACTTGTATAACTTTAAGAACAGGTTTAATAAAAAATAATATACTATATGTTCAAAGTGGAGGTGGGATTGTGACAGATAGTAATCAAAGTAATGAATATGATGAAATTATAAATAAAGCCAAAGCTGTTTTAAATGCATCAGAAGATGCAATAAATTTTTAAAATATTTTACAATGTATTTATTAATAGATAATTACGATAGTTTTACTTATAACCTATATCATTATTTTTTGGAATTAGGAGCAAAAGTTGAAGTTTATAGAAATGATAAAATCACACCAAATGATATATTAAAAAAAAATTATGAAGGAATAATTTTATCACCAGGACCTTGTACGCCAAATGAAGCTGGAATTTGTTTAGATTTAATTAATACAATTTCAAAAAAAAGAGTTCCAATTTTAGGAGTTTGTTTAGGTCATCAAGTAATCGGCCAAGCATTTGGCGGTAAAATTATAAAAAACAAACCTATGCATGGTAAAGTTAGTAATATATATCATTACAAAAGTGATATTTTTAGAAATCTAACAAATCCTTTCAAAGCTACACGATATCATTCTTTATCGATAGAAAGAAAAAGTTTTCCAAAATGTTTAAAAATAACTGCAGAATTGAAAAAAAACGGAATAATTATGGGATTGAAACATAAAACGCTTCCTATTTATGGTGTTCAATTTCACCCTGAATCTATTGCTTCACAACATGGTCATGATTTAATAAAAAATTTTTTACAATTATCAAAAAAATAAATGAAAAATTTTAACGACTATATAAAATCTATAAAAGATGGGACTGATTTATCCGTAAGTGAATCAGAAGATGCATTTGATCAAATTTTATTACAAAAAATTAACGATAATGAGATTATTAAATTTTTAACGTCACTATCAAATAAGGGTGAGAGTGTTGATGAAATATTTGGTGCAGTAAAAAGTATAAAAAAAAAAGCAAATATAATAAAAGGTTTCTCAAAATCATTCGATACATGTGGTACTGGAGGTGATGGGTCTAAAACATTTAATATTTCAACTGCAACTGCAATTATTGTAGCTGCTAATAATATTTGTGTAGCAAAACATGGAAATAAAGCCGTATCCTCATTAACTGGCTCAGCAGATGTACTTTCAGAATTAGGAGTTAATATAAATTTAGATCAAAAAAAAATAATAGAATGCTTAAATAAAATAAATTTATGTTTTTTATTTGCACCAAATTTTCATCCAATTCTAAAAAATGTTGCTGATGTAAGAAAAAAAATTGGCAAAAGAACGATTTTTAATATTTTAGGACCTTTATTAAGTCCTGTTGAATGTAAAAAGCAGATAATAGGAGTTTATGATGTAAACTTGCTAATTAAGGTAGCGGAAGTATTAAAAAAACTAAAAACTAATTTCGCTTGGGTTGTATCAGGAAATAAAGAATATGATGAATTAACTGTAACAGGAAAGAATTATATTGTTGAAATAAAAAATGGCAAAATAAAAGAATTTGAAATTAATTCTATTGAATTTGGTCTAAATAAATGTGAAAAAAAAGATTTAATTGGTGGAGATAGTAAAAAAAATTCAATTATAATCAAAAAAATATTAGGAGGTAATTTAACAGGTCCAAAAAAAGATATTGTTTTACTAAACTCGGCATCCGCCTTATATATAAATGGCAAAGTCCCTAATATTAAAAATGGTTTAGAAATAATAAATGAAAGTATAGAATCTGGAAAGGCTTTAAAAAAGCTTGAGGATTTAATTGAATTAACTAATTCTAAATAAATATGGAAAATATTTTAAAAAGAATTTGTAAAGATAAAAAAGTCTTTATAGAAAAAGAAAAGGAAAAAAAAAGTATCAATTTTTTAATAAAAAATACATCTAAAGAAAAGAAAGTAAATGATTTTAAAAAAGCTTTTGATAAAAATTTAAAAAAAGGAAAAATACCAGTTATATCTGAAATTAAAAAAAAATCTCCAAGCCAAGGAAAAATCAATAAAACTTTTAGTCCGATAAAAATAGCGAAGAAATATCAAGAAAATGGTGCAACTTGTTTATCTATACTAACTGATGAAAAATATTTTGATGGATCATTAAATCATTTAAAAACAGTTAGAAAAATAACAAAACTCCCTATTCTTAGAAAAGATTTTATTATTGATAATTATCAAATAATTGAATCTAAATATTCAGGAGTTGATTGTATTTTATTAATAATGGCAGCACTTGAAAAAAATCATGCTAAAGAATTAGAAGCAACAGCTATAGAATACGGTTTAAACGTTTTACTTGAAGTTCACAATGATAAGGAATTAGAACAAGCATTAGATCTAAAAAGTAATTTTATCGGAATAAATAATAGAAATTTAAAAACATTAAAAGTAAATATAAATAACACTAAGAAACTTATAAAAAAGATTCCTGAAAAAAAATATGTTATATCAGAAAGTGGAATTAAAAGTATTAATGATATGATTGATTTATGGTCATACGGCATAAAAGGTTTTTTAATAGGGGAAACACTTCTTAAAAACCAATCTAAATTAAAGGATTTTTTAAATGTCAAAACAAAATAAAAAAACTGTAAAAATGATTGATGTGGGATCAAAAAAAACCACTAAGAGAATAGCGATTGCTGAAGCGTTTATTAATTTAAACGATAACACTAAAAAGAAAATTTACAAAAATAAAATAATAAAAGGTGATGTTATTTCAGTTGCTAAAACAGCAGGTATAATGGCTGCAAAAAAAACATCAGATGTAATACCACTTTGTCATCAAATTCCTTTAAATGCAGTTGATATAGAAATAAATAATAAGCAAAAAGGATTGCAAATAATTTCTAAATGTAATAGTTCATCTAAAACAGGTGTAGAAATGGAGGCTCTTTTATCTGTAACAGTAGTGGCATTAACTATTTACGATATGTGTAAGTCTATTGATAAATCTCTTGAGATAACAAAGATTCGGCTAGTATCAAAAAAAGGTGGAAAATCAGGGAATTATAAACGATAAATCTTACTTGAAATGTACCACTTTTGTTCCTATAATATATATAATGCTTACTAAACAACAAAATAAATTATTTAATTATTTAAAAGAAAAAATAAAAAAAACTAATATAAGTCCCTCATTTGAAGAAATGAAAATTGCAATGGGTTTAAAATCAAAATCAGGGATACAAAGATTGATTGATGGTTTAGTTGAGAGAGGTTTTATTGAAAAAAAAAATAATAAAAAAAGAGCTATAAATATTTTAAACAAATCAATTTCAAAAAAACAAAACAATTTAATTAATCTTCCTTTATTAGGAAATATAGCAGCTGGAAATCCAATTGAAGCAATTGAAAATTCAAACGAAAATATTGAAGTCCCGGCAAATCTTATTTCTGCTAATAAAAAAAATTATGTTCTTAAAATTAACGGAGATTCTATGATAAATAAAGGTATTGTAGATGGAGATAAAGCTATAATTGAATATTGTGAGAATGCAGAAAACGGAGATATCGTAGTTGCATTAATAAATGATCATGAAGTTACATTAAAAAGAATAAAAAAAGATAAAGATAAAATACACTTAATACCAGAAAATCAAAATTATGAAACTCAAACATTTAATTTTGATGAAATAAAAATTCAAGGTAAACTAAAAGGAATTATAAGAAGCTATTAAAATATTTCTTAAATAATTCAATATTTCATGTATAAATAAGTTTTCTTAAGAAAGTCTAAATAATATGAAGATAGTAACAAGATTTGCGCCCTCGCCCACTGGAAACTTACACATAGGAAGTGCAAGAACTGCACTTTTTAATTGGTTATTTGCAAAAAATACTAAAGGAAAATTTTTATTAAGAATTGAAGATACTGACAAAGAAAGATCGACACAAGAATCAATAAATAAAATTCTCGATGGTTTAGAATGGCTTAATCTTAAATGGGATAATGAAATTGTATATCAATCAAAAAATCTTAAACGACATAAAGAAATAGCCGAAGAACTTTTAAAAAAAGGATTAGCCTATAAATGTTTTTGCTCTGAAGAAGAATTAAATAAAATGAGAGAAGATGCTAGAATATTAAAAAAACCTTTCAGATATAATAGATTATGGAGAGACAAGAATCCAAACGAAGCTCCAAAAAATATTAAACCAGTAATAAGAATAAAGTCTCCAATAAAAGGTGAGGCTGTAATTGAAGATATAATTCAAGGATCCATTAAAGTATCAAATGAAGAAATGGATGATTTTATTATAATGCGTTCTGATGATAGCCCTACTTATATGCTATCAGTTGTCGTAGATGATTATGACATGAATGTTACTCATATTATTCGAGGTCATGATCATTTAACGAATACATTTAGACAAAACGTTATATATGATGCTATGAACTGGGAAAAGCCAAAAACAGCTCACATACCATTAATTCATGGACCAGATGGAAGTAAAATGTCAAAAAGACACGGCGCCATTGATATTGAAGAATATAAAAATAAAGGAATATTATCTGATGCATTCTTGAATTATATGTTGCGTTTAGGTTGGAGTCATGGAGATGACGAAATAATATCTATGAAAGATGCAATTAAATGGTTTACTTTAGAAAAAATTGGAAAATCGCCTGCAAAATTTGATAACGACAAATTAGTATTTGTTAATAGTCATTATATAAAAATGCTAAGCAATGAATTTATTATTAAATTCCTTGATAATTATTACTTAAAAAATTATAAATTTAAAATTGACAATATATCAATAAAAAGATTAAACGATGGTTTGAATGATATTAAATCAAGATCACGTGATCTTAATCAATTGGCTGAAATGTCGTTATTTTATTGTACTAAATTCCCTATATCTATATCAAAAAAAGCTCAAAAATTAATAAATAAAGCAAATAATGAAATATTAAAAGATTTATTAAAAAATTTAGAAAATATTAAAAATGAATTCAAAAAAAACAAAATTGAAGAAATAATATCAAAATTTCTTTCAGAAAAAGGTTTAAAATTATCTGATATTATCCAATATATAAGAGCAATGGTTACTGGGTTAGATGTAAGTCCAAGAATATATGATATAATGGAAATATTAGGGTATGATGAAATAAAACAAAGAATGGAGAATTTTATAAATGGATAAAAGAGTAAGTAACAAATCAGTTAAAATTAGACTTCCTAATAACAAAGAAGTTACTTTGCCAATAATTGAATCAACATCAGGACCTGATGTATTAGATGTTAGAAATCTATACAAAAAAACAGGTTATTTTACTTTTGATCCTGGCTATCTATCAACAGGAAGTTGTGAATCGAAAATTACTTTTATAGATGGTTCAAAAGGTATTTTGTTACATAGAGGTTATCCAATTGAAGATTTAGCTAAACATGCAGATTTTATGGAAGTATCTTACTTATTACTTCATGGTGAACTTCCAAATAAAAAACAAAAAGAAACCTTTGAGAAAAATATCAGATACCACACAATGTTACATGAACAAATGAAAACATTTATTCAAGGTTTCAGAAGAGATGCACATCCAATGGCTGTAATGGTAGGAACCGTAGGCGCTTTATCTGCCTTTTATAGAGATAGTGAAGATTTTTCTAATGCGAGACAAAGATCAATTTCAACTCATAGAATAATTGCAAAAATGCCGACTATAGCAGCCTGGGCTTATAAATATTCATTAGGACAACCAGTTATATATCCTAATAATAATCTTACTTATGCAGAAAATTTTTTAAGAATGACATTTGCAACGCCATGTGAAGATTATATTTCAAATCCAATTATTACAAAAGCTATGAATCAATTACTAATTTTACATGCAGATCACGAACAAAATGCATCTACTTCAACTGTCAGGTTAGCCGGATCCTCTGGTGCTAATCCATTTGCATGTGTATCTGCAGGAATTGCTTCATTATGGGGGCCTGCGCATGGAGGCGCGAATGAAGAAGTAATGAAAATGCTTATGAAAATAAAAAGAAATGCAAAAATTAAAGATTTTATTAAAAGAGCAAAAGATCCTAATGACTCTTTTAAATTAATGGGATTTGGTCATAGAGTTTACAAAAATTTTGATCCACGCGCTGCTGTTATGAGAGATGCATGTCATAATGTTTTAAATGAATTAGGAAGAAGAAATAATCCTTATCTAGCAATCGCTTTAGATTTGGAAGATGCTGCATTAAATGATGAATATTTTAAAAAGAAAAAATTATACCCAAATGTTGATTTTTATTCTGGTATTTTACTTTGGGCATTAGGTTTTCCTCTATCAATGTACACAGCTGTTTTCGCTGTAGCTAGGACTGTAGGATGGGTTGCGCAATGGAAAGAAATGATTGAAGAACCAACAAGGAAAATATCTAGACCTAGACAATTATATAGTGGTTACAAAAGAAGAGATTATATTGAATTAGATAAAAGAGATAAAAAAAAATCAATTCTTAAATCTATTTCATCTATAATTAAAACTACTATGAAATCACGTTAAGAATTTCTTTAGCTGCATTCTCACTTGGTAAATTTTTATTTTTTTTTAATTTCAATAAAGCTTTTTTACAATTAATCAATTGAGTTTGAGAATATTTTTTATTTGATAAAAGTTTTAATAATTCTTTCGAAATTAATTTAGGATTACATTTGAATTGAAGAAATTCAGGAATTATATATTTATTTTCTATTATATTAATTAAATTAGCAAATTTAATTTTAACAAGAATTTTAGCTACAAAATAAGATAGCAAATTTAATTTATATACTATTATGGTAGGAACCTTAAAATAACTTAGTTCAATTGCAGCAGTACCTGAGGCCGAAATTGCAGCATTAGAAAAATTAAATGATTTATATTTATCCTTTTCATCAACTATTGAATGAGAGAAATCTATATTATATTTATAAAAATATTTTTTCAAATGAGGCAATATATTAAAAAGAACATGAATTTTTAGATTGAATTTATTATTAATTAAATTAATTGTTTTAATAAAAACTGGTAATGTTCTTTTTATTTCATTAAGTCGACTTCCTGGTAAAAATGAAATAATTTTATAATTATTTTTTATTTTATATTTTGAATAAAATTTCTTTTTATTTATTTTTAAATTTTTATTTATATCGTAAATTGGATGTCCAACAAATACAGAATCTAGTTTATATTTTTTAAAATAATTATCTTCAAACGGTAGTATTGTCAAAAGTTTATCGGCATAAGAAGCTAATTTTTTTGCTCTACCTTCTCTCCATGCCCACACAGTTGGTGCTACATAATGAATTTTTTTTATAAATGAGGATTTATTTATAAGTTTTTTTAAAATTCTGAAATTAAAATCTGGACTATCAATCGTAATTAAAATATCTGGTTTTAATTTAATAACGTCACGGTATGTTTTATTTATTAAATTAATTATGTTAAATATTTTAGGAATAACCTCAAAAACACCAAATATTGATAGTTTTTTTATTGGAAATAAGCTCTTTTTAAGGCCAGATTTAATCATTTTTTGACCACCTATTCCATATATTTTAATTTTTTTATTTTTTTTTTTTAAAGATTCGATTAAAAAAGAGCCAATAGCATCCCCTGATGGTTCAGTGGCAATCATATAAATATTCAGATTTCTTTTTTTAATCATATTTTAATTTCATATTTTTTATTATTATTTTTCACAATATCTACGGAAATTAATATTTTATTGTGCTGTTTCAAATAATTAAAAATTTTTTTTTTATCAAAAACTATTGTATAATTTGCATTAAGAACGATATATTTAATACTTGTTTTTACTAAATTTTTTATTGTATTTATACCTATTGTTGGCAAATCAACTCTATTATCTTGATGTAATTTCTTAATTTTAATAAATAAGTAACTGTTTTTATTGTTTATTTTATGTAATCTCATCAAAAGATTATTCGTACCTCTTCTATTTTCTTTTAAAATGATTTTATTTTTTGAAGTAATAACGCATTGTCCTAAATCTTTTTTTGTCCATTTAATTGTTTCTATAATCATCTTATCTATTAAAATTCTATCTTTTTTAGGTATTTTTCTAATTCCATATACACCTTTCTTTAAAAAAAACTTTTTGGTTATCTTAGATAAACCTATAACTTTAAATCCTTCATTCTCAAATATAGAAACTACATTCCTTAAAATTACATCATCAGTTTTCTTAAAAAAAATAAATTTAAAAACTTTAATTAATGTCCAGAAATCAGGTTTAAGATCTATTAATGTTGGTCTTTTTAATGCTCCAAGGAAAATAATTTTTTTTATTTTATTTTCTTTTAAAATTTGTATTGCTTTATATCCCTGCCCCATTCTTAAAGAATAAGAATTAAATTTTTTATATTCCTCAGAAACTGCAAAGTTTTTAATTTTTAAAACTATAAAATTAACTTTAATTTTATTTAAATATAAAGCGACATCTATAGGTAATCGTCCTGAACCAGCAATGATTGCAATTTTATTAAACATTCTTTTGTTTAGGTTGGCATATTGCTCTTGTTGAAGATTTATTTTTAATAAATTTAACTATATCCATAACTACATTATTTTTTTTATATATTTTTATTGCATCATTTAATCTTTCAAACTCAGTTCCTTCTATTGAAAAAATTAATCTAAATGCTGTCCTAAGATCATGAATTTGTTTTCTATCAAAACCTCTTCTTTTTAAACCTATTATATTTAAACCAGACAAACTTGCTCTATCGCCCATAACTGAACCAAATGGTATAACGTCATTTTCAACACCAGACATACCACCTACCATTGCATGTTTTCCTATACGAACAAACTGATGTATTGCAGATAATCCTCCGATGATAGCATAATCTTCTATTTTTACATGACCTGCAAGAGTTGCATTATTAGCCATAATTACATTATTTCCAATAATACAATCATGCGCCACATGTGAGCCAACCATAAATAAACAATCATTTCCAATTTTGGTAATTAATCCGCCGCCTTTAGTTCCCGGATTCATCGTAACATGTTCTCTAATTGTATTATTTTTACCAATTAGTAATTTCGATTTTTCACCTTGAAATTTTAAATCTTGAGGCATTGTACCAATTGAAGAAAAAGGGAAAATTTCAGTACTTTCATTAATAGTTGTAAACCCTTGAATATTAACATGGGAATGAACTTTTACGTTATTTTTTATAATTACATTTGGTCCTATTATTGAAAATGGCCCGATGTAAACATTTTTTCCAATAGATGATTTACTATTAACTATAGCTGATTTATGAATATTTGATGACATTAACTGAAAATAAATATACTTAAATAAAAATCAATTAACTGATTGTTACAAAATGCTACTTAACTATCATTGCAGAAAAAGTTGCATCAGCTACTCTAATATTATTTACTTCTGCATAACCAGAGAATTTCCACACTAATTGTCTATGCTGTTTTTGTGTGACATTTAGATTTAAAGTACAATTAGGACTAACTGGTTTTCTAAATTTGGCATTTTCTATACTCATAAAATAAACTAACTTATCATCTGAAGTCATTTTTAATGAATTCATTACTAGTATAGATGCCGTTTGTGCTAGCGCTTCTATTATAAATACACCAGGCATTATTGGTTTTTTTGGAAAGTGCCCTTTAAAAAAATGCGCATCTTCTTTAATGATTTTTTCACCAACTGCTTTTTTAAAAGGTTCAATTATTTTAACTTTATCAACAAGAAGCATTGGTTCTCTATGGGGTATTAATTTTTTTATTTCATTAATAGATAATTCTTGATTTTTAACCATTTTTCTTTTTTATTAATTTTTTTAAAATAATTGTTTGTCTATGCCAATCAGTAACATGAACTGATGGAATCCCAGCAACTATTGAATTATCTTTTATATCTTTCATAACTCCTGATTTTCCTGCAATTTTAACATTGTTACCAATATTTAAATGCCCTGCTATGCCAACTTGACCACCAACAATTACATTGTTTCCTAATATTGTACTCCCTGCAATACCACATTGAGCAACTAAAATACAATTTTTACCTAAAATAACATTGTGTGCTATTTGAACCAAATTATCTAATTTAGAACCATGACCTATTTTTGTATCGTTACTAGTACCTCTATCAATTGTCGAGTTTGAACCTATTTCCACATCGTCTTCTATAAGCACTCTTCCTAATTGTGGTACTTTTAAATGTAAATTATTATTTTGTGCAAAACCAAAACCATCTTGCCCAATTTTTACACCATTATGAATCTTGACATTTGAACCAATAATAGAGTAAGCAATAGTGCAATTAGAACCAATTATAGTATTTTTACCAATGGTCACGCCCTGCATAATTACAGTATTAGCTCCAATAAATGAATTAGAACCAATTGTTACATTTTTTGAAATAACAGCACCAAAAGAAATCTTTACAGAATTATCATACTTTACAGTCGAATCTATATAGTTATTTGAATTTTTTCCTAATACTTCGTTTTTTAATGGATAGAATGCATTAGCGATCAAAGCAAAAGAATGGTAAGGATTATCAGATACTAAAGGAATCATTTTCTTTGGCGCAATATCTAAAAAGTCTTTTTTAAAAAAACAAGCTCCAGCTTTTGAAGCTTTAAATTGATTTATATAATTTTTATTATCTAAAAAACTAATTTTATTATTGTCCGCTGTATTAAGAGGCGCTATATCATCAATAATTTTTTTTGAATCAATATTTTTTGGAAGTCTAATCTTGGCAATTTTTGATATTTGTTCTAAAGTAAATTCTTTACTTTTTTGAAAAAATTTAGGATCTGCCATAAAATAAATTAAGGTGTTACATTAACTTTCACACTACTCAATTTTTTATTTAATTCATCTACAACTTTTTGCGTTATATCTAAAGTAGGATCGGATAATATAATAGCAGATTTTCTTATAACAGCGCTAATTTTATCCGTTTCAGATATTTGTTTTACAATTTTTTCAACTTCATCTTCGATTTGGCTAATAGCATCCTTCTCAGCTTTGGATAGTGCTTTTCTTTTAGCATTGCTAGATTTATTAAATTCAATAACAGTTTTTTCAAAAGCATTTTTTCTATCAGAAAATGCTTCTGGTGTTAAAGTTGACTTTTGTCTTAAAAGTTCTTCCTCTTTCTTTTGTATTTCTTTTTGTTGTTTTTGGTCTTCTTCTGTATACTTTTTCGCAACTGCATTTAATTGATCTTTCATAGCTATTGCAGCTTTGGAATTCTTTAATAATTCTCTTACATCTAATACAGCAACGGTCTCTGCTGAAAAAGATTTAGTTATAAATAAAGTAAAAAAAATTAGTGGTAATAATAATTTAATGTATTTCATATTTAAAACCCTGCTCCAAAATTAAATTTAAAAAATTGTGTTCTATCATAATCTTCTTTCATTGCCGCATGAGCTATATCTACTCTTACAGGCCCAAAAGGTGATTTCCATTGTACACCAAAACCAAAAGAAACTCTAGGGCTAGAATCATCTTTTATTTTATTACCTCCATCTTCATCAATTTCAGTAACAGCCCCTACTATTCCAAAAAGTGCTCCAGAAATTCCTAATTGAGGAGAAACTCCAGGAATAGGTATTCTAAGTTCTGTTTTTGCAGTATACATTACATTTCCTCCAAGTGCATCTTTATTTGCTGATGTAGTATCTCTAGGTCCTATACCTGATTGCTCAAAACCAGGAAAAGAATCACCTCCAACAAAATATCTATCCTTAAGTTTTACTTTATCATCATTATATCCAAAAATATATCCACCTTTTAAATGTGTAGAAAAAACATAATCATCTGTTATTGAATAAAACCAACTGTGCTTTACATCTGTTTTAAAAAAACTAATAGTTCCACCCAATCCTGCTAATTTATTTGATATAGTCCATTTAGAACCTTTTGTTGGATTAAGTCTATCATTTATTCCAAAATAATTTAAATTATGAGAAATAGCAGAAGTTGAATAACTACCTTTTTGATTATTAATAAAATCTGAAGCTCCTACTTTAACACCTTCAATTTCTTCATTTTTATAAGAATAATTCCATGCATGTCTACTTCTTTCAGTTATCATATAACCAATTCTAAATCCAGCTCCAGAAGTATCATTTTCAAAAGAACTTTCATCTTGATAAGTTGTTTTTGTTTTAAAAACATCAATACCTAAAGCCATATCTTTTTCTAAAAAATATGGTTCAGTAAAACCAAAATCAACTTGAGTTGCTCTTTCTGCGACTGTAAATTTTGCTCTTAAATCTTGACCTTTTCCTAAAAAATTACTTTCAGAAATTCCAACATTAGCTAAAGCACCATTTGTGCTAGAAAAACCACCGCCGACTGAAAATTGTCCAGTTTGCTTCTCAGTAACATCAAATATCACATCAGTTCTATCGGAAACATTAGTTGGAACATTGGTTGATGTTACATTTTCAAAGAAACCAAGATTTTTAATTCTTTGCTCAGATCTTTTTAGTTTTTCATTACTAAAACCATCTCCTTCACTAAATCTCATTTCTCTTCTTATGACTTTATCATTTGTTCTGTTATTACCTTTAACATTAATTCTTCCTACATATATTTTTCTAGCTTTATTAATATTTATAGTTACATCTATTTCTTTTTTTTCTTTATTTTTATTTAAATTTGGACGAACTTCTAAAAAGGCAAAGCCTAAATTACCACCTATTTCTTTAATTTCACTCACAACTTCGTCTATTTTATTAATATTGTAATATTTATTATTTAAATTTTTTGTTAATTTTACTATTTCATCATTTTTTAATTCTTTAAAATTTTTATTATCAATTTTAATGTTGCCAAACTTATATTTTTCTCCTTCCTCAACACTATAAGTTAAAAAAAAACCTGTTTTATCCTTAGTTAATTCAGCGATTGATGATATTACTTTAAAATCAGCGTAGCCTTCTTGTAAATAATATCTTCTTAATAAATCTTTATCATAATTTATTCTATCAGGATCGTAAATATCTCCTGCTGATAAAATTCTCCATAACTTAGATTCTTTTGTTGAAATAATGCCTTTAAGTCTTTTATCATTAAAAACCTTATTACCGATAAATTTTATGCCCTTAATTTTAGTTTTATCTCCCTCGGCAATTTTAAATGTAATATCTATTCTATTTTGAGCTAATTTTGAAAGACTTGAAGAAATTTTTGCTGAAAAATAACCAGAACGTTTATAAACATCTTGAATTGAAGATATTGCATTTTGTAAATCTTTTTTTAAAAAAACATTTCTTGGTTTTAAATTAATATCCTCTAAAAGATCTCGTGATTTTATTTTTTTGTTACCCAAAAAAGTTATATTGTTAATCATTGGGTTTTCTTTTATTAAAACAATTAAGTTATCTCCGTTGACCCTAAATTTAATATCTGCAAATAAGCCAAGTTTATACATTTTTTTTAATTTATTATTAAGAATTTCATAATTAATATTATCGCCAACTTCGATTTCTAAATACGTCATTATAGTTTCAGCGTCTAATCTTTGATTGTTCTTAATTTCTATATTATTTATTGTTATATTTTTTGATTCAGATAAAACTGGTTTAAAGAAAAAAGAAAAGAAAATTAAAAAAATTAATAATATCTTTATTTTTAAGTTCATAGAATAATAAAAACAGCTAAAATAAATTAATTATATCATTATATGTTAAAAGTACAGCCAATGTAATTATAATTACAAATCCTATTTTAAACATATTTTCTTGAAAATTTTTATTAACCGGTTTTCCTAAAAAAACCTCAATAAAATAAAAAACCAAATGGCCTCCATCTAACACTGGTATAGGGAATAAATTTATTAATCCAATACTCACTGATAATAAAATTATTAAATTTAAAAATGAAAGAAATCCCTCATTTAACATTTGTCCTGAAAAATGAGCAATTTTTATAGGTCCTCCTAAATCATCAAAAGAACCTTTTCCGATAAACATTTGTTTTAATGCTTTTAAAGTTAATGAGCATATTTCATATGTTGAGGTTGTGCCTAAATATAAAGATTTTATGAATGTATGCTTAATCCGTTTAGGTTCATATGAACTTATACCAATTTTTGCAACTTTTCTTTTTTGACCATAAAATTCCTGATCAATTAAAATAGGAGTAACTTTAACGATTAAAAATTCATCATTTCGTTTTATTTTTAAATCATAATTATCTTTCTTATACAAATTTAAATATGTTCCAATATCTGAGAAATTTTTAATTTTTTTTTTATCAATTGTTATAATTTTATCATTCTTTAATAAACCTGATGAATATGCAGGACTATTTTTTTCAACATTATTTATAACAGGAGGAGTATATAATGTTCCAATAAAATAATAAATAAATGCAAAACCAATTATACCAAAAATAAAATTTGCTAATGGACCAGCTAGAACAATAGATATTCTTTGGAAAACATTTTTATGTGAAAAAGCATATTTAGTTAAATTTTTTGGGATTTTTTTTTTTGAAAAAATATCTTCACCAAACATTTTAACGTATCCACCAAATGGCAAATAACAAATTTTCCACCTAGTACCTCTCTTATCATTCCAACCAATAATTTCTTTTCCAAAACCAATAGAAAAAGATTCGACGCGAACTTTATTAATTATAGCAATGTAATAATGTCCATATTCATGAACGAAAACAATTATTGATAAAACAATAATAAAAGCTAAAAAATAAATAGTTAAATTACTTAATAATTCCATTTATTATCACGTAAATAATTATCTGTAATTGATCTTATTTCTTTATCAAAAAAATAAACATCGTTTATAGATTTAAGTTTATAATTCTTTGATGATTTTAAAATATATTTAACTGTATTCAATATATCTAAAAATTTTATTTTTTTGTTTAAAAAATGTTTTACTGCAATTTCATTTGCCGCGTTTAATATTAACGGTTTTGAACCTCCCTTTTTTAGAGATAAAAATGCCATATTAATAGCTTGCTTTAAAAATTTATTTAAATTTGTAAATGTAAATTTGTTAATTTTATTTAAATTAATTCTTTTTAAATTATATGATTTCCTTGATGGCCAAAATAAAGAATAAAAAATTGGAATTCTCATATCATGATCACTTAAAAGTGCTGTTGTGGTGCCATCAACAAAATTAACCATACTATGTATAATTGACTCTGGGTGAACTATCACATTAATTTGATTTATTTTTAAATTAAAAAGATGATATGCTTCAATGACTTCAAAAGCTTTATTCATCATTGTTGCAGAATCAATAGTAATTTTACTACCCATTTTCCAATTAGGATGTTTCAATGCTTTTTGTAGAGTTGCCTTTCTTAATTGATTTAGATTATATTTTCTAAATGGACCGCCAGAGGCAGTTAAAGTTATAGATTCAATGTCATTACTTAATTTAGAAGAATTACATAACTGAAATATAGCATTATGTTCTGAATCTACTGGCAATAATTCACAATCATATTTTTTAATTTCTTTCATAAAAAAATCTCCAGCAGAAACTAAACATTCTTTATTAGCCAAACACATTCTTTTACAATTTTTTATAGAATTATAAGTTGGTTTTAAGCCAGCTAATCCAACTATAGCAGCAATAACAAACGAAACTTTTTTATCGGTTAATTCTAAGACGCCATCATCGCCAGCTAAAATCTTTATTTTTTTACCAAAAAGATTATTTTTTAAATCTTTATATTTATTTTTATTTTGTATGGCAACATATTTTGGTTTTAAGGTATTCGCTTGTTTTGTAAGTAAATTAACATTGTCTTTTGCAGTTAAACTTAAAACAGAAAAATAATTCTTATTATTTTTTATAACATCTACCGTATTTGTTCCAATAGAACCAGTAGATCCAAGTATTGTTATTGTTTTTTTACTCACAAAATTATTTTATATAAAAAATTCTAAAAAAAATAATATTATAAGTGAAAAACTGAATGAATCGTATCTATCTAAAAAACCACCGTGCCCAGGTAAAAAATTACTAGAATCTTTTTTATTAAATTTTCTTTTAATTTTTGACATAAATATATCTCCAAAAAAACCTGATATAGCTAAAATTGCTGAAAATAAAAAAATAAAAAAATAACTAATGTTAACATTTAAAAAATTTATAAAAAATATTATACCTAAAAAAGTTCCTAATATTATACCTATAATAGTTCCTGAAAATGTTTTTGATGGACTTGTATTTGGTAAAATTTTTGGTCCTTTTATTAAATTTCCAAAAAAATAAGAAAGTATATCGCTACTTGTTATTACAATTAACAACCAAAGTAAAATATATTGTCCATTAATGTCTGATTTAATTTTAAAAAAAATTATAAAAGGAATTGAAATAAACATATAGCCATAGAACAAATATAAAATAGATTCAGTATCTTTTTTATTTTGAAAAAATAGAGAAAAAACTATCAATAATGAAAATAAAAAAGTTAAAATTAAAGAAGTAGTAAAAACTGTATTTATAGAAAATAATAAATTCAAAAAAATTAGAAAATTAAAAATAAATAAATAAAAAATATTTTTTTTTTGTGTGATATTAAACCATTCATAGCCCAAAATTAATGATGTAAATAAAATTATAAATTTTGAAAAAAAATTATTGGTTAATATGCAATATAAAAAAATTGGAAATAAAAAAGAAAGTGTTATTAATCTTTTATAAAAAAATTTATTTACAAAACTAAATTTATCTAGAGCCATATCTTCGTTTTCTTTTAGAATATTTATTAATAGCATAAGTAAAATTCTTTTTTTTAAAATCAGGCCACAGAACATCCAAAAAAACAAATTCTGTGTATGCTAATTGCCATAATAAAAAATTACTTATTCTTTTTTCACCACTAGTTCTTATTAACAAATCTGGATCAGGTATATTTTTTGTAAACAAGTTCTCAGAAATATTATTTTCTTTAATATTAATTTTTTTATTTTTTTTATATTTTTTCATTAATTTATTAAATGCTATAGTTATTTCATTTCTACTACCATAATTTAAGGCAAGGATTAGATTCAAACCATTCTTTTTCTTTGTTATATTTTCACAATGTTCAATTTTTTTTAATATATCTTTTGGTATTTTTTTTCTTTCTCCTATCATTTTAATTAAAATATTTTCTTTAAGTAATTGATTTATTTTCTCGTCTAAATATTTTCTTAATAATTTCATAAGAAATGACACTTCTTTTTTGGGTCTAGACCAGTTTTCAGAAGAAAAAATAAATAAAGTTAAATACTTTATTTTATAATAAATAGCTGATTCAATAGTATTTTGAATTGCCTCGATTCCCTTTTCATGACCAATAAATCCTTTTAATTTGTGTTTTACTGTCCATCTATTGTTTCCATCCATTATAATAGCGACATGTTTTGGTATTGATAATTTATTATTAGTTATTCTTTTGACCATCAAACCTGCATAATTTCATTTTTTTTTTCATCATACACACTTTGAATTTCATTAACTTTTTCATCAGTTAATTTTTGAATATTATCTGACATATTTTTTTGTTCATCTTCAGAAATTTCATTATTTTTTTCTTGTTCTTTTATTTTATCCATAGCATCTCTTCTAATGTTTCTAATAGATATTTTTGCATTTTCAGAAAATTTAGAAGCAATTTTAGTTAATTCTATTCTTCTTTCCTCAGTAAGATCAGGTAATGGAACTCTTATTAATTGACCATCAGTGCTTGGATTCAATCCTAAGTCAGATTCTCTTATAGCTTTTTCAATATTAGATACCATAGATTTGTCCCATACTTGAACAGTTAATAATTTTGGTTCAGGCGCATTAACTGTAGCCAATTCAGAAACTTTCATTTTTGAATCATATGCTTCAACGAAAACTGGTTCTAATAAAGAAGGAGTCGCCCTACCAGTTCTCAATCTTGATAATTCTTCATGGAAAATTTTTAAAGTATTTTCCATTTTATTTTTATATTCATCAATTACTGCATTCATTTTATTATTGTATATTCTCCTTTATTTAATATAGCATCTAAAAAAGCATTCTTTTTATTAATTGGAAAAATAATTATAGGAATATTATTATCCCTAGCTAAAGCTATTGCGGAACCATCCATAATTTTAAGATTTTTACCAAGAACTTCTGAATATTTAATACTTTTATATCTTTTTGCTTTTTTATTTATCTTTGGATCTTCCGAATAAACACCATCAACATTTGTTGCTTTTAAAATAATGTCAGCTGAAATCTCAGACGCTCTTAAAGCTGCTGCAGTATCAGTGGTAAAATAAGGGTTTCCAGTACCAGCTGCAAAAATTATAACTCTATTTTTTTGTAAATGATTTATTGCCTTTCTTCTAATATATGATTCACAAACAGCAGGAACTGGAATTGATGATAAAACCCTTGTTTGAATTAATTTTTTTTCTAAGGCATTTTGTATAGCAAGAGCATTTATTAAAGTACCCAACATACCCATATAATCAGCAGTAGTTCTTTCTATACCTACTGATATAGCATCAGAACCTCGGAATATATTTCCACCACCAATTACCAAACTTATTTGAACATTTGTTTTATGAACTTTTTTTATTTCTTCTGCTAAAAAATTAACTATATTTTCATCGAAACCGTGTGTGTTATTTCCTAAAAGAGCTTCTCCTGATAATTTTAATAATATTCTATTATATTTTTTTTTTTTTTCATTTATTTTAAAAAAAATATAATTAAAAATCCTCTCCCACTTTAAAACGTACAAATTTATTGATTTTTATATCACAATTTAATTCTTTTGAAGAATTAGATATAAATTCACTAACATTTATAGTGTCATCCATGATAAATTTTTGATCTAATAAAACAACATCTGTAAAAAATTTCTTCATTTTACCTTCAAGCATTTTCTTTTTTATTTCTTCAGGTTTTTCTTCTTTATTTATTTCCTCAAGTTGAAATTCTTTTTCTTTTTTTAAAATTTCATCATTTATTTCAGTTGAAGATAAAGCTATAGGATTACTAGCTGCAATATGCATACAAATTTTTTTTAAAAAATCATCTATATTTTTTTTATCACAATTCGTACTTATAGATAGAATAACACCTATTTTACCCATATTATCTTTTTCTACATTATGTAGATATGTTCCAATAAAACCATCTTCTACATTAATATAATCAGATCTTTTAATTGTAATATTTTCTCCAATTTTTGAAATAGTGTTAGTTAATGCTTCTGATACTTTATCATCATTATTATATTTTGAATTTAATAAATTATCCATATTACCTTTATGTTCTAAATTTAATTCAGACAATCTAGAAACAAATGATTGAAAATCAGAATTTCTTGCGACAAAATCAGTTTCAGAATTTACTTCAATAATAGAAGCTTCTTTATTAGTATCATTTGTTGAAATTGCAATCAGTCCTTCTTTGGCAGCTCTGTCACCTTTCTTTTGAGCTGTTGAAATTCCTTTTTTTCTTAAATAGTCTATAGCGTTATCAATATTAAAATCAGATTTTTCTAATGCTTCTTTGCAATCTAAAAATCCTGCTCCTGTAATATCTCTTAATTTTTTAATTTCACTTGTTGGAATTTTATTCATTTATTTTTTTTTATTTTTTTTTATTTTATTTTTCACGTCTTTTTTTGATGGAATTTTCATTTCTATATTTTTTTTTTCACTATCATTCTTCAATTTAACTTTATTAGAATTTTTTTTTGTAATATTTGAAATTAAAGAACAAATTAAATCTATAGATTTTCTTGAATCATCATTACCAGGAATTGGATAATCAATTCCCTTTGGAGAAGAATTTGTATCTAAGATTGCTATAACAGGAATCTTTAATTTATTTGCTTCTGTCACTGCTATTGCATCTCTATTAACATCTACAACGAATATTGCTTGAGGAACCGCACCCATATCTTTTAAACCACCTAAATATTTCTCAATTTTCTCTACTTGTCTATTTATTTGTAAAATTTCTTTCTTTTTTAAAACAGAATTATCATTAGATATTTTTTTATTTAAAGAATTTAAATGATTTAATGAATTAGAAATAGTAGCCCAATTTGTTAACATGCCTCCTAACCATCTTTTATTTACGTAAAATTGCTTACAATCAATAGCGTACTTTTTTACAATATCTCCTGCTTGCGATTTAGTTCCTACAAATAGTATTGTGCCATTTGATTTAGTTGTATTATCGATAAATTGCAACGCATCGTTTAACAAAGCTACTGTTTTTCTCAAATCAATAATATGTATATTATCTTGAGCTCCATAGATATATTTATCCATTCCTGGATTCCATTTATTTGTTCTATGGCCAAGATGCATTCCTGCATCTAAAAGATCTCTTAAATTAAAATTTTCACCCATAAAAAAAAATTATTGTTTCGATTTTTATAGTAATAAAAGTTAATAATTACAAGAAAATTAATTTATAAATTGAATGCCATCAAGTTTATTATTAATAATATTAAAAAAATCGTACTTTCCGGGTAATGCGATTTTAACCATTTGTTCTTTAACTTCATAATTTAGAAAAATTTCTGAACCATTAACATCTTTATATTTTGACAAATAATTTTTTAATTTATTAAAATCTAAATCATCTTTTGTTCTAATTTGTATTCTTTTATTACTATTATTTATAAATTGTTTTAATGTTTGAATTTCTTGAACTCTTAAATTTAAATTAGTATCAATTTTAACGGCTTCTAAATTAATTAATAATAAATCATTATTTTCTATAATTTCTTTAGAAGTATTAATTACATCAGAAAAAATAATTGCTTCAAAATTTGATGTATGATCTGAAAATTGTACATAAGCATACTTATTTCCTTTCTTTGAAGTTCTTTCTTTCATTTCTATTGGAAGCGCTGCGATTTTAAAGAATTTTTTTTCATCATCTTTTACATTTAACATAATTTTTTCGATATCTACGAAAGTTGAAAAATTATTTTTTTTTAAGAATGTATCAAAATCTTTAAGCGGATGTTGAGATAAATAAAAACCAAGAGATTCATGTTCAAACTTTAAATTCGTTGATTTATTCCATCTTTTAAAATTTTTATTAAAATTAATTAAATTGTTATCTTCTTTATGATCAGAAAATAAACTATTTTGATTTTCATTTTTTGCATTATTTCTTATTAGTTGGACTATCTTATCTACATTATTAAACAATAATGCTCTATTATCATCTAATGAATCAAAGGAACCAGATTTAATCAAATATTCTAACTGTCTAATATTAAAATTTTCATCATTAAATCTATTGCAAAAATTATTTAAATTTGTAAATTTTCCACCATTTCTTCTTTCCTTAACGAGTTTTGATATAGAATTTAATCCAACATTCTTTAAAGCCGATAATCCATATCTTATATTTTTTTTTTTGTTTTTATCATATTCGATATTAAAAAGGCTATTTGAATAATTAATATCAGGAACTAAGATTTTAATTCTCATATTTTTGCAATCGTCTAGATAACGATTAATTTTATCTGTATTACTTAATTCATAATTTATTGATGCAGTCATAAATTCAACTGGAAAATTAGCTTTTAAAAAAGCAGTTTGATAAGCAATTATAGCATATCCTGCAGCATGAGATTTGTTAAAACCATAGCCTGCGAATGTTTCAACTTGTTTAAATATATTTTCTGCTTGATATTGCTTTACTTCATTTTTAATACAACCATCTATAAAATCTTTTTTTAATGATGCCATTAAAGTTTTTTTTCTTTTACCTATTGCCCATCTTAAAGTATCAGCTTGAGACAAACTAAAGCCTGCTAATGTTTGAGCTATTTTCATAACTTGTTCTTGATAAATAGTTATTCCATAAGTTTCAGAAAGAACGCTTTCTAATTTAGGATGTAAATAAATTATATCTTCATTGCCATTCTTTCTATTAATATAATTTTCGATATATTCCATTGGTCCTGGTCTATATAAGGATATCATTGCAATGATATCTTCAAATCTATCTGGAGATAATTTTTTAAGATATTCTCTAACTCCTCGACTTTCTAATTGAAAACAGCCGATAGTGTTTCCATGCTTTAGTAATTCAAAAGTTTTCTTATCTTCTAAAGAAATATTATTTATAGAAAAAGTGTTATTATTTTTATTAATTAATTCGCATGTTTTATTAATAATTGTAAGAGTTTTTAATCCAAGAAAATCAAATTTAATCAAACCAGATTTTTCAATATAATCCATGGAAAATTGAGTTACAGGTAAGCCAGTTTTTGGGTCGTCTTTATAAAATGGCACTAATTCATTTAAATCTTTATCGCCTATTACTATGCCTGCTGCGTGTGTAGAAGCATGTCTATATAATCCTTCCAATTTCAAACTTATATCCAGAAGTTTTGAAATTGAATCATCAGTTTTTTTTACTTCTTGTAATTGTATTTCTTTATCAATTGCTTCATTTAATGTAATTGGATTAGCGGGATTATAAGGTATCATTTTAACAATATTATCAACTTGACTATAAGGTAATTGTAAAACTCTTCCTACATCACGAACAACATTTCTTGATTGTAATTTTCCAAAGGTAATTATCTGAGCAACTTTATTTTTTCCATATTTTTTTACTACGTATTTTAATACTTCATCTCTTTTTTCTTGGCAAAAATCTATATCAAAATCAGGCAATGTTACTCTATCTGGGTTTAGAAATCTTTCAAAAAGTAAATCATATTTAATTGGATCAAGATCAGTTATTGATAAAGTCCATGCTACCAATGACCCAGCTCCTGATCCTCGACCTGGACCAACAGGTATGTTCTTTTTTTTAGCCCATAAAATAAAATCAGAAACTATTAAAAAGTATCCTGAATAACCTGTTTTTTTTATTATAGATATTTCATATTCTAATCTTTTTTTATATTTGCCTTCATCAATTTTAAAATTATTATTCTTATAATTTAAAATTTTCTTTTCTAACCCTTTATAAGCTAATTTAATTAATTCATTATTTTCCTCTTCATCAGAATCTAAAAATTTAGGTGGTTTAGGTATTCTTTCTTCAAGCATAAAAGTACATTTTTTTGCAATTAATATTGTATTTTCTATTGCTTCAGGAATATCATTAAAAATTTTCTTCATTTCATCAGGAGATTTGAAATGAAAATCATTAGAAACAAATTTTCTATTATTTGTTGATAATTTTTCAACATTTTTTATACATAGCAAAGCATCAGTTGCTTCATGCATATTCATATCTGAAAAAACATTATTGTTTGTTCCAACTACAGGAACATTATTTTTTTTTGCTAAACTTAAATAAAGATTCTCAATATTTTTCTCATTTTTTTTTCCTAATCTTGAAATTTCTAAAAAAAAATCATTCTTAAAAATTAAATTTAATTTATTAAAAATATTTGTTGCAGAATTTATATTTTTTAATAAAAAAGATTTTGCTATAGGTCCGTCAACGCCTCCAGATAGGCATATTAAACCATCGCTATTACTTTTTAAATCATTTAAATTTATTTCAGAATCTGATTGATTGTAAAATTTTGTCATCAAATTAATTACATTTTTGTAACCAATTAAATTTTTAACTAATAAAATTATGTTAGATGTGGCGTTAACACCATCTATTACTTTAATATCTAAATTAATACCTAAAATTGGTTGTATACCATTCTTCTTCGCTTCTAAAGAAAACTCAAAAGAACCGAACAAATTATTTTTATCTGTTAGAGCTATGGCAGGAATATTATAATTTTTACAAAAATTAATTATTTCACTTATTTTGAAAGAACTTTCTAATAATGAATAATTTGAAAATTGTCTTAAATGTATAAAAGTGTTCATAAACTATAATATTCTACCATTAGATAATTTAATAATATTATCAAATTTTTTTGTTAGAGATAAATTATGAGTTGCGATTAAAAAAGAAATTTTATAGTTCTTTACTAAATCTTTTATTATTTTAATTACTATATCAGTATTTTTTTTATCCAAGTTACCCGTAGGCTCATCAGCTAAAATAATTTTTGGCATATTTGCAATAGCTCTTGATATTGCAACTCTTTGTTTCTCTCCTGCTGATAATTCTCTTGGTTTATTATTTAATCTATTTGATAATCCAAAGGCTGATAATATTTCTACAGCTTTTTTTTTCGCTTTTTTATAATTAATACCATTAATTAATTGAGGTATAATTACATTTTCCAAAGCGCTAAATGAATCAAGTAAATAAAAATTTTGATAAACAAAGCCAATATTTTTTTTTCTTATTAAATTTTTTTTCTCTTCAGATAAATTATCGCATTTTTTATTATTAATAAAAATTTCACCTTTAGTTTGGCTATCTAAAAGACCAGCAATCTGTAAAAGAGTTGTTTTACCAGAACCTGAAGGGCCCAATAATCCAACACATTGCCCACTTTTTAAATTAAAATTTATATTTTTTAGAGCAACAATATTTTTTCTTGGTTCTAAAAATTCTTTGCTTACATTTTTTAATTTTATAATAGTGCTCATTTAATTTACTCTTTTCTTATCAATTCGATAGGGTTACTTTTTGACGCTTTCCATGCTGGAACAAAACTAGCTAGAAAAGATATCAAAATGCTTGTAATAACAACGTAAAAAACTTCATTAAAATCAATTCTAGCAGGTAAATTTGATAAAAAATAAATTTCAGATGAAAAAAGATCTGTGTTAGTAAATTTTTCTAAAAAATTTTTTAATGAATTGATATTTATAACAAAAAAAATTCCTAAAAATGTTCCAATTAAAGTTCCAAAAAAGCCTATAATAGCTCCATTAAGAAAAAAAATTTTTAAAATAACATTTTTACTAGCTCCCATAGTTCTTAATATTGCTATATCGACTTGTTTATTTTTGACTAACATTATTAAACTTGAAATAATATTAAAGGCAGCAACTAGAATTATTAAACTTAAAATTAAAAACATAACATTTTTTTCAGTTTGAATAGCATTAAAAAATGCTTCGTTTGAATATCTCCAATCATAAAGTTGGTAATTATTTATTTTTTCATTTAAATTTAATTTATTCTTGAAGTTATCAATTGAATTAATATCAAAAAATTCTATCTGAAAGTAAGGTTTGTTTTTTTCTGATAAAAACAATTTATTTGCATCATTAAAATTAATGAACATTAAATTATTATCATAAGTATACATACCAGAGTCAAAAAAACCTCCGATAATAAATGTTTTTGTTCTTGGAATATTGCCAAATGGCGTAGAGGAAGATTTAGGAATTATTAATTTTATTTTTTCTCCATTTTGTAAATTCATTCTTTCTTTCAATTTTAAGCCGATTATAACTGAGCTTTCATCAAATGAAAAATTTTCACTAACAGTAAAATTTTTTTTATTTTTTTTAAAATTAATTAAATCATCTTTATTTATTCCTTTTAAAATAATACCTGTGGATTGGTTTTTTACAGATAAAAGTGCTTGGCCGTCTATAATTTTACGAAAAGATTTTATATTATTTTCCTTATTTAAAATTTCTAAAAAATCTTCATCTCTATCATTACTATTTAAATAAATGTTTATATGACCATTAATTCCAATTATCTTATCTAATAATTCTATTTTAAAACCATTCATTACAGACATTACAATTATTAAAGTTCCAACACCTAAAACTATTCCTAAAAAAGAAAATATAGAAATAATCGAAACCATAGTATTTTTTTTACTAGGTTTTAAATATCTAAAGGCAATAAATAGTGATGGGAAATTTGAGAGCATAAACTATAAATTTTTAATTACATCCCCTATATTTTTTAACTTAATTTTTTTAATTTTTTTACTTTTTCTATCTTTAAATTCAAAAGATTCTTCTTTTAAAGACTTTTCTCCTAAAATAATTTGAAATGGAATTCCAATTAAATCCATATTTGCAAATTTTACTCCTGGACTTTCATTAGTGTCATCATACAAAACATCAACATTATTTTTTAAAAGCAATTTATATATTTCATCTGAATTCTTTTTTAATAATTTATTCTTACCATTTAAATTTATCAAAGAAACATCAAAAGGTGATATTGATTTAGGCCAAATAATTCCATTTTCATCATTTGAAGATTCTATAACAGCAGCAACTAACCTTGATAATCCTATTCCATAAGAGCCCATTTCAACATTTATTTTTTCTCCCTTATTATTTAAAACATTTGCTCCTAATTTTTCAGAGTATTTAGTCCCAAAATAAAATATATGTCCAATTTCAATGCCTTTTGCTTTTATTAATTTACTCTCATTCATAATTTTATTTTTTTTATATTCATCTTCTGTTACAGAATACAAATTTCTTAATAAATTAAACGAACTACTATTATATAAACTATTGATTTCACCTAATTTTTTGTCATAATATATAGTTGTATCGCCAGACTCACTAATTAAATGAAACTCATGACTTAAATCTCCACCTATGGCACCAGGATCTGCAATAACTGGAATTACTTTTAAACCAATCTCAGAAAATATATCTAAATAACATTTAAACATATTATTATAGGATAACTCAGCATCTTTTTTTGTTAAATCAAAAGAATAATTATCTTTCATTAAAAACTCTCTACATCTCATTACTCCGTAACGTGGCCTAATTTCATCTCTAAATTTCCACTGTATTTGATATAAGTTCTTCGGTAAATCCTTATAGCTATTAATATAGTCTTTAAAAATATCAGTAATAAGTTCCTCATTAGTAGGTCCATATAATAATTCTTTTTTATTTCTATCATGAAATTTTAACATTTCAGGTCCATAATCATCATATCTTTCGCTTGTTTTCCATATATCAGCTGATTGAATTGTAGGCATTAATAATTCCTGACATTTGTACAAATTGTGAAATTTTCTAATGATATTTTCAATTTTTTTTAACACTTTTAAACCTAAAGGAAGCCATGTGTATATTCCTGTAGAAGATTGTTTTATCATGGATGCTTTGATCATTAATTTATGTGAAATTAAAGTTGCATCCGAAGGTAAGTCTTTACGAGATTTAAAAAAATAATCAGATAATTTCATTTAATTAATACTGAATACTAAAGATATTATTTTTTATTATATAAAAAACAAATAACCACAAAATAAAAGCAATAATTGATGTTATTATAAATTTTTTTAATATTAAAGGATTTTGCGGTGCCCCTTCTGCATGGCCCTTTTCTACTTTATCAGCTCTTTTTATTCCAATTGGTAATATTGTAAACACTACTATCCACCATATTATCATATAAATTAAAAAACCTTTTAGAAATTCGATCACTATTATTCTTCTTCTAATTCAATTAAAGTTCCACAAAATTCTTTAGGATGCAGAAATAAAATTGGTTTGTTATGAGACCCAATAACAGGTTTTCCAGCTCCTAATATCTTAACTTTCTTTTTATTTAAAAGTTCTTGAGATTTATTGATATCAGAAACTTCTAAACATATATGATGCATACCACCATCTGGATTTTTGTCTAAAAATTTTTGTATTGGCGAATTATCTCCATAAGGTTCCATTAATTCAATTTTTGTATTTTCTAATTCAACAAAGACTACAGTTACTCCATGTTCTTTAAAACTTTTAGGCTCAGAAACATTAGCATTAAAATTATTCTCATAAATTTCTTTTGCTTTTTTTACATCTGGAACAACGATAGCAATATGATTTAATTTTTTTAACATATAGATTATATTAATTTAAATTTTTAAAATATGTATTTCAATTATTGGTTTCATATCTAAAATTTTTCTAAAAAATCTAAAAGAAAATGTTTTAATTTTTTCATTAAAAATATTTTCATTAAATCTTTTATTTTTAAATTCTCCTAAAAAATTATTTATATTATCTAATAATTTCTTTTCATAATCTTTAATATTTTTTTCATTGAAAAATCCTTTACTCGAAATCTTTGGTTTTGAAACAATTTTATTATTTTTATTAATTATCATTGAAATTAATATAGTCCCATTATGTAACATTTTTTTTCTATTTATTATAGCTTCTTCATTAATTGGAATTATTCTTTTGCCATCAAGCATGAACTTACCAGTTGGAAGTGATCCTATAATTTCTGGTTCATTTGGAGCTATTTTTAATAACAAGCCATTTTTTAAAATCAGACCTTTTTTTACACCACTTTCTTTTGCAATTTTGACATTACTTTTTAAATGATGATATTCACCATGCACCGGTATTACAATTTCTGGCTTAATCCATTTATACATTTTTTTTAATTCTTCAATATGTGGATGTCCAGAAACATGGACAAAATCATCTGATTCAGTAACGACATTTATATTTCTTTCTTTTAAATCATTTTGCACTTTTGTTATTGACCTTTCATTTCCCGGTATTACTTTTGAAGAGAATATTACAGTATCGTTATCTTCTAAAAAAATATTTTGGTGCATGTCATTTGCTATTCTTGATAAAGCAGCTCTAGGTTCTCCTTGAGAACCAGTGCAAATTAATAAAACTTGATCTTTAGGATAATCCATTATTTCTTTCTCGTCCAAAAAAGATTTTATATTTTTTAAATATCCTGAATCTTGTGCAGCTTTATACATTGTCCATAATGATCTACCACATAACGCAGCAACTCTTCCTGACTCTGATGCAATATGAGCAAAAGTTTCTAATCTGGCTAAATTACTTGAAAAACTTGTGATAGCAATTCTATTTGAAATTCCTTTTACTATTTTAACTAAACTATCTCTTAATTTATCTTCAGATCCAGAATGCCCTTCAACATTTGAATTTGTAGAATCACTAACTAAAGCTAAAACACCTTTGTCTCCAAAAGATTTTAATCTTTTCTCATTAAAATTTTTTCCAATTAATGGTTTAGGATCATATTTCCAATCACCAGTGTGTAAAATATTTCCATATTTAGTTTTTATACCTAAAGCATTAGGTTCTGGTATTGAATGCGTTGTTGAAATAACATCAATATCAAATGGTCCTAATTTAAAACTGCTATCTAATTGAACAGTCTTGATAAAATTTGGTTTTATTTTTAATTCTTTTAATTTTCTTTTTAAAACTGCAGATGCAAAAGGAGTGGAAAAAACTGGACATTTTATTTGTGGCCATAAATGACCAATAGCTCCTATATGATCTTCGTGTGCATGAGTTACTATAATTCCAAGAACATCTTTCCTATTTTTTATTATAAATTCTGGGTTTGGGAGTATTATATCAATACCAGGAGTTTCTTCAGAATTTCCAAAAGTTATACCTAAATCAACAACAATCCATTTTCCTTCAGTGCCATAAAGATAAAAATTCATTCCTATTTGACCTACTCCTCCAATAGGAGAAAAAACTATTTCATTCTTTGGTTTATAAAATTTTAATAATTTCTCTGATATGCTATTCATTATAATTTAATTTATATATTTCAATTAAACCTAAAATTGTAAGATTTTTATTTATAACATTAATTTCTTTAATATTCTTTGAAATTATATGAGATAAGCCTCCAGTTGAGATACAAAACAATTTTTTTTTAAATCTTTTTTGCAATTCTTTTATTATAAAAGTTGTAAGCCCTAAATATCCAAAATAAATTCCATTTTCAATTGCTTGTTTTGTATTTTTACCAATCAATCTCGTTGTTTTTTTAAATTTAACTAATGGAAGTTTAGATGTTTTTTCATATAAATCTTTTAAAGACAAATTTATTCCAGGTGTTATTAATCCACCTTCGTAATCTCCACTATTATTAATAACATCAAAAGTTGTTGCTGTTCCAAAATCAATAACAACTGCAGGATATTTATATATTTTTTTAACAGCAACGGTATTAACAATTCTATCTGCTCCGACTTGATTTTTATTTTTTAAATTAATTTTAATATTTAATTTAGTCTTATTATAAGAAACAAAATGTGGATTACATTTTAATTTGATAAAACATTGTTTTTTTAAAAAAGAATTGATTTTAGGAACGACAGAAGAAATTATACATCTAATAACATTTCTTTTTCTTAAAATACTTTTAATATTAAAAGCTGAAAATATATTTTCTTTTTTTAGAAAATTAGTCTTTAATCTTTTAGTTTTAAAAATTTTAAAATCTTTTATCAAAGAAATAACTATTTCAGTATTTCCTACATCTACAACAAAAAAAAAATTATTTAGATTCATATAATTTGATCACCAAAAGAAAATTCTTTAATTTTTTTATTTATATTTAATTTTAAACTACCATTAGTTGATAAAGATGGCGATTTTCCAGTAATAATTCTATTTTTTTCTTTAACTTTAATTAAATTTTTATTTTTATAGATATTAGATAACCATTTTTTTTTAATAAAATTAAAACCATTAATCTGCCATTTATTATAATTATTAAAAAAATTTTTTAAAAATAAATTAATAAATATTCTTTTATTTATTTTAATATTTTCGTTGAAAAATGAAGTTGCTTTATAAAAATTTTGATTTAATTTTGGATATTTTTTAATATTAATACCAATACCAACAATTGCCCATTTTATTCTATTTTGTGAAGATGAAGTCTCTATTAAAACACCGCCAACTTTCTTTTTTTCTATAATAATATCATTAGGCCATTTATATTTAAAATTAATATTTTTTTTTATTTTTTTTAAAGTTTGGCCAATACTTATAGATGTTAAAAAAGATAATTGATTAACTTTATTTAAAGAACAATTTGGTAAAAGAAAAATTGAAATATGAATATTTCCTTTATAAGAATACCATTTTGTTTTTCTTCTACCATAACCACTTGTTTGAATATCAGCGCTTACGCATAAATTCTCAATATTTTTTTTTTTTCTTTAAAATTTTTTTTAATTCAAAATTAGTACTTTTAACTTTTTTCAAATTTAATAATTTATATTGTTTCATAATTTTATTATTTAATAATTGATGTTGTAGAAATTAAATCTAAAAAATCTGATAGAAAAACAATTAAAAAGATAGTTAAGATTAATGACATTAATATTATAAATTTAGAAAAAAAACTTATATTTACTGAAATTAAATTATTTTCCTCATTGTCAAAAAAAATATTTTTTATTATTCTCAAATAATAAAAAGCTGAAATTATTGATGATAAAATTGCAATTATTGAAATAAAATAATATTTATTTTCAATTGCTCCTATCAATATATATAATTTTCCAAAAAAACCAGATAATGGGGGTAAACCAATTAAAGAAAACAAGAAAATTGCCAAACTAAATGATATAAATGAATTCTTTTTTAATAATCCGGATAAATCTTTAATATTCTCAAGATATGAGCCATTTTTTTTATTTTTAAGACATGTTAAACATGTAAATATTCCTATAATATTTATTAAATAAACAAAAGTATAAAGTTGTACACTTTTTATTCCAAAATTACTTAATGATAATAAACCTATTAAAATAAAACCCATATGTGTAATTGAGCTATAAGCTAGAAGACGTTTAAAATTAAATTGATTAATAGCAACAACGGAACCGTATATTAATGAAATTACAGAAACAAAATATAATATTTGAAACCAAGATGTATAAAAAGGTAAAAATGGTAAATACAAAAATTTAATAATAAACGCAATAGCTCCTATTTTAGGTATGGTTGCAAAGAAAGCTGTTATTGTTAATGGACTACCTTCATAAAGATCAGGAGCCCACATATGAAAAGGAACGACCGCAATCTTAAAAAATAAACCACAAAGAATTAATATAAAACCTAAATTTAAAATTAAAAAATTTTCATTGTTTACTTTAGACTCAGATAAAATTAATGAAATATCAGCAAAATTAGTTGAATTTGTAAAAGAATAGATTAAAGAAAGACCATATAACAATATTCCTGATGATAAAGCACCAATCAAAAAAAATTTCACGCCAGATTCTGATGACTTTATATTAAACTTATTATAAGCAGCAAGAATATATAAACATATTGCTTGTAATTCTAAACCTAAATACATTGTAAAAATATTATTTGAAGAAATTAATAATAATATTCCAACAATTGATAGGTTAATCAAAAAGAAGAATTCATTACTTAATATCTTCAAATCTTTTAAATAATTATAAGAAATGTAAACAATTATAATTGCTCCTGATAAAATTAGAGTTTTAAAAAAAACAGTAAAATAATTATTAATTAAAAGATTATTAAAATATGCTTTATCAAAATCTATAATTTTCAATGATGCATATAATGAAAAAAATAAAAAAAATAAAGTAATATAAAAAACATTCTCAAATGTTTCATTTTTTTTATTAAAAAAAATGCCGTAAATTAAAATTATAATCGAACTTATAATTAATAAAGTTTCAGGAAGAAATAATTTTAGATCGTATAATTTCATATATTAAAAAATTAATTTATTTGTTGATAGTTCATAAATACCTAACAAAGAGTTTGGTTGAAAGCCAAGTATTAAAATTAAAATTAAAAAAATTATAGAAATACAAATTTCATCAATAGATAAATCCAATACTTTTATATTTTTACTAACACCAAAGCAAATTCTATTATACATTCGTAAAATATAACAAGCTGAAAATACCATTCCTAAAGAAGCTAAAAAGCATAATAAATAATTAATTTTAAATGCACCTATTAAAACTAATAATTCAGAAATAAATCCACTAGTGCCAGGAAAAGATATTGCGCCTAAACAAAAAACCAAAAAAAATGATGAAAAGTAAGGTATTTTTTTCCATAATCCTCCAAACTTATTTATATCTTTGGTATTCATTCGATCTATTAATAAACCAGCGTATAAAAAAAGTGCTGATGATATCAAGCCATGACTTATCATTTGAAAAACTGCGCCTTGTAAACCCTCCATATTCTTTGAAAATATTCCTAGAGTAACAAAACCCATATGTGCAATAGATGAATATGCAATTAACTTCTTAATGTTTTGTTGAGCAAGAGCAAGAATTGAAATGTAAAGAATAGCAATAATACTTAAAAAGTATATGAATGAACTAAAGAAAATTGCTGCTTCAGGAAATAATGGTAAACTATATCTTAAAAAACCATAGCCTCCTAATTTTAATAAAATTCCAGCTAAAATAATTGATCCTGAAGTTGGGGCCTCAACATGGGCATCTGGCAACCAGGTATGAAAAGGCCACATAGGAATTTTTATAGCAAAAGAAATAAAAAAAGATAAAAATAGCCATATTTGTAAATTAAAAGGAATATTAATATCAGTTAACTGAGTATAATTACTTGTTCCAGCATAAAAATATAAAACTAAAATACCTAGTAACATAAATAAAGAGCCAAAAAGTGTGTATAAAAAGAATTTGTAAGCAGCGTAAATTCTATTTTTACCACCCCATATTCCAATAATTAAAAAAAGTGGAATTAAAGATCCTTCAAAAAAAATATAAAATATAAATAAGTCTAAAGATGAAAATAAACCAATTAAAAAAAACTCTATCATCAAAAAAGATATAATATAATAATTGATATGCTCAGTAATTGATTTCCAACTAGCAATTATACAAATTGGAATTAAAAAAGTTGTCAAAAGAATAAATGACAAAGATATGCCATCAATGCCTAAATAATAATAAATGCCTAAATCTGGAATTATTTTATATATTTCAGTAAATTGAAAATTATCGTCAGTTGTATCAAAATAATAGAGTAAAATTAAAGAAAGAAAAAAAGTAATTAGCGAAGACCATAATCCTATTTCTTTAACTTTGCGATCATAAAACTGATCATTTTTGTTAATAGATAAAATTATTAATGATGAAATAAAAGGAAAAAAAATTAATAAAGATAATATAGGTATGTTTGCCAAATTAATTAATTAAAAAAAAATATTAAAAAAGTTATTAATAAAAATAATCCGATAATGAAAGAAAATGCGTAATGATAAATATATCCGGTTTGAAAATTACTAAAAAATTTTGATAAATTTTTTGTAGAAAATGCTAGTCCATTAGGTCCTATTCTATCTATTAATTCAATATCAATTTTTTTCCATAAATTATCAGCTAAATTAATTATTTTATTTACAATAAATTTATCGTAAAAATAATCAAAATACCATTTATTACAAAAGAAATAATAAGTTTTTTTAAATTTTGTTTTAAAAAAAATTATTAATTTATTATTGAAAAAATAAAAATAAAAAATAAACAAAATCCCTATCATTGAAAATAAAGTTGGTAGATGACTTAAATAAAAAGATGTTTGATGATGAATACTTATATTATTTGCAACATTAGAACTTATCCATAATCCAAGAAATTTTTCAGTAATAAAATAATCCTTGATAAAATATCCTGAAAATATTGCTAAAAATGCCAATGAAATAAGTGGAAAAAATAAGAAAAAAGATGAAAAATTAAATTTAGGTAAACTAAATTTTAATTTATTTTTATTATTATGAAAAACATAAAAAATTAATCTAAAAGAATAAATGGATGTTAATAAAACTACAATTATAGAAATAAAATAAACAAAATTAGAAAATAATAAATTAGAATTTAATCCTGAATTAACAATTAATTCTTTTGAATAATATCCTGCAAATAATGGAATTCCAGATAATGATAAACTTCCAATTATCATAGTTAAATAAGTTAATGGTATTTTATTCCATAAATTTCCCATTTTCTTTATATTTTGCTCATCGTTAGATGTATGAATTACAGATCCAGCTCCTAAAAAAAGTAAAGCTTTAAAAAAAGCATGAGTTACTAAATGAAAAATAGCTAAATTATACATAGAAAAGCCTGCAGCAATAAACATGAAACCCAATTGACTACATGTTGAATATGCAATAATTTTTTTTATGTCATTTTCTGTTATTGCAACAGAGGCTGCATAGATAGATGTAATAGATCCAATTAAAATAACTAAATTTGATATTAAAATAGAATTATTAAAAAAAATTGACATTTTGCATAATAAAAAAACTCCTGCAGTTACCATAGTAGCGGCATGAATTAATGCTGAAACTGGAGTCGGTCCCTCCATTGCATCAGGGAGCCACGTATGCAATCCTATTTGTGCTGATTTTCCCATTGCACCTAACAATAATAACAGTGTGATAATTGTTAGATCATCAAATTTAAAAAATAGAAAATTATAAGTATTAAAATCTATTTTATTAAATTTTTGAAATATTTCTGAAAAAAAGATTGTATCAAAAATTAAATAAATAAAAATAATGCCAATTATAAAAAAAGTATCTCCTATACGATTTATTATAAAAGCCTTAAGTGCGGCATTGGATGCTGAATTTTTGACATACCAAAAACCAATTAATAAATATGAACATAAACCGACTCCTTCCCATCCAACAAACAGTTGCAATAGATTGCCTGAGGTAACCAATAACAACATAAAAAAAGAAAATAAATTTAAATAACAAAAAAAACGATTAATAGATGCATCATTTTTCATATAGTATACAGAATAAATTTGAACAAACGTTGAAACTAAATTTACTATAAAAACCATAACAAAACTTAAAAAATCAACATTTATAAACCATTTGGAATTTAAACTACCTGAATTAAGCCAATTAAATAATAAAACTTGGTCACTTTGCGGAGAAATAATAATATTTTTTAAAATAAAAAAAGAAAGAATTGTTGAAATTAAAATATTTAAAATAGAAATAAAAATTAATTTATTAGAACTAATAAATTTAGAAAAAAAAATAAATATGAAAAAACTTATTAATGGTAAAAAAACTGAAAATACTACCATATTACCCTTTTAATTTATTAATATCATCAACATGAATAGAATCTGTTTTTCTAAAAAATATTACAATAATAGCAAGACCAACAGCTGCTTCGGCGGCAGATACAGTTAATGTAAGAAAAACAAAAATTTGTCCGAGAATATCTTTGTAATAATAAGATGCAGATATAAAATTTATATTAGCTGAAAGCAAAATTAATTCTATTGACATTAAAATAACTATTAAATTCTTTCTATTTAAAAAAATTCCCATAATACCTATAGTAAAAATAGAAATTGAAAGATATAAATAATAAATAATCGGTATTTCCATTTATTTTTTTAAAATTTGATCATAAATATTTTGTTTTTTTACATTTTTTCTTTTTCTCAAAGTTAAAAGTATAGCTCCTATCATTGCAACTAATAAAATAACTCCGGATAATTGAAATAATAAAAAATAATCTGTATATAAAATATTTCCTATAGTTTCAGTATTATTAAGAACATTAAAATTTTTTTCTAAATTAATATTTTTTTTAAAATTTAATAAATTTGATTTACTAACAATAAAAATTAATTCTAAAAAAATAATAACTCCTATAAATAATCCTATAGGTAAAAAATTTAAAAAAATTTTTCTAAGTTTAGTTATATTTATATCAAGCATCATAATGACAAATAAAAAAAGTACAGCAACAGCACCTATATATACTATCAAAAGTATCATTGCTAAAAATTCAGCGCCAGAAAGTATAAAAAGTATTGATGAATTAAAAAAAACTAAAATTAAAAATAAAACTGAATGAATAGGATTTTTACATAAAACAACTAATAAAGATGAAATTATAATTATCGAAGAAACAACAAAAAATAATAATGTAGTCAAAATATAATTTTATTACCTATAATTAGAATCTAAATCTATACGTTTTTTAATTTCATCTTCCCACATGTCGCCATTTTTTAATAACTTTTCTTTATTGTATAAAAGTTCAGCACGTGTTTCAGTAGAATATTCATAATTAGGCCCTTCTACTATTGCATCTGTAGGACAAGATTCTTCGCACAATCCACAATATATACATTTTGTCATATCTATATCGTATTTTGTCGTCGCTCTTACGCCATTTTTATCAGCAGGGCCTGATTCAATTGAGATTGCTTGCGCAGGGCATATTGCTTCACAAAGCTTACAACCAATACATCTTTCTTCTCCTGATGGATACCTTCTTAATGCATGTTCTCCTTTAAAACGCGGACTCAAAGGCCCTTTTTCATTTGGATAATTTATAGTAACTCTTCTTTTAAAAAGATATTTAAAAGTTGTCATTAAACCAACAAATATATCTCTAAAAAGAGCAATTTTTAATATTTTAAATAATAAATTTCTAAACATACTATATAAATACAACAAATGTCGCTGTTAAGAAAAGCCAAAATAATGATAAAGGTAAAAATATTTTCCATCCTAATCTCATTAATTGATCATATCTAAACCTTGGAAAAGTTGCTCTAATCCAAATAAAAACAAAAACAAAAAAAGACACTTTTAAAAAAAACCAAATATATCCAGGGACAAAATTAAATATATCTAAATTAAGTGGTGGTAGCCAACCTCCAAAAAACAAAATTGTTGTAAATGAACTCATTAAAACAATATTTGCATATTCTCCTAAAAAAAATAAAGCAAAAGGAAAAGAGGAATATTCAACATGATATCCAGATACTAATTCAGCTTCTGCTTCTGGCAAATCAAATGGCGCTCTGTTTGTTTCAGCTAATGTTGAAATAAAAAAAATAACCATCATTGGAAAATGAGGGATAAAAAACCATACTTTCTTTTGTGCCATAATAATCTCAGATAAATTCAAAGATCCAGCTGAAATTAATATACTAATAATAATCAACCCAATTGAAACTTCATAAGATATCATTTGCGCTGCAGAACGCATTGCTCCTAAAAATGCATATTTTGAATTACTAGCCCATCCAGCCATTATAATTCCATAAACACTTAAAGCGGAAACTGCAAACAAATACAATATTCCAACATTAATATTTGATAAAACAATATCTTTATCAAAAGGAATTACTGCCCACCCAATTAAACTTAATACAAATGTAATAATTGGCGCTAACAAAAAAACATATTTATCTGAACCATAAGGGATTATAATTTCTTTTGTAAATAATTTTAATCCATCGGCAATTGGTTGAAAAAAACCAAAAGGGCCGACAACATTCGGTCCTTTTCTCAATTGCATTGCTGCAATAACTTTTCTTTCTACATATGTTAAAATTGCAACAAATATTAACAAAGGAACTACTATAAAACTTATATTTTTAATTATTAAAAAAAATTCCAGCATTTTATTTATCTTTAAATTCCTTTGAACAATTATTCATAACTTTAGATGATTTTGAAATAGGATCAGTCAAATAAAAATCATCTATTACATTAGTAAAACCTTCATTAGAAATTTTTCCTTTTTTTCCAAAATTTAAATATATATTCTCAATATAATTATCTTTATTAATGAAAACTTTTGAATTTTCCTTAATCAATCTTTTTCTTACATCTGATAGATCAAAATAATTAAAATGTTTTGATATCTTTTTACCTATTGCTGCTAATATTTTCCAATCTTCCTTTGCAAAACCTGGTGGATTGCAAGCTTTAAATGTATTCTGAATTCTTCCTTCTGTGTTAATAAAAGTTGCATTTTTTTCAGTAAAAGTAGAACCAGGTAAAATTACATCGGCAAAATCAGCACCAAAATCACCATGATGACCCTGATATATTATAAAAGAATTTCTCAATCTTTTAACATCCACTTTATCTGTTCCTAATAAATAAATAATTTTAATTTTTTTAGATGATGACAAAGAATATAATTTACTTAAATTAAAATCTTTTTTTTTAGAATAAAAATTTAAATCTAATGCACCTACTCTGGATGCTGCAGAATGTAAACAATTTAAACCATTCCATATAATTTTATTATTTTTTTTTTGAATAATATTAAATTTAATTGATATTTTATTTATAATATCAAGAATATGTCTAGCATCTTTTCTTGAAAAGATATTGTCACCAAAAATTATCATTGGTTTTTTTGATTTTTTTAATTTTTTTGAAAATAAATTTTTTTCATTAAAAATATCTATTAATATTGATGGATCATTTCCTAAGTCAGTATATTTATAATTCAAATTATATTTTTGACCGATTGAAAAAACTTTATAATCGCTTTGAACGAATCTTTTTCTTATTCTTGCATTAATCATGGCAGCTTCAGTTCTAGGATTAGTTCCAATTAATAAACATAAATCAGAATCTTCAATTCCTTTAATTTTTGAATTAAATGTATATGCATTCCTAGGTATAGATTTATAATATGCGTCGTTTTGAGAACAAATTAAGTTATCTGATTTAAATAAACTAAATAAATCTTTTAATAAAATTATACTTTCACAATCAGCTTGGTCTCCTATAAGTGCTGCAATTTCATTTCCTTTCTGATTTTTTAATTTGTTTTTAATTTCATTAATCGCAATATCCCATGTGCATTTTTCTAAATTATTATTTCTTTTTATAAAAGGTGTGTCTAATCTATTATATTTTAATCCATCATATGAAAAACGAGTTTTATCAGAAATCCATTCTTCATTAATTTCATCATTAAACAAAGGTAGGATTCTCATCACTTCATTATTTCTTGTATCAATTCTTATATTGGAACAAACAGCGTCCATAACGTCGATAGAATCTGTTTTATTTAATTCCCAAGGTCTGGCTGTTAAAGAAAATGGTTTAGATGTCAAAGCTCCTACAGGACATATGTCAATCATATTTCCAGATAGCTCTGATGTTAATGTATTATCTAAATATGAAGTAACTTCCATATTTTCACCCATTCCTACTGCGCCCAATTCTGGTGTCCCCGCTACTTCAGTAGCAAACCTTATACATCTTGTGCAATGTATACATCTTGTCATGACAGTTTTAATTAAAGGGCCAAAATTTTTTTCTTTTACAGCACGTTTATTATAAGAAAATCTACTTCTGTCTTTTCCGTATCCCATAGCAATGTCTTGTAAATCACATTCGCCACCTTGATCACAAATAGGGCAATCCAAAGGATGGTTAATTAAAAGAAATTCCATAACACCCTTGCGAGCATTTTTTACCATTCGTGTTCCTGTTTTAATTTTCATTCCTTCTGTACACGGAACGCTGCAGGATGCTACTGGTTTAGGATTATCTTCAACTTCAACTAAACACATTCTACAATTTCCAGCTATTGACAATTTTTCATGATAACAAAATATTGGTATTTCAATTCCAAGTTTCTGACAAGCCTGTAAAATAGTTGTGCCAGGCTCAACTTTAACTTTTTCATCATCAATTGTTATTTCAATCATAATTAAGCTACTTTAATTTTTTTATTATTTTTAATTCTTTTTTCAATTAAAGGTCTAAAATGTTTTATTAACCCTTGCACAGGCCATGCAGCTGCATCTCCTAATGCGCATATAGTATGACCTTCAATTTCTTTAGAAACTTCATAAAGAGTATCAATTTCATCTATTGTTCCTTCTCCATTAGTAAATCTTTCCATAACTCTCCACATCCACCCTGCTCCTTCTCTACAAGGTGTGCATTGGCCACAACTTTCATTCTTATAAAATCTAGAAATTCTTGATATAGCTTTTAACAAATCTGTAGATTTGTTCATTACAATCACTCCAGCAGTTCCTAAACTTGAATTAACTTTTGTTAGACTGTCAAAATCCATTGTTATATCATTACATATTTTTTTTGGCAGTAATGAAACAGAAGAGCCGCCAGGAATTACAGCAAGTAAATTCTTCCACCCTCCAATTACACCACCTGCATATTTTTCAATTAATTCTTTTAAAGGTATTCCTAATTCCTCTTCGATATTGCATGGTTTATTAACATGGCCTGATATACAAAATATTTTTGTACCAGTGTTATTTGGAAGACCTAAAGATGAAAACCAACTGCTTCCTTTTTTCAATATATCAGGAATGACAGCTATAGTTTCAACATTATTAACAATAGTTGGACAACCAAATAATCCAACAATAGCTGGGAATGGTGGTTTTAATCTTGGTTGTGCTTTTTTACCTTCTAAACTTTCTAATAAAGCTGTTTCTTCGCCAGCTATATAAGCTCCTGCTCCTCTATGTAAATAAATATTAAATTCCCATCCGGTATTACAGCTATTTTTTCCAAGTAATCCATCTTTGTATGCTTCATCAATTGCGGTTTGTAATATTTTAGCTTCGTTATAAAATTCACCTCTTATATATATGTAACAAGTGTTAGAACCAATAGCAAAACCTGATAATAAACAACCTTCAATAAGTTTGTGAGGTTCATTTCTAATTATATCTCTATCTTTACATGTACCAGGTTCACTTTCATCAGCATTTATTATTAAATATTTTGGTAAATTTGATTTTTTTGGTATGAATGACCATTTTAAACCTGTTGGAAACCCTGCTCCTCCTCTACCTCTTAAACCCGATAAAGTTATTTGTTCAATTATCCATTCTGATCCATAATTTATTATTTTTTTTGTATTTTTCCAACAACCTCTTTTTTTTGCTTCTTTTAAATCACAAGAACTATACCCATTTAAATTTGTAAATATATGATCTTCTAATTTTAACATTTCTTTTTAATTCTATTTTTTTAAATCATTTAATAATTTGTCAATATCATTAACATTTAAATTTTCATAATACTCATTATTAATCTTTACAACTGGAGCGTCAATACAAGCGCCTA
>MDTE01100776.1_pt1 | contig 78845 bp, 63 predicted proteins | sample 811231 | NCBI WGS metagenome assembly MDTE01 (sample SAMN05326651, study PRJNA326480) | marine metagenome | isolation source: seawater | place: Indian Ocean: Red Sea | collected 2010 | reverse complement strand
GGAGTGTGAAGCGCATGGTACGCCGCTGCCTTGAACAAGGCGTTCTCTTGGGCGAAGAGGGCACGGCAATTGAAATGTCACCGCCCTATATCGCCAGCCGCGACGAGCTAGACAAATGCGTCGACACGCTGGAAAAAGTGATTATAGCCGAAGCCAAGGAACAAGGGATTAAATAGTTCGTGACCAAGATGTCGCTAGGGACACAGACAGTGCGGGTGGATCAAGAATTCTTTGGCAACACACAATACTGCGTCAATTGTCATAAATCACACGAGCCAAATTCGGCCTTCGGCGTAGACCGAGAGTTGGCCAACGCCATGAAATTCACAGTGACGGGCGCAGCCGCAAAGGATTTTGCGAATTGTTTAAGCAAATTAAATAAAGCAGGTGTGCAATTAAGGCGAATATGCTTCAATTTGACCAAAGTTTCAGCAACACAAGCCACTTACGGGCGCGTGACATAAACGAAAACAAACTATTTTTGATACACAGAGGAGGTTCAAATGGAAAATGAGAAACTTGTAAAACAGTTAACGAGCCATGACCCGGTTCGCGGCGCCGGAATGACCCGGCGCAATCTACTCAAAGGTGTGGGCGCCGGTGCGCTGGCCCTTGGCGCAAGTATGGGGTTGCCTCAAATGGCCCGTGCCGAGCGCGAGCTGGCGATGCTGACCTGGGATGGCTATGTCGACCCGCGTGTGCTCGACGGATTCACCGATCAGTACGATACGCAGATCAAATATGAGCTGCATACTTCTGATCCGGATTCAGTCAACAAATTGCGCGCCGGACAAACCGCAATTTGGGACATCATCAATCTTAACAATCCCTGGGCGCGCGAAATGATGTGGCCGGAGAACCTCATCGTTGAGTTGGATAGAGGACGCTTCGAGCCCTATTTCGACAAGATGCTGCCAATGTTCAAACCGCCTTATAAGTGGGCGATGAGCCTAGATGAACAGCACCTCCTCGGCGTGTGCCAACGTGTCGATACCTTTGACTTTGTCGTTAACACGGATGTTATCTCGGCTGAGATGGGCAAAGACGAAGGTTGGGATTTGTTTAATAACCCCGACATGAAGGGGCGCTACGGTATTCTTGCCTATGACAACTGGAACATCATGCATATGTGCATGCAGGCGGGTATTCATCCCTTCAAAGCGAAGAGCGACGATGAGGTTGCTAAGTTTGAGGAAACCGCGCGAAATGCGATCAACGGCGCAAAAATGATTTCTGATGATTTCGTCGCAATCAACCTCGCCCTAATCAACGGCGAAATTGACATGTATTTCGGCGGAGGCACCTATTCAATATCTGCGGCGCGTCTCGATGGGCTCAGCAACCTATACCATGTTGTGCCTAAGAGCGGACCTGCCGATGGCAAGGGAGGCATCAATTGGATTGAACTTAGTTCAGTTGTTAACAATCCCACTCTTCACTCAAAAGCGTTTGACTGGATGGAATATATTCTTCAGCCAGATACGTCATATCACGTCGGTACTGCAGGGGGATTCCTACTTCCAGTCGGCCAGTTAGCGGATCCAGAAGTACTGGCCAAGTTCTCCAAAGAGGAACTCGATTCCTTCCAGTGGGACGAGTTCGATTACCGCATTGAACATGCTGTAGAATACGACGTGGTGCCCGACTATAACCGCCTCTACGATATCTACACGGCGGCTTTGAGAGAAAAGTCCTAGCCCTCTCAAACGAACGGCACCGGCGCACAATCCGGCAAATGAGCCGCACGGACCTTGTTTCCGTGCGGCTCGCTTGCTGTATTTCGATGAGAGCGTTTATTTTGACCTCCCCCTATTACGGCACCCAGAACGGAAATTGAATTGATGGCCGAAGGCACGCCCATACTTCGGATCGAGCATGTCACAAAGCAGTTCGGCAAACTGGCCGCTGTTAATGACGTATCACTCGATATCGTCGACGGCGAATTTTTTACTATCGTTGGGCCTTCGGGTAGCGGTAAAACGACCTTGTTGCGCATGCTCGCGGGTCTCGATAAACCTACTACAGGCGATGTGCTGCTTCGCGGCAACCGTGTCAATGACGTGCCGGCGAACAAGCGCCCTACCTGCATGGTGTTTCAATCCCTCGCGCTATTCAATCACCGCACCGTTGGCCAGAACATCGAATTTTCACTAAAGATGCGCGGAGTTTCCCGCTCCGAGCGACGCGAACGTTGCAAAGAATTAATGAAGGTGGTGCGCCTGCCAGAGGATTACTATGCCAAGGGCGTCACCAAGTGCTCAGGCGGCGAACGCCAACGCGTGGCCCTCGCCAGGGCGCTCGCCTCCGACCCAGATATTATGTTCTTCGACGAACCGCTATCAGCGATCGATTACCAGTTGCGCAAGCATCTGGAGGTCGAACTTAAGGACTTGCATCGCGAAACTGGTAAGACTTTTATCTACATCACCCATTCCCTGGAAGAAGCAATGGTGATGAGCGACCGCATCGGCATCATGCAGGCGGGTAATCTTATCCAGATCGGCACACCAGACGAAATCTATACGCAGCCACTTAATAAATTTGTCTCCGAGTTTATGGGGGAGGTCAACACTCTGCCGGTCGTGATCGGCGCCGACGGAAAATTCGACTGCGCAGAACTCAGCGCCCAATTCATCGGACCGGCACAATCCAACAGGGCAACATCCGGGTATCTCGTCATCCGCCCTGAGTCCATGCGCTTCCTCGACGAACCGTCCCAGGCTGACAATCATGTCAGCGGCTCGCTCTTCAATGAATATGCAATGGGAATCCGGGTGCAATATCATGTCCGCGCTGGCAACCAGATGCTAGTGGTCGAAAAATTGCGCGAGCAGGCCTTCCAGGGCAATCTCAACGACGATGTACTCATCGGCTGGGACGTTAAGGACAGCGTCCTGGTAAACGACTGACATGACTACTACCTCGGGTGTGTCGCGACCGCCGGAGTTGCGGCAACCGAACGTCCTGCAACATTTTGGCCAATGGCTGCGCAATCCGGGTTTCATATCCGCTTCACCCACATTGATCTTTTTCCTGATCGGCTTTGTTGGGCCGCTCATTATCGTGCTCGGCTTCAGCTTTGTACCGGAGCGGACCTTCGGCTTTCATGGCGATTGGACGGTAGAAAATTACGTTCACATCATTTCAGAGAGCTACTGGATTTCTTTTGCCTGGTCATTCGGCCTTGCTGCCGCGACTGTAGTTTGCTGCCTGCTGATTGCCTATCCCGTCAGCTACGGCCTTGCACGCATCTTTGGCCGCTGGGCCGCGCCGGTGATGTTGGTACTGGTGATACCGCTCTTCGTTTCGGAAAATGTCCGTCTATTTGGCTGGTATCTAGTGCTTCTCAAAGGCGGTGGCATCCTTGCTGGCAGCACGAAGTTTCTGTTTGGTCTTGATACCGGAACCCTTCTCTATTCTCCAGGTACGATCCTAATGGGCATGGTCTATGTCTATTTGCCCTACACGCTCTTTCCCACGACCCTTGGCTTGTCGCTAGTTCCGCGCGATCAGATGGACGCTGCAAGTGATCTTGGCGCCAATCGCTGGCAAATCTTTCGTGAGGTTGAGCTGCCCATCGCCATGCCTGGTATTCTGATCGGCTCTCTGCTGACCTTCGTACTCGCCGTTGGCGCCATTTCGGAAGCCAAACTGCTCGGCGGCGCGAATATTGTTGTTATCGCACACTCCATTCTGCACGAGTTCACTTATGCACAGAATTGGCCACTGGGTTCAGCAATATCGATGTTCGCCATCGTCATTACTGGCATTCTGGTAATCCTCGTCATGCGCCGCCTAGATCTCGACCGGTTATTGGGGCGGAAATAATGGAAAGTCGGAGTAAACGCTGGACGAAATCACTGATAATCGTTTGGACCGGCGTAATCGTATTGTTTTTCTTCGTACCCATCGCCGGGGTGATCATCTCATCCTTCGGAAAATCGCGTTATTTTCGTTTCCCAGTTCGGTCATGGAGCACGAAATGGTACGACCAAACTCTCAACGCAAATCTTACAGAAAATTTGCACATCACTTCGTTCTATGTAGCGGGCTGCGTGGCCCTCATCGCCGTCGTGTTGGGCTTTTTCGGTGCTCTGGCCTTTGCGCGCTATGATTGGAAGGGGCGCATCTTTTATCAGCGCTTGATCATGCTTCCGATCTTTTTTCCCCAGGCAGTGCTCGGCCTCGCACTCCTGCTATGGTTTACATATGTCGGTGTATTGCCAAGTTGGGAGGCCGCGGTTTTTGCCCATTTGGTTTGGATTATACCTATCGTCACCTTGGTAATCTCGATCCAAGTATATGGTTTCGATGTCAGCCAGGAGGAAGCAGCCTTTGATCTCGGCGCAAATCGGCTGCAGGTGTTTCGCGAGGTTACTCTTCCAGCCCTTGCGCCCGGCTTATTTTCTGGTGCTTTGTTTGCGTTCCTCCTGTCCTGGGGCAATTTTCCGCTATCCACCTACACTTCAGGAGCGGACAGCACTGTTACAGAATGGCTCTACACCAAAATGAGTAGCGGCTATACGCCAATGATTCCGACAATCGGAGCATTATCTGTTTATGGTTCGATTGCGATCCTATTTATCGGATATCTTCTATTAATCGCCCGTCGTCGTCGCAATGAGAAACGAGCATAGAACCAAAAATTACTAACCCAGCAATACACCACCCTGCTAGTTACATACCTGCGCGGTCAATTAGCATCCTTGTCACTACTGATGTTATGCTGGAATTCAAAAAGGGCCACGCAAAACGATGGAGAATGCAAACATGCCGAATGAGGTTGAAGCCCGTTGCATCGAAGAATTTCGCAAAACACCGATCGGCCATCACAGCAAGGAACTACAGGTCATCCTGAATGAGATGCGTGGCCAACCGATGGAAGATAAATATTGTCTGGTCTGCACAAAGCCTAACCGTGAATGGCAACTTGCCAAAACCACAGGCGTGCGTGGAAAGCCGGTAAAAATATTAAGTAAAAAATTCCCCCGCCTGGAAGACGCTGAATGGTACGTCTTCAAGCAGCGCTGGAAGCAAAGTCGTGGCGAAACCATTCGCTAGACCGACAATTGCTACGCGTAATAGAACTAAATAGCCTTTGAGAGATTTTCGCCCGCACTGAACTTAGGGAATGGTATCATCATGGTAAAAATAACCGGCTACGCCGACAAAATCAGCGTCACTCCCGGCGAAACCATCAAATTCATGGTCAATTCCGAGGCCGGCAAGCACTACCGTGCTGACATAGTCCGCGTTATTTGCGGTGACGTAAATCCGGATGGCCCCGGCTACCGCGAAAAAGTGATAAAGACCCCAATCAGTGGCAGCTATAAAAGCCGTAAGCAGGTCATCCATGCTGGCTCTTTTGTCGAGATCGGAGCATCTGATATGCTCGACGGGCTCGAAAGTTTTACTATGCAGGCCTTCATATGGCCATCCACACCGGAAAAAGGCACCCAAGCGATCATTTCCAAATGGCGCGACCGTGACAAGGCAGGTGCTGCGCTCATTATCACGAAGGAAAACGGCTCCGCAGCCCTATGCATCGGTAATGGCAAAGGCAAGATCCAGGTCGTCAACACGGGAAAGCCGTTGATCGCTAAAGAGTGGTATTTCGTAGCAGCGAGCTATGATGCCAAAAACAAGACGATCACCGTGATACAGGAGCCGCTACATGGCTACCAGACTCGCGGCGACCAAGGCACGGTTAAGCGCAAATCCATCGTCGGCAAAATCCCCAGTCATGAATGCCCCCTCACCATGGGCGGATATTTCAAGAAGATTGACCGGGGACGCACACTCTGCGGCGGCCATTACAACGGCAAAATTGACAGCCCACGCATTGCCAATGTCGCCTTAAGTGCCGCTGAGATGGTCGCCCTCCGGACCTGGCCGGTAGCGACTGAACTTGGCAATGCAGTGGTCGGCGCCTGGGATTTTAGCGCCGATATCATGAGTACCAAGGTTACTGATCTTTCGCCCAACCATCTGCATGGCAAGACTGTCCAACTGCCGACCCGCGCCATGACAGGCTGGAACTGGACCGGCGACGAGATGAACTGGACTAACGCACCGGAGCAGTATGGTGCCATTCATTTCCACGATGACGATATATACGACGCTGGCTGGGAAGTCGATTTTGAGCTTACCATTCCGAAAAACTTGAAAAGTGGCGTCTATGCGGCGCGTCTTAGAAGCGGCGGAAATGAGGACCACATCCCATTTGCCGTGCGAGCAGCTCGCGGCAAACCAACAGCCAAAGTGCTCTATCTCATGCCAACAGCGAGCTACCAGGCTTATGCCAACGAGCATATGAATACAGATTCGCCACTCGGTCAGCTGGTAGCTGGGCGCTTAGTTGAACTCGACAAATTCAATTTATTTCTTAACGAACGCCGTGAATATGGAAATTCTTGCTACGACACGCATTCGGATGGCTCCGGCGTTAGTTATTCATCTAGGCTGCGCCCGATTCTCAATATGCGCCCTAAACACCGTATGTTTATTGGTGGCACAGAATCGACCCTTTGGCAGTTCAACGCCGATACTCATATTACAGATTGGCTAGAAGCCATGGGTTTCGATTATGACGTGATTACCGACGAGGATCTACATTACGAGGGCCTCTCGGTAATTGAGGATTACAACGTCGTAATCTCGAGCACCCACCCAGAATATCACTCAAAAGAAATGTGGGACGCCATGGACGCCTATCAACGGCGCGGTGGGCGACTAATGTATCTTGGTGCGAATGGCTGGTATTGGCGTATCCAATATCATCCGGAAGTTCCCGGCGTGATCGAAGTGCGACGCAATGAGGACGGTATTCGGACTTGGGAAGCGCGCACCGGCGAATATTATCACAGCTTCTCGGGAGAATATGGTGGGTTGTGGCGGCGCAACGGTCGCGCACCGCAAAAAATTCTAGGTATTGGCTTTACCGCCCAGGGATTCGACATCTCGTCCTACTATCTTCGCAATCCGGACAGCTATAAAGCAAAGGTGAAGTTTATCTTCGAAGGTATTGGCAAGGACGAGAAGATTGGCGATTTTGGTCTTATAGGCGGTGGAGCCGCCGGTCTTGAGCTTGACCGTGCTGATCGGGCGCTTGGCACTCCGCCTAACGCTTATGTCCTCGCCTCCTCAGTTGAACATACGGACATCTATCGCGTGGTTTGCGAGGAGATGCTGCTCAACATGCCAGGCCTCGGTGGCCATGAAAGCGAGTTAGTGCGCGCTGACATCACATTCCATGAAACCCAGAATGGCGGTGCTGTCTGGTCCACCGGCTCTATAGCTTGGGCCGGGAGCTTAGCTCACAATAATTATCGCAACAACGTATCTCGAATGACTAAAAATGTGCTCAAACGCTTCATGAATCCGAAGCCTTTCTAGGAAAGTAACAATCAAGGGAAATGAGGTTGGCATGCTTGCCGGCCGCCGTTTTTTTGGCGCCTGCAGCCTCAACCGCACTCCAAATTATCAAGGGAGAAAAATTATGTGCGGCGTTGGCGGCATATATTTCAAGACGGCGGATCACGGGGCTAAAACCGGCGAGATCGCCTATCGTATTCTCGACGGCATTTTTCGCCGCGGCCCAGATTCGACAGGCGTCGCGCTCTGGCACGCAAACAAAGGTGACCTTCTCTATGTTGGAACCAATTATGAAACGCCCGGCGCTGGCACAGCCATAATCGAAGCACTCAATCGCGTCGGCACGGTCAAGCAGGCGACCGACGGCATGGGTTATGTCCGTGCCGCAATTTCCTATTCCGGCTCGGAACAAGACCTAGTGAACACTATCGATGCGTTGGATCCGACGATCACTGTGGGTAGCGTTGGACATCATCTCGAGGTACTCAAGCATATGGGCGGCGTCGCGAATCTCGACGATAAGTTCGACCTCAAATCCTATAATGGCCGTCTCGCTATGGGTCTCACTCGCTACGCCACCGAAAGCAATATCGATTTCACCAATGCTCAGCCACTTATGGCGCGCGCAAATACCGACCTCGCCATCATGCATAATGGCCATATCACTAATTACCATCATCTGCGCTCACATTACGCTCTCAAAGGCTACGAATTTGCGACACAGAATGACTCGGAAGTCATTCCCATCATGCTTATCGATGAAATGTCGGAGGGCGCTTCCTTCGAGGACGCGCTCCATATATCGATTGAGAAGTTAGACGGTTGTTTCACTTATATCGCAGTCACAGAAGACCGTTTCGCGGTGGTCAAGGACCCCTATGCCGCAAAACCCGCGGTGATCGCCGAGACGGACGAACTTGTAGCCCTCTCCTCTGACCCGCAGTCTTTGCGCGAAGGTGTGCTGACAGACATCGAAGTTTGGGAACCGGGCGCCGGAGAGGTGCATATATGGCAAATGTAGAAACACTCGCGCTGGACTGCAGCAACAAGGCAACGAGGGAGGTCAACAATATTATCCGTCAAGCAGCGGAGGACGGTGTACCAGCCATCGAGATTCTCAATACCCAGGCACGCCATAATATCGGTGTGGGAATTCTCAAACCGATACACCTGATTTATCGCGGCCATGTCGGATATTATACGGTTGGCCTTTGCGACGGGGTGACGGCGGAGATACACGGCAGTTCCGGATGGGGTGTCGCCGATAATCTCCTCAACGGCGAGGTAGTGGTGGAAGGTAATGCCGCAAGCTCGGCTGCGCCCGCGCTTCGTGGCGGGCGCGTCATCGTCAAGGGCAGCGGAGGACCGCGTACCGCCGTTGGTCTCAAATCCGGAGAAGTGATCGTCGGGGGCAATGCCGGCTATATGTCAGGTTTTATGATGCAAAATGGGCGATTGATAATTTGTGGCAATGCTGCGAAGGGCCTTGGCGATTCCATGTATCAAGGACAAATCTGGCTCGGTGGTGAAGCCGAGGAGATAGGCTCAGGAGTCGAGCAAACAGATCCAGAGAAAGGAGAGTTAGAAGATGTGATGGCGACCCTAGAGCGCTACAAGGTTAAGGCTCCCAAAAACTTAAAAAAGCTGCAATCGGACAAATCACTCTGGAACTTCAACAAGCATGACTTTGCCGCCTGGAAGGACGCGTTATGACCGGCGATTTCAAACGGCCACCCGCCTATAGCGGCGTCTGGCATCCGGACGCCATCGAGGAAATTCAAGAAAAAGCGGAGCTCGGTCGTTATCAAATCCGAGGTCAAGCAACAAAGCGGCATAGCCTGCCCAATTTCGACGATTTGGTATTCACCCCAGCTGGTCTCTCGCGTATGCCACTCGAGGGCTACCGCGAACGCTGCGACACCCAGGTGGTAATTGGGGAAGGGAGAGTCTCACGCCCGCTCGTGCTCGAACGACCTATAATGATTGCCGGCATGAGCTTCGGTGCGCTCTCGATCAATGCCAAGCGGGCGCTCGGCATGGCAGCGACTAATTGTGGCATATCGACCTGCACCGGCGAGGGCGGCATGCATCCCGAGGAGCGCGAACATTCATCCAAACTTGTGATGCAATATCTCCCAAGCCGTTACGGCATGAATCCGTACGACCTACAAAAGGCTGATATGATCGAGATCGGCGCCGGTCAGGGCGCCAAGCCCGGCACCGGTGGCGTGCTCCTCGGTCTAAAGATGTCAGAAGAAGTCGCCCGAATGCGCGACCTACCGCCGGGTGTTGATCAACGCTCCGGCTGTCGCCATCCCGATTGGATGGGCGCCGACGACCTTTACATGAAACTTGAACAGATCCGAGAAGTGACAAATTACGAGGTGCCTATCTCGATCAAGGTTGGCGCGGCGCGCATTGCCAATGATGTGCGCATCGCATGCAAAGCGGACGTAGATGCCATCGTCTTTGACGGCATGGAGGGCGGCACTGCCGCCTCGCCGGCAATCCAGCTTGACCATGCCGGCATTCCGACTATCGCCGCCATTGCCGAAGCGGTCGAAGCGCTGCACGATATGGGTAAACAGAACCAAATTAAGCTGATAGTCGGAGGAGGTATCAAGAATGGCGCAGATGCTGCCAAGGCGATTGCACTCGGCGCCGATATTGTCTATCTGGGTACCGCGCCGATGATCGCGCTTAATTGCCACGCGCCGATTTACCTCGAAGACTATGAGCGCCTCGGCACCACACCCTATGAATGCCAGCATTGTCATACCGGCCTCTGCCCAGTTGGCATCACGACTCAGCTACCAAAGCTGATGGCGCGGCTCGATGTTGATGAGGCGGCTGAGCGGGTTACCAATTACCTCAACGCCATAACCATGGAAATCCAGCTCTTCGCGCGCTCTTGTGGAAAAAACAAGGTGTCAGACCTTGACCCCAATGATTTGCGTGCGCTAACCCATGATGTGGCAATAATGACTGGCATCCCAATGGTCGGACTCAACGGGCGACAACCCTGGTGGCAGAAATTCTGACGAATTGAGTGAGCGGAAAAGCCCTGGGATGACGGCGAGAAAACCCAGTGAGACCGAAAGGCCATAAGTTATGTGATTTCGTGCAACGGCACGAAAAGAATAACGAAAAACAAGCCAAAGAAGGGGAACTTCGGCACCGGTCAAAAGGTCTATCGGGATTATTGCTTTAGACCGCGGCGAGCGCTCCCAGGACGAAAAATTGGCTGGCAATACGAAATGGACCCTCGAGATCTAAGCCTTCGGTAAAGCTTTGGTCCAATAGTTAGGCGATAGCCTCTCTCGACAGCTGCGCGCGCAAGCGAGGTAGCACCTCGCCCGCCATCAATTCCATCGAGCGCATCAGATTCGCCTTATGCTCCTCACCCTGGAGATCAGCAGCAGTCATTAAGATAGTGCCGAACGGCCCAATCTCCTCGCGAAGCGAGAGAATTTGTTCAAAGACGCTTTCCGGGCTGCCCGCAATAATAAAATTCTCACAGGCATATTCCGCCGTCACTGCCTCGTCCGCCATTTCAGGCGTCGCCTTCATGATGGCATGAAACTCAGCGCGGCGAATCAATTCCACGAGATAGCCAAAATAATGCGCGAAGGGGCCTTCCGGATCGCGCGCATACGCCTTAGCCTCTGCGTCGTCCTCGGCGACGAAGATGGTACGCGCGACACGCCAGTCTGCCGGCCTCGGAATACGCCCGACCTCGTTGCACGCGGCGGTAAAACCATCCCAATGAGTTTTGATGGTAGCGGAGGGTACAAAATTGGCTGATATCACCCCCCAGCCCTTGATCGCAGCTGTATGCACGCTGCCAGAATTAGGGCTCATAGCCGAAGCAACAAGTGGCGGATGGGGTTGCTGGTAGGGCTTTACCAACTCGCCGACACCGAGATCGGGATAAAAATGCTCGTCTAGGCGAATGTTCCAATATTTTCCGGAGATATGGTATGGCGGGCTCGTCGACCACAGCTTGAGAACTATATCGATGCATTCGCCGGCCATTTCACGGCGAACTTGGAGATCGGTCACACCAAACATCTCGAAATCGCTTACCAGCCCACCTGGGGAAACGCCCATCACCAGGCGGCCGTCGCTGAGATGATCAAGCATGGCAGCATGAGCCGCGACCTGCGCTGGGTGACGTTGCGGCAAATTGACGACACCGGTACAGAGTTTGACCTTCTCCGTGCGCGCGATCAGGTTGGCGAGGAACATGAAGGGGCAGGACACTGGCTCAGAGAGGGTGGTGTAATGCTCGCCGATCCAAAATTCGTCAAAGCCGAGCTTATCGCAATGCACGGCAACCTCTACGTCTTCCTTTAGCACCGTATGAGTATCGCGCCTGTGATCATTTACAGGCATCATGAACATGCCGAGTTTCATTGTCGTTTCCCTCACCTCAACCTGGGCGAAACATACCGAAGCGCCGGTCCAAGTGCCAGCATGGTCAGACACCGTTACAAACGATAAGATTCTTGCCATTGCCTTAACCGCAACTCACGCCGGAGCACACCATCGCCGCCGCCCCTCTGCCCTCACCAAGCGCCACGCGTCTTGCTCTCCTCGCCCTTGCAGTGGGTATAGTTAGCATTGGCTTTGCGCCAATCTTCATGCGCCTCTCAGAACTTGGGCCAAATGCAACGGCGCTTTACCGGGTCGCCTTCGCGCTGCCATTCCTAATGCTCTGGCTCGGCCTGGAACGCCGAATCCAGGTGCCCACAGATGGGGCGCCCACCGTTGCCAAAAAGCGACCCTTGAAGCGTGCGGACTGGCTGCTGCTGGCACTCTCGGGCCTCTTTTGGTCGGGTGACCTGGTGTTCTGGCACTGGTCGATCTCACTCACCAATGTTGCTAATTCGACCTTCTTCGCTTGCTCCTCGCCAATTTTCGTCATTCTAGGCGCCCGACTCTTCTTCGGCGAGCGCATTAACCGCGGCTTTTTCGCCGGCTTCCTGCTAACTCTGATCGGTGGCGCCATGCTGCTCGGTTCGTCCTTGGTCTTTGGTGGCAGCAATTTTCTAGGTGACATCTTCGGCATCATTACAGCTTTTTTCTTTGGCTCCTACATGCTGACTATCAAGCATCTGCGAGCCGACCTGCCGACCGGCGCCATCATGTTCTGGAGCGGTTTATTTAGTCTGCCCGGTCTGCTGCTCGCGACACTCCTCACTGGCGACAGCTTTGTCTCGGCAAGCCTATTTGGCTGGTCGATGATTATCGCCCTTGCCCTGGTCGTTCATGCGGTGGGCCAAGGCTTGGCAGCCTACGCGCTAGCCCATCTGCCAGTACCCTTCACCGCCGTCGCTTTCCTAGGCGAGCCAGTGGTAGCCGCCATTTTTGGCTGGCTGATCCTCGCCGAAGCTCTCGGACCGCTGCAGGCGACTGGCTGTGTTGTCATCCTTGCCGGTGTATGGCTCACCCAACGCTACGGAATGAGAAGACGCGTTTGATAATGGTCAGGAGTTTCTAACCGCCGTACGGCAGATGTAGAAAATTAAACGCCTTTCGTAAGCCAATCGGCAAAGAATTTACGCAACCAGCCATGCATAGCCGAGCGGTACTTTACGTGATTTAGCCATTGTAACTCTTCGCTTTGCGCACCGGGCTTTAGCAAATCCTCAGGCGGCGGGTCACGACCAAGCCAATATCTGAGCACATCGTCATTGACCTCAGGGTGGAACTGCAAGGCGAAGCTCGCAGAGCCGTATCGAAATGCCTGATGAGGAAAAGTTTCACCAGCGGCCAGGAGCTCGGCGCCTCTAGGCAACTCGAAGCCCTCACCGTGGCGCAGACTAATATATAGTGGCGCATCCATTTTAAGTGCGGCGCTATCGCCCACCGGAGTTATCGGGTAATATCCGAATTCGTATTGCCCCTTCGGATGCGGCGCGACCTTCGCATCGAGCACACGGGCAAGAAGCTGTGCGCCGAAACAGATTCCCAAGAACGGCAACTCTGCCGCCAGAACGCGCGGAATCCAATCAAGTTCGGCACGGATGAAATCGACATGGGTGTCATTGGCGCTGGCCGGGCTTCCGAATGACACGAATCCGGCATAGTCGGCTAAATTTTTGGGCAGCGGCTCACCCTTGTTGAGGCGCCGCACCTCCACTGGATAGCCTAATTCGGCAGCGATGATGGCGATCTCGCCAGCATCGCCCGACGTCATATGGGTCAGCATCAATACAGGTTTTTTCGACATGATGGGAAAGCCAAGCTGGTTGAGCGGGTCCGGTTAGAAAAGCTAAGTAATCGTGGAGATATCTAACAACAGATGATCACCGACGAGCGCTGTCGTGGGCCCAGCTTTTCGAAATCAATACTTATTTTTTCCATATTGTCGTTCTACTTTTGCTGAATTCTCACACGGTTATTCTTCGCCACCCACCCGGGTGTCGGCCATGGCCTCGAGAACGGTGACCACAGCGCTTGAATCGATATGTCCCTCACCGCGCGATTTAACGGCACGCAGAATCTCCCGGGCGGCACTCGTGGTTGGCAACGACACGCCGTATTTCTCGCCGAGACGAATGGCGCCGGTCAGGTCCTTATCCATATTGTTGGTCGAAAAATGCGGGGGGAAAAAGTTGCGCCCAATCATGCGAGGACCGCGCGTCGCCATGGCGCCGGTCTGCGGTCCGGTGCCGGGCAAAGAGGTGATGTCAATGACCGATTGCGGCGGGATGCCTGTCTTGGCGGCGAGTACCAGCGCCTCGGCCACAGCTTGAATGGTAACCCCCATCACCAAATTAGCTATCAACTTGAGGGTCGTGCCGTTTCCGCTCGGACCAGTGTAGAGCACCATCTTTCCTAGTTCGTTTAAGATCGGCTCAACCGTCTTGAAAGCGTCTCTCGGACCGCCGACCATTATGCCGAGCTCACCGTTCTCGGCAACCTTTGGCCCGCCGGAGACGGGTGCATCGAGAAGTGCCACGCCATTTTCCGCGGCACGCGCCGAATTTGATTGCGAGGCCTCGGGCGCGATAGAAGCACAATCAATGCAAATCAGCCCGGCATGAGCACCTTCTAGCACTCCATCTGGGCCGCAAATCACCTCCTCCGAAGCGGCAGCGTCCGAGGTCATTGTGATGACAACCTCCGAAACTTGAGCGACCGCCTTCGGTGAATTTGCCCAGGCGGCTCCGTCTTTGACGACATCCTCACCGCTCTCCTTGGTTCGATTCCAAACGGTCACAGGGTAGCCAGCCGTCATCAACCGACGAGACATGACCTTGCCCATGGTGCCCAGGCCGACAAAGCCAATTTTTGTACTCATGGAAATGTTCCTGCAATCATTCAAATTTACTATTTACGGTGATAATTGTGCGCTGTCCCTCTTACCAACATGCCACTTACAGTAAGTAATACGCTAGTGAAATACCCCCATCAAAATCCAATTGCTTTACCGACACTCCACACACAGATCTTTTTTCCGTCGTCTGCCCGAAACGGGCATAAGCTGCCGAAGGCAAGTTGCATCAGCATTGTAAGGATATGAAGGTGTTGTACCATTTGCCTAATTGACCTCCCGTTCCCACCAGATAAAGTGGAGGCTTGGGCTCAGTCAACGGGAGTAATCGAGGCGTGTCAAACCTTAGAGTGGCCGTAGATATTGGCGGAACGTTCACCGATATCTGTATAATGGACGAGACCAGTGGGAAGGTCCGCGTAGCCAAAACATCATCGACACCGGACGATCCCCTTCAAGGGGCTATGAACGGCCTCAGCGCGGCCAAAGTCGACCTCAAGGATGTATCGCTTTTTTCGCACGGTACCACTGTGGCCACCAATGCACTTATTACGCGCCGCCTACCACCCGCCGCGATGGTTTGCACCCGCGGTTTTCGCGACGTGATCGAAATTCGCCGTGCGAACAAAGAAGAGCTATGGGACACATATGACGATGTCGCACCCCCCTATATCCGCCGCCGCGATAGGTTGGTAGTTAGTGAGCGTATCGATCATGCTGGCGAAATTGTTGAACCACTTAACGAAGACGATGCACGCGAAGTTGCGCGAGTACTCAAGAAACGGGGTGTGGAATCGGTTGCGATCTGCCTAATGAATGCTTTTATGAATCCCGTCCATGAACAGCGCCTCAGGGAAATTCTCGCCGAAGAAATGCCGGACGCAGATATCATCACCTCAAGCGATACGCTACCGGAAATATTCGAGCATGAGCGTTTCTCGACCACGGTAGTCAACTCTATCCTGAGCCCAGTTGTCGGGCGTTATGTCCAACGGATGAGTGCTCAGCTCAAAGAGGGCGGCTATGGTAGCGACCTATTGTTGCTCCATTCCGGCGGCGGCGTAATGACGCCAGCCACCGCTCAACGTTTTGCCGGACGGCTTGCCGGCTCAGGCATTGCTGCCGGTGCCATCGCCAGTCGCCATATTGCTATGCTGTGTGGTTACCAAAATTCCATTGGTCTTGATATGGGTGGTACGAGTTGCGACGTATCGCTGGTCTATGGTGGAGAATCCCGCGTCACCAAGGATTGGGGAATAGAATTCGGCCACCCCATCCGCTTCCCTTCTATTGAAGTGCTAACCATTGGCGCTGGCGGAGGTTCACTTGCGTGGATAGATGACGTTGGCGCGCTACATAACGGACCACAATCCGCCGGCGCCGATCCAGGGCCAGCGTGCTATAGCCGAGGCAATGAGGTGCCGACTAACACGGATGCTAACGTAGCACTTGGTCGTCTCGGGACTTCGCTTGCCGGAGGCAATATCACTCTCGATGGTAACGCTGCAAAAAATGCAGTGAAAAGTTGCGTCGCAGAACCGCTCGGCATGACATTAGAAGAAGCCGCCAAATCTATAGTAAGCGTAGCCAACGCCAATATGGCCGATGCAGTGCGTCTTATATCGATTAGCCGAGGCTTTGACCCACGCGATTTCGCGCTGGTGGCCTTTGGTGGCGCCGGTGCGCTGCACGGCGTGGCACTGGCCAAGGAGCTATCAATTCCAACAGTTATTGTGCCACCCAACCCAGGTGTCACGTCGGCGCTTGGCTGTCTACTAGTAGATATCCGCCACGACCTCGCGCAAAGCTATCTGATGCCAGCCGGTTCGGCAGATGCCAGCAACATTGAAGACAAGTTCTCTGAAATGGAAACCGAAGCGCGTGTACGTCTGCAGGCTGAAGGTGTCGCTGAAAAGGACATGCTTCTCCAGCGAGCCATCGACATGATGTATACCGGTCAGTGGCGATCACTCTCCGTTTCGGTCGGCGCACCCTTTACCTCGGTCAGTGATGCGGTCGAATCCTTCCATCGTGATCATGAGCGCGAATACGCCTTCCGTCGCGACGACGCGAATGTTGATTTATTCCGCCTTAACTTGACAGCCATTGGCGTTACGCAGAAGGCCGAGTTGCAGAGCCATACGAAGAGCGGTGGCACGCCAACTCCCAGCGCCACTCGGTCCGTATCTTTCGACGAAATGGATTCGCCAATCGACTCGCCAATTTACCAGCATGAGGACCTTTCTGCGGGAGCTGCCTTCAGCGGTCCAGCAATCATAGAGCAGCTTGATTCAACTACCGTCATTCCCCCAGATGTGCGAGTAGAAGTGGACGAGTGGCTCAATATCCGAATCTACGTCTCGGAGGAATCCAAATGAGCGATAACCGTACTGGACTCACCCTTGATCCCGTCACTTTCGAAGTACTTAAAAATTCCTTCATTACGACTGTCGATCAGATGGCCGAACAAGTGCTCAGAACCTGTTATTCCTTCGTTATATATAACCGAGATTTCTCCTCAGCCCTGAACGACGCCAATGGAGACTCCATTGCCCAAGGAAATATGGATATTGCCGTGCATGTCGGCACGCTGCATTACACTTGCAAAGACGTAATCCGCGTTTTTAAGGGAAAAATGAAACCAGGAGATGTTTACATCATCAATGACCCCTATGCGGGCGGCACCCATTTCAACGATGTCCGACTGATTCGCCCAATCTTTGTCGGCGATGAGATAATCGCCTACAGCCAATCGAACGGTCATTGGTCGGATGTTGGTGGCAGTGTGCCGGGCTCGTTTGATGTAATGGCCAAAGAGATGTTTCGCGAGGGTATCCGCATCACACCAGTACGCATTATTGACCAAGGTGAATTTCGTGAAGACGTCGCCAATATGATTGCGGCCAACACGCGCGATCCAAGTTCGGTTATCGGCGACATGCAAGCCCAAATTGAGGCAACTCGGGTCGCTGAGCGTGAAATCCTTCGCCTAGTCGACAAATATGGCAAGGACACAGTGGTTACTGGTTTTAAAGAAGTCCAGGATTATGTCGAGCAGGCAACACGTCAGCGCATCTTAGATTTGCCCGACGGCAATTGGGAAACGGTGGACTATATTGATCGCGACCCAGCGCTCGGCGAGGGGCTCATCCCGATCCACGTTAAGCTCACAATCAAGGGTGACGAGGTGATCTACGATTTCACCGGAAGTCATGACTGTATCAGCACGCTCTATAACTCTGCCTTCGGCGCCACCTTTTCGGGCGTAGTTGCCGGCATGAAGACTTACTTCCCAGACCTGCCACTCAATTCTGGCTTTTACCGGCCGATCAAAGTGATTGCGCCGAAAGATTCGATTGTCGATGCACCCTGGCCAGTGGCGGTAACGGGTTTTTTGATGCCATTCGAAAAGATCATGAATTCAATATATGAAATCTGGTCAGACATAATGCCCGAGCGCGCCATTGCCTGTGCCTTCAATCTCGAATATCTGCTGACTGGCGGACGCGACACGCGCCAAGAAGGCAAGCCTATGTTTATGTTTTATGACTGGCTGCCCGGTGGTTGGGGCGGCCGCGCAACTAAAGATGGTTGCAACGTCACCACTGCTTGCTTCGGTACCGGCCTGCAGACCCAGCCGGTAGAGGGCCAGGAACGTCTCTCGCCGATTCTTGCCAACGAGTTTGAGATCGGCTGCGATTCTGGTGGACCCGGCAAATTCCGCGGTGGTGCAGGCGTAGTGAAGACCAGCACCCTGCGGGAAGCCGAGAGTACAGTACTATCTTATATCTGCGACCGTGAACGCGCCATCGTCTGGGGCATTAAGGGTGGACTGCCATCAATCCCACATGGGCTTTGGGTCAAACGCGCTGGCTCCGAACAAAAAGAATGGCTGGGCACAATCTTCTCCGATTTCGCTATAGAACCGGGTGATATGTTCAGCCGTCCAACCGCCGGTGGTGGCGGCCTCGGCGACCCGTTAGAACGCGACCCAAAAGCGGTAATGCGTGATGTGGAGGATGATTATGTTTCCCTTGAGCGCGCCGAGAAGGATTACGGCGTGATCCTAAAGGTAATCGATATTGACCTTGCCCAATATGAGGTTGATACAGCAGCCACCAAAGCAGCGCGGCAAGAAATCGCGAAGGCAAGACGCGGCTGGCTCGCTGAAGATCCGGTTGACGTCGCCAAGCGTTACCGAAAAGGTGAAATCGATAGCATCGATATGGTGCGTCGCTATGCGGTGATCGTTGATTGGGGCACGGGCGAATTAATGCCGAAATCGACTGAGCAATTCCGCCTATCTACCCAAATGCGCACTGCCGATCACTGGAATGACAGCATCGCCGAGCTCGGCGAGGCCGCCGAGTAAACGACGCGGCGCAACTTACCTTGCCCGACCTGCACGAATCGACAATCGTAAATAGCAAGGCGTCAGCGATGATGAAACGATCATAATTCCGAGCGCCTTTAGTGTGTTCTCGAGCAAGTCAGAAAGTTTAGACTGCGCCTAAGACGCAGGCACCAACTTGAGTACCTGGCCGCCCGAGTTAGTTATATATAGTTCGCCGGCGGCGTCTGTGCCGAAGGAGGTGACGTGACCGAGGTTACCGGCGTCCCAACCCTTCGCTTCGATGACAGCGCCAGCAGAGTATCTGAAGCTGCGTAAGAAGCCTGTGCAATAATCTGAGAAGAAGTAGTGACCGTGCAGATCAGGCATGGCAGCACCGCGATAGATCAGACCGCCTGTGATTGAGCAGCCTTCGTCATGACTATATACATAATCTGGTGTGGTAAGGCCTGTGGAGTCGCACCTGGGCTCTGTAAAGCAGTGGTTGCCCTCCATTAAGTTCCAGCCGTAATTGTGGCCACCGACAGCGGCTGACACGATAGTGACCTCTTCCCAATCGTCCTGACCGACATCAGCGACATAGAGTAGGCCTGCCACACCATCAAACGAGATGCGCCATGGATTGCGTAGGCCCCAGGCCCAAATCTCGTCGCGCCCACCTACATCACCGATAAAGGGGTTGTCCGTTGGAATAGCGTAGGGTGTATCGCTATCAATATCGATCCGCAGAAGGGCGCCGTGCAGCGTCGCGCGGTTCTGGCCATGGCCTTTCGGGTCGCCGCCTGCGCCACCGTCGCCCATCGCAACATAGAGCATACCATCCGGGCCAAATAGAATGTGGCCACCATTATGATTGGAATAAGGTTGCTCGACGCGGAGCACCAATTGCGCCGAAGCAGGATCGGCCCGATTGGAGTCCTCCGAAACTCGATATCGTTCGATTCTCGTCGCGCCATTAACCTTTTCAGAATAGTTTACGAAAAAATAGCCGTTCCGCGAATAGTTTGGGTGAAAAGCAAGGCCGAGCAGACCACGCTCGCCGCCGAAGCGAAGGCGATCCGAGATATCAAGAAATGGTCGATCCAGAACGCGGTCGTTATCAATGATCCGCACCGTACCTGGCTGCTCGACCACGAAGATGCGCACATCACCCGGCGGCGTGCTGACATGAAGCGGCGCAGTCAGCCCGTCCGCCACTAACATCGTAGTTAAGCCGCCCCCGCCCTCGGCATGTGCCAGACCCGTTATCGAGATCAGTGCGAGGACGAGTAACAGATATCTCATTTAGGAAGCACAAAAGCTGCCGCGCCGCTGCCAGATATTCTGCCGAACACCGCTCCCGAAGTCAGGCCTGTACCACCGGGGTAGTTGAAGTAAAACAGTCCGCCCACTAGCTCCCCCGCCGCATAAAGACCAGGAATCGGATCTTGAGCGGCATCGAGCACTCGACCCGCGGCGTCGATATGGAGGCCCCCGAAGGTGAAAGTGATTCCGCAAGTAACGCCATAAGCCTCATAGGGCGGGGTGTCGAGAGGATTGGCCCAATTAGATTTGGCTACTGCCAGCCCCTCCGTGCCACGCCCGTCCTTGATATTAGGATCGAAAAGCACGTCGGTTTGAACAGCAGCGTTGAATGCAGTAACGGTACGTTCGAGTCCTGCGGCATCTACGCCCTCCAGCTTGGTAGCAAGATCGGCGATGCTATCCGCCTGGACACAAGTGATTTCACGAATGCGGTATTCGTCTCGCAGTAGATGACTGACCTTGGCGTCAAAGATTTGCCAAGCGAACTGACCTGGCTGATCGAGGATTTCGCGACCATATTTGGCATAGGTGTAGTTGCGGAAATCAGCGCCCTCGTCAAGAAAGCGCTCTCCCTTCGCATTGATCATGATACCAAAAGGATAGCTGTGCTTCTGGAAGCCATCACCTACCAAGAGGTTGCCATAAGCCGGTGCATTCATGTCCCAACTGACTGCATGGCAGCCAGACCAATTGCCATAAGGCTCAGCACCTGCTTCCAGCCCCATGCGGATTCCGTCGCCCATGTTATGGCGCGAGCCCCGTACCTTGGCGAGATCCCACCCGGGGCCAAGATAGCGCGCACGCATCTCGCTATTAGCCTCAAATCCGCCTGAGGCCAGCACTACAGCACCCGCCGTAACATCGAGAGTCTCGCCACCCCGTAAAGTAACAAGCACACCAGAGACGCAGCCCCCCTCAATCTTCAATTCTCGAGCGCGAGCCTCGTAGATCACGCGCACACCGGCGCCAACTGCGCCATCAAACAACGCCTGCATAAGACCCGGACCGCCGCCCCAAGTTTCCACGACAAGACCGCCCCAAAATTTGAATCGCCCGTCTACCTTGAAGGCCTGGCGACCATAGCTCGGCTGGAAGCGCACTCCCTTGCTCCGCATCCATTCAAGGGTGGAGAAGCTGCGGCTAATAAGGATTTCCAACAAATCCGGATCGGCGCGGTATTGCGTTACGCGTGCCACATCATCCAAATAATTGTCAAAGGAATAGGTGCCAAAATCGGTGCTCTCGACCTCCGATTGGTCAAGATCGGGGACTAGTTTTTGCAAATCTCCTACACCGTCATAGACGACTCGCATGGCACCGGCAGTATAGGCAGAATTGCCGCCCCGGTCGTCCTCAGATGCTGCTTCCAACACCACCACGTTTGCACCAGATTCAGTTGCTGCAAGTGCAGCGCAAAGAGCTGCATTACCAGCTCCGACAATTGCGACATCGGCGCTTATGGTAACCATTACAATCTACCTAACGATCAGCCAGATCGACCAGGCTAGCAGCTAGCACCTGCGTGCCAGCAGCAAGATCGGCGGCGGTTGCATTCTCCGCTTCGTTATGGCTAAGACCCTTTTCACACGGCACAAAAATCATGCCCGAAGGACAGAGCGCGGCAATATGCATTGCATCATGCCCTGCGCCGGAGACCATATCCATATGGGGCAAGTCGAGCGCCTGACTGCATTTGCGTATGAGGTCGCCTACGGATGTGTCAAACACCACCGGCTCGGAATAAATGGTACGCGAAACCGTGACGTCGCAACCTCGTGCATTGGCTTCACATACCTCTCTAATTTTGCCCCCAAGATCTAGAAAAGTGGAGAGATCAGGGTGGCGGAAATCAACAGTAAAGAGTACATGGCTCGGCACCGTGCTCGGCGCGCCAGGGCCGCATTCGAAGCGCCCAATGGTAAAGCGCACCGTATCGCTCTCGTCATGCATCAACTCCTCAAGACCTCGCACCATAGAGACTGCCGATTTTAGTGCGTCCTTGCGGCCCCCGAGCGGCGCGGTACCAGCATGGGCCTCCTCGCCAAACACCTCGACGCGGTACCAGGTGAGGCCCTGCACTCCCGAAACCACACCAATGGTGCGGCCATCATTTTCCAAGCGCGGCCCCTGCTCGATATGCGCTTCGATATAACCGGCCATGGGGAATGGTATGTCGCGCCGCGAAATATCAGACGTCGATTCCAAGGTCTGACGAAGGGCATCTACGATCGAAATACCCTCCGGGTCGCTCGCCTTCAACGCTTCGTCCAGCGTTAGATCGCCGGCGAAGATAGCAGAGCCCATGCAACCCGGCTGAAATCGACCACCCTCTTCATTGCTCCAGGCGACTACCTCAATCGGGCGGCGGGTTGCGATGCCGGCACGCTCGACCGCCTCAAGCACCTCGAAACCGCCCACCACACCATAGGCACCGTCGAACTTGCCGCCCTTGGGCTGACTATCAAGATGGCTACCGGTAACCACCGGCGCTGCATCGGCCTCCGCGCCGGCACGACGAATATACAAGTTGCCGATGGCATCGGTTGCAGTATCGAAGCCGAATTCGCCAGCCCATGCTATGAGCGTTTTACGTGCCTCGATGTCCTCGCGGGAAAAGGCGGCGCGATTGACGCCGCCGATCGATGTCGCACCATATTGCGCCATGTCCATCATACGCTGCCAAAGGCGCGCCTCATTCACCGCGCCAGCGGCGGAGCAGGACTTGTCGTTCATTTCAGGTTTTTCCGTTCAGCTCGGCGAAGCGCCATCGATCCGCCCCATTAGCGGGCTTTGATGCCAATTTATCAGCTTCCAGGTATCGCCATGATGATACCAATTTGTGGTGAAGCCCATGAAGCGCTGGCGGAATCCAGAGTCTACCGGCTTACCACGAAAAGTGGAGAAACCGCTTACCTGACCAGTATGCTTGTGCCAAACATTGGTCTCGACCTCGCGCGGCAACCATTGGAAATGCTCCCACAGAGCTGGTTGACCACCAAGTCCAGCATGAAAAGCGATGTGGTCAATGAATTCGGACTTGGACATGCGCCATGGGTAATCCTCGTCAAGAATTTCCGCCCGGGCGTCAAAAAAGCCGTAAAAGGTTTTGAGATCGCCCGAATTTAGGGCGGTGGCCCAATCATCGAAGGCTTTTTTGAGACCAGTCTTCGTCGCACCATATGTCATTTTTCGTGCTCCTATCAGTCGTGCTATTGGTTTGAGACTAACTGCAGCCGGCCACTAGGTCTATTAACAAGGCAAATTCTCATTACATTGTTCAGTATAGCATTATTCGGCGGTGGCACTGTGGGGGTAAACCAGACGCCTTCACGCTTCACCACGTGATCGACAAAGTACAAGATTTGTCCGCCCTGCCGCGGCAGCTGATGATGCGGTTATACATGCTGATAGAACTGAACTTAGGCTGCTTGAAGCCGAATTATTATAGCCCGTCAAAACCGTCTCGCTGGCAAGCGGAGAAATCGCCACTGGTAAATAGGCCGCCAGCTTTTCTTTCCCACAAAATATTCATTTGCTAGGATAATCATTCAAAATCCGACACATTTTGAGCGACGAATATGGCGATATCCATTAAGAAGCGAAGCAAACTTCCTACCAAAGAAAATCGCCGCACAGCTATTCTCGATGCTGCAGCGCAGTGCTTTAGCCGCGCAGGCTATGAAGGCACGTCGGTGCGCGACATTGCAACGGCAGCCGGCATCCTACCAGGCTCAATGTATTATCACTTCAAGTCCAAGGAGGAACTGCTCGGTGCAGTTCATGACGAAGGCCTGAGCAAAGTAAAATTCAAAGTAACAGAGGCAATACTACTAGAAAATGACCCTTGGGGGCGCCTCGAAGCAGCATGCACTGCCCATCTAGAAGCGCTGCACGCGGCCAAGGAATATGCCAGTGTCGTCGCCACTGAATTACCCGGCCGCCACTCGAAAGAGTTACGTGATCGAATGATCGTGGCGCGTGACGAATATGAGTTTATCTTCAACGACCTAATCAAAGATTTGCCGCTTACACCTGGTACTAGCCGGAAATACTTTCGCCTCTCGCTGATCGGCGCAATGGCCTGGTCATTGGTTTGGTACAAGCCAGGCGAGGACAATATAGAAGAAATAGCCCGCCAAATCGTCAGGCTGTTCCGTGCAGATGAGCGAGAACAACCCTCAGCGTAGTGTACACGACAACTTTCCATCAGCACGACCATGCCGGCCGCGAAATTGACCGTAACTCACTGTGCGCCTTAATCCCAAAGGAGGGTGGCTATTGCCCGTTATATCATTTTCCCATGATGCTGGTTTACGCATCCACACAGGCTCGAGTATTCTCAATGACATAAAACTATATTGTCGTATGCTTATATGCGTTTCTGGTATTGTAGTTTGCTATGGTGACACGCATATCGTGCCGTTAACACTTTATTTTGTCCAAGTGCTTGCAACGCGATAGAGAAATATCCGCAAGCATTGAAAAGTTCGAAAATTCTATCATCTACGCTGCAGTGATCAGGCACGGTATCCAGGAATAAGCCTATGACTTGGGCTTTAAATGCTGTCGCAAGACCGCCACCGGCAATCCTTGCCCACTAACGAACAGGGCCCAAAGGATACGTCATGATGTCGCGATGCATGTTGGCTTTACTTGGGAAAACAGACCTTCAGAAGGGCGCAACCGGTTGACGCAACTCGCGCCCCCCGGATAGTCTGCCTCCTCTTATTATTGTATTTCTATTTTTTCAGTGGGGAGCTGGCTCGATGAAAGCATCGGATCTATTCGTTAAATGTCTGGAGAGAGAGGGCGTCACGCATATCTTCGGCATTCCCGGAGAGGAAAATGCAGATGTCATGATTTCCCTCATGAACAGTAAGATCAAATTTGTCCTTTGCCGCCACGAGCAAGCAGCTTCGTTTATGGCTGACACGTATGGCCGGCTAACAGGCAAGGCAGGTGTCTGCTTGGGCACTCTCGGACCAGGTGCTACCAATCTGGTTACGGGCGTCGCCGACGCCAACATGGACCGCGCACCACTGGTCTGTCTAATCGGCCAAGCCGATACAGAGCGTCTTCACAAGGAGAGCCATCAAAACATGGATTCGATATCCATGTTCAAACCAATCACTAAATGGGCCCAGTCAGTGCACCACCCAGATAATATACCGGAGATCATCCGCAAGGCCTTCAAGGTAGCCGAAACAGAAAAACCAGGTGCTGTACTGATTGAACTTCCGGAAGACCTCGCTGAGGCGCAGACCAAGATCAAACCGATCGCACCGGAGAAATCACGCCGCCCAGGCGCGGATCACAAGGCTGTTAGCCAAGCCGTCGACATGATCATGAAGGCCAAGAACCCGCTCATATTAGCTGGCAATGGCGCGGTCCGGAAACGCGCTTCCGAGCAGTTAAAACGCTTAGCAAAAATCAGCGGAATCGGAGTGGTGAATACCTTCATGGGCAAGGGCGCTATTCCTCGCAGCGACGAGCATTGCCTCTATACCGTTGGCCTCCAGGGCAAGGACCATATTCTTGTCGCCCTGCGCCAAGCGGATGTCATCGTATCGATTGGTTACGACCTGGTCGAGTATGCGCCAGCGTTTTGGAACAAGGGGCAGAAAAAGAAAATTGTTCATATCGACTTCTGGCCAGCCGAAATCGATAAGGATTATGAGGCTAATGTTGATGTCGTCGGTGACGTAGCTGATGGATTGTGGCAGATCAACGAAGAAATCCTCAAGCGCCGGCGCAAAGCCAAGAAGAAAGGCCCGATTAACAAGATCTCAAAGCGCGCCAAGCTGCGCAAAACCATCCTTAACGATCTCGAGAGGGAGAAGAACGACAAATCTTTCCCGATGAAGCCACAAAAAGTGATCTACGACGTGCGCCAGGCGATGGGGCCAGACGATATCCTGCTATCCGATGTAGGCGCTCACAAAATGTGGATTTCGCGTTACTATCAGTGTGATGAGCCGAACACCTGCCTGATTTCGAACGGTTTCTGCACCATGGGTTTCGCCTTTCCCGGCTCGATCGGTGCAAAAATTGCTATGCCGAAGCGGCGCATTATGTCGATCAACGGCGACGCTGGTTTTCACATGAACTCCCAGGATATTGAGACCGCGGTGCGCTATAAGCTCAATATAGTCGCCATGGTATGGATGGATGGCGAGTACGGCCTAATTAAGTGGAAACAGCAGAATCAGTTTAACGGCAAACATTGCGAGCTTGGATTCGGGAATCCGGACATTGAGATGTGGGCCAAATCCTTTGGTGCCTGGGGCAAGACCCTCACCAGCGCTGGAGAATTACCCGGTGTCATCGAGGAAGCCTTTAAACAAAAGGGCCCGGCGATCATCGGCGTGCCAATCGATTATTCGGAAAATATGAAATTGTCAAAGCGGCTTGGTCAAATCGAGTTCCCAATTTGACCAGAGGGTAACGCACTTAAACTCTTCGGCAATATGGATACGGACACAACGGTGCCCCGATGGGGAAATGGCGCATTAAAGGGTTGTTTTGCTTTGATAAATCACGCATCATGCGCAACTGATTAGTGGTGCACTTCACGGGGGGGAGGCCAATGCGGCTATTTTCGATATGCTTGATTGCAGCGTTCGCGATTACGACAGTGTCTGTATTAGGTTCTGCCCAGAGATCGAACGCTGAAGTCTTTAATCAAGGTCCAAAGGTCTGCTCTGAATGCCATCGTAGCGAAGCCGAGGTTTGGAAGGGCACCAAGCACTTTGCATCTTTCAAGAAGATTCACAAAAGTAAGAAGGCTAAGGCAATCGCCAAGGCCACTGGTGAGAAGAGCATGAAGCGCAACGAAACCTGCGTTCAGTGCCACTATACCGTGACCCAGAAAAAGGCAGGCGGCAAAGCAAAGCCAGCTGCGGGACCATCCTGCGAAAGCTGCCATGGTGCTTCATCCGAATGGTTCGCGATCCACAACAATTATGGTGGCTCAAGCGTCAAACGGGACGAGGAAACACCGGAGCACAAGGCAGAACGAATCGCCAAGGCATCCGCAGCCGGTATGCGCTGGCCGTCTGACAAATTTGGTGTCGCAGAGAACTGCATGGAGTGTCATGGCCTAGCTAACCCCAACGTAGCACCAGACAAACTCGCCATCATGCTTGATAATGACCACCCCACGGTCGCGGATTGGGAATTGGTGCGTTACAGCCAAGGCAGCGTGCGGCATCGCTTTTATCCGCCCGACATGACAGTGAACGCGGAGTTGTCGGCGCCAGAGGCGGCGGAAATGTACGTTATCGGCCAAGCAGCGAAGCTAGTATCGGCGGTCACTGCTGCGGGCAACTCCGACCACGCTAAATACAAAGAATTCCAGGAAGCACGTGCAGAGTCAGCGCGGCAGGCGCTTAGCAAGGTAAGTGCGGCTGCTGCATTTTTGGCCAATCCTACTGCGGAAGAAGCACGTGCGATGGTTTCCACAATCCAGGGTAAGGACCTGTCGGGCGAGGTTGGCAGCCTGCTTCCCGCCAAGGAGAGTTACAAATAGTCTTGGTCGGAAATTACCACACTAAACATGTTTGAGGTTATGTTGCGGCGCAAATAACTGCCCTGCGCTTGGTGCATGAATTGGCAGAAGGTGATATACGATTCGTCGGGAGGACCAATGGCTAGTCTTCCCGCGTGAATGTTCAGTTCGGCGAGGACAGAGATTTGGCCAGCGTTTCTATGATCACCCGGCCGCAACGGTGGGATGCCCCGTTCGGACCGGAAATGACCGACGCGGATATTCATCGCCTTACGGCGCTGCCGGAATTCGCTTCGATTGACGCCGACAGTTTCCCTAAACATACGCCGCTTGACGGAATCCTGCGCAACGATACGCGCATTGTGCGCTACTCGCCCGGCGATATCGTCGTCCGCGAAGGTGATTACGGTAATTCGGCTTTTCTCGTCGTCTCTGGTAATTTGCGTGTCGTTATCGCACCAGCGCTGCCTCGCAACCTGATCGGCCGCCAGCTCAGCGAACGCAAAAATATCTTCCAGGCGCTTGCCCAGCTCTGGACTAACCGCACGGTACCTGAAGTACGAGACACCTCGCGGTATGGAAATCAGTCTGTTCGTAGCAACAACCAGTCGGAGGCTGATGCACGCGTATTCCTGCAGGATATTCCCGCCGTGTTGGACGAACATCAAACCGCACAACTTGGCCCGAGCACACTGTTTGGTGAGTTGGCAGCGCTCGGCCGCGTGCCGCGCACAGCGACTATCTTCGCGGAGGAAGAAGCCGAGCTTCTCGAAATTCGTTGGCAGGGTCTGCGGGAACTACGCAAATACGATCCTACCTGGCGCAAGACCATCGATGACCGCTACCGCGAAAACGCACTCAAGGTACACCTCAAAAGCTCCTCATATTTCTCAGGCCTTAGCGAGGAAGAGCTCAACGAGGTCGCCGACGCCACGCTGTTCGAGAGCCATGGCAGCTTCGAATGGCATGTCTCCTATAAGCGAATGCGTGACCAAGGCAAGGCAGATAAAGAGCCTATCATCGCGCGCGAGGGCGAATATCCTGACGGATTGTTGATGATCCGGGCCGGCTTCGCTCGGGTTTCGATTAAGATGGGCAACGGTGAGCGCACCCTCACCTATCTAGGTGCAGGTGACACCTTCGGCTATGACGAGCTCTGGGCAGGACATCAAGGCAACGATATCTCATTGCAAACCTCATTGAAAGCGGTCGGTTATGTCGATCTTTTGCGCGTACCCGCGCCAATTTTGGGAAAATATGTCTTCAACAAGGCCGGCCACCACGTCACAAGTCCGCTGCATCAACTGGCGAGCCACGCAGTGGCCCAGGACGCTCCGCTAGAGTGGGCGGTAGAACAGCGCTTCGTCAACGGCACCCAGGCGATGCTGATTGACCTGAACCGCTGCGTGCGCTGCGACGACTGCGTGCGTGCCTGCGCCTCGACCCATGGCGGTAATCCACGATTCATCCGGCACGGCCGCACTTTCGACCATTGGATGGTGGCCAATGCTTGCATGCACTGTGCTGATCCCGTGTGCATGATTGGCTGCCCCACCGGCGCTGTGCATCGATCGCTCGAGACCGGCGCAGTAGTAATCAACGACGATACCTGTATCGGCTGTGGTACGTGCGCTAATTCCTGCCCTTACAACAACATCCGACTCGTCGAAATTAACGATGTCGCAGGCAAGATGGTGCGCGATCCGGACAGTCAGAAGCCGATAATGAAAGCGACGAAATGCGATCTGTGTGAGACCAATCCGGGCGGACCGTCCTGCGTGCGCGCCTGCCCACACGATGCACTCCAGCGTGTCACTTTCCAGGATGACGAGACCTTCGGAGCAACATCATGAACGCGATTGCCACGCGCTATACCCTATTGTGGGTGGGAGCAGTTGCTGGCCTCGTCATTCTCGGCGTCTACACCCACCTAGCCAACCTTCAATTAGAGCGATCGGAATTTATTACCGGCTACTCGCTCTTCGCGCTTATGATCGCCCTTGCGCTCTTCAACGCGCGCAAGAAGCTCGCCATGGTGCCGCTCATCCGTTCCGCCTATTGGCTGGCGATTCATGTTGTCGGCGGCGCTGCGTCAGTTGTCCTCTTTTTCATCCATACTGGCTCCATCTGGCCTAGCGGGGGCTATGAACAAGCACTCGCACTGTTATTTTATCTCGTCTCCGTCTCGGGCATCATTGGTTATGCTATGCAGCGCATCAATCCGCGGCGTCTGGTTCAGACTGATTTAGAGATCATCTATGAGCGCATCCCTGCCGAGCTCTCCGAGATCCGAGAAAAGGCAGAGGCGGTAATTCTTGCGTGCACACAGGAGACCGGCAGCGACACCCTGGCGCGGCACTATATGGAAACGCTTAGCTGGTACTTCCGCAGGCCGCGCTTCATTTATAACAACGCGTTCGGAGGTAAGGCTGCAGAACATTGGCTACGTCTCCAATACCGCACAGTGAGCCGTTATCTGAACGATAACGAACGTGAATATCTCGATCACATCAATGATCTCGCCGAAATGAAGGCCAAGATCGACATACATTACGCCTGTCAAGGAATGATGAAAGGCTGGCTGCTTGTCCATCTACCGCTGGCTGCAGCTGTGCTTGGACTAATGTTCTGGCATGTCATCGTGGTGAATGTTTACGCGCTATGATGGATCCAGAAAAATTTAAACACGATAGTAGCCGTTACGAGCGGCCAACGAACAGGTTTCGTTGCGGGCGCGGCGCTGAGTGGGGAAAGCCTTGCGAGTTCGGCCCTGAAACCACGGGACGTTGCGGAGGCATGAACGAGTGTCGCCCGGCCAAAGTCGGTGACCGCTGGGAATGCCGCCGCTCCGCTATCGCCGGCGGTCCATGTGAAAACGGTCCAGATGCAGACGGCTCCTGCTGCAATAAGCATCCGCCCTGCCAGCCGCGGCGGACCATTCGCAGCATCCGCGGCCTACTGGCGATCAGTGCTTTCGCCATTGTGGTCGGAGTTATCGCTTTGATGCTGACACTGGACAGTGGCGACGCAGCGCGCGACTCGATCATCCAGCCTGGCAGCCTGACAGGCGGTCATGATAACTTCACATCTGCTGAGGGTTGCATCTCGTGTCATTCAGCACATAACGAAGACGCTGGCGACTGGTTTCTCGCTGCGTTCACGGAAGAAGATATGACGGGTCAATGCGTCAACTGTCATACCTTCGGCGGCGATCCGCGACACGCTCACAATGCGAATTTCGCCTCCGAGGGGCCGACCACCCAATGCGTAATGTGTCACACGGAGCACAAGGGTGAAGACGCTGACATCAAGTCCATGTCAGACGCTCAATGCAATGCCTGTCATGAGAACTCTATCGATAGTTTCTCCTCCAATCATCCGGCATTTGGCGCCAATTTCCCACATGACCGACGCACTTCAGTGCAATTCAATCATACCTCCCATTTTTCAAAATATTTCGTTGATAAGCGTTACCAAGAGAAGGCACCGGAAAACTGCACATCCTGCCATTCGGTTGATACCGCGGCGAAAGCCGTCGCGCCAGCGAGCTTCGAAGAAACCTGCGCCACCTGTCACAACCCAGCGATCCGTGAGCGCGAACTGTTGGTCCTGCGCCTGCCCGAGTTTGAGGAAGATCTGATCGATCGCGAAGCGGTAAGCGAAGCCTGCGGGCCGACCATGGAAAGATGGGAGCTGTTGCAGGAACAGATTACCGAAATCACAGATGCCATCGAAGCCGGCGATGAGGTTGAAATTTTTGAGGTCGAAGAAGAAGAATATGAGGCCGTCTCGCTGGAGGAAGCCGATCCGATCAGCGCCTATCTTCTCGGCGCAGTGGCTGACGACATGGAGAGTTACACCGAACCAATGCAGGAATTCATTATGCGCCTTGTCGAGGAGGGGTCTGCACCGCTCGCCGAGCTCGTCGACGAAAAAGCTAACCAAGAAGTTTCAGCGGCAATGCTCTCAGGACTAAACTCAGAGCTGGTAAAACGCGTTGCCTGTGCCTGGGCGGCTAATCTCGAATATGAAGCACCGACAGAAAACGAGCTGGGCGGCTGGCACGGTGACGCTTTGGAGCTGCGCTACGCGCCGACGGGCCATGGCGATAATGTCGTCAAGGCCTGGATGGCCTTTGCCTTAGCGAGTGCCGCCGAAGAGGATGCAGACGACGCTGATGCTGTTGAAGCGATGCAAAGTGTTATTCTTGACCGTAAAGAAGGCGCCGGTGCCTGTACCAAGTGCCATGCAATCTCCGAGGATGAGGTGGGCGCCCGCACAGTAGAGTGGCGTTACCAGCCGAGCGATGCGAGACCGTTCACGACTTATTCTCATGGTGCCCATATTACGTTGCTTAATCCCGAGGGTGTAAATTTGATGGACCCGGAGGATGGCTGTAATACATGCCATAAGATTAATGAAGAAGCCGCCTATCAGGAAGCTTTCGATCAAGGTGACCCACATACCTTTGAAAGCAATTTTTATGCGATACAAAAGAAAACATGTGCTCAATGTCATAGTGAAGGGCAGGTGCAACAAGATTGCCAGCTCTGTCACGTATATCACGCCGACCCTGGATTCGACTTACGGATGGTAGAAAATGAAGACGCAGAATCAGTGGATTAACGATAAATGGCGCTCCGCTGCCTTTCTCCTAGCCGCAGTGGGGATTTTAATCACATTGGCTTGGCAATCCCCGGCAATAGCTGACGGGCATGAAGATGCCGATAGCATGCATAGCGCGATTCTCAACGAAGACCTCTTCCCCAGCGCGTCGAAATGCAAATCCTGCCATGAGGATATTTATCGCGAATGGGCGAGCTCCAATCATGCCTATGCTGCGATCTCACCGATGTTCCACAAATTTGAGAACGCTATTAATTCCCTGGCACCTACCATTAACGCATTTTGCGTGCGTTGCCATATCAGCACCGGCACCTCGATGGGCGAGCCACGCGAAATGCCGATTTGGGATCGTAGCCAAGTATCCCGCGAAGGCGTGACCTGTATTTCGTGTCACCGAGTCAACGAGGCCTTTGGGCGCGCCAATGGCGAGCGGCGTATCGTTGAAGGTGCAATTTTTCAACCGGTGTATGGCAATCTAGGTGGTGACGGCGTTGCCGAAGTAGTGGCGGATGCCAGCTCGTGGAAAGTTGCCACCAACGAGGATGAACGTGGCAATCAAATTCACACCGAGGGAGTCAAATTCGATCAACTCTCTGATTCAGAATTTTGTACGTCCTGTCATCAAGTCGCAGTCAATCTCGGTATCAAGCTTGAAGTGGTATGGGAACAATACCGAGATTCGCCAGCCCATAAAGAAGGCGTGACCTGTCAACAATGTCATATGAGCTACACTCCCGGCATTCCTGGTAACTACAAAAAAGGTCCTGCAGCCGTAGTCGACGGACGTCCAGTCAATCCCAACCGAGAGCGGCACGACCACTCGTTTGCCGGTCCAGGCTATCCAATCGCTCACCCGGGCATTTTCCCGCACAATCCGGACGCCGAGAACTGGACAGTACGCGAGTGGCTTGAGTTTAACTGGCGCGAACCGTGGGGTGACCCGGACTGGGAAGACGCGTACGAAGAAGCGGTCGATGAGGGAGACCGTGAAGAGATCGAATTTCCCGAAGTCTGGGAGGACCGCTTTGACCGTGAAGAAGCTCGCCTTGTTGTGGAATACAATCTTGAGCTAATTGAGGAAAAACGAGATCTTCGCAGACAAGTGATGGAAAACGGCTCACACATTGACGGTCCGTTCTTCGATTCATCTCTGGCTCTCGGCAGTGATCTTGATTTCCACTACACCATTACTAACACTAATCCTGGCCACAATCTGCCGTCTGGCTCGCTTGGGGCACAACCCGAACTATGGGTCAACGTCGCACTAATCGATCCAGACGGTAACAACATCTGGGAGTCCGGTTACGTCGATAGCAATGGTGATATGGCAGATAATCACAGTCTCGACGTACTCTCTGGAAAGATTCCCCACGACGAGCAATTGGTGAACTTCCAGACCAAATTCCTAACAACTAATGTCAAGGGTACTGACCGCGAGATGTACCTGCCTGTTAATTTTGATATTGATCAAATCCCCTTCCTGCGCCCAGCCCAGCAGCCGACAACGGTAATCAATCACCCACCATTTGTACGTATGGAGGGTCGCTCAATTCCACCGCTTGGCAGCCGCGATGCAAATTATTCCGTACCCGGCAAGCTACTTAGTAAGCCGGGTATTTATAAACTTGCAATCCGCATGCGAAGCCGGGCAGAACCGATATATTTCATGCGCTTCGTCGGTGCGACAACGGAAATGGAACGCACCATGAATGAGTGGATGCTAGATATTGATGCCTACACAGTCGAATTCGAGATAGGGGGGCAATCGTGATGAAATCGACAGAGAATCGATTTGCCTCGTGGTCGTTGCAGAGCTGCGGCCTGGCTCTATTCGCCGGCTTTCTGGTACTGGCAAATGCTCAGACCGCAACGGCGGATGACATCATCACTGATCCATCAGCGACAAAGGTGGAACACGATGAAAGCGTGTTCCGCTCTGGTCCTACATATGAAGACGCGGGATATGACACTGAGGCGCAGCTCGAAATCTATGGCGGTAAATCCGCCTTCCCAACCCCGCGTCCAATAATTGAGTTAGGCCGTGAGATGTATACGTCAGGCCCGCTGAGCGAGGGTGGCACCGGTTTGGGCAAACTAAATCCCACCTATGACCAATTTCTGGTCTATGGCGATTGGCGCGCTGCATTAGCCTACAACGACAATGGCGCCGTGGAGGTCGGCCAAGTGGCAACGCGTCTCAATCTAGATTTCGACTATCGCTTTACTTCGACGGAGCGCGTCCACGCCATTATTGGCCCTCTTGACGGCCAAGGAGAATTCACGCGCTGTGAATTCTTTGGCGATGATGCGCCCAACAATGACCCGAACCGGGAATGCGATTTGCAGGCTGACCTCAATCTCGACGCACTCTTTTTGGAGGGAGATGGCGGCGCCATTTATTCCGGGCTAGCAGGTCAATATTCCTCAATCGACTTTCCATTCTCTATTGGTCTGATGCCGCTTCTATTTCAGAACGGCGTTTGGCTCGACGACGCCTTCACGGGTGCTGCATTCGCTATTCCGGCACTGAACAGCCCACCGTTAGACATTTCTAATATGGATTTCACCTTTTTTGCCGGCTTCGACAAGGTGACAAACCCTGGTATCGTCGATAATGACGGGGTGGTAGCCGATCACAACGTAAATATTTATGGCGCTGCGACCTACATCGAGACAAGAGAGTCCTATACAGAAGCAGGCTTCGCCCACCTCGATGGCGAGTCTGGCTTAGATGATCAGAGTTTTTCGAGCCTCACGTTTGCCTTCACTAAACGATATCTGCCTCGAATATCAAACAGTTCTCGTGTGATTTGGTCCTTCGGCCAAGACCCAGACAATAATAATCAGCAAACTGCAGACGGTGTAATCTTTCTGATCGAAAACTCGCTGATCACTAGCAAGCCGTCAACTCAGGTTCCCTACCTCAATTTATTTGCCGGCTTGGACCGACCGCAATCAGCGGCGCGCGCTGGTGGCGCTGGAGGCATTCTTAAAAATACCGGGATCAATTTTGAGACAGACGGCCTTACCGGCTTTCCTAAACTTGACGATACCGGTCAGAACACCTTTGGTGGGGCGCTTGGCATGGAGTATCTATTCGCTCTCAACCGTCAGCTCGTCGTCGAAGCGGCGGCGCTGCAGGTCATTGACGGCGAGAACGAGAATGGACGTGCGGCACGTGGCGACGAATATGCCCTTGGTCTGCGCTACCAGTTCCCACTCAGTGAGGCATGGATTTTCCGGTCGGACGCTATGCATGGCTGGCGCATGGAAGATGAAAATTTGGCGGGATTGCGCTTCGAAATCAGGCGCAAGTTTTAGCCGCTTTTATCAGGGGGGAGGCCCGACATGGGTATTGCCATTAGTGTCATTGCCATCATCCTGTTGGCGGCGTTGGCATTCTATCTGATCCTGGCCACTGCCGGAAATTTGCGGCGCATGGCGTTTGCCGGCGACAGCGCTGAATTTCAAGAGGCGAGGCTACAGGCCGAGATTGACCGCATCATGGACCAGCGGCGATTCGAGCGGGAATCGAACGAACTGTCTTGGAATGGATTTCGCAAGTTCGCCGTCCAGCGCAAAGTGCCGGAAGGCGGAGGCATTTGCTCTTTCTATTTCTCACCGCATGACGGCAAGGACCTGCCACCATTCAAGCCAGGGCAATACCTTACTTTCGGGCTTGATATTCCAGGCGAAAAAAAGCAGGTAATACGCTGCTACTCACTCTCTGACAGCCCGAACCATCCCGACTATTACCGATGCTCTATCAAGGCCGTGCCACCGCCACGGGACATGCCAGACGTACCACCAGGTCTGTCGTCCAATCATTTTCATAACAATGTCAATGAGGGCGACATCATTGACATCAAAGCGCCCGGCGGCCATTTTTTTATGGATACTACCAAGCAGACGCCTGTGGTTTTGATAGGTGGCGGCATTGGTCTAACCCCGGTCCTGAGTATGCTCAACCAAATTGTTGAGAGCGGCTCAAAGCGAGAAACATGGTTTTTCTACGGCGTTCGTGACAGCAACGAACACGTTATGAAGGAGCATCTCGAGCAAATCGCACGTGAGAACGAAAATGTTCGCCTGTGCATTTGTTATTCCCGGCCCAAAGACACAGATGTTGAAGGCAAGGACTACCAATATGCTGAGCGGGTAAGCGTCGACTTGTTCAAGCGTATTTTGCCGTCCAACAATTATGATTTTTACATGTGTGGTCCACCACCAATGATGAACACGGTGGTGCCTGACCTTGAAGCCTGGGGCGTTCCTGAAAAGCATGTGCACTTCGAGGCGTTTGGCCCAGCAACAGTCAAAAAGACTAAAACTAAAGAAAATAAGGAAGCGACTGAGGCCTCTTCTGCCAGTGCCGGCGTGCAAATCACTTTCGCTAAATCTGGCAAAACTCTGGATTGGGATCCAGACATTGGCTCAATCCTAGATTTTGCCGAAGAAAATGACATTGACATTGATTTTGGATGTAGAGCAGGAAATTGCGGTACCTGTATCACTGCGATAAAGGATGGGGAAGTCGATTATCTGAACGAGCCTGGTGCTGAACCCGAAGCAGGATCATGCTTAGCATGTATTTCAGTTCCCAAAGGAAACCTTTCAATCGATGCCTAGATATCCCAATTCGAAGTAGGAAGTTAAATTTACACTGCGCCTCTCTGATGGCTTTTGGCAATCACTTTGCAACGCACTGGGTTGTATTGCGATAATTCAAACTTATGATAGTGTCGAGTTTGGTAGAAGTGGCGTAGTGGTAAGCGATTCTAGGCGCAGCGGGTTACAGCACTATTTTATCGTCGAAAATACGGGCAAACAGAAGAACATGAAAAAGCGTCTTTGCGCCGTTGCAATTACTACCGCACTTCTTAGCACGACGCCCATCACTCTAGTTACAGAAAAGGCTGTAGCCAAATCGCTACAGGATGAAGTCGCACAATTGCTTGTGAACCATCCGCAAATTCGCGCGGCGCGCAAGAATTTAGCGGCAAGTGCCGAAGGGGTTAATGCCGCATTCGCACAATATCTGCCGACCGTCAGCGCATTTGGTGATTTTGGTTATGAGCGTATAGATAGTCCCGGCAGGACTTCGGCAACTCCGGGTCAAGGCCCATTCACCACTGGACAGTCACGGCAGACTTCCGTAACCATGACTCAAACGTTATTCAACGGTTATCTTAATGAAGCCAACAACACCAATGCCGATCTAACCAAAAAGTCGTCAGAGATTTCTCTAGCAGAAACCCAACAGGGCATTTTGTTCGAAGGCGTCTCGGTCTATCTTGAAGTGCTTCGTAACCTCCGCCTTGTCCAATTGGGTGCCGAAAAAGAGGCTACCATTCAGCAGCAGTTTGAGCTTGAGGACGAGCGGGTTCAGCGCGGTGCTGGTATTACCCTAGATGTGCTTGAAGCAAAAAAGCGCCTCCAAGTTGCCAAGGAGCGTCGGGTAGCGTTTGACGGCTCATTACGCGACTCAATAAGTCGCTTTTTTCAAGTTTTCGGGCATGAACCGATCATCGATAATATGACCATGCCGACACCTCCTCTAGGTCTTTTGCCAGAGAATCTCGAGAGCGCAATCTCAGCTGCCATGAGCTCTCACCCGGCTATTCATAATAGTGAAACTCGTATCGAAATCGCTCAAGAACAGCGCACTATTGCTAAGGCCGCATTCTATCCCACTGTCGATTTAGTCGCCGAGTGGTCCTATGAAGACGACCTCAGCGCAACTCGCGGCAGCAGACGTGATTATACTGCCAAGGTTCAGGCAAATTGGGACCTCTTTAGTGGCTTCGCCACGCGAGCTGGTGTTGCCCAGGCCTCACACAATTATCTCTCAAGCATTGATGCCAACAATTTCCTCAAGAGAAAGATTGCCGAAGAAACTCGTTTAGCTTGGTCCGGATTGGATATTTCTCGTCAGAGAGTAACTCTATTACAGAACGCAGTTAATATCGCTTCGGAGGTATTTACCGGCCGGCGCAAGCTACGCGAAGCTGGTAAGGAAACAGTGATCAACGTGCTCGACGCAGAAAGTGGGCTATTTGATGCCCGAATCCAGTTGGTCTCTGCTCAACATGATGCAAGAATTTCAGTATATCGTCTTCTAAGTGCGATGGGGCAGTTAAACATCGACAGCATTTCGCAATATGCGGCGGCCCCTTTAAAACGTAGTGTGTTGGCGGCGAAATCAAAACCGCATTCTGAGATCAGTACGTCAGCGGCAAAGGCTGAACCACCACCTGAACTGAGTGCGAAAAAAGATTTCGCGGTGCCTTCCCATAAGGCTCAGGCCGAAGCGCCACCACAATCGAAGATCATAAAGCCCGCGAAAATTGAGAGCATCACAAAACCGCAACTACGGGAGAAGCAGTTAACCCATACCAAGGAAATTAAGCGCGTCGAGGTGAAGAAAAAACCTAAGAAGAGTAGCTTTAAACTTGCCAAGGCCAACACAATAGCCAAGACCGTTAAGCTCACTGCCAAGACTGACACCGCCAAATTCCAAACCGAACCCGAATTGTTCCCGTCTGAAGGGAAGGCAGCCCCACTGACCGCTAAGGCCAGTTATATGGTTTACAGCGACCCCAATTTTACGCGGATCTGGCCCTATGAGTAATCCAGAAAATAGTTTGACGAAACGGGAAATAGTCGTTGCGGTTCAACCATACCGCCCTATCGTTTTCGTCACAGCAAATTACCGTTGTGAACTTACTTGCTCGTCGCGATGAATACTCCATCCCAATCCTCACCCGGCGGGTTGGCAAAATATTCCTCGCACCTCTCTTCGTAAAGATCGTATAGTATATTGAGCTTGTAGTCCTCACCGAGCTCGCGGCATTCGTTGAGGATGCGCTTTAACGCACCCCAGTCCTGTATCTTGTATGCGCTCAACATAGCCTCGTGGCGTTCGCGCAAAGTTTGGAATCTTGGCTTTTCGTTCTCCGCCTCGTCGCCGAGCACACAATAGATATCAACCGGCACAGTTTTGCCCTTGACCTGGATGCGGTCAAGCTGAAGAACAGCAAAGTTCTCAACATAGGCATAGGTATTTTCGCCGATGACAATGTCTACGCCGTAATTTTTGGACTGTCCTTCGAGCCGGGCACCGAGATTAACGTCATCGCCGAGGACAGAATAATCAAAACGCATATCTGAGCCCATATTGCCAACACAGATCACACCCGTATTAACACCAGCGCCGATGCGGAGCGGGATATAAGGCCTGCTGTTCTCTTCTGCCTCGCGCTTAAGCTCGACATTCATTTTGTCGGATTCCTCGAACATGGCTAGCGCAGAGCGAACACCGTTTACTGCATGGTCAGAATCGTCGAGCGGCGCGTTCCAAAACGCCATGATGCAGTCTCCCATATATTTATCGATGGTGCCTTTACGCTCAAGAATCACATTTGTCATCGGCGTGAGATAACGGTTGATAAATTTGGTCAAGCCGACTGCATCAAATTGCTCTGATATGGTGGTAAAGCCACGAATATCTGCAAACAAAACGGACATCTCTCGCATTTCTCCGCCGAGGGTGAGGCGACTTGGGTCCTCGGCTAGTCGCGCCACCAGATCGGGTGACATATAACGGCTGAAAGCGCCCCTCACCTGCCGCCGTTCGCGTTCCTCACGCACATAGTTCAGATAGGTCAGCACCACAGTGACGATGAAGATGCTGATTGCCGGAAATACCATGTCAAGCAATAGGCCGTGTGCCTGAAACACCCACCAGGATACGGCAAGTAGCATCGCAACCGCCACCAGGGCGGCGACGAGGGTCCAGATAGCACCGAGAAAAGGCACCAGCAGGACCATCAGCACGCCAACCATGATCATCGCCACAAGTTCGGCGCCAAGCGCCCAAGGCGGGCGGGCGAGATAATTCTTGTCGAGAATGTTCTGTAGAAGTTGGGCATGGACCTCGACCCCCGGTATCGCAGCGTCAAGCGGCGTCGCTTTGATGTCGAGTAGACCGATAGCCGACGTACCAAAGAAAGCCAGCTTACCAGAGAGCTTTTTCGGATCAGCTGTACCGTTCAGAATATCCTTGGCCGATACGTAGAGGCTACGATCATGTTTGCCAAACTTCATCCAAATCTGGCCAAAGCGGTCAGTGGGCACGTCAAGACCCTTGAGCTTGACACCGTTGATACCACCCGCACCGTAATCTATGGCCATAGTGGTTTGTCGGGTTGCCACTCGGTAGAGTTCAAGCGCGAGCGTCGGATATATGAAGTTGCCGACGCGCACTACCAATGGCACCTGGCGGACTATGCCATCAACAGCAGGTTTGAAGGTAAACACGCCGATACCCTTGGCGGATTCCTCTAGGACCTCGATATTCCGCACTATACTGGGGAAAGCCCAGAGAAAACCTTCCGGCTGCAAGCCTTTGACACGGCTACGGTTTCGCTTAGCCCATTGAGTCTTAAGTGATTTTCGTTCGATCTCAGCAGCAAGCCCACGCTGCTGTGTCGACTGTCCGAGCACGACATTGTAGCTCTTATAGATACGCGCCAAAGTCTCATCATTGCTCGGCATCTTTTTGAGCTTGGCTTTGGTGTCCTTATCCAGGCCGCGAATGCTATCTGCCAGAAGACCCGGCGAAGTACGGTCCGGCTCGGCAAACACGATATCGTTGGCCACCGCGACAACGCCGTATTTCTTTAGCCGCAACATCAATTTGGCGATGGTCGTCCGCGGCCAGGGCCATTGCCCGATTTCGTTCAGGCTGTCGTCATCGAGGTCAACAATAATTACCGGTTGCTTGCTGTCCTCCCGCGGAGTGATCTGCTGGAAACCATCGAATACCTTGAATCGCAGGAGCTCAATTGGCTGAGAATCTGTCGCTCGGAGAGCGATGAACGCCACGAGGACCCCAAGGGCAATCATATGAGCCCAACTGTAATGTTTAAGAAACCGCTTTAGAAACCTAAATCGGATCTTCATGCCGCCCCCTCGCCAATAAGCAGCAAAGTATAACAGAAATAACCTATACAGAATGCTTACACGTCACTCCTATTGGAACGCAATGCTTGGCGAACCGTTAAGGTAACTTCAGGGGAATCAAAGCGAGGGCCGAATCGCGGACCTCTTCGCGTTCCTCATCACCCAACGGGATCAATCCTTTATCGGTCAGGTAGCCATATTCTCCGCTGGCGTCTTCATGCATAAACGCATTGATGAACTCTTCGATTCCTGGGATGACCCCGACATGAGCGGCTTTGATATAGAAATACATCGAACGAGAGACCGGATAGCTACCGTCAGAGATACTGACAAATTCCGGAGCCACGCCGTTGATTGATCCTCCCTGTATGATATCGCGGTTCTGTTCCAAAAAACTGAACCCAAAAATACCAAGCGCCTGAGGATTGGCCTGCAGCTTCTGGACGATGAGATTGTCATTCTCACCCGCCTCGACATAAGCACCATCCTCGCGGACCGCGTGGCATATTGCCTTGAAGGCAGATTTGTCGTTTTCCTTGAATACAAGCATCTCCTTGAAAGTCTTGCAGCCACCCTCCATCGCCAGCTCGACGAAAGCATCACGCGTACCGGATGTAGGTGGCGGCCCGAGTACCTCAATCGGCTCGGCCGGAAGCGAGACGTCGATATCCGCCCAGAGGTGATTTGGATTATCAACCAAAACGCCTTCGACCGGCACCTGTTTCGCCAGAGCGAGCCATAATTGCCTGAGACTAAGCTCAGCCATCAATGCGGCCTTTGAATTGGCTATGACAATACCGTCATAGCCAATCTTGACCTCGACTATCTCCCGCACGCCGTTCTCGGCACAGTTTTTCACCTCCGAGGGTTTAATACGGCGCGAGGAATTAGCAATATCTGGATGATCGACACCGACCCCAGAGCAAAACAGCTTCAAGCCGCCGCCGGAGCCAGTGCTTTCGACCACCGGAGTGGGGTAATCGGTAACCTGGCCGAACTCCTCTGCTACCGCGGTCGAGAAAGGAAATACTGTGGAAGAGCCAACGATACGAATTTCCTCACGCGCCTGCGCGAAACCAACAGGTGCCATCCAGAGCACCAGCGCCACCCCTATTACTGTGAAAATCGCAGCAAGATTCGTTTTGATGGTCATGTCTTTTTACCTCCAAATTCCAATTTGGCTGCGACCATAGAATAGGCATACAACCAGAAAGATACAGTTTTGTGACGGTTTCATGACAACGGCCTCCACTGCGGAGATCCTCAGAAAAGTCGAGCTATCTCCTATAATTAACCTGGCAGTGAAATGTAGATTCGAATTATGCTACAATGTCTTTTCCGTCATTTTCGTATCCGAGATGGCGGATCATTTCGATGCAATTTGGCAAGTTGTTGGCCCTGTTTGACATCTCCCTGTTGGCTACATCGCGTCGCTCTTTGGTGCTCCAAAATACCGGCCTGATTTCCTTCGATAAGAACGAGAGAGCGCGCCGCCATGCTCGGAATGCGGGGCGGTTCCGTACTGTCTCAAATTTGAGTCGAAACCCACTAGAGCTCCCGCGGAGATCAATTTGACCCCATGGCTAAAAATTTCGACCGTACACAGAAAAAACGAAAGTGCTGTCGTGGCGAAAAAGACAGGCTGCACCAGGTCGCTTAAGTGTTTCGACAGTGCGATGAAGTAGGTTTCTACTTCATCTCTACTTCGATGAATATGACTTCGCTAGTTTCGCTGGGATTGATGACATCATGTTCGACCCCTTCCTCACGGAAATAAGGTGAACCAAGAACGAGCTCGATTGTACGCTCACCGTCTGGTTCCTTAAGATGAAGTTGCCCGTTGGTGACTGGAACGACGACATAATCCATTTCGTGGCGATGCCAGCCCGTATGGGAATCTGGCGGAAATTTCCACTCGGTCACACGTACCCGGTCATTATCAATCAGTTGGGTCGGCGTTGCATCGTCCATGGCTCGTCCTCCTCGCGCAAATGGAATCGTCGAAGGAAGAATCACAATTTCGCGCCCACTGGTCAATTGCGTTTGGGTGGCTGTGCCAAGCCGAGACTGTGACGGTCGATAGCGACGCTTTTGACCAGAGCATAGACCTCACGGCCCGGCTTAAGGCCAAGATCATGGACCGAGCGTCGTGTGATGCGAGCCCACAAGCGAACGCCGATATCGAGCTCGACATCGATCGCTGCCGGGCTATTCTCATACATGTCTACCACGCGCCCCGGAAACACATTTAAAATACTGAGGTCGGCGGGCGGTGCCGTAGCAATGGCAACATCACGCGCCCGAATGCGCGCCCTTACTCTAGTACCATCGGCAAGATCAAGGCCTGCGACGCAGAGCGTCCCGCCCTCAAAAACGAGCATGGTCAGGCCAAAATCGTCATGGCCCGCAACAAGAGTCTCAAATAGCGCGCCAGCCTCGTGTCGTCCGGTATGAGGACTCAAATCCGGCCGGCCCATGATATCAACCGCCGGACCGGCAGCAACCAGCTTACCATCGGCCAGAAGCACAACCTGATCGGCAAGGCGCGTCACCTCTTCCAGGGCGTGGCTGACATAGACGATGGGCACGGCGAGAGCATCACTAATGCGCTCTATATATCCCATAATTTCGCTCTTGCGCGTTGCATCTAGGGCTGCGAGCGGCTCATCCATTAGAATGAGACGTGGTTCCGCGAGAAGTGCCCGTCCGATTGCTACACGCTGTTTCTCGCCGCCGGAAAGTGTCACTGGTCGCCGGCTAAGGAGCGTCTCCAGACCGAGAAGGTCGACGACCCGCCCCGGATTATGAAAGCGCTCACCCTTGGGAGCGAAGCGCCGACCATAAAACAGATTCGACCGAACGCTAAGATGGGGGAAAAGTCGGCTTTCCTGGAAAACGTATCCCAGCCGACGACGCTCAGGGAGGAGGTTCACTCGCGATCGAGAATCGAAAAGAACCTGACCATTTATTCGGATGAATCCAGCATCAGGCTTGAGCAAACCAGCCAGCATATTGATTAGCATTGTCTTTCCTGCACCGGATCGCCCGAACAAGGCCGTGATGCCACCACCTTCTACTTCAAAGGTGACATCGAGGACAAAATCACCAAGCCTTTTTCGAAGATCGACTTCAAGCATCGCCCTACTCCGTGAGGCGCGCACGTAGCCTGCGCGCCAATAACTCGGAGACGAATAGTGCCAGCATGGCAATAACAATGGAGAGGATCATCAGGCGCAACGCTCCACCCTCACCACCCGGCACTTGGGTCATGCTGTAAAGCGCGATGGGCAGCGTACGCGTCTCACCGGGAATGTTGGAGACAAAGGTAATCGTTGCACCAAACTCGCCAAAGCTACGCGCGAAAGCGAGCATAGCACCGGTCAAAATGCCGGGAAGCATTAACGGCATGCTAACAGTTGCAAAAACCCAGATCGGCGGTGCGCCGAGAGTCCGCGCTGCGGCTTCCAGCCTCACATCGACGTTCTCTAGCGAAAGTCGAATAGCGCGCACCATAAGAGGAAAGGCCATCACTGCCGAGGCCACCGCCGCGCCGCGCCAGGTGAAGGCAACGGTGATACCGAACCAGTCATAGAGCCAAGCCCCCATAGGTCCATTTCGCCCCAACAAAAGGAGGAGAAGATAACCGATCACCACCGGCGGCACGACGAGCGGGAGATGCACCAACCCGTTCAACAGCGTATGGCCTGGAAAGCACACACGTGCCAAGAGCCAGGCGACAGCGATTGCTATCGGCAAACTGATCAACGTCGCCCAAAATGCGACCCGAAGACTGAGGAGAATTGCCTCACTTTCGAGAGGGGTAAGCGCAAACATTAGGGCAGCCCAAAGCCGTGGCGGTGGAACAATTCCTCCATCTCCGGCGTTTTAAGAAATTCGATGAAGCGCCGCGCAGATTTATTATTGCGCCCTGCAACAAGTGCAATGGCGTAGCGGATCGGCGCGTGAAGGCCGGTCGCGATCTCGCCAACCACGCGCACGCCGTCAATGCTTTTGGCGTCACTCGCGTAAACTATGCCAAGTGGAGCCTCGCCACGTGCTACGAGATGAAGCGCGATGCGTACATCGGTGGCGCGCACCAGTCGAGTCTCCAGTTCTGACCAAGAGCCCATCGCCTCAAGTGCTTGGCGCGCATATATGCCAGCCGGCACATGATCAGGATCACCTAGCGCAAGGCGCCCCTCACCGAGAGCTGCGATCAAATCAACGTTCAAATCGAGAAATTTAGACGCGCTATCCTCCCTAACTATCACCACCAGCCGATTGGCGAGGAGATCGCGCCGTGTCGCAGCAACGATATGCCCCCTTGCCTCGAGATAATCCATCCAAGCGGGATTCGCAGAGAGGTAGAGATCTGCCGGTGCGCCGTTCTCGATTTGCTTAGCCAGGATAGAAGAACCCGCGAAGACGCCTCGTACGCGGCCCTCTCCATTACGAGCGAACGCCTCTGCCGCTTCGTTCAATGCTTCTGTAGTGCTGGCCGCAGCAAAGACTAGAACCTCTCCAGCACGTGTCGGCAGAACTACAAAGGATAAAGCGGCGACAGAAATAACAACCAAAAACATCCTGGCGAAGCGTGCAAAAATCACGATCCAAGTCTTTCTCCGGAGAGCTTCGCTTGCGTGACGCTCTACCCATAAATTACTAGGAATTCGAAGCTCAAAGGACTGCCGTCGCATCCCGGCTCCAAAGGTCAATAACCGCTTTTCAGGCCGGTCCGATCCGCCGTCCGGCCAGCCTCACGTGACATCAATCACGCGTGCGGAATAGAAAATAATGTAACCGGAACGTTTCGTCGTTGCAACGAGAGGCATGGACTGCCATATGCGCCCCATGGACTTAAGAAACATCGCCATCATCGCCCATGTCGATCATGGCAAGACCACCCTAGTGGACTCGCTCCTGTTTCAGAGCGGCACGCTCAGGGTCAACCAGCGAGTCGCCGAACGCGCTCTCGATTCGAATGATCTCGAACGCGAGCGCGGCATCACCATACTCTCAAAATGTACCTCAGTTGCTTGGGCTGATCTCCGCATCAACATCGTCGATACGCCTGGCCACGCGGATTTCGGAGCCGAGGTCGAGCGCATACTCTCGATGGTGGACGGCGTCCTGGTGCTAGTAGATGCCGCTGAAGGTCCCATGCCGCAAACAAAATTCGTTGTTTCCAAGGCGCTCGGCCTCGGCCTTCGCCCGATTGTCGTCGTCAACAAGGCGGATCGTCACGACGCACGACCCTTTGAGGTGCATGAGGAGGTCTTTGATCTGTTCTCGGCACTCGGTGCCAATGAGGAACAGCTTGATTTTCCCATACTTTTTGCCTCAGCCAAGGAAGGTTGGGCCGATCCGGAGCCCGATGGTCCACGCAAGGATCTAACGCCCCTGTTCGAACTCATCACCAATCATGTGCCAATGCCCGATGCCAAATCCCACGCACACTTCGCCATGTTGGTGACAACTCTGGAGGCCGACCCTTTCCTCGGGCGCATCCTAACTGGACGTATACATTCGGGAACCATCCGGCCGAATATGACCGTGCGAGCACTCAGCCGTGACGGTACGGTGATCGAGGAGACCCGAGTCACCAAATTACTGGCTTTTCGGGGTCTCAAACGGAGTACAATTGAGGCGGCTAGCGCCGGGGATATCGTTGCCCTGGCCGGCTTCGAAAAAGCAAGTGTCGCCGACACACTGGCCGACACATCGATCACAGAAGCTATAGCGGCACCACCGATTGATCCGCCGACCCTCGCAGTTAGTTTCCTACCCAATGATTCGCCACTCTCAGGTACCGAAGGAAACCGCCTGACCTCGCGCGAAATACGCTCTCGCCTGATGCGTGAGGCCGAAAGCAATATCGCTATTCGCGTGAGCGAGGGCGAGAGCAAGGATAGCTTCGAAGTGGCCGGGCGAGGCGAACTGCAATTGGGCGTTCTCATCGAGACCATGCGGCGCGAAGGCTTCGAGCTTTGCATCGGCCGGCCACGCGTGTTGCAGCTTACTGACCCAGATACGGGAAAAATACTGGAGCCTATCGAAGAGGTGCAAATTGATGTTGACGAGGAGTTTACCGGCGCCGTGGTCGAGGGCCTATCCACTCGTCGAGGCGAGCTCATGGATATATGCCCCTCGGGCGGCGGGCGGACACGCCTCTTGTTCCATGCACCCTCGCGCGGGCTTATCGGTTATAACGGCGAACTGTTGACTGCAACTCGAGGTAGCGCAGTCATGAACCGCCTGTTTTTTGACTACGCGCCACATCGGGGAGAGATTGCTGGGCGCCGCAACGGTGTGTTGATCTCGAACGGCGAAGGCAAATCAGTTGCCTTCGCGCTCTGGAACCTGGAGGACCGTGGACCGATGTTCATCGGCTCGGGCGAACCGGTCTATACTGGCATGGTGATCGGCGAACATACCCGTGGCAACGATCTCATCGTCAATCCACTTAAAACCAAACAATTGACGAATATTCGTGCCGCCGGCTCGGACGAAGCAGTGCGTCTGACACCACCCATACGCCTCTCACTTGAGCAAGCCATCGCCTATATCGAGAATGACGAGCTCGTCGAGGTAACGCCAGAATCCATTCGTCTGCGCAAGCGCCTTTTGGACGAACACGCCCGTAAACGGGCATCGCGCGCGGAGACAACAGCGGGCTAGAGCGAACGCAAGAATGCCAGGAGATCGCCGCGCTCAGATGCAGATAGATTTCGGAAAGCCTCGCGTGCCACAACCGCCTCGCCGCCATGCCACAGTATCGCCTCAGCCGGGCCGCGCGCGCGACCATCGTGCAGCAAAAATTCATGGCCGCTCGCCGCTTTGAGGGAGCCCAGCCCCCAAAGCGGCGGGGTGCGCCATTCGCGCCCGGTAGCGAGGAATTCGGGCCGTCTATCAGCGAGCCCATCGCCCATATCGTGCAGTAAAAAATCGCTATACGGCTGGATGTAGCGTCCACTCAGCGCCGGCTCAGCATTTGTAGCAGTGAGGTATTGCGGCGTATGACAAGCATCACAGCCGACACTATGAAACAGAACCTCGCCGCGCACCACCTCTGGACTGTCCCGTCCCCGCCTTACTGGTGGTTCAAGATAGCGCAGATAGGCGGTAAGCGCCGCCAATCTTTCTGTACTCAGCTCCAAAGCTGCCGTACCTTTTTCCGCCGCACGGCAGGCTCGCTGAAGAATCTCGCAGGTCGGCCCAGGGTACAATTTTGAAGTCAGCCCCATATCACCGAAGGCGGCGGCAGCAGTCTGTTGGTGAAGCCCTACTTGATTGGCCTTCCAGCCGAAACGGCCAAGGCGTACGGTCGAGCTCTCCGGGTCCCACACAAGATTGGGTCGACCAGAAATGCCATCATCATCTTTATCTTGTTCGTCGGCAAAGGTGAGAATGTCAGCTTCAGGAATCGCCTCAATGAGGCCGCTCCCGGGTAGTGCCGGAGCCACGCGCGGCGAATACATGGCTAAAGCACCTAATTGCAAATGCGACATGCGATAGAAAACGTAGACCGGACGGCGCAACTGATAGGCCGTACCGTCTCCATAACTGCCATACACAGGGCTATATTCGACGAAGAGATGTCCTTCTGGCGGGACTCCGTCGATCGCACGGTTTTGCAATTGATCACCATAGGCAGGATGGAGGCGCGGACTGCCTTGCACATCTTTGCCCGGAACGCTGAGGCGAATCAGCAGTGAACTTAGCTGCTCGCCCTCGCGCACCGGCGGACGTCCACGCCAAGCATTTACATGACAGGCTGCGCAGGCTCGTGCATTGTAAATCGGCCCTAGTCCGGAAAATGTTGGGTCACCTTTGCCTTCCGCAATTTCCCTCTCCGCTGACCAACGCTGCCGAAAAATGGCTGCGCCGTCCAGAAACCGTGCTTCTACTTCGACACTCAACCCGGGAATCGGCAGACTGAAATTTGCTAGTTTCTCAGGCTCCGAAGCCACCACAACTGGCAGGGCAAAGAACGTCGCAAGCAAAGTAGAAAATACGAATCTACACACTTTCATATCGGGGTTTTCATAGCCCATCACTGAGCTCGCGCCAATCCCGTCACGCTAGGCCGTCATACAGGCTAATCAGGTTAAAATAACCAATGCATAGATGACCGACGGTGCCACGGCGGGCATTGCTTTCCTCTAGCCGCCCTGTTGCAGTGATGATTTTACCGACTGCGAGCACAGCCTGATTGCCGCCATCAACCGCAAAAATGTTTGTACTAAATAATTATGCTGAACATTTGGTCGACTATTAGACCTGCAATACGAGGTAATCGACAAATATTTTTGCATAATCTACAACCTCTGGCCCTACCAACATCATTATGTCGCTTTCACAGACCGTCGCATATCCTACTTCGTCATTGCGAATCTCGCCCTCTCACGTTAACCCATTCGGTACGCATAGAACTGTCTCTAAACGGAGGGTGGCATGAGTATTCGGGTTAGCATTAACGGGTTTGGTCGAATTGGCCGTAACATCCTCAGGGCGATTCACGAATCTGGACGGAACGATATCAGCGTCGTGGCACTTAACGATCTTGGGCCAGTGGAGACCAATGCCCATTTGCTGAAATACGATTCGGTACATGGCCAGTTCCCCGGTGATATTTCCGTTCATGGCAACTCTCTCGATATCGGCTCGGGACCAATCCAAGTTCTTTCGGAACGCGATCCCACCAAACTGCCCTGGGGCGATCTCGGCGTCGATGTAGCGCTCGAATGCACCGGAATTTTCTCGAAACGTGAGGACGCAGCCAAGCATCTGACAGCCGGCGCGCGCAAAGTGCTGATTTCAGCCCCCGGGCAAGATGTGGATATGACCGTTGTCTACGGTGTCAATCACCACAAGCTAACGGCCACGCATGAGGTGGTCTCCAACGCGTCCTGCACTACCAACTGCCTAGCTCCAGTGGCAAGCATCCTCAACGAAACATTTGAGATCGAGCATGGCTTCATGACCACTGTGCATGCTTACACCCTGGATCAGTCCATCCTCGACACTCTGCACAAGGATCTCCGTAGAGCGCGCGGCGCCGGAACCTCAATGATTCCAACCTCGACCGGCGCTGCACGCGCCGTCGGGCTAGTCCTTCCCGAGCTTCGAGGGAAGCTCGACGGTACCGCCGTGCGCGTACCTACCGCCAATGTGTCGATGATCGACCTTACTGTCGTCACCAAGAAAGCAACTACGTCGGAGGAGATCAATGACGCCATGCAGAAAGCTGCCAGCGGTGCACTTGTCGGCACGCTTAGCTATACCGACGAGCCGCTGGTCTCGATCGATTTTAACCATAATCCGGCATCCTCTATCTTCGATGCAAGCGGCACTAAAGTGATAAACGGCACTTTTTGCCGTGTGCTCGCCTGGTATGATAACGAATGGGGCTTCTCCAACCGCATGGGTGACGTCGCGTCCCTACTCGGCGGACTTTAGACGAGCCACGCGGCCATGAGCACTCTCAGAACGCTTGATAATTTCGATGTCAACGGCAAGAAAATCCTCGTCCGTATAGACCTGAACGTGCCACTTCAGGATGGCACGGTAAGCGATACAAGCCGTATTGAGAGCGTTGTACCCACTCTCGAGGAACTTTCCCGGAAAGGGGCTCGGGTTATTGCTCTCAGCCATTTTGGCAGACCCAAGGGCCGCGTTTTAAAGGCCATGTCGCTTGCTCCTATCGTGCCCCATCTGAGCGCCGCCATGAACGGGCGCAAGATTGTCTTTTCCGCCGACTGCATCGGAGAGAAAGCCCATCATGTAGTAAACAATTTGCGAAATGGCGACATAGCACTATTGGAAAACACACGTTTCCATGCTGGCGAAGAGGCTAACAGAAACGAATTCATAGTAGCCCTGGCCAGTCTAGCTGACTTCTATGTCAACGATGCGTTCTCCGCCGCACACCGCGCCCATGCCTCGACCACAGGCGTTGCAGCGCTACTTCCTTCCGCCGCTGGGCGGTTAATGGCGCGCGAACTGTCTGCGCTCGAAAACGTGCTGACCAAGCCAGAACGCCCGTTGATGGCAGTGGTCGGCGGTGCCAAGGTCTCGACCAAGATTGACCTGCTGACCAATCTCGTCCAATACGTCGATTTGCTCGCCATCGGCGGGGCCATGGCCAACACATTCCTCGATTCTGTCGGTGTAGCTGTCGGGACCTCGCTAACTGAGACGGGCCACCTAGGCACCGCGCGGAGCATCTGCCACAAGGCCGAGGAATGCGGCTGCCATCTGATTCTACCAATTGACGGTGTGGTAGCACGCGAATTTGTCTCCGGCGCGCGGAACGAGGTCTGCACCACCGATAGCATACCAGCTGACGGCATGATTCTTGATCTGGGGCCGAATTCAGTCGCCGCTATTGAGGGGGCAATCCAAGAAGCCCGGACATTAGTGTGGAACGGCCCACTCGGCGCCTTCGAAATCCCGCCTTTCGATTCAGCAACAACCGCCGCCGCTGCAGTCGCCGCCGAATGTAGTCGCGCAGGGACGCTTTTGTCGGTCGCCGGTGGCGGCGATACCGTGGCAGCACTCCAAAATGCTGGCGTGATGGCTGATTTCAGCTATGTCTCAATGGCCGGCGGGGCATTTCTCGAATGGCTGGAGGGCAAGGCGCTACCTGGCGTCGAAGCATTGAGAAATTAAACATAAGGCTGAAACACACCTCATCCTTGTTCATTCCCGGGCTCAGGCCGAGGCTGCGTTGCGGGCGGCGCAGTCATGTAACCAAGCTGTTACCTTGCGTTCCGCCCCAGGCGCCGCGCATTATGGCGGCCTCGCTTACCTCAAGGCGTTGTTCGATGGCGCAGCCAGGGCCTACCCAAAAGCGAAACATTCCGTCATTCTAGATTGCGGCGCCGACGCGGCACTTGCTCACCGCGGGATAGCAATGGGTTTCCATCGCGTCGCCTTTTCCGGCGCCAAGCCGATGCGTGATAAACTCGCCGCGGTCGCTGCCAAATCCGGAGCATGTCTGGCCCCTGCTCGACCACCGCGCGGCGTCCTCGACTTGCTCGATTCGCCTGATCCGACGGGCGCCACTGTGACATTTTTGAACCGCAAGGGCGCGACGAAAAGCGTTTAAAACAGGGCGTTACGGGACGAGAATTGAAATGGTCCTTCGGTTCCGTTAATCACTCTGCAAAAGGAACCACAACCGAGCTTGTCGAAAATGAAAATAACCACGCGCGTGCGCAAGATTCTCTCCCACTATGAGAGCGACAGCCCCGGCACTAAGGCAAACTTGGCCCGCATTCTGATGCATGGCCGTCTCGGCGGTTCCGGCAAGCTGGTGATCCTACCAGTGGACCAAGGTTTTGAGCATGGCCCGGCGCGAAGCTTCGCAATCAACCCAGACGCCTATGATCCGCATTACCATTGGCGCCTAGCCATCGATGCCGGACTCAGCGCCTTTGCCAGCCCACTCGGCATGATCGAGGCAGGTGCAGATAGCTTCGCCGGCGCAATCCCCAGTATCCTTAAGATTAACAGCTCGAACTCGCATGCGACGACCAAGGATCAAGCGGTGACAGCAACGGTGGAAGATGCGCTTCGTCTCGGCTGCGCAGCAATTGGCTTTACCATCTACCCAGGCTCCGAACATCAGTTCGACATGATTGAGGAATTACGCCAAATCGCGCTTGAAGCCAAAGCGTATGGCCTTGCAGTGGTGGTGTGGTCCTATCCGCGCGGCGGCAACCTCTCCAAGGAAGGCGAGACCGCGCTCGACGTCACAGCCTATGCGGCACATACGGCGGCATTGTTAGGTGCCCATATCATCAAGGTTAAACCACCGGCTGCGCATCTCGAACAGTCAGAAGCGGCTAAGGTCTATAAATCGGAAAGCATTGATACCACAACCCTATCAGCACGCATCTCCCACATTATTCAATCATCCTTCGCTGGCAAGCGCATCGTCGTCTTCTCGGGAGGCGCCGCAAAAGGGCTGGAGGGTCTCTATGACGAAATCCGTGCCATCCGCGACGGAGGCGGTTTCGGTTCTATTATTGGCCGCAATACCTTCCAACGCCCCCGCGAGGACGCGCTAGAAATGCTGAACACCATTATCAGAATCTATCAGAACAAAGCCTAATTTCTAATCGAGCAGTTTTTCCACCATAAAAAGGTCTAACGGTTCACCGTAAAATATTGCCCATTTAAGCTTTCTCACCGCTCACCGCTCCGGGTTAGCAAATTCGGCCATTTATTGCTCTTACTCAACACTTGCAAGACTATACCTCTCGAGAGTTGCCATGTTTACCAAAAGCGATATGTTGTCGCGCCCAGTCACCATAAACCTCACGGACCCGAAATGTGCTAGCAAAAACACGCCCCCAGAGCGGCCAAGCAACACAGGGGAAATGCCGCCTCTACCTTATCACGCCACCGCAATTGACTCCTGATTCCTTCGTCGACGACCTGGCCGCGGCGCTCGACGGTGGGGACGTGGGCTGCGTGCAACTCCGTCTCAAGGGTGCCAATGACGATGCTGTGTGCGCCGCCAGCGAGCGCCTGATGCCGGTCTGCCATGCGCGCAACGTAGCGTTTATTGTCAACGACCGGCCCGATCTCGCCAAAACGATCGGCGCCGACGGAGCACATATCGGTGTCGAGGACGGCAATACGGCGGAGGCACGCACGCTCTTGGGAGGGGATGCCATCCTTGGGGTGAGCTGCTACGATTCGCGCCACCTCGCCATGCAGGCTGGCGAAGCAGGTGCCGATTATGTCGCGTTTGGTGCGTTCTTTCCGACCCGGAGCAAGACACCGCGGGCGCGCGCCGAACCGTATCTGTTAAGATGGTGGCGGCAGATGACCATCATGCAAAGCGTCGCTATCGGCGGTATTACGGCAGAAAATTGCGCTCCATTGGTACAGGCTGGGGCAGATTTCTTAGCTGTAATTGCCTCTGTGTGGGATCACCCGGACGGGCCGTCGGCCGGCGTTAGGGCGATCAACGACGCCATTGTCGATGCCAGCGGCACTTGATATAGCACCGCCGCCAAGCAGCAAATCAATTTGAGACAGGCATATGAGAATTAACGGCAACGCAATCCGACCAGGGATGGTAATCGAGCATCAGAACCGCCTCTGGGTCGCAACCAAGATTCAGCATACCCAACCCGGCAAGGGCGGTGCTTATCTTCAGGTCGAACTCAAGGATTTACAGACGGGCACCAAGCTGAACGAACGCTTCCGCGCCTCAGAAAATGTCGAGCGCGTGCGACTGGATCAGAAACAACATCAATTTCTGTTCGCCGATGACGACATGCTGACTTTCATGGATATGGAGAACTACGAGCAGATTTCTCTTCCGAAGGAGCTGGTGGGCGAGCCAGTTGTTTTTCTGCAGGACGGCATGGAAGTGACGGTCGAATCCCATGAGGGCACGGTCATCGGCGTCGAGCTACCCGAAACGGCCGTTCAGGCAGTTGAAGAGACTGAGCCTGTGGTCAAGGGTCAGACCGCAGCAGCCTCCTATAAACCAGCACTCCTTGAAAATGGCGTGCGTACCATGGTACCGGCCCATATCCATCCCGGCGACCGCGTGGTGGTCAACACCGGCGACGGCAGTTATGCCGAACGGGCGCGCGACTGACGCCCGGGGTCACACTTTTTTGTCCCGCCGCTCTCCGCTTGTCACCGTCATGGCCAACGCCGCATACAAGGCGGCACGCGGTCTAGTTCGCGATTTTGGCGAGGTCGAGCAACTACAGGTATCACGCAAGGGACCGGCAGATTTCGTCTCCTCCTCGGATCTCAAGGCAGAGGAGACACTGGTAGAGGAATTGCACCGCGCACGCCCAAATTTTGGCTTCCTACTTGAGGAAGGCGGCACGGTTAAAGGCACGGATAGCTCAAATCGCTGGATTATTGACCCGTTGGACGGTACCACCAATTTTCTTCATGGTGTACCACATTTCGCCATCTCCATCGGTCTCGAACGCGATGGCAAAATGTTCGCCGGCGTGGTCTATGACCCCTTGCGCGATGAAATATTCACCGCCGAGACCGGTAATGGCGCCTATCTAAATGCTAAACGCCTGCGTGTTTCAGCGCGCGCTCAAATGAGCGATGCGTTGATAGCTACTGGCATGCCGTTCAAGGGCCGGGCAAGCCACCCAGAATATCCCGCTATGGTCGAAGCAGTCACCGGTTCCGCCGCCGGTATTAGACGCTTCGGGTCCGCCGCGCTCGATCTCTGTTATGTCGCAGCAGGACGTTATGACGGGTTTTGGGAATTTTCCCTCTCGCCCTGGGATATTGCTGCCGGATTGATCATCCTGCGGGAGGCAGGCGCCATGGTCAGCGGTATTGAAGGTGACGACTGTATGATGGAATCTGGTGATATACTCGCCACAAATGGCCGCCTACACGAAGATCTCCGCCACCTCCTGGCGGAGGCGGCCAAAACGTCACGAAATTAGAGCTTCTCTTGGCCCCGAAGATGCTGTTGTAGGCAAAGAGACACCATACTATTGTAGGTCCGCAGAAAAATGGGAGGCTAGCCATCCTGCACCCATGCATCATCTTTTTTGGAGTCACCAGGCTTCTCGTCAGACGCGCCTTTTTTACCCTGCCCGGGGTCGTACTGCTCTCGATATCTAATTCTGCGCCAGCGCAGGAGACCGTTTATATTGGCGGTAGTGGACAGTCGAGCATAGAGATCAATCTCGGCGTTCTTGATAATCGATATAATCGCGTTGCATCTCGCCGTGTCAGTACCGCCCTACAACATCCCGGAGTTGCACAGGGTGGCTTGCCACCGGTGACCCTGCGCCTACCGTCGGAAATCCCTACCCCTACCCCTACCCCTACCGCACCACGCAACAAGGCGTCTAAAATCACGGCGAAGTCCGAGACAGTCGATTCAAGCGAACACTCGGCGATAAAACCAAAGGCAATGGAGGCCAACCCCGTGGCCGAGCTGACGCCTAGTGTGTCGCAAGAAAAGCCATTGGAAATAAATTCGGAAAAAAATACCACCGCACTCAAACACAATAGCAATAAGCTCTCTAGCACCAGCCTTGCGGAGGACGCTGCTCTCAAAGACATTAACCAAAACAAGCCCACAGCGGCACTGAAGACCCTGAAGAAAGCAACCAAGATGGAAATCGCTACCCTCGATTCGGCAGAGACGCTGAGAGTACCAGGCGATTTGATTCAAATTCTCTTTTCCAAAGGTGCATCGGTGCTGCCGCAAAGTGCCCACGCTTCACTTGCTGCCGTCGCGACGCACCTCGGCCAGGACGAAACACTGCGCCTCCAGCTAAAGGCCTATGCCAGTGGCGGGGCTGATGCCGCGTCGCAGGCGCGTCGTCTCTCTCTCTCTCGTGCGCTCTCGGTGCGTTCGGAATTGATCGAGCAAGGCGTGCGCAGCACCCGGATCGATGTCCGCGCCCTCGGCAATAAATCCGAAAGCAAGGCAAGCGACCGGGTGGACATCATCCTCGTCAAACGCTAGCGCTATGAAAATGGCAAAAGCTGCTCGGCATCCAAGATGAACGAATTACGACCCTTTCTCATCCGCATGAGCGCCTTTTTGGTTATAGTCGTCGCGATTTGCGGTGCGCTTTTCACCACCCTGATCGCAGCTTTTCTTGCCAACCCGGCGCTGAACGGATTGATCATCGGCGTTCTTCTGATAGGTATAGTCTTTGCATACCGTCAGGTGCTGCGCCTCGCGCCGGAACTGGCCTGGTTGACGGTAGCCCGTAATAATCAGCCGGGCCATTTGCTACAGCGTACGCCACACTTGCTTGCCCCACTCGCCACCATGATCGCGGAACGGCGCGGTCGCGTGTCGCTCTCCGCCGTATCAATGCGGAGCGTCTTGGACGGTATCGGCTCGCGCCTTGATGAAAGCCATGAGCTGGCACGCTATATGATCGGCCTCCTCATCTTTCTTGGGCTGTTAGGCACCTTCTGGGGCCTGCTACAAACCGTTACCTCTGTCGGCGACGTAATCGGCGGATTGTCTGTCAGCGGCCAAGACCTCGATGCCGCTTTCGACAACCTCAAAGGAGGCCTGGAAGAACCGCTCTCCGGCATGGGTACGGCCTTTAGTTCCTCTCTCTTCGGCCTTGCGGGCTCGTTGGTTCTTGGCTTTCTCGAGCTGCAGGCTTCGCAAGCGCAGAACCGCTTCTATAACGATCTTGAGGATTGGCTTTCCTCCTACACGCGCCTTTCCGGTGGCACGCTTTCCGTTGAAGGTGGCGACCAGCCAGTACCAGCCTATGTCAGCGCCCTCCTAGAACAAACCGCTGACAGTCTTGATGAGTTGCAGAGAACACTTACGCGCGGTGAAGACAGCCGTGCCTCCTCGAGCGCCAATATCCAGTCGCTCACCGAACGTCTCGCGGCATTGACCGACCAGATGCGCACGGAGCAGGACCTTATGGTAAAATTGGTGGAAAATCAGTTGGAGATCCGCCCAGTACTCGAACGCTTGGCCGAGCGAGCTGATCAACCGACCGTACTTGATGAGGCAAGCCGCTCCCATTTACGCAATCTCGATGTCTATTTGGGGCGGCTTCTAGAAGAGATGGTCGCCGGACGTGAGCAGAGCGTGAACGAGATCCGTACTGAGTTTAAACTGCTCGCCCGGACAATCGCCGCCGTCGCCGAAAACGAGCGGCGGGACGGGCGCGGCTAGCGCCCGCGCCAAGCAATGAGCTATCTCTCCCGCTCGCGCCGTCGCCGCGGGGATTCTGGCGCCATCTGGCCGGGCTTTGTCGACGTGCTGTCGACCCTGCTTTTGGTCCTCATCTTCCTGCTCGTCGTCTACATGCTAGTTCAATATTTCCTACAGCGCTCAGTCTCAGAAAAAGACGAAGCGCTCAACGAGCTTGACCATCAGGTCGCTGAACTGGCTGATCTACTCGCACTGGAACGCCAGTCCAACAACGACCTGCGGTCAAATATTTCGCAACTTTCTGCCGAGTTGCAGAACTCGCTTTCTGAGCGCGACTCACTTAGCTTGTCGCTGGCACGTTCGGAGGAGGAGACAGATACACTGCGTCTTAGGCTTCGAGACATGACCTCGGAAGCACAAATCGCATTAGCTAACGCCACGGAAGCCGACCAAAAAACTGCTGCGGCAAAGCTTCGCGCGGAGGCAGGCGAAGAGAAAATCCGCATCATGCTTGGAGAAGTTGAACAACTCCGACGTGATATCACAGCCCTCCAAACGGTGCGCGACGATCTGGAAGAGCAGGTAGTAAAATATGCCGCGGCCATGGAAAAGCAAGAAAAGGAGGCAAAACAGTTTGCCAAGGTCCTCGAAGGAAGCCAGCGCGAACTGGCAGAACTCGAGCTAGCCTTTACCGAGGCGCGCGATCGCTCCAGCGAATTAATGACGAAGCTCTCCGACGAAAACGAGCGTACAGCACTAGCCCAGAAAAAATTGAAGGATCGGGCAATTCGACTACGCGAATTACAAGACCTCTATCTGAACACGGAAAATCAGCTCATAGCGACGCGCGAGCTTAGTTCCCAGCAACGCAACGAAATTGTTGTCCTCAATAACCAGATTTTGGCGCTGCGCACACAATTAACACGTATAGAGGAAGTGCTGCAGAGCTCGGAGGCAGAAACTGAAACGCAAAAAGTCGTCATCGCCGATCTTGGCCGCAGGCTCAATCTCGCACTAGCGGCCAAAGTAGAGGAACTGGCCGAATACCGCTCGGAATTCTTCGGACGATTGCGCCAAGTTCTTGCTGGGCGCCAGGGCTTTACCATCATCGGCGACCGTTTCGTGTTCCAATCAGAGGTGTTGTTTGCCTCAGGCTCGGCTGACCTGGGGCTACAGGGTAAGGCCGGGCTCGATACCTTTGCCACCGAGCTCAAGGAAGTAATGGCTCGCATCCCTAAGGACCTGCCCTGGATTCTCCAGGTCGACGGCCATACCGACCGAATTCCTATAAAAACGTCGCGCTTCCCCTCTAACTGGGAACTTTCAGCGGGGCGTGCTATCGAAGTGGTAAATTATCTCGTGTCCCGGGGCATACCGCCCCATCGCTTGAGCGCCAGTGGCTATGGCCAATTTCAGCCTATTGATGAGCGCGACGACGAGATCGGTCATCGCCGCAACAGGCGCATCGAGCTTAAACTCACACAGCGCTAATTGACCGCTTTTTGTCTTCTTCCGTTTCACTCTCTGCTCGGTCGAACTGCAGCGCCGCGAGGCGAGCATATAGACCACCCTCAGCCATCAGAGTGTCATGCGAACCTTCGGCAACAACGCGGCCCTTATCCATCACGACGATACGATCCGCCTTCTGCACAGTAGCGAGACGGTGGGCAATAACGATGGTGGTACGTTCGCTCATTAATATCTCGAGCGCCTGCTGCACCGCCCGTTCACTCTCTGCATCAAGAGCGCTAGTCGCCTCATCAAGCAAAAGGATCGCCGGGTTGCGCAGTACAGCACGGGCAATGGCAATGCGCTGCTTTTGGCCGCCCGAGAGACGCATGCCCTTTTCGCCCAGAAAGGTGGCGAAGCCATCTGGCAGGGCGTCAATAAATTGTTCTGCGCCTGCCACCCGCGCCGCCTGGCGCACCTCCTCATCGACTGCACCCGGTCGGCCGAAGCGGATATTTTCCCACGCATCAGCAGCAAAGATCGCCGCGTCCTGAGGCACCAACCCGAGTTGGTCGCGTGCCTCGGCCGTTTTGAGCCGGCGGAGGTCGACGCCGTCAATATACACTGCGCCCGAATCTGGGTCGTAGTAGCGCAGCAGTAGGTTAAACACACTAGTCTTACCCGCGCCCGAAGGTCCGACCAGAGCGACATGCTCGCCGGGCGCAACATCGAGGGTAAACCCGTTTAGCGCTAGCTCGTCCGGGCGCGACGGATAGCTAAATGTAACATCTTCTAGCGTAATCGCGCCTTTCGATGGTTCGGGCAGGCTGTCGGGATTATCTGGCACGGGTATATCGCTATCTTGGCGCAACAGCTCACCCAGGCGCTCTGCAGCTCCTGCAGCGTGCTGCAGATCACCGTAAACTTCGCTCAGCGAGCCTACCGATCCTGCCACAACAACTGCGAAAAAAAGGAATGAAGTCAACTCGCCGCCAGTCAGCCGTCCATCGAGCACGTCATGGCCGCCTAGCCACAGCACCGCAGCGATGCCGGTAAAAACAAAAAGTATTACGAATGCGGTAAGAAATGCCCGCGCCCGTACCCGGCTAATTGCAGTGCGAAAAGCAAAATTCACCTTGTCTCCGAAGCGGGCCTGAACATTAGCCTCCTGGCCAAACGCCTGAACCGTTTGGATGGCGTTGAAAGATTCTTCGATATGCCCTCCGAGGTCGGCGATCCGGTCTTGGCTCGCGCGCGAGCGCTGACGCACCCGCCGGCCAAGCACGATGATCGGCACCACCACAATTGGAACAAGGACAAACACCAGTCCCGCCAGCCGTGGACTAGTGATAAACAACATAGCGATGCCGCCCAAAAGCAGTAGTAAGTTGCGTAGCGCCGAAGAGGCCTGACTGCCAATCACAGTTTGTAAAAGCGTGGTGTCAGTGGTGAGACGCGAGAGCAGTTCCCCGGTCTTGTTTATCTCGAAAAAGGCCGGGCTAAGGCGAAGGATACGCTCAAAAATGGCTTGTCGCATATCGGCAATAACCCGCTCACCGAGCCAAGAAACGAGATAAAAACGTGCGAAAGTACCTGCGGCGAGCAGCACCACCATTCCGATGAGGTAGATGAGTGCGTCGTTGAGAAGCGCTATATTGTCACCACCAAGGCCCTGATCGATCAGCAGCCTGAGGCCAACCCCCATGGCAAGCACTGCAGCAGCCGAGACGGTGAGCGCAATAATCGCACATCCGGCCTCCACTCGGTATGGCCAGACAAAGCGCAGCAGCGGACGTATCTTCGTGAGATCTCTGCTTTTTTCCCTGTCGCTTCGGGATTCTCCCCGGCTAGAGCTGGGGCCAAAAATGCTCATGCACTGATTCCTTCGCCGCCACGCCAAAAGTTGCTCATGATCCGTTGCGCAGCCACGTGGGTATATCAGCCATCGCCGGAACGGCCAATAACCACAAAAGCTTGCCAGAATTCAGACTACGCTATATATAGGCGCCCCATATAATTTGTTTTATTATAAATGCGTCGTCGTGGGTGTGGCCCATCTGCTCGAGGTTTTCTTTAGAGGCGAAATTTGGCCATGAAAAAAGACATTCATCCAGAATATCACGAAATCAATGTAGTGCAGACCGATGGCAGCACCTTCAAGACGCGCTCCACCTGGGGTAACGAAGGCGATACTATGACACTCGATGTGGACCCGTTATCGCACCCGGTGTGGACTGGCGGCCATCAGCGCTTAGTAGATACCGCGGGGCAAGTCTCGCGTTTCAACAAGCGCTTCGCTGATTTCGGTATCAAATAATTATCTTAGTCTGCGAACGTTACCTCGCCCTGGCTGGCGAGCCCACCTTCATGGTTAACCGCCCAGACGCTCGCGCTCAAACCGTCTTCCGAGGGCGCAGCACCCAATACCATTTCATTGCCGCAAAATAGCGGTGCCATCGCGCGGAATGAGAATCCTATTATTCGTGCCTCGGGACGGTTGCGACGACAGAGATCAACCATAAGCGTCGCAATCAAGGGCCCGTGCACGACTAGGCCGGGATATCCCTCTTCCTGGGTTACATAGGGCTGGTCGTAATGAATACGGTGCGGGTTGAAAGTGAGAGCTGAATAGCGAAAGAGCAACACCGGGTCCGGCATGAGGGTCCGCTGCCAAGCTGGATTCTTCGGCGCTGCGCGTGGTGGCGGCATCGCGCCTGATTTTACTGTTTCAGTATAAACGATGGTCTGCTTCTCCAAGATGGCTACTTCTTTAGTTTCGTTCAGTATCGTGTGGCACAGATTCACGAATATTAATCGACCACTTTTACCACTCTTCTCAGCGACATTAGTAATTTCTGAACGCTTCACAGCTATTTCGCCAAGGCGAAGCGGGAAGTTGAATTTGATATCAGAGGCTGCCCACATACGCCGCGGGAGTGGGACCGGGGGCATCAATCCTCCGCGTTCAGGCAAACCGTCCGCACCCAGCTCGGACTGCGCTGTACAATCGCGAAAGAACATCCAATGCCAGGGAAGCGGTAGCGGATCCCCGTCCCTGGGCGCCGGGTCGTCGCGATCCAGCGCCGCACTCATAGCGTTGGAAAGCGACGTATCGATACGTTCATTCTGCTCCCGGCCCTTGCCAATCCAATCCTCAAAATTCATATTTCTTGCCATTGCCTGCTACCGGTATTCACGCGAATTCATCGCGTACCAATTGAGTGTGCTCACCCAGCGCTGGTACCGGGCCTAGCGCACCGCTGTCGCTGGAAAAACGCGCTGGCGGTGCGACCAGTTTAATCATGCCGGAAGCAGTAGCTATCGACACTCGGCGAAGTTGGGGATGATCGATGAGGTCGCTTACCTCGTTAAAGCGAGCAAAAGCGATACCAGACTCTTGCAAAAGCGCCACTAGCGACTCCCGGTCATGCGCAGCAAACGCCGATTTAATGAGCGTGTCCATCACGCTGCGATTAGCTACCCTGTCTGCATTCGTACGAAAACGCGTATCCTCAGAAAGGGTGGCGTTGCCCAACACCTTGGCACAGAAGCGCACCCATTCACGGTTGTTCTGGATAGCGATGACGATCTGCCCATCTTGACCGACCGGATAGGCGCCGTAAGGTGCTATCATGGCATGGCTGAGGCCGCTTCGACCTGGCGCGCCAGCACCGTGCAAATAATGCATCAGCGGCACGTTCATCCAGTCAGCCATGCCATCAAATAACGAAATAGCTATGCCCTCACCCTCGCCTGTTTGCTCGCGCGCGAACAGGGACTCGAGGATAGCACCATATGCATTGAGCCCCGCGCCGATGTCGCAGGCCGAGACTCCCACCCGCGCGGCTTCTTCTGACGTGCCAGTGACCGCAGCGATACCTGCTTCGCATTGAACGAGAAAGTCATAAGCCTTCATGTCACGATAGGGACCGGCCTCGCCATACCCGCTGATATCGCATGTAATTAAGCGAGGATGCTGCGCACGCAGCTCTTCCGAAGCAATGCCCGCCCGCGCCGCCGCGCCTGGTACTAGGTTTTGCACGAACACATCGGCACGTGAGATCAAGCGATGAAGGAAGGCTGCATCCTCGGGTTTCTTGAAATCGCAAACTACCGATTGCTTGCCGCGGTTGAGCCAAACGAACCAGGAGCATTCGCCCTTAACGTGATGATCATAATTACGCGCGAAATCACCCTCAGGCCGCTCAATTTTGATGACCCGAGCACCAGCATCAGCCAAACGCGCCGTAGCCATCGGCGCTGCCACCGCCTGTTCGACGGAAACCACAAGCACGCCCTTCAAGCGGTCTGCCATTGCAAAATATTAGTAAGAGCGCGGCATCCCGAGCACGTGCTGCCCGAGAAAAGCAAGGATCAGATTGGTCGAGATAGGCGCGGTACGGTATAAGCGCGTCTCCCGGAACTTACGCTCAACATCGTATTCCTCGGCGTAGCCAAAGCCACCGAAAGTCTGCAAACAGACATCTGCCGCTTCCCACGAGGCCTCCGATGCGAGCAGCTTGGCCATATTGGCCTCTGCGCCACAGTGCTTGCCAGCATCAAACAGAGCGGCAGCTTTACGCGTCATCAGATTGGCAGCCTGCGCGTTGGCATAGGCCTTAGCGATCGGAAACTGAATGCCCTGATTGGCACCGATCGGCCTGTCGAATACGACGCGCTCAGACGCATAGGTAGCTGCCTTCTCGATGAACCAGCGCGCATCCCCGAAGCACTCACCGGAAATCAGAATGCGCTCAGCGTTCATGCCATCGAGAATGTATTTGAATCCTCGTCCCTCCTCTCCGATCAAACTAGAAGCAGGAATTTCTAGATTATCGAAAAAAAGCTCGTTGGTTGAATGATTAACCATGGTGCGGATCGGGCGAATTTCGAGTCCTTTGCCTACCATCTTGTCAAGCTCTACGAGGAAGACCGAAAGCCCGTCTGACCGCTTTTTGCACTCCTCCTTCGGCGTGGTGCGAGCAAGTAAGAGCAGAAGGTCAGATTGCTGAGCACGAGAAATCCATACTTTCTGGCCATTCACTATATAAGAATCGCTGCCCTGTTTTTCGGCAACGGTGCGAAGCTGGGTCGTGTCCGAACCGGTGCCGGGCTCAGTTACGCCGAAGGCCTGGAGACGCAGTTCGCCACTTGCCACCTTTGGGAGATATTTTTCCTTTTGCTCGGCAGAGCCATACCGAAGTAGGGTACCCATAGTATACATTTGAGCATGGCAAGCACCGCCATTGCAGCCGGATGCATGTATTTCCTCAAGAATTGCCGAACCCGCACCAACGCCGAGACCGCTACCTCCATACTCCTCCGGTATCATTGCAGCAAGAAAGCCTGAATCGGTAAGCTCCTGCACAAATTCAGCAGGATAAGCACGCTCACGATCCTTCTCGCGCCAATAGTCGCCCGGATACTTAGTGCAAAGGATTCGCACTGGCTCACGCAGCTCCTCATATTTATTTTCAAGATCAATAATCGCTTTAGAAATTTCTGTCATCTGAGTCCAGCCTTGAAACCTTAAAAATGGATAAGTGGTAGGGAAGTCTTACTCGTTATACACCAATGACACATTTAGCAGTCGCGGGCAGGTTTCTGTGTGGCAAAAATATCGGTAAGGGCCATGTTTTGTTCAACGTATTTCCTCAACTGGGCACCCATCACGGTGAAATAATATCCTTAGGGGGTGTTTTTTCTTTTTCTTTTGTTTTTGATGCAATGTAATCCATAACTGCAAGAAGAACGCCAGATATTACAAATACTAAATGTATTATTATCATCCATTTGAGCTCATTATCTGTTTTCTCGGATATGTCCATAAATGCTTCTAACAAGTTAATTCCAGATATCGCCACAATAGATGCTACTAGTTTTAATTTTAATCCACTAAAGTCAACTTTCCCCATCCAACTTGGTTTATCTTCACTGTCATCTGCTACTCCAATTTTAGATACAAAGTTTTCATAACCTGCAAAAATTATCATTAAGACTAGGTTTCCTATTAACGCGAGATCTACAATGTGCAGTACGAATAATAATAGTTGTTTTATATCCATGCTTAGAATTAATGGGATATAGTGAATGAATTCTTGTATTACTTTAATTGTAATGAAAAAAAGTGATATGGATAAAACAATATACACTGGTGCCATGAACCAGCGACTGGCGAACATGCCTCGTTCAAGTAATTCTTCTATTTTATCTTTAATCATAATCTTTTAATTTCTATAAAAAACCTAGATAGAGGAGGGTTAGTGAGTCGAGAGAACGTAAGAGTTACGGTAAAGCAGAGGTAATAATCGACCTCAGAACCCATCCGTTGGAAACTACTCCACGGTTACCGATTTGGCGAGGTTGCGTGGCTGATCAACGTCCGTACCGCGGTTGACGGCTACATGATAGGCAAGGAGCTGCACGGGGATAGTGTAGAGGATGGGAGCAACAAAATCGTCAACCTCAGGAATTTCGATCGAAGCTCGCGCCATGTCACCTAGCTTGGCAATCCCACGTTTATCACTCAGGAAAACCACCTGTGCACCGCGCGCAACGACTTCCTGCAGGTTGGAAGCTGTTTTCTCAAAGAGGTTGTCGGGCGGAGCGACAACCACTACCGGAACGTCCTTGTCGATCAGTGCGATGGGACCGTGCTTGAGCTCACCAGCAGCAAAACCCTCAGCATGGATATATGAAATTTCCTTTAGCTTTAGTGCTCCTTCCATCGCCACAGGATAACCTGACCCACGGCCGATATAGAGTACCGTATTAGCTTGGGCAAGCGATTCGGCGAGGTCGCGAATGCGCATGTCATGGGCGAGTACATCCGCGGCGCACGCTGGCACCTGGGCAAGAGCATGACTCAGCTCTTTCTCGCGCTCTGCACTTACCGCGCCTTTGGCGCGCGCCAGAGCGAGGGCAAAACAGGCGAGCGTTGCCAATTGTGTAGTGAAAGCCTTGGTCGAAGCGACGCCAATCTCCGGCCCCGCACGGGTCGGCAGAACGATATCCGCCTCACGCGCCATCGTACTTTCAGGCACATTAACCACGGCAGCAATCTTCTGCCCACCCTCCTTGGCGTAGCGGAGCGCCGCCAAAGTATCGGCGGTCTCCCCAGATTGCGAGATGAACAGCGCTACACCACCATCCGCGAGCGGTGGCGCACGGTAGCGGAACTCCGACGAGATATCGATATCGACCGGCACGCCTGCCAGGTCTTCGATCCAATAGCGTGCGACAAGGCCTGCATAATAAGAGGTGCCGCAAGCAGCAATTGAGACGCGTGAAATGTCGTCAAGGATGAAGGGCAAATCGGGCAGACTTACCGCACCCGTCGTTGGATGCACATAGCTATTAAGGGTATTGCCGATCACCGCCGGCTGCTCATAGATCTCTTTGTGCATGAAATGGCGATAATTATCTTTGCCAACAGACCCGCCGTCATGCTCAGTCACTAAAATCTCACGCTCGACGATTCGATCCTCAGCGTCACGCACGACAGCACCACCATGATCTAGCACAACCCAGTCACCCTCTTCGAGATAGCTCACCTGACGGGTAAAAGGCGCAAGCGCCATGGCGTCAGAGGCGAGAAACATTTCACCCCTACCATGACCGACCGCTAGCGGTGCGCCGCGCCGTGCACCTATTAGCACGTCATGCTCGCCTGCGAAGATGATACCAAGCGCAAAGGCGCCCTCGAGACGCTTGAGAGCCTGCGCGGTAGCTTCAGAAGGCGCAAGGCCCTGTTTAAGGTAGTAATGGATGAGCTGGGGCACCACCTCAGTGTCAGTATCGGTGGCGAATTCGTGACCCTCGGTAGCGAGCTCGTCGCGCAGGGTCTGAAAATTCTCAATAATGCCGTTATGGACTACAGCAACGCGCTCGGTGGCGTGGGGATGGGCGTTGCTCTCGCTGGGCACGCCATGAGTCGCCCAGCGGGTATGGCCAATGCCGAGTGCACCAGTTACTGGCCGCTCAACTAGAAGTTGTTCGAGATGGGTAAGCTTACCCTCAGCCCGACGTACACCGAAACCGCCATTCACCAAGGTGGCAAGGCCGGCTGAATCATAGCCACGATATTCGAGGCGCCTTAGCCCCGTGATGATGCGTGGTGCGGCCTCCACCTCGCCAATAATGCCAACAATTCCACACACAGCTTAAGCTATTCCTTACCTTGCCCGCTATTCTTCCTAGCGCGCCGCCGTGCCGCCGCGCCTTTGCGCTCGCTCTGCTCGCCGCGCGCCACTGCGATGGCATCTGCCGTCACATCGCTGACAATTACACTACCCGCCGCCACTACCGCGCCCTCACCAATCACCACCGGAGCCACCAGCGCTGAGTTGGAGCCGATAAAGGCGCCTTCACCAATATCGCTCAACGACTTTGTAAAGCCGTCATAATTGCAGGTGATAGTGCCTGCGCCAATATTGGCTGCAGCGCCCACCCGTGCATCTCCGATATAGCTCAAATGATTAATTTTCACACCCTTTTCAATGCGCGCCTTTTTAATCTCGACAAAATTTCCAATATGAGCGCCGGGACCAATCTCTGCCCCGGGGCGAAGGCGCGCATAGGGGCCGATTGTCGCCCCCTCACCCACCATAGCACCTTCAAGATGGCAAAAGGCACGTATCTCAACACCGTCCGCTACCGAAACGCCTGGGCCAAACCAGGTGTGTGGGCCAATAGTGACGTCACTACCGAGCTGAGTGTCGCGGCTAAACCAGACACTCGCCGGGTCTATCAGCGTCGCGCCGTTCTTCATCGCCACATGGCGCAGTCGGTTCTGTAACTCCGCCTCTGCCTCGGCGAGCTGGACACGATCATTAACGCCTAACACTTCTTGCTCGTTTGCCATGGTGTAGACACAATCAAGTCCGAGCGCCCGCGCACACGCGACAATGTCAGTCAAGTAGTACTCGCCCTTGGCGTTATTATTTTCGATCTTGTCCAAGAGAGTGAAGAGCCATTGGCCATCGACCGCGACAATGCCAGAATTACACAGGGTGAGTGCGGCCTGGCTATGATTAGAGTCAAGACGCTCAACGATGCGCTCCAATTCGCCGTCGGGGCCAAGCTCAAGACGACCATAGGCAGCAGTATCCAACGGCTCGAAGGCAAGCACGGCAACAGCGGCACCCCTTCGACGTGCTTCCAACAGAGCACACAGCGTCTCCGGCGTGATTAGCGGTACATCGCCATAAAGCACCAATACGTCGCCGGTAAATCCGTCCAGAGCCTGACGCGCCGTAAGCAACGCGTGGCCGCTGCCGAGGCGTTCCTGCTGGATGACGACCTCAGCTTCCGGCATGCTGTGTGCAAAATCTTTCATATCTGGCCCGAGCACGAGTACCAGCCGCTCGGGCGCGAGCACGCGAGCAGTCGCAACGACATGATTTAACAGCGGCTCACCAGCCATGGGATGCATAACCTTAGGCACACGCGACTTCATGCGCGTGCCCTTCCCAGCGGCAAGGATGACGATGGCAGTCCCAGTAGCGGTCTCGGTCATGTATGAGTGTCTATCATATGCTATCATAAAATGGTTCACGCCATGATCCGCCGATTCGCGCCGGTTTGCCAGCCCGCATTGCTGAATTATCTGTTTCTTGGGAGAAATTGCGGCAAAAATGAGAAAAAATTGGGACGCAGTACTGTTTGATTTCGACGGCACCTTAGTGGATTCTGCACCGGACATCATCGCCGCACTCAACCGCCTTCTCGATGAAATCGGGCATGACGCAGTGCATTACGATACTTATCGCACCCGAGCAGGTGACGGCGCACGAAAGCTTCTAACAGAAACGTTAATCGATCAAGGAACGTGCTTTAAGGAAGCAGAGCTGCCCGTGCTGGTCGATCGCCTGCTCGACCATTATTATGGGCTGATGACGGAGAAAACGCGCCTCTATCAAGGCGTGCCCGAAGTGCTAGAGGAGATCTATAACTCCGGCATGGCACTTGCCGTCTGCACCAACCGTACCAGCAAAACGACCAAATATCTGCTTAGCCATTTTGGCCTCACAAAATTGTTCAGTGCAGTGGTATGCGCCGATAATGTTAGTGCAAAAAAGCCCGATGCTGCTCATCTCCAGGAGGCTATCAAGAGCCTCAGCACGGCGCCGGAACGCACGGTGATGATTGGGGATACCGCAACCGACGTGGCAGCAGCGCGGAACGCCGGCATCAAGGTGGTAGTGGTGTCTTACGGCTACAGCGTCCGGCCCGCACATGACCTCGGCGCCGACGCCGTGCTCGACGATTTCAGCCAATTACCAGCACTACTAAAAGTTTTTCGCTGATGCTTGACAGCGCCGCCCTGCCGAGCCTTATATCCGCCCCGGCAGGGCGCTTAGCTCAGTGGGAGAGCACCGTCTTCACACGGCGGGGGTCACTGGTTCAAATCCAGTAGCGCCCACCAGTTTTTCATTACTTTAGCCCGTACCTTGGTTTTGTTGTGCAGGTGTTAAGAACAATTAGTGACTAATGAGTTGAAAACTCTAAGACTCGCCAAGTTTTATAAAATACATGGGAAAAAATAAATTAATTAGTGCCATTAAACTTATGTTTTTCACTAAAATATCGTGCGGAAAATTAAACTATCATGACAAATCAGAATAGAAGTGTTGAGATTGCTGGCGCTGGATTGTCCGGTTTGGCTCTTGCGGTAAGAATGGCACAACTTGGTTGGCGAGTTACATTGCATGAAAAAAATGATGACCTACGAATGTTTGGTGCTGGTATTTGGCTATGGGGAAATGGCCTAAAATCTCTAGAAATGATTGGTGCGTACGAGGAAGCAGTACGGCGCGCAAAAATTATCAAAGAGTGGCGGATTGCTGATCAGGAAGGCAATATTTTGATGACCCGACCAATGACGCCAGGTGATCAACTTTTGCTTCCTCCCCGTGCGGATCTTTATCAATCTCTTATCAATCGAGCCGTTGCTGAGGGTGTTGAAATCCGGACATCCTCAACAGCAATATCTGCTCGTTCTGAAGGCATTTTGGTTCTGGATAACGGAGAGGAGAGAAAGGCTGACCTTATAGTTGCAGCAGATGGGCTTTACTCCCGTTTGCGAGAAAGCATTTATGCAACACGTGTTTTAGACTACGGAATTGAAGCAGGAATACGCATGCTGATTCAGCATCAGTCCGGCGATCCTGAAGACATAATTACTGAATACTGGAATGGCCCGTGGAGACTGCTATACAACCCATGTACGGATGGGCAAAATTATATCTTTTTGAGCGCACCAATCGATGATGAGCGCGGCAGAAAAATACCTATAGATCGTGATTTCTGGAGAAAAACATTTCCGCTACAAGAGGGTTTGGTTAATCGATTTCAAGAAGATGGGCGATGGGATCGAATTGGATATGTTCGTTGCCGAAGCTGGTCTGACGGTAAAGTAGCAATATTAGGAGACGCTGCAAACGGAATGCCTCCGAATTTAGGCCAAGCTGCCAACATGGCATTTACAAACGCCATGGCCTTGGCGACTATAGCGACTGAAGAAGAGAATATTCCAGAAGCTCTTGTAAAATGGGAAAAATTGGCACGCCCGCTTACTGAACACGTCCAATGGTGGTCATATATTTATGGGTTCATTGTTGGGAATTGGCCTTCTGAACATTTGTCGAAGAGAAATGAAGCCATTTTAAACATTTCAAAAACAAAATGGTTTGAAAAAGGGATAAATAGAGGAGCAAGAAGCACCCCCTTAGGCTTTAAAGGAGAGACAATTTCCCCAGATCCGAACATTTACAATTACGAGGTTACGGGGTGTGAGTCTGCTCTCCTCAAAGAGACTATAACCTCTGCCCTAGGGCAAGACTCTTTTTTTAACGTTATAAATAAAATGTCAGGTAATTAATTTACTAAACGGATTGATGTTTTATCCATCAGATGAGGATATCTAATAATTTAAATTAGCGTCGTTATTATACTCTCTGTTACGCCTGATTATTGCCCCAAGGGTGTTGCAGCACGGCGTATAGCCATACTCAGTGAGCGGCAATCGCAGAGCTATTTCATAAAGGCGACAGGAAGCAGTTCAGCGCCTCAATTATTCATCGCCTGGGACCCCATATGAGGGGGCCTTACGGGGGTCAAGCGCACGCTTGATATAGGCCTCCAGTTGCGGCTTGTAGACACCCCATGCGATTGCAATTTCGTCTATCGGGCAATTTTCAGTCCAGTCACAACGAATATCTGCAACCGGCCAACTTACCTTATCAACGATTTTCAGACCGGCTGAGTGAATTGGCCCAGCCTCACCACCGGCCTCTAGACCGGCGCGCAATGCAGAGATCAATCGATTCCCTATGTGACCGTTTGATTCAAGAAAGCTGTCAAGGGTTGCCTGTGGTACATTTTCGTTAGCTAGCAAATTACCACCAGACGCAACATTATCTGCCGACGCTTCTGTCCAGATACCGAGTGAATTGCTGCCTGAGTGAATAGCCGTTTGACCGAGCTTGTCGACTGATAACACCTGACGGTAATCAATGAACTTTGCCACCCTGCGTAATTCAGCTATAGCCTCAACAGAGGTTTTTCCTTGTTCAAGGAGATCAAGCATTAGCGGCCCCAATGTCGGATCGGTGACATTTTGGGATGCTACGGCACCAACCCCAGCTCGTGCATATGAGCAGCGAGCGGCGACAGCAGGTGATGAGGACGCAATCGCAACACCCAACATGCCAGAAGTTGAACACCGAGCAACCAGAGAAAAAGTCATTGGCGTAATTCCTGATCTATTGTTAGGTGGGAGACAATGTCTTTGTGAGTACACTCATCTCAGCATCTTATCTTTACAGGTATAAGTGGGCAGGGTTTGATTTGCGGGCTAACCGTCGCATGTAACTGTTATCCATAAGGTGTGCTTCGAACTGCTAGCTCGTTGGCACAGCGACCTTCCGTTAATTACTCTGGGATTACAGCAGTTCCATCAATTTCGACTAGCCATTCAGGGCGAGCCAAGCCCTGGACTACAAGTCCTGTTGAAACCGGAAATACACCTTTAATGTATTCCCCCATGGTGCAATAGACAGCTTCGCGATGCCGTACATCTGTAATATACACAACTACCTTTACCAAGTGCTCCATTGACCCCCCAGCCTCTTCAATCAGTTGCTTGATGTTCTGCATTATTTTGTGGGTCTGTGCGACTGGGTCATGGCTATCTATGTTTTTTGCATCTTCAAGGTTTTGAGGGCATTGGCCACGGAGCCATACGACTTTGCCTCCTGTGGTGACAACAGCCTGGCAAAAATCATTATCAAGATTTTGTTCAGGGTACGTTTCTTTAGTGTTAAATTTTCGAATTCGTCTGTGATCCATTATTGTCCTCATCGAAAAGTTAATTGCATCACGCACCGTCCCACAACTGACATCAGGTGCGAAACAACAAACTACCAAAGGGGAAATTCGGCTTCTTCGGACCTGAGGTCATCGAAAACAGTTTTTCCAGTTTTATTAACTTGCACAACTTCAATCTATTCATGTGCTTATAGCCAGGAACCTGTGAAGGATTAGGGCATGTCAGTTGAAAAAATCGATACCCTCGTCGTTGGCGCGGGCCAAGCTGGAATTGCAATGAGCGAACACTTAAGCAGCAACAACATTCCCCATCTAGTTTTAGAGCGTAATCGAATAGCTGAACGTTGGCGGTCGGAGCGATGGGATTCGCTAGTTACAAATGGACCAGCATGGCACGATAGGTTTCCAGGATTAGAGTTTTCCAATCATGGGCCTGACGAGTTCGTTCCAAAAGAAAGCGTTGCAGACTACTTTGAGAGCTACGCCACTAAAATTAATGCTCCAATTAGAACTGGTGTAGAGGTTACGCATCTGGAAAAAATTAACGGAAGCCGGGGTTTCCGTGTTGAAACGTCCACTGGCGTTATCGAAACGAACAATTTGGTAACCGCGACTGGCCCTTTTCAGTGCCCGAACATACCCCACATTGTTCCATCAAATCAGAACTTCGTTCAAATGCACTCTAGCAGTTATCGCAACCCAGAAAATCTCCCAGAAGGGAATGTCCTGGTCGTCGGTTCAGGTTCCTCAGGTGTACAGATTGCTGAAGAACTTTTACAGTCAGGAAAGAAAGTATACCTATCTGTTGGGCCACATGACCGCCTTCCCCGGCGTTATCGAGACCGCGATTATGTTTGGTGGTTAGGCGTTCTTGGGCATTGGGATAAACAAACGCCGACCAAGGGAAGAGAACATGTCACCATTGCTGTTAGCGGAGTTAACGGAGGGGAAACGATTGATTTTCGACGCCTTGCGAAAAGAGGAATGGCTCTGGTTGGATGGACCAAGTCCTACGACAACGGAATTATTAAATTTTCCCCCGACCTATGCAAAAATGTTAGCCAAGGCGATGCAAGCTATATTTCAATTCTTGATGAGGCTGACAAATATATCGAGCGTAATGGCTTAAAATTACCTACGGAACCAGAAGCGCGGGCCATTCCGGTGGAACCCGATTGCATGATCAATCCTATCTTATCTCTTAAACTTTCGGAAGCCCGCATTACGTCAATCATTTGGGCGACTGGGTTCTCTGTAAACTACAATTGGATGGCACTTGATATATTTGATGAGTACGGACAACCATTTCACAAACGTGGCATTTCAGCGGAACCTGGAATTTTTTTTCTAGGACTACCTTGGCTATCCCGTCGGGGATCATCTTTTATCTGGGGTGTTTGGCATGACGCAAAATTTATAGCCGACCAAATCGTTATACAACATGGTTATCAATATTATGATTCGGGAATAAATAAAAATAGAAAAAATTCGTAACTATGTTTCTAGTACAATCACTAAATTTAAATAACATTCATTTTCATAATTCAAATTTTGATCCTACGCTCATCCTATTCAGTAATGATTCCAGAAATTCATCACACATATCTAGTTGCTTGCGATCGATGTATTCGTCAGGCTTGTGCCCCTGAACCATGGATCCTGGGCCAAATATTACTGTTGGAATTCCTAAACGCTCGTTAAACAAGCCACCTTCAGTACCAAAAGCAACCTTCGTTGTACTGTTCAGTCCTGTAAGTGATTTCATAAACTCTATTACTGACGCACCCAAGGGCGTTTCGAGACCAGGGTAGCTATACACAGTCTCTATGTCGATTGCCGCACCGTCACCGTAATTTTCGGCTATCGCTGCAGCATTATCTTCAATCAGTTCGAGAATTTCATTCGGATCGTCTTGGTTAATGTTTCTCACCTCAAAATCCATAATGCAATGTTCAGGCACTATATTCAAAGCTGTACCGCCAGATATCGTGCCTACATGAATAGTGGTATAGGGGACAGTATAAGCTGGATCCGAGGTATCTGAATAAGCTAGATCGGATTGAATTTTCCTTAGAAGTGCAACGAACTCCCCTGCGAGGTGAATTGCATTTATGCCGTTAGGGGCGAGAGCGGAATGAACGGCGAGACCTCGGCAAGTAGCTCGTGCCGCAATCTTGCCCTTATGCCCGTTGGCTATTTTTAGACTGGTTGGTTCGCCAACGATACAAAGTCCGGGCTTGAGGGGGGCTGTTTTAAGCACGTCGATCATCGTGTGGACGCCTACGCAACCTACCTCCTCGTCATATGATAATGCGAGATGAAGCGGTGCTTGCAAATCTCGCTCTGAGGCCAGAATTGCAGCCCGAATTGCGCATGCAACAAATCCTTTCATATCGGTTGTACCACGACCGAATAATCTGCCCCCACTTTCACACAATTTAAATGGATTGACGGTCCAGCACTGCCCTTCCACCGGGACCACATCGGTATGACCGGACAACATGATGCCCAGTCGATCACTTGGCCCAACCGTCGCATAAAGGTTTGCATTCTGACCCGTGTCACTCAACATCAGATCACTGTGGATACCCACATCCGCCAAAAGACCTTGTATGTATCTCATCAGTTCAATATTGGGCGAACGACTGATTGTTGGAAACGCTACGAGCCTTTCCAGTATTTCAACACTCTTAAGCATACTATTTCCTGGTCTGTAGCACAGCAGTTCATACGTCTTTCCAAACCATCAGTGATTTCTTGTTTTTACCCCAGTGATCGATCTCCATAAATATGAACAATCTGCGTCTAAACCGGTCCAAAATATGAAAATTTAGTAATTTATCCAGACCCTAGATATGTTCATAACCGCAAGTTATGGATGAATTATCCGGAATAGTACCATGCCTCACGATACTCGATACGACGTTCTGTTCGAAAATGTGAAGATCGGACCTGTTACGGCTCTAAACCGTTTCTACCAGGTGCCGCATTGCAACGGCGGTGGATACCGTGACCCATCTGCAGTGGCTCAGATGCGTGGAACAAAAGCGGAAGGGGGATGGGGTGTGATTTTTACTGAACAGGTTGAATTACACCACACTTCAGAAATTACGCCGTATATCGAACTAAGGCTTTGGGAAGATCAAGATATACCTGCACTGGCCCGCATGGCTAATGCCATTAAGTCTAAGGGTGCGCTCGCAGGGATTGAGTTGGCATATAGTGGTGTTAACGGTGGAAATTTCTACACAAAAGAAATTCCTATGGCGCCAACAACATCACCAATTTTAACCTTCTATAAAGATCCAGTTACGGCTCGTGCTATGGACCGTGAAGATATTTCAAACTTACGTAAATGGCATCGTGATGCCTGTCTTCGTGCTAAGAGGGCTGGGTATGACATTATTGAGCTTTACGGCGCGCACGGCTTCGGCGTGATTCAGCATTTCCTCTCATCACTTACAAATCAGAGAACCGATGAATATGGAGGAAGCCTTAAAAACAGATCGAGGCTTTTCAGAGAACTCATCAGCGAATGTAAGGACGCAGTTGGAGACAAAGTTGCCATCGCTGTACGTCTGTCGCTGAACGAAGTTGACGGGATGGAAAATGAAGAAGTACGGGAACTGATCGCAACGCATTCTGAACTCCCCGACCTTTGGGATCTCGCGCATGGAACCTGGGCAGATTGCTCGGGTCCGTCACGATTTGTGGAGGAAGGTGCTCAAGAGTCTTTAGTGAGTGGTATTCGGGAATTAACAAACAGACCAATTGTTGGTGTTGGGCGGTTTACGTCGCCTGATGCCATGCTTAGCCAGATTAAACGCGGCGTACTCGATTTTATTGGTGCCGCACGCCCCTCGATCGCCGACCCATTTATTCCCCGAAAAATCTGGGAAGGTCGAATTGAGGATATCCGCGAATGCATTGGATGCAACATCTGTGTAGCTGGCGATATGACTATGTCGATTAGTCGCTGTACACAGAACCCGACCTTCATGGAAGAGTGGCGCAAAGGCTGGCACCCGGAACAGATGAATGAGAAGGGAGAAAGCGATTCTGTCTTAGTGATTGGATCTGGACCTGCTGGGTTAGAGGCCGCTCTTGCGGCGGCTAAGCGCGGATATAAGGTTGTTTTAGCTGAGGCCAAAAAAGAACTTGGGGGGCGCGTGCGATTGGAATCACAACTTCCCGGACTTTCAACATGGGGTCGTGTAAGCGACTACAGAGTTCACCAACTTAGACAAATGGCAAATGTGAACATCCACATGGACTCTAGTCTTGATGTCCAAGATATATTGGATTTTGGCTTCGAGAATGTTGCCGTCGCAACCGGTTCGAAATGGCGTCGCGACGGCGTGGCGCGCCACAATCTCAAACCAATCTCAATCGATCATAATATGCCCGTATTTACGCCCGATGATTTGATGCTCGGGCGCATGCCGAACGGCGTTCGTGTCGTACTTTATGATGATGATCACTACTATATGGGCGGAGTGCTTGCTGAATTACTGGTGCAGAATGGAATGAACGTAATACTGGTGACACCTGCTAACCTAGTCTCAGAATGGTCTCTGAATACGCTGGAACAGCCGCGCATCCAAGAAAATTTGCTGAATATTGGTGTTGAAATCATAACAGCACAGGGTGTCTGTAGCGTGAATGCTGGAAGTATAACAATGGATTGTACGTTTACTGGGCGCAAGCGGCTTGTGGCCTGTGACGCCGTGGTACTTGTTACGTCCCGCCTTCCTAATGACGACGTTTGGCGCAAGCTGAAAACACGACAATCAGAATGGCACGCGGCCGGTATTCGCCACGCAGAACGAATTGGTGACGCGGTTTCGCCCGCTCCGATAGCGTGGGCAACCTATGCAGGCCACCGTTTTGCCCGAGAGATAGACGTTGGACAAAGGGAAGGAGTACTTCCCTTCCGCCGGGAAGTTACAGCGCTCGCTCCGATGGGTAAGTAAATGTGGTTAGCAGGATTATGTGAAGGTTCAAATATTAATTTTAACGAAGCAATCTGCGCTTCGGCGGGGAATATGGTCTAGGTAGCATTTCCTATCTCCAAAAGTTCCAAAGCACAGAAGTTGACGTAGTGCTTACGGACACAGTTATACTCCAGCAACGATTTAAGGACGCCATCGCATTTTTTTGGGGCGTCATAGTTATGCTATTGAAAGGGGCTGCAGCCATGAGCACAGGATTTGTCTGCCACGAAAAATACATGTGGCACGATACCGGGAGCGCCGGAATGTTCCTACCGGCTGTCGGACACATCCAACCATTTGAACATGTTGAAAGTCCCGAAAGTAAACGGCGAATTCGTAACTTAATGGAGGTGACAACTCTAATTGACAATCTAGTCCTGATCAAACCGCGTAAGGCAACGCATGAGGAAATCTTGCGGTATCACACCGCCGATTACATCACACGTCTAGAAGCGATGAGCACCGAGCGGGGAGGTGATGCTGGGATGAGTACACCCTTCGCTGCTGGTGGGTTTGATATCGCTTTGCTCTCAGCTGGTGGTGTATTGGCTGCCGCAGAAGCAATAGTGGACGGCAAAGTCGATAATGCATATGCACTTGTTCGCCCACCCGGCCATCATGCCGAGGCTGATATCGGTAAAGGGTTCTGTCTACTAGCAAATGCTGTTCTTGCCATTAAGCACGTGCAAATTACTCGGGGCGTAGGGCGCGTCGCAGTAGTTGATTACGATGTACATCATGGCAATGGAACCGAGCAGGCTTTTTACGAAAACAGCGAAGTTCTGACAATTTCAATACATCAAGATAATTGTTTTCCCCCTGATTCCGGTGCGATACAAGATGTCGGCCGCGATCGTGGTGAGGGTTATAATATAAACGTGCCCCTTCCGCCTGGTTCGGGACGCGAGGCTTACCGTGCTGTTTTTGAGCGTGTCGTGCGCCCTGCTGTTCGAGCATTTACACCAGATTTGATTGTTGTGCCGTCCGGCTTTGACGCCGGCGGG
>MDTE01119638.1_pt1 | contig 78945 bp, 69 predicted proteins | sample 811231 | NCBI WGS metagenome assembly MDTE01 (sample SAMN05326651, study PRJNA326480) | marine metagenome | isolation source: seawater | place: Indian Ocean: Red Sea | collected 2010 | reverse complement strand
GCATTGCCGTCGCGAATACTTCTCCGACGGGATGGTGGTAATAATTGCTGGCCCACATACAGAGGTCAACAATGGTCTGTGGTAAAACAGGCTCGAGGTCCAGAAGCTTAGTTGCTTTCCTTAGCTTACGTTCACCCGTGGAAATCTCTTTCACGTAACCCAGGAACATCCCGTAAACTTGTTTGTAACCAAACGGTACTATAATGCGACAACCTGGGCGTGTGTCAGGGGGAAATTCATCTGGAGGCAGGTAGTGAAAGCTTCTGCGCAGAGGTACTGGGATGGCAATGTCGAGATAGCGTTGCAACCGGATTTGGTCCGTATTCTGAGGTATGTATTGTAAGCGACAGGTAGCTTGATTGATCTATGCTACTACGTAAGACTTCTCTTGCGAATCTCGATTTGTCTGGTATGATTCGCCTCCTCGCAGAGAGGATATAAGCGAGTTTGACAGAGGCAATATGAAGCCGGACATCCACCCAGAATATTCAGATATCACTGCAACCTGTAGTTGCGGCAATGTCATTAAGACACGTTCCACCGTGGGTGAGGATATTCACTTGGAAGTGTGCTCTCAGTGTCACCCCTTTTACACTGGTCAGCAAAAGATGATTGATTCAGCGGGTCGAATTGACAGGTTCAATCGCCGTTTCGGCAACCGCTCGATCAAGTAGTTAGCAACCTTTCTAGAAAACCTCCCGAAGAGATAGGTCAGCCTCGGATTTCTTGCTGTCTATCACTTCTTTGGGAGCGTGCTCAATTCGGAATATTTCAAACTCTCCGTCGGGATCATCAGGTGTGGTGAGCAGGCCAGTATTGCGGTCAATACGAACAGTGACCAAGCCATCTGGTGTAGCTTGTTGTGTAGTTTCATCTTCCGGAGCCAGCACTTTCTCCATAAAATCTATCCAGGTTTCGATTGGCGTGGTGGAACCAAACTCTCTGTTTCCAACAGGACTATTGTCTGAGAATCCTGCCCACGTCGTAGCAACGAGATCTGTGGTATAGCCGGAGAACCAAATATCAGCATCATTGGTTGTCCCGGTCTTACCTCTAATATCGCTGCGTTTTAGCGCTCGCATGGCCTTAGTTCCTGTACCCTTCCGGATGGCGTCACCCAAAATAGTGTTCATGATATAAGCGACGCGTTCTTCAATGATCCTTGGAGCAACGTTGATACCATCACAATCGGCCGTGCACACCTGGCTGGGTAAGGCTGGTAGATCTAGGTCTTCGTTGATCGAGTCGATCCGCTCGATCAGGTAGGGAGTCACCTTGTACCCGCCATTGGCGAAACTGGCATACGCAGTTGCAATTTCAAGAGGAGTCAGTGCAATTGTTCCTCCTCCGAAAGCTAGTTGCACGTCGTTGGGAAAATTTGACGTATCGAAGCCGAATCGCGACACATATTCGATTGCGTTTTCGGGGCCATAGTCGAGTATAACGCGAAGCGAAACCAAGTTAATTGAGCGATAGAGTGCTTCCCGGATGCTAATGTTGCCTCTGAACCGATTGCCGGAATTCTTGGGACGGTACGTTTCTTCAAGGTCTCCTCCCGGTAGCACGAATGGCGCATCGTTATAGATTGTTGCTGCTGTTAGTCCATTCTCCAGCGCACCAGCATAGAAAAACGGTTTGAAGTTTGAGCCCGGTTGTCTCTTTGCTTGAGTTACATGATTAAACTGGAGCCTGTTGAAATCGAAGCCGCCAACTAGAGCGCGAATGGCACCATCGCTTGGTGATAGGGCAACCAGGGCGCCTTGAATGCTGGGCTCCTGACCCAGTTTCCAGCGGCCCTCAGTAAATTCGATACGAATCAGATCACCTACAGAAACAACGTCGCTTGGCTTTTCGGGGCCCGGGTAATGGCGGGTGTTGACGTCGATATATCTTCGAGCCCACTGCATATCCTCCCATGCAATATTGACGGTGAGCAGGTTTTGCATGAGTACATCGATACTTGTCTGATCGACACTGGTCACGATCCCGGGAATCTGGTTACCAGATGGTGCAGCTTTTTCCAGGGTATTGACCCAGTTGGTTGGATAGCCGTATTCCGGGGCAGCGAGGTATTCATTGGTGCCCTCAAGTTGTCGATACTCGGGGCCACGAAACCCGTGACGACGATCATAGGCGATGAGTTGCTGTTGCAGTGCCATTTCTGCTGCGAGCTGCATATCACTATTGATAGTAGTATAGGCATTCAGTCCCCGATTGTAGGCTCCACGTCCGAATTCAGTTAGTATGCGCTTACGTACCATTTCAGCCACATATAATGAAGGAAGCTCAATCTTCCGTTGATGAACTTTGGCGGTAATTGGAGCGTTGACAGCCTCATCGTAAGCATCTTTACCCACACTTCCTTGCTCCAGCATTCGACGTAATACAAGATTTCTCCGAGACAGTGCCCAGTTAGGTCCGTTGATCGGGTTACCGGCTTCGGGCTTTTTGGGAATACCAGCTAACATAGCCAATTGGGCCAGGCTAAGCTGATCAACGTTCATCCCATAGTAGGTGTTAGAAGCTGCCTGAATGCCAAACGAGTGCTTCCCAAACGGAATGATGTTTAAGTAGAGGGTGAGGATCTCCTCTTTGCTCAACTCCCGCTCTATTTTGATTGCCAAGAGCATCTCTTTGAACTTTCGGATGAAACTCACCTGTGAATCACCCGAAATGTTTTTAACGAGTTGCATGGTGATAGTACTGGCACCTGTCTGAATGCTTCCGCGATTGCGCACCAGTTGCCAGGTCGCGTTCAGCAACGTGACGAAGTCTATCCCGCCGTGTTCGAAGAATCGCTTGTCTTCAGTATCCAGAACCGCTCGAATGTAGAGTGGAGGAATCTGCTCAAAGGTTATAGGAATGAGGCGTTCACCGAATTCCTGAATGAGTTTTCCATCGCTTGAATAGATCCGCAATGGCGCTCGGATGGTGACTTTGCTGAACTTTTCGGTGTCTGGTACCTGGGGGTTTAGGTACAGGAAAGCCGCTGATAGTAGAAGTGCAGTTCCACTCACCATAGCGGTGACAATCCACATTAGACGCCTGATCGAAGTTCTCAACATTTATTGGTGCACTTAAGGTAAACACTAGTCATGGGTTGAATCCGGATGGTTCCTAGAATGTGGTATTCAATCTTGCAAACTGATTATTATAATGACTCCCTTGGGTTTTTTGTTTTGTTTTGGTAAAGGAAAAACCTTAGAAGCTATGAATAACAGAATATTTTCCAAAAAATGAAGGTGTTACAGCATTTTTCCATTAAAATTATTTGTGCGGTAGTTAAAGGTATTAGTTAATGTGATATCGCATATATCGTACTTAAGTGCATGTACTAAATGGGAAATTCCTTTTATAGTTCCAGTCCTGATTATCTAGGCAAGTTTTTCCGTCAAAACACTGAGGTTGAAGAGCACGAGTTGCTGATTTTCATTATGCATCCACTGATTTGGGATAGCGTGATCAACCGCTAGCGGTTATCCAGGTATGGCACAATGAGGGTCTGACCTTCATAATCAGGTGCTATCTATGCGCCTCAAAAATAAAGAATTCAGTAGTCTGTTCCTAGTCGGTCCCATGGGCGTGGGCAAAACGACCGTTGGGAAACGACTCGCCCGAGAACTGTCGTTAGAGTTTATTGACTCCGATCATGAGATCGAAAAACGGGCGGGCGCAGACATTTCCTGGATTTTTGAGGTGGAGGGTGAATCAGGGTTTCGACAGAGGGAAACCAAAGTGCTGGAGGAGCTAACTCATCTGCCTGATGTGTTGATATCAACGGGTGGCGGATGTGTTTTGTCTGATAAGAATCGAGGGAACTTGAAATCCCGAGGCGTTGTAGTTTTCCTTGATACTTCTCTCGACATACAACTTATGCGTATGAAGAAAGACAAGAAAAGGCCGCTATTGAAGAACGTAAATCATGCGGACGCACTTACCAAGATGAAAGCGGTACGTGATCCGCTTTATAACGATGTCTCTCATGTCAAAATATTTGTTGGTGAGTCTGGCAGTAAACTAGTGGTTTCCAGCATAATCGACAAGCTGGTTGATCAGGGATTCATCGAAAAAAACGAATGATGGAAACAGTAGAGCTTGATTTGGGTGACAATGCTTACTCCATACATATTGGTGGAGGTATTTTGGATGATGGTGATTTGCTCTGCGATAAGGTATCCGGTGCCAATGTATTTATAGTTACCAATCACTCAATAGCGCCCTTGTATCTTGAGTCCGTCGAGCAGGCATTTGGTAGATGTCTAGTCGACACTTATGTGTTACCGGATGGGGAGCCTTATAAGAATCTTGCAAGCTACGAGGCAATTGTTGGTGAGTTGCTCAGTAAACGTCATAATCGATCTACGACCTTGGTTGCTTTAGGTGGGGGTGTTGTGGGTGATGTGACGGGTTTCGTTGCTGCTACCTATCAGCGGGGTGTGAATTTTCTGCAGATTCCAACCACCTTGCTGGCCCAGGTGGATTCTTCCGTGGGAGGAAAAACTGCCGTTAATCATCCGCTAGGTAAGAACATGATCGGAGCGTTCTATCAGCCCAAAGCGGTATACATAGATATAAATACTTTGAAGAGCCTGCCAGCGCGGGAACTTTCTGCTGGCTTTGCCGAAGTTATTAAGCACGGCGCATTGGCCGATAGCGACTATTTTTCCTGGATTGAGAAGCACATGGCGGACCTGTTGGAGATAGATGTCGAGGTAATGACCGAAGCCGTGCGCAGAAGTTGCGAGATTAAAGCCTCTATTGTTGCTCAGGACGAGAAGGAAACTGGTTTGAGAGCATTATTGAATCTTGGGCATACCTTCGGGCATGCAATCGAACATTCTATGGGTTACGGATCCTGGCTGCACGGAGAAGCGGTTGGCACGGGACTTGTGATGGCCGCAGATCTCTCGGCACGCCTGGAACGGATTTCTTCAACATCAGCAGCACGCGTGAAGCGAGTGGTAAGTGCGGCTGGACTACCCACCGCACCGCCACCAGAACTGACTGCAGATGAGTTTCTACAGAGTATGCTGGTAGACAAGAAAGCAACGGATTCGGGGTTACGTTTTATCCTGCTAAATGAGATCGGTATGGCGGAACTTGTTGAAGGTGTTGATGAGTCAGTGCTTCGGGAAACACTTGAGGCTGGTGAGAAACTAGCCGAGCTAGGGTAGCTGGGATGATCCCATTAGATCCCGATCAATTTCCCGGGCTGCTTCACGTCCCTCATTAATAGCACGAACCACAAGGTCTTGGCCTCGACGGCAGTCTGCTGCAGCATAGACTTTCTCCATGCTGGTGCGAAATCTCAGCTTGTCGGCATTAAAATTGCCTCGTTCATCAAGTTCCAAGCCTAGGGAATCGTTGATGTAGTGTTCTGGTCGCAGGAAACCCATCGATAGGAAGATGAGGTCCGCATTCCAGGTTTTTTCTGTCCCGGGTATTGCCTCCAGTTTGTCGTTTACATTGGTGGTCTTGATACCCAGCAGTTTTCCATCAGCGTCTCGAACGAACTCCTGACTCATGATCGAGTAAACCCGTGGATCATCACCAAACTTAGCAGCAACCTCTGCATGGCCGTAATCTACTCTGTAGATTCTCGGGTAGAGAGGCCACGGATTGTTTGGTGCTCGTTCGAGAGGGGGCTTTGGCAGCAATTCAAAATTCACAAGAGACTTACAGCCGTGCCGCATGGAAGTTCCGATACAGTCTGTTCCCGTGTCTCCACCGCCAATAACAATAACGTCTTTGTCCTTAGCGGAAATGTAGTTTCCATCCTCATGGTTGGAATCCAGCAGACTCTTGGTATTGAGTGTAAGAAACTCCATCGCCATGTGAACACCAGGGCCTTCTCTCTTTGGTATTGGTAAATCCCTTGCCTCGGTTGCGCCGATAGCTAGTAAGACTGCGTCGTTATCATCGATGAGTTGTCGAATATCGACATTTTTGCCAACATCTGCATTGACCCTGAATCTAATGCCTTCTTCTCGCATGAGCCCAATTCGGCGCTCGACAACTTGTTTATCGAGTTTCATGTTGGGTATTCCATACATCAACAATCCTCCGACACGGTCCGCTCTTTCATAGACGGTTACCTTGTGTCCAGCGCCATTCAGCTGGGCAGCTGCAGCAAGGCCCGATGGTCCGGAGCCTATCACTGCGACCGATTTATCGGTTCGTTTCTCGGGTGGTTTTGCCGTGACCCAGCCCTCGGCAAAACCGCGATCAATAATAGAATTTTCTATGTTCTTAATTGTTACAGGTGGACTCGTGATCCCTAGTACGCACGCCCCTTCGCATGGGGCAGGACATACACGACCGGTGAATTCAGGAAAATTGTTTGTTTTGTGAAGTCGGTCGAGGGCATCTCGCCATCGACCACGATATACCAGATCGTTCCATTCGGGGATCAGATTGTGAATGGGACAGCCGTCATTCGACTGGCAAAAGGGCACCCCACAGTCCATGCATCGTGCACCCTGAGTAGTGAGATGTTCATTGTTGTGAGGCGTGTAGATTTCTTTGTAGTCCACTAGCCTTTCATGCTCATCCCGATAGGGTTCAGCTTTTCGTTCGAATTCCTTGAATCCTGTTGGCTTTCCCATGCTTGCTCTTGTCGATTATTATAGTTACGCGGCAGCGGCTTCAAGAAGCGCGCGTTTGTAGTCGGTTGGCATGACCTTGACGAAACTTGACAGTTCGTTATGCCAGTTAACGAGAATTGTTTCCGCTACTGTCGACCCGGTGTATGCCAAGTGCTTCTCGATCATCTGCTTGCATTCACTGATATCAGAATCCAGTTCCAGACGTTCTAACTCAAGTGTGCCGGTATTACACCTAGATGCAAACACGCCCGCCCTGTCCCATACGTAAGCGACCCCGCCGCTCATGCCTGCACCGAAATTCCTACCAGTTTCACCCAGAACTACCACACGGCCACCGGTCATATACTCGCAGCCATGATCGCCAACACCTTCCACAACTGCTTTAGCGCCACTGTTTCGTACGCAAAATCGTTCAGCTGCTATACCTCGAAAATATGCTTCACCATCGGTTGCGCCGTAGAGGGCAACGTTACCAATTAGGACATTCTCCTCTGGGACAAATGAGCTATCTTTTGGTGGATAGATAATCAGTTTACCGCCGGACAGGCCCTTGCCAACGTAATCGTTCGCATCGCCTTGTATCTCCAGCGTTATTCCGGTTGCCAACCACGCACCGACGCTTTGCCCGGCCGATCCATTTAGCTTGATGTTGATGGTGTCATGAGGAAGAAGTGCTCCTTTTGTTGCCTTGGCCACCTCGTGGGATAGCATGGTTCCCACTGTACGATTAATGTTAATTATCGGAAGTTCAATATCGACCTTCTGACCATCGTTGATTGCTGGTTGAGCCAGCTTAATGAGTTCGACATCCAATGCTTTATCTAGGCCGTGATCCTGCTCGATTGTTTGGTATACCTCAGTGCCTTCGTAAATTATTTCTGCCGGTGTAAGTATGCTGCTTAGATCAAGTCCCTTTGCCTTCCAATGATCGATTGCATCATCGGTACTCAGCATATCGACTCTGCCGATCATTTCATTGACAGTTTTGAATCCTAGCTGTGCCATGATCTGTCGGAGTTCTTCGGCGACCATGAATAAATAGTTAACCACGTGCTCAGGGCTGCCGCTGAATTTCTTTCTTAATTCCGGATCTTGGGTAGCGATTCCAACTGGGCAGGTATTTAAATGGCATTTGCGCATCATGATGCATCCTAACGACACTAGCGGTGCTGTTGCGAATCCCATTTCTTCTGCGCCGAGTAATATCGCGATGGCGACATCCCGTCCAGTTTTGATTTGTCCATCGGTCTGAAGTAAGACACGCGAACGCAGATTGTTCATCACAAGAGTTTGATGTGTCTCGGCCAGCCCGAGTTCCCAGGGCAGTCCTGCATGCTTTATCGAGGTTATCGGTGATGCTCCTGTACCGCCGTCGTGACCAGCGATGACAAGATGGTCTGTTTTTGCCTTCGTGACCCCAGCAGCGATGGTACCTACGCCAATTTCTGAACCAAGCTTTACGCTGATGCGTGCTTTTGGATTAGAGTTCTTGAGGTCATGTATCAGCTGGGCTATATCTTCAATCGAATATATATCGTGATGTGGAGGAGGGCTGATCAGACCAACTCCAGGCGTAGAGTGACGGATTTTAGCGATAAAACTATCAACTTTACCGCCGGGTAGCTCCCCCCCTTCTCCGGGTTTCGCACCCTGAACAATTTTTATTTGAAGCTCATCGGAGTTTGCAAGGTACCAGATGGTCACGCCAAACCGACCAGAGGCAACCTGTTTGATTGCGGAGCGCTTTGAGTCTCCATTAGGGAGTGGAGTGAATCGCTCTGGATCTTCGCCGCCTTCTCCGGTATTTGATTTGCCGCCGATTCGATTCATTGCAACCGCCAGTGCTTCGTGGCTTTCAGATGAAATGGAGCCAAAGGACATAGCACCAGTACAGAAGCGTTTTACAATCTCCTTGGCAGGCTCAATCTCTTCTAGGCGGACCGGTGTTCCTTCCTTGAACTTGAACAGTCCCCGAAGGGTAGCATTTTTGGTCGCGACATTATTTGCGTGCTCGGCGAACTGCCAGTATGCATCACTACTGTTGGTTCTTGCAGCTAGCTGCAGGTTCGCGATGGCGGTTGGATCCCACATATGGGTGTCACCGCCTTTGCGCCAGTGTATGTCTCCAGGATTGGGCAGCACCGGGATGATGTTTGCTTTTCGCGACGGATAACCTAACTCATGTCGCCGGTTCATTTCCTCGTATAGCACCTTGAAGTTAACGCCCTGAATGCGGCTGGCAGTACCTGAGAAACAACGATCAACAATGTCATCGGCTAGGCCTACCACCTCGAATATTTGAGCACCCTTATAAGACTGCAATGTGGAGATGCCCATTTTTGCCATTACTTTGAGCATGCCTTTCGCAACACCTTTTCTGTAAGCCTCGACAATCTTCAGTATGTCGGGATATTCGTTCGCGTCCAACAGATTGTCGAGTTGCGATTGCCATAGTGCCTCAAACGCGACATAGGGGTTGATAGCATCAGCACCGAAGCCAATTAGCAAGCAATGGTGATGGACCTCGCGGGCTTCGCCAGTTTCCACGATGATGCCGATCTGCGTTCGCTGATGTTCACGCACGAGATGATGATGTACGGCACCACAAGCTGCCAGTGAACTAATGGCTATGCGGTCTGGGCCAATGTTTCGATCAGACAAGATGATGAGGGAATAACCGTTCGCGATCGCCTCCGATGATTCTTTACAAATCCTGTCGAAAGTTTTGTGCATCTCTGCTTCGCCACCAGACTTATCGAAAGTAATGTCGATAACTTGGGTCCGCCAGCCGTGATAGTCCATCTCTCGAAGCGCATTTAGCTCTTCGTTAGACAATATGGGATGCGGAACACATAGCCTATGGGCCTGTTGTTCGGTTGTGTCGAGAAGATTCCCCTCAGGCCCAATAAAACACTCAAGAGACATGACTACTTCTTCTCGGATCGAGTCGATCGGAGGATTAGTTACTTGGGCGAACAATTGTTTGAAGTAGTCGTAAAGCATACGAGACTTTTCGGAAAGACATGCGAGGGCCGAGTCATTACCCATGGATCCCAGTGGATCTCTCGCTTCTGTGACAAGAGGCAGTAGCATGAACTGCATAGTTTCTGCGGTATAGCCAAATGCCTGCATTCGCGAAAGCAATGAGTCAGGGTCAAATCTTTGCTCCTCAGTGACCAGTGGAATATCACTCAGATGCAGTTTTTGTTCTGCCAACCATTCGCCATATGGCCGACGACTTGCGAATTCTGCCTTTAATTCTTCATCGGGAATCAGTCGACCTTGCTCAAAGTCAATGAGGAACATCTTGCCTGGCTGCAGTCTGCCTTTTGCTTTTACATTGCTAGGGTCAACGGGCAAGACGCCCACTTCTGAAGCCATGATAACTTTGTCATCATGAGTCAGGTAGTAACGGGAAGGTCTGAGGCCATTTCGGTCCAGTACTGCGCCAATATACTTACCGTCGGTAAATGCGATTGAAGCGGGACCATCCCAAGGTTCCATCATCGCTGAATTGTATTCATAGAAGCTTCGTTTCTCGTCCGACATATTCTCATCAGCTTGCCAGGCTTCCGGAATCATCATCATCACGGCTTCTTGCAGCGTCCTGCCCGACATTAGCAGGAATTCGAGAACGTTGTCGAAGGTCCCGGAGTCTGAACACTCGGGCTCTACAATCGGAAAGAGCTTGTCGATGTCTACGAACGCTTTTGATTGCGCTACACCTTGGCGAGCAGTCATCAAGTTCACATTACCGCGTAGGGTGTTGATTTCCCCGTTATGGGACATGAATCGATTGGGCTGGGCGCGGTCCCAAGATGGGAAGGTATTGGTAGAGAACCTTGAGTGGACCATAGCCAGGTGGGTTTCGTAATCTGAATCTTCAAGATCAGAATAGAAAGGGAACAACTGACCTGGTGTCAGCATCCCTTTGTAGACGATTACTTTGCCAGACAGGCTGCAAGCGTAGAGCTGATTGGCCTGATTTAGATTAGATTCACTTCGCAATATTCGAGTGAAGCTTTTTCGGATTACGTAAAGAGACCGTTCGAATGCTTCGGGGTCAGATGCAGTAGACCCGATGAACAACTGTTCAATGATCGGCATGGCACTATTTGCAGCTGGGCCTACGTCTGCAGTCTCGGGGTCTATTGGGACTGTTCGCCAACCTAGGAAGTTCTGCCCCTCTTCAGTTATGACCTTTTCGATTGTTTTTTTGCAGATTCTCCGTTCTTCATCGAGCTGAGGTAGAAAGATGTTGCCGACTGCATATTCTCCTTTCTCCGGCAAAGAGATGGGCATTTCTCCAGCGATCTTTTGAAAATAACCATGAGGGAGTGCGGTAAGTATTCCTGCGCCATCGCCGGTGTTCTCTTCAAAACCGCAACCACCGCGGTGATCCATGCGGGAATTGATGTGATAGGCATCCAGCATAATCTGATGGCTTGGGATACCTTTTATGTTGGCTACGAAGCCAACGCCGCAGGAATCCTTTTCAGATTGTGGATGGTACAACCCGATTGAATTCGGATAGCCGATTTTCTTGTCAAGACGTGCGTGGATTGTCTTGTTTTTCATTATATCCCTCAGGTAACACTGCAAATATCATCACCGAGATATAGGTGCGAATTACTCTTTTAATCCGCGCCAATATACCGGTTTATGTACGTGAAGTGGGCGAACCACGATACCATTCGAGCAATTAAAGTCAAGAGTTACAACATGGCGCGCGCCGATTTTTATGTCTATAAGTTATTGATTTAAATGCATTAATAACTTATAAGCTTATAATGGTGGAAGCTGAATTCATTAACTTAACGACCTGATACTTGTTGGTTGTCACAGCGGTGTATTGGTATTAATCTGCTCCTTCACTCCGATGTATCGAGATTAAAAGGAAATGCGTAAATGAAAGAACCAATAAAGGTAGCAGTCACGGGTGCTGCCGGCCAGATTAGCTATTCGTTGTTGTTCAGGATTGCATCTGGACAGATGCTTGGGTCAGATCAACCGATAGTCTTGCAGTTACTTGAGATTCCTCCGGCAATGGAGGCGCTTGGGGGGGTGGTTATGGAGTTAGATGATTGCGCGTTTCCGCTTGTCCAGGAAATCTTCGCAACTGATGACCCTGACGTTGCCTTCTCCGGAACCCAGATTGCCTTACTAGTTGGTTCTAGGCCGCGAGGCCCCGGAATGGAACGAAAAGATTTGCTGGAAGCTAACGCACAGATCTTTTCTATCCAGGGGAAGGCTTTGAACGACAATGCATCGGAAGATATAAAAGTCCTAGTTGTGGGTAATCCGGCGAATACCAATTGCCTAATTGCCCAAAGAAATGCACCGGACATTGATCCCAAGCGATTTACCGCTATGACTAGGTTAGATCACAATCGTGCGCTAACACAGTTGGCGCAGAAAACAGATACTCATATGAACGAGATCAAGGGGATGACCATCTGGGGAAATCACTCCGCGACTCAGTATCCAGACATAAACCATGCAACAGTTGGCGGTAAAGCGGCGATGGAACTAGTGGATCATAATTGGATCGAGAACGATTTTATTCCAACGGTACAACAGCGTGGCGCTGCCGTTATTAGTGCTCGTGGGCTATCAAGCGCTGCATCGGCTGCCAATGCCGCTATTGATCACGTACGAGACTGGGTCCACGGAACGGGTGGCGAGAGAGTCAGCATGGGTGTTGACTCCGATGGTAGCTATGGTATTGATGAGGGCTTGATCTATTCGTTCCCCTGCGTCTGTGAAGGAGGAGACTGGTCCATTGTCCAAGGCCTTGAGATCTCTGATTTCAGCCGTCAGAAAATGACAGATACTGAGACCGAATTAAAAGAAGAGCGGGACACGGTTAAAGAATTGCTGCCCTGATCAATTTGGCACCGCCAAGAGCAATAGGCTGTTGGTGTCACTTTGAATTGTTTTGTTACTTTCGGCAGGCAGAAAGTAAGCTGCAGATTCTGGAACACAGGTATCTGCAATTCTTAGTTCACCACTTATGCACATGACAATTGCGTAGGATTGGCCTGGCAAGTCGATAGATTCGCCGGGTTTCAGGCGTAAGCGCTTTACACTGAACTCGTCGAAATCTGCGATAACATCATCCAGATTTCCAGTGAGGGGAGTATCTGTTGCGAAACTGATGCTGGAGAGCGCGTCTTCTGTATCCCAATGATCCTGCGTCAGGACCTTCTGACCGAATGACAGAATGTACCGCTCATAGTGTGGTGTCTGGAATTCAACTACAGTCACGCCGTGTTGAAGTGAGTGTGGTGTTAGAGGAGGCACCTGAACAACATCTCCGGGTTCAAGGTCTCGGAGCGAAGTAAATGATTCCATCTCCCTGCGTAGACTTTCTTCAGTTTCGTTGTCTATGCGTTCTCCTCTGTCCAGCGCTGACCTTACTTGCCAATAATCCTGTACCGCTTTTAGATAGGCGGCAGCAAAGGCTTTGGTTGACTCATAATGGTCTCGTTTTACACGGTCGAATCCGAAACGAATCTTCCCTTTTCCATCTGGCCAGGCGTCTTGGTCGACTTCCGTTACTACGTAAACCTCTTTCTTCTCTGCATGGGCCTCGAAATACAGGTCTCCCTTCACTGGATCTGCCAATGGTTTCAGCACCTTGAGCAAAATGGGTGGCGCATAATTCTGCCCTGATAAGGTTTTCGGGAATGTATCAAGAATCCAGGGGATGGGAATGTTCGCCATTGTGCAGACGCCGCGTTTCTCCATCGCTGTGTACCAGATTTCCTCGCCCCAGGGTTTAGGAATCACAATGGGTGAAAGGGGTAGAGGTGAGGTGAAGTTTACAACTGGAGCATGAAGCTGCGCCGCAATTCCTTCCAATGTTTCTCCGACCATTTCGTCCGGCACCTGATCGTGTGGCATGATGAAGCCATGCAGTCCGCTGCTTTGGTTTTGACATATGATGGTAAGTTCAAGCGGTGGTTTATATAGATAGGACTGGTCGTGCAAGTATTCGAATCGAACGACATCTTTGCCCTTCAGCAAATCTTCTGGGTTATTTATTAAACCCAATGTTCTATGCATGGCAATACCAGTTCCGTTTCTGGCTAGTATGATTAGGACGCCGGTACTAGTATTACTGGTACCGGGTTACCGGTGGCTAAAGTATAAACGTTGTTGAACACGTTAATTGATCATCATGCGTTTAAAAAAGCAAGACGATTCAGCGATCCGATGCTTGCTTTTTTCTACGTGTCAAAATGACAGCGATTTACTATCGATCAGTTTGCCCGGGACGAGTACCGAGAGCTAAAAATATTACCATTTTTCTGGCATTGGTTTGTGGGTGGAAAGAATATATCCTTGTGCGTGCACCTAACAATCCTGATACCTTCATCGGGACAGACCTAGTTATAAAAATGATCGCCAAGATGTATCTGAATATCGATGGAGATAGGGCTTCACTTGAGCGAACTGATGCCTAGCGTCCATAGCGAGCATATGCATATGTGGTGTTACTGAATGTGGCTTTGATAAAATATACTGACTGGGAGTCACCCATTGGCTCACTACTGTTGGCGGGAGATGGTGAAACGCTAAATTATCTTTCGTTTCTCTGGGGGAAGGTCAGAATCGACCCCGGTAGAGGCTGGGTTCGACAGGACGAGAGTTTTGGCGAAGTTAAAACCCAGCTTGGGGAATATTTTTCCGGTTTGCGACGGAACTTTGATCTGAAATTAGTGGCTGAAGGCACCTCTTTTCAGAAGTCGGTCTGGGATGCTCTACTGGATATACCTTATGGGGAGACCCGGAGCTATATGGAGATTGCCAATATGATCGGCAATTCGAAGGCAGTACGTGCCGTTGGTGCGGCCAATGGTAGGAATCCACTTCCCATCGTTGTTCCCTGCCATCGGGTGATAGGTGCTGACAAAAGTCTCACAGGCTATGGGGGTGGCCTTGGGACAAAGACCTTTCTTCTCAATCTAGAATCCGTGGTAAGCGTTGCCAAGGGCTAGGCGAATCAATGACAGACTGAAGAAAACTCCGCAAAGTAATTTGGAAAAGTTTTGTTTGTGCAATCCGGGTCGTTGATAGTAATCGGTGTGTCCCCCAATGCAGCGAGAGAAAATCCCATTGCAATTCTATGATCGCCATAGGTGTCAATTTCAGCGTTGACCAGCTTGGCTGGAGGCTCGATGGTGATTGAATCTTTAGTGGTGACCACATTGGCGCCAAGTTTACGAAGTTCTGTTTCGATAGCTGTCATTCGATCGGTTTCCTTAACCCGCCAGTTATAGACGTTTCGAATACGTGTCTTTCCCTTCGCAAAGAGCGCCATGATGGCGATTGTCATTGCGGCGTCGGGGATGTGGTTAAGATCTACATCGATTCCTTGGAGATTACCTTGTCGAACTACTATTTGTTGATCGTGTCGCTCAACCTTGGCACCCATCTGCTCTATTGTATCGAGAAACTGAATATCGCCTTGGACCGAGTGTTGACCCAAACCCCTGACGGCCACTTCTCCCTTGATAGCCGCGGCTGCGAAAAAATAGGATGCTGATGATGCATCACCTTCAACCAGATATTCTCCAGGTGATACATAATTCTGCTGTCCCGGGACGAGGAATTTCTGATACTGGTCATTTTTTACCGTGACACCAAAACCGTTCATGATGCCCAGCGTAATATCAAGGTATGGTTTTGACACCTGCTCACCAACGACTTTGATCGTGCTGTCTTTCTCGGCAAGTGGCAAGGACAGAAGTAGTGCTGTTAGGTACTGACTAGATATGTGACCGGCAATGTTTACCTCTCCGCCTTTAATATTACCCCCTTTAAAAGCTATTGGCGGAAATCCTTCTCGGTTCAAATACTCGATTGATGCACCGAGTTGTGTAAGCGCATCTCCTAGATGGGCAATAGGGCGCTCTCGCATGTACTCATCACCATCGACTATGAATTTTCCCGGGACCAGATTTAGCACCGCGGTAAGTGGTCTGATCGCTGTGCCGGCGTTACCCAGAAAAAACGATTCGTTCTCTGGTTTTGAGAACAGACCTGCATTGCCAACGACGGTGGCGTTATCGGTTTCCTTTTTGATTTCAACACCAAGCTGGCGAAGAGCGCTAATCATGTGTTCGGTATCGGCGCTGAACAGCGGGTTTACTATACGCGTCTCACCGGAAGCAAGTGCTGCGAGTAGTAAGGCGCGATTGGTTAGGCTCTTTGAACCGGGTAGCGTGATCTCGCCAGAAATCGCGTTTACTGGTTGTAACCTTATCTGATCCATTGATTTGCTCAAGAAAAAAGTGACGCGGTGGGGATTCTACATAAGTTGCAGATACTTATGCAGAGTCTTATTAATATATGCTGGGCAGGGTAGATACTGGTGTCAATCTATTGAGAAAGGTCGCCACGCTCTTATCAACCGTTCGAAGTGGAGCTCGTCCTGGTTCTTCGAGCAATACGTGCCCGTTTTCATTGTCGACACTTAGAAACAACTCCGTATTGGGCTCTGCAGTGGCGAAAAATATGGTTAGTGGATGTCCGCTGCGACGCTTCATCAGCGCGTGACCGACAAGATTCTCGATAAGACGATTAAAATCATCCTGGTTCCACAGTTGAATCAGACTGACGTGCCCTTCCTCGCTTTCGGTTTCGATACTTCCGGACCAAAAGGTGCTGTAGTAAGCGCAAATGTCAGGATGAATTACCGTGTCCAATGCGTTGGCTAGTCCACCAAGATTGACTGGATTTTGCTGCGGGACTGGTTTCCATTTTCCTTCGGTAGATTGGCATTGAGATGGCCATTGAGGGTCGTAATCAGCGTGGAAAAAGCCGTCTTCCGTGAGAGCAAGGGACTCGTTTACGATTCGCTTAAGCGCGGTTGTAATGATATTAGACAGTTTAGTTTTGATGCCGTCGATGGGGTTGGTCTGGTCGGCTCCTGAGCATGTTCGACATGCGGCGCCGCTGTTCTTCGTTAAGTTCAGGGATCAGTTTTAGCATTACGCTGTGGGTTTCTCGCTGATATTCGTCCGAAGCAGAACGTAGCCGGGTAAGAGTTTCTTTTAGAGCTACAACGTCTGGCTCCGGCTCGACCAGCAATCGATCGAACGCACGCTGCGTTTTACGCATTTCTTGACGAATGGGCTTGATGGCAAGCGAATGTTCTTCAATCTTACTTCGAAGAGCCTGTCTGGTCGGCTGGTCCATATGACGGATCATCCAGCCTAAATTTGGTGGCAGGTAAATAGCACCCTCACCCCTAGACATCGAGCGGCCAATGAAAATACCGGCGATCAAGAGGTTTGTGGCCAAAGACAAAATCAGCGTCAAGGTAAGCCAGCGACTCTTATTCATTAACCTCTCCGAGCCTCGTTTCGTCAAGAGCGATGAGTACGATTTCGTCTTCCCACGATTCTGTGACCTCTGCGGTAAACAGACTACCGCCGAGCAAAAAACCCGTAATTAGAGGAAGACTTGCCGCCAACACCGGTCTCCAAAAATAGGCCAGTAACTCATCGACAGATGGCAACAACCATTCTAGGCACCGATCAATCCATAGACGCTGTGGTAGATTACTCAGAATCATGTCTCGCAGGTTTGGTATTACCGTCGCGTCAGAACTATCCAGTGCGATGTCGATAATACTCATACTGTTAAGCAGTTGTCGTGCTCTAGGATCATGCCTTAACTGTTCAACCGCTGCATCCCGCTCTTCTTCAGGCCACTGTTCCGCGCGTGTCCCATAGGCTTCGATAATCTGCATTAAACGTTTGTGATTCATCGGTTGCCCATGATTAGTTTGCGTAATTTTCGCCTACCTCTTGCCATTAGTGATTCTAGCGCATCGATGGATATCTCAAGGATAGCGGCCGCATCCCTGTTGGACATTCCCTGATAGTGACACATGATAATTGCGCTTCGCTGTCGTTCTGGTAATTGCATCAGACACTCACCGATCTGACTCGCGCTCTCTAAGTTTTGCAGCTGGCTAATCGGTTCACTATGTTCATCTGGCTCATCGTCCACATCCTCTAATAAAATTCTGTTGTTTTTTCGAAAGTGATCGATGCATAGGTTGTGAGCAATGTTGTGGAGCCAGGTGGTTAACTTCGCTGCTTCAGGATTGAAACGTGATCCCTGAGTCCACAATCTCAGGAAAGTCTCCTGCACTATGTCTTGCGCATCAGCGTTACCGTGCATCATACGTCCAACGTAGGTGGTAATCGAGGCAAGATGCCGGTCTAGGAGAGTACGATAGGCTTTCTCGTCTCCCACACTCATCTGTTGGACTAATTCTGCCTCGGATACCATCCGGAGAGTTTACCTGTTGAAACCGTTCATGCTGTAAATGCGCCCGATAAAACATGCGAAAGTCTCACACGATATGGTGAACTCACCTAGTCGCGTAGGAACCCTCGACGGGCTTCAGGGCCGCCCCTCTTCCCATAGCGCTCCATTGTTTGTAGTCCTTTCTGGCGTCCTTTTTTACGCGCCTTTTGGCGTAGTTCCTGGCGCGAAATGTAGCCGTCGCCATCTTTATCAAGCTTCGTGAAAGCATGGTCTTCGGCTTCCTGGGTCGTAACGGAACCGTCTCCATTAATATCAATTTCATTGAAGCGTTCCGCTGCCTTTTCCCGTCTCTTGGCTCTGCGCTCAGCCTGGCGGGCATCGGCTTCTGCTTGGTGTTGTGTTACTTCCTCTTGGGAGATAGCGCCGTCGCCGTTGATATCCATTCGTTGTCGGCGCCGATCATTAGGTAGCCTGAATTCATCTCTGCCGATGAGCCCATCTCCGTCACTATCAAGTTTTGCAGGGCGCTCGTGTGCGATTGCCGGTGCCGTGATCCCGGCGATAAGCGAAGCGGCGATAATTTTTGTTTTCAGGTATTGCATGTCGATTTCTCCTGTTGTGTCCAGTTGTTCATACGGCGGTCGTCCAGAGTTCCGTCGTTTTTTCTGTTAGAAAGGTTTAACGACAACCAGAATTAGAATAGGTACTACAATAAACAGAGCAGACTCGTTAAATATTCTAAAAAACAAAGAGTTATGGGCGATAAGATCGAGTTCAAGCTGCTTTGTGTAACGATAGCACTGGATGTGATAACCAATGAGCCCGACGACGAAAACCAATTTCGCGTTTAACCACTGCCCTGACAGGCCATAGCCGAGCCAGAGCCAGCTACCAAAGATGGAGGCAAGTAAACCCATGATGGCCGCGAACCGTACTAAATTTTTCGCCATTATGACTAGTCGCCGGGTATCTTCACCGGCGGCTTTTCCCTCAACATAGTGGACGAATAAGCGTGGCAGATAAAACAGGCCTGCCATCCAGGCTATTACGAATAGTATATGTGCCGTCTTCACCCACAACATTAAAAGGGTGCCCATCGTGGTGTAGTTACGTTAGTCTGCATTGCTTATCTGTTAACTCCACTTAGAATATCCGTTAATTTATAGCGCACTAGCGCCAGGGAAACAGTTGCTGGAATTTAACACTGTAAGCTTTCTTTTGCTCGTTGTGCTTGGTGCGTTTGTGCAGACCATTTCAGGATTTGCATTGGGCCTGGTGATTATCGTAGGTGCGACAATCCTGAAACTGGAACTAATCGCGTTTTCTGCTGCAGTAATTAGTTTGATCTCGCTCGTTAATTCATCCGTTGCACTACGTACCAGTTATAGAAAAATTGACAGGAACTATCTCACGTATCTGTGTATAGCACTGCTGCCAGGTTTGTTGATCGGTGTGGCACTCCTTACTTACCTCAGTGAAGTGCACTACTTTATGCTGCGCGTGCTATTGGGATTCGTGGTGATTTTGGCGGGAGTACTTCTATTGCTAAAACCAGCGCTTTATAGGCATCGCTCCGGCGGGGCGTTGACCTTGGCTTTTGGCGTGCTAGGTGGTGTCATCGGTGGACTATTCAGCTCCGGAGGGTCTGCGTGGGCCTACCATCTTTATAGACAGCCCATTAATGTCGATGTGATTCGTGCAACACTTCTCGCAGTCTTGATCGTTTCATGTGTCGTACGGACGATCATGATTACCGTTGCAGGTCAGATGACTGCGAGTATTCTGGTTACCGCGCTGATATCTGTGCCTGTTGTTATTGCGGTAACGGAAGTGACTACCAGAAATCTTACACGCATTCCGGATAACATAGTACGAAGACTGGTTGTGGGGCTAATGACCCTGACAGGTTTTTTTCTGATCTTTGGATAGTTGATGTCAACGAATAACGAATACGAAGACATAAGACCTTACGCTGATAGTGAGGTCTTGGATATATTGAAGCGCCTTTTGAATGATTTGGATTTGCTCGATTTCCTGGCGCGCTGGAGGTATCCACGAATGTCACGGGTAACGCCCGCGTTGGCGCGTCTGCCCATCAGTTTGTACCTCAGATATAAACTTGGGTCTGTAGATTCAGTTAGAGGCTTTCAGGATGTTGTTTACCATTACGTGAATCGCATCATCAAAGAGACGACTGATGGGTTTGAATACTCTGGCATTGAGAGTCTTGTCCCGGATCAATCGTACCTATTCGTTGGTAATCATCGAGACATAGCAGGGGATTCCATGTTGCTTGATTATGCCCTCTATGTCTCTGGTTTCGATACAGTACGAATCGCGGTAGGAGATAACCTTGTGCAGGTGCCTTTTGCGACGGATCTGATGAAGCTCAACAAAAGCTTCTTTATCAAACGGTCAGAAGAGGGGCCTAAGAAGGTCTATGCGGCGCTCCTTCAATCATCTCGCTATATTCACCAATCGTTGAAAGATGGACACTCTATATGGATTGCGCAGAGTGAAGGTCGAGCGAAAGATGGGATGGACATAACAGATCCCGCTATCATTAAGATGTTTGCTTTGGCTGAACGGAAAACGGATTTTTCGGAGTTGATACAGCGCCTTAATATTGTGCCGACGTCGATCTCCTATGAATATGATCCCTGCGACGTACAAAAGGCTGTGGAGCTAGCCGAGATTGCCAGAATCGGCAGCTACGAGAAGCCGAAAGGTGAAGATTTGGCGAATCTGGTTCGAGGTCTTGGTGGATATAAGGGTCGGGTGAAACTAAAGGTCGGAACGCCATTAAAAGGCGAGTTTTCCTCTGCAGATGAGGTGGCACTGGAGGTGGATCGTCAGGTGCGGGAAAATCTGGAATTGTTTCCCATTAACCAATGGGCATTTTCCCAGCTGGGTTCTCCCACCGAGAGCGATGCGGGCTCGGAGCAGTTCAAACAAAGGTTATTGGCTTGCCCGGATGCGGCAAGGCCACATTTCTTGCAGATGTATGCTAACCCGGTTAGAAATAAGGCTCAAATATAAACCTGCAATACTGGTTCCGAGAGTTTCGCCCATTGTTCACGCAGCTCAAGAACATGCTCCGACCAGTATCGCGCTGTGTTGAAAAACGGAAATGCCCGTGGGAAAGCTGGATCGTCCCAGCGCCTTGCAATCCAAGCTGAGTGATACATCATGCGCAGGGTGCGTAAGGGTTCAATCAGGCGTAACTGACTGAAATTGAACTCTGCAAAATCCCGATACCCGATCAAAATGTGCCTCATTTGTTCGCTCTGTACTCCCCCTTCTCCGGAGAGCATCATCCATAGGTCCTGAATAGCTGGACCGTTTCTTGAATCGTCGAAATCCACAAAATGTGGCGTTTCATCTCGCCATAGGACGTTGCCCATATGGCAGTCGCCGTGCAGCCGAATCTTCTCGAAAGGCTCATTTAAAATATTGTGCATGTCTTTCAGCAATCCAGTCGCGACGGATTCGTAAGCGTCTCTAATATCGTCAGGGATAAAATCATTGGCTAGCAGATAATCTCGTGCCGCATAGCCATACTCATCTGCCGTGATAGTGGGTCGACGTTCGAAAAGACGACTGCCGCCCACCCTATGAATTCTGCCGATGTATCTGCCCAGAACCTCGAGGCTTTGAGGATCGTCCAGCTCAGGTGCTCTGCCACCGTGTCGTTCGTAAAGAGAAAAACGAAAACCATCGTGGATAATCAGGGTTTTGTCATCAATAAGTAGTGGAGGAACGGCAGTAATTTCGTTGTCCAGTAGTTCCTGCGTAAAAATGTGTTCTTCGATAATCTGCTCATCGCTCCAGCGATCATGGCGATAAAATTTTGCGATGATAGGTTCCTGGTCCTCGATACCTACCTGATATACGCGGTTTTCGTAGCTGTTAAGTTCCAGTATGCGCGCATCGCATTTGTAACCGGCGCTTTCGACGGCATCCATAACGACGTCAGGGGTGAGAGTGGCGTAGGGATGGTTCACAGAGGCTACTGTGAAACCCTGCGGATAAAGTCATTAATCAACCAGCCCGATATGGCGACCATGGTAGGTCTGTGAGGTAGATCTGTGTAGTGAAACCATTGGGCATCAGCGATTTCATCAGGTTGCAGTACGATATCGCCGCTTTCGTACTCCGCATGGAAGCCAAGCATTAGAGAATTGGGGAAAGGCCATGACTGACTGGTGAAATATTTAAGATTCTTAACACGTATACCAACTTCTTCCATGACTTCTCGATGTACCGTTTCCTCGATAGATTCTCCGGGCTCAACAAATCCAGCGAGGGTGCTGTAAAAATTGGTTCGGCTGTTTGCGTTTTTCGCCAGCAGGATATCTTCACCCTTGTTTACCAGCACAATGATTGATGGTGAAAGGCGTGGGTAGAACATCTGTTTACAGGAAAGACATTTGCGGGACCGGTCAAAATTGGAGCTTTCTGTAACTTTGCCGCATTGTCCACAAAAATGATGATTACGGTACCACTCTACTATCTGTTTAGCTCGACCTACCAGGTAGAAAACAGGCTGCTCGACCTGGTTTAGAAAAGACCATAGCGTATCGAATTCGTATCCCGCTGGATTGTCAGCGTCGGCGTCTATCTCATTTGCGTAAATAGGGATGCCATGAATGTGACCCAGGTAATGGTCTGCTATTGATTCGACGCCGAGCCAGTGCCACTCATCCTGGTTGAGAGGTCTCCATGGGTGAACGCCATCGATGGTTAGGATCTCGTCATCTGAGATCACAATATGAAAGCTATCTTTTGCGCCTTTCGGTGGAACAACACCGGAAACAAAGTTGGCGTCCAGATCGACTAACTCCCACTCCATAACTGTTGAATCCTTGCGAATGAAGCGGGACTTTAACACAGCTGGCTAGTGACGTGACGGGGTCCGAGCCAGACAAACGATACTAACGGATGATGCCCCAGAATTAACCAGTAATCGAAATAACTCCCGAACAGTGGCGGTGGAGGTTTTTACATCGGCTACTATTGTTATGTGAGACCCCGAGTAGTTACCTCTGGTTGTGAATGCACCGCGTATGTTGTGAAAGCGATCCTTGATCGTAAGCTGCTTCTGTTCTTTGGTATGGTGAAGTCGGCGAGAGTCCTTTTCAATCGGTATTCCCTAGCCCCTGAAAAATTTTGACGCGATCTTGTTGGGTTGATTGATGCCTCGTTTGCGGACTTTTCGGACGTGAAGCGGTATAGAAATGAGAGAATCTGGACATTAAAATAGAGGTAAACAGATTGCGAATAAGTTTGATGGTGTCCGTTGTAGTAATGGAGTTAGATTGTCAGGATATCCATTACAGATGGGTTTGGCTTTTGGTATTCCTTCCTGCGAATTGCAGGCTATCGCAGCAGCTTCAGGCCAATATCCAGGAGATTCTGTTACGGGTTGATGGCGAACCTATTCGCTAGGATATCGAATAGCTTTAAACATCAGGGTGTTATGGACAGAAACTAGTTAGGAGGTTCTGCTAATTTCACTCTATAGTTTTCGATCTCCTCGTCTCTAATGGTGGTTACGTTTACCTCGTCCCCAGGTTGATAATTCTCTAGTAGAGACAGCAAAGTATCTTCATCCACCACCGGTTCGTCGTCGATTGCGATGATAATATCTCCGAGATAAATGTTACGTCTTCCATCCTCCTGTAGACCAATCATGCCAGCGCGATCTGCGGGCAGACCTTTTTGAACCTCGCGGATCGCAACGCCCTTAACGTTTATGCCTAAACGACGCTTCCAGTATTGCGATAGCACCTCGATACCTAAAATAGGCCTGTAAGGTCTTCCATGATCCAGTAATTGGGGGACGATCAGTTTTACCGTGTTCACGGGAATAGCGAAACCAATACCAGCGTTGGCCCCACTGGGGCTTATGATTGATGTGTTTACGCCAATTAGCTGACCCATGGAATTAAGTAGTGGTCCGCCTGAATTACCAGGATTTATAGCAGCATCCGTTTGGATCACATTCTTGATTGTCCGATTGTCTAGTGACTTGATTTCTCGCCCAAGCGCGCTCACAACACCCACTGTCAACGTGGTGTCTAGTTCAAAAGGATTGCCAATGGCCAGGACCTTTCTGCCAACGGCAAGTTCAGAAGAATTTCCTAGGGGTATTGGAGTCAAATCCTCGCTGGGCGCATCTATTCGCAGAAGCGCAACATCTTTCTCCGGTGCAAGGCCGACGACTTCCGCTTCATAGGTTTCACCATTGTGTAATGTGATTAATACTTTGTGCGCCCGGTGAATGACGTGGTAGTTGGTTACGATCAATCCACTATGGTCCCAAACGAAACCTGTTCCAGACCCACTGGGTACTTCCATAGCATTGAAGGAAAATCGTCGCCTGATGACTTGGGTATTGGTGACATAAACAACGGAAGGGCTGACGTCGCTGAAGATTTTGATGTTGTTGTTTTCATCACTGGTCAGCATGATGTTCGATGCTGGGGACGGTTCGTCCCCATTACCTGCAGTGATAAGCACCAGGCTGCTAACAGAAACCGCTAGTGCGATTACTAGTACCCACTTCAACATAATCAGGTTCTGAGATCCTCTATTGGCTGATAATGTTACTTAGATCATTGAAATACAAAACAGTTCAAGTTCGTTCACAGGGGCGATTGGGTAACCCTTTTCACAGCCGCTTTAGGAGCAATGTACTTGCTGAGCGCGTAGACATCGTCTGGAGAGAGAGTGCCTACTATTTCTTTTAGACGTAGATTGTTGCGTACATACTGATAACGGGCGCTGGCGTATTGAAACTGGGCCAGGTACAGCTGCCGCTGAGCCTGCAGTACTTCGACGATGTTGCGCGTTCCTACTTCGTATCCCGTTCTCGTGGCGTCCAGCGCACTTTGGCTGGATTCAATGCTGCGTTGCCTTGCCCTGACTCGAGCCACGTCTGTGTTGATTGCGGTAAATAAATTACGCGTATTTTCCACGACAGTCCTTTGTTGAAAGTCGAAGTTTTGTTGTTCAGCATCAAGGCTGTATTGAGCCTGCCGTGTAAGTGATCGGACCTGACCAGCCTGGTAAATCGGAATGTTGATGCTTACAGCATAGGAACGATTGTCAGTTTTAGTACCGAGAAAGCTTCTTCCTTTTGACACACTGTGTGACCATCCTGCGGTCGCGTTGATGGTCGGATAGTGGCCTGCTCTGGCTATCTTAACCTCCTTCTGTGACGCTTTCAGTCCTTCTCGGGCGGCAATAAGCGCGTAATTGTTGACTAGCGCCTTCTCGATCCAAGTGTCTACATTGTTTGGTTCCGGCGGATTGATCGGCATTTTCTCGACAATACCCAAGATCTCCGAAATCGGATTTCCTGTTAACCGCAGTAGTGCCTCGAAACTCGTATTTTGTGCGCCTTCCTGCTCGATAACCGTTACTATTGCGCCATCGTAGGCGGCTTGCGCCTCAAGTACATCCGTAATTGCGACTAACCCGACGTTGAAACGCTGTTGTACTTGGTCTAGCTGTCGTTGGGAGGCATCTCTGTCTGATCGAACCGAGGTGAGCAGAGCCTGTGCTTCGAGTATATTCAAATAACTTTCGATGACTCTTACGATAAGTGCCTGTTGCGCAGCAGCGAAACTAGCACTCGCTTGGGCTTTGATGTCTTTGGCCTGATGGAAGCGATACCATGTATCAACGCGGAAAAGCGGCTGAGATAATGAGGCATTCCATCCATGAGAACCGGATGGTTCTGATGGAAAGTCAGTATTTAGAATCCATCGTTCGCCGACGTTTGAACTGCCACTAATCTGGATATTTGGCAATAGCCCAGCCCGTCTTTGAATTGTGATTTCGCTCTGGGACTTGAAGGTCGCTTCGGCTGCGGCCAATTCAGGGTCGTTGGTGACGGCTAGTTCATAGACATCCTGAAGTGATGCCGCAAACGATTGATTTGCGACGAATATCCCAAGTAGTGCAAGAAGACGTAGCTGTGTCATAGTAATTCCTAGTAGCCCATCATCTGTCATGATGCTCGAAGGTGGCGGTGTAGCATACTGTTAGCAAAGTGGTTATGTCTATGCGTTGATCGCAATCTCTGACAAAGGGCTTACGTTTTCATCAATAGTTTATTTCGACCCGCATAAATAGGTGGTGGCGCGAACGAAGGGAGATTGGTTTCCAGCCATTTTGCCATTGCCAGACAGCGATCTTCGCGAAATGGTGCTGCTATTATCTGTACCCCGATCGGCAGGTTAAGTTCATCCTGCCCTACTCTAACAACGGCGCCGGGCCAGCCCGCAAGGTTATAGGCGCTGGTGTAACTGTAGGCGTTGAGATCTTCGTGCTCATTGTGTTTGTGCGCAGTGCGAGCGTTGACGGGGCATATTAATAAGTCAAAGTCATCAAAGAATCCTAGCATTGAAATCTGATAATTGTGCCAAAGATTAATTGTTTGTGCGATTTCTGTGGCGCTAAGTGTCTGGTTTGGCTGCGCGATGCTGGGCTCTAGGTTTGGTGAGATGGTTTCTGTTCGACAATCCTCAAGTAGTGCTGATAACACTTCGCTGTCTGCACCAATTACTCTTGGGAAAATAAAGCCAGCCATTTCCAATCCGGCTGGTCTTGCTTCAGATAGACTAAAGCCCTGGCTCTTCATGAAATCAATGGTGCCAGCGAGTGTCGATGTGATCGCATTGGTTGGAGTGAGAATTCCGTTATCTAGGTGGTATGCAATCCGCAAGTCCTTTACATCCTCCCATTCGTAGGTGGCGCCGGGCACGCAATGCGGGTCTATGTTGTCGGGTCCTTGGATGATATCGAGAATGAAACTTAGATCGTCAACATATCTTGCCATTGGCCCTGGTTGTGTCAGGGGAGCATACAAGCCCGAAGATGGTAAAGCGTTCCCGGTACAGGGAACTCGACCGGTCGTTGGTTTGATACCGGTAATGCCACAAAAGTGCGACGGTAATCTGATGCTTCCTCCAGTGTCAGTACCGATATCCATTGGCGTCCCGTTGGCGGCGATAAGTGCTGCTGCACCGCCACTGCTTCCACCAGGAGTTCTTTCTGTATCAAATGGATTTTTCGTGGTGCCATACACGAGGTTGCTGGTTTGAAAAGACATTGTGAACTCGGGCGTATTTGTCTTACCCATAATTATTGCGCCGGCATCTCGCAGTCGAGAAACGCAGGTTGCATCTCGTCCTGGCCTGAAGTCTTTGCGACCTAGGGTTCCCCAGGTTGTAATGGCATCCTTGGTGTCGAGGGAGTCTTTGATAGTAATAGGTACGCCATGCAGTTTGCCCGCTGGCTCCTGGTTTTGCAGTGCTAGGTCTGCTTTTTCTGCCATCTTGATTGCTTGTTCAGCTGTTGAATAAACCAGCGCATTGAGCGCAGGATTGACCCGTTCGATGCGATCAAGAAACCCACGTGTCACGGCTAAAGACGTCGTTTTCTTTGATCTAATTGCTTCTGCAATAGTCGCTAGATGGCTATCCAGTAATTCATCCATCCAAAATTCCTTATCCGAAGAGTACTAATGGCACACCATCGATTATTTTTTTAGACTGCTCTGGGAACTTGATCACGTAATAGATAACGCTAACAAGCTATTAGCCTGCAGGACTTACTATACATCGTAAGTAGCATCCTATTCCTTGATGTAATTGTGTTGAGTGTGCTCATCGACAACTTAAATAAGCTGGTTTACCAGTTTATTAGGTTCACCCTGACAGTGCTGATAGAGAAAATGGTGGTTCAGATTGGATTCTTGGGCTGGGCAGCGGAAAGTTCATAGATGCACTGATTGCATTAGAATACCCTGTCGAAGTCGCATACGCGGTTCTAACGCTGGTTTGTTTGGTTGATCTAATGGCTTAGAGCCCCACCTATAAAACCCATTCTGGATTGCGTACTGTTTTACCCTAGAATTCTTATTATTCCATGACTCTTGGAAACAACCAAATACACTGGTTTCTAGCGTAAGAGGGACCCATGGTGCTGCTTGGTACCCGAGTTTACTACCTATCAGAACGGTGAGAGTCATTGCTTAGCACATTCTCTCGTAGGGGTCCTGGGGCTGGTAATAGCTGCAGAGGTAGTTATGCCTATCGTGGGATCTGCCTCGTTTAAAATCAACGAACTATTGGAGCAGGTCGGTAATGCACTTAACGAGCATATTTTATCCTGACTGTTTACCCCCGGAATCAATAACCTGAAGTTTTAGCTGGAACTGATGCTCATCGATATCGAAAGATAACGGGAGGTCTTGCTCCTGTGTCATCTCCAGCGCCAGCGTTTCACGTTTGATGTAGTCAGCGTTATTGAGAACGGCATCCAGCAGCTTAGGGGAGGCATTGAAGCAGATATGAATTCTGTCGGCCACATTGAATCCGGAGTCCTTTCTCGATTTCTGTATTCGATTGACGACTTCCCGGGCCAGACCCTCTTCGATCAGTTCCGGTGTTAAGGTTGTTGCCAGATCTATGGAGATGAACCTGTCTGACAGAGCCTCGGTACCTTCTTTGGGTTCGCGAAAAATCAAGATGTCGTCGGTCACGAAGCGTTCATCCTCGATCGTGATCTCGCCCTGCTCCTGAAGGAGCGCGATGTCTGCCGGTGCAAGATTCTCTATGCTTTGCTTGAATGATTTGAATCGGCCACCGAGTCTCTTGCCGAGTACCGGAGAGTTTGGTTTGGCATAAAGGTTAATGTATTGGTCCTCGTCAGTTGAGTAGGCGATCTCTTTCACATTCAGTTCAGACAGAATGTAATGCTCCAGCTTGCCTATTTCCTCAAGCAACGAAGGGTCATCATGGATGATGGTCAGCTGGCTTAACGGGTACTTGACCTTGATTTTTTCCTGATTGCGCTTTTGTCTGCCCAGTAAGACGATGTGCTGCATTCGTGTTACCGCCTGTTCAAGCATTGGTTCGATTAACGTGTGGTCAGCTTCAGGGTAACTGCACAGGTGCACAGACTCGGGTGCATCAACGTCAAGTGGTAGATCCCGATATATTGACTCGGCTAAGAAAGGCGCGCAAGGGGCCATGCTGACGCACAGCTCATGAATAGCGGTGTACAGCGTCTGATAGGCTGTTGTTTTGTCGTCGCTATCTTCTTCGGACCAGAAGCGTGGTCGGTTATAGCGTATATAACAGTTCGTTAGATCATCTATGAAGTCGAACAGTGCTGGTACGACGTTATATAGACGATAGCCTTCCATCTCTGATGCGATATTGGCTTTTAGTGACTGCAGGCGCGACAGTATCCACCGGTCCATAATGTTGTCGGTAGCAATCGGATCGGAAGTGGGCTTCCAACCATCAATTGCTGCATAGGTGTTGAAGAACTTAAACGCGTTCAGCCAGGGTAGTAAGACCCGTCGCACCATGTCCCTCACACCGGTGTCCGCGAATCTTTGTTCTTCCCCGCGCACCAGACCAGAGTTGATGAGGTAAAGCCGGAGTGCATCCGCGCCATAGAGTTCCATAAGATCGTCAGGAGGTGTGTAGTTCTTCAGGCGTTTTGACATCTTTTTGCCGTCTTCCGCCATGACGATCCCGTTGACGATGACGTTCTTGAACGGATGGACGCCATAGAGCGCTGTCCCTAATACAATCAGGGTGTAGAACCAGCCCCTTGTCTGATCTAGTCCCTCTGCGATGTATTCCGCTGGAAAGCCCTTTTCAAAGACTGCCTGATTCTCAAACGGATAATGCAATTGCGCATAAGGCATCGACCCTGATTCGAACCAGCAATCCAGAACCTCCTCAATGCGTCGATAGGTTCCAGGCTCACCTTCCATGGTGAAGGTCAGCGGATCGACGACCTCACGGTGCAGGTCGTCAATGTTAACGCCGGTGTACTCCAGCAAGTCTTCCCGTGACCCGATACATAACTGATTACCAGTTTCATCGTTTATCCATATGGGCAGTGGTGTGCCCCAGTAACGATTCCGCGAGATCGCCCAATCCAGAGCGCCGGCGAGCCAGTTGCCCATGCGACCCGCTTTGATATGTGATGGAACCCAGTTGATGGCGTCGTTCGCTTCTATCAGTTGGTCACGCATCTGTTCGACCTTGACGTACCAGGAATCGATAGTCCGATATATGATTGGCGTGTCAGATCTGGGGCAAAATGGGTAGCTGTGTTCGATGACGTCCTGAACGTAGAGACTACCGCTTTCCTTTAGGTAGCGAATGATGCTTTTGTCGGCGTCCTTCACATGCAGGCCGGCAAAGTCGGTAACCTCTTCAGTGAATTTTCCTTCCATATCCACCGGGCAAATACTTGTAGTAAGTCCGTGCGCTTTCCAAATACGGAAGTCATCTTCGCCGAACGCCGGTGCTTGATGGACGATACCGGTTCCGGCATCGGTCGTCACGTAATCATCCGATAGAACCTGAAATGCACCTTCTTCAGCCAACTGGGCAAAGTAGGGAAAGAGCGGTTCATATCGCTTGCCGACTAATGTTGTACCGGGCATTGTTTCAATCAGTTCGAGGTTCTTGCTCTTGCCAAGTTCCTCCAGCCTGTCTTTCGCCATGATGAGTTGCTTGCCGAGATCAGCGTCCAGAACCTTGGCGTACTCGATGTCATCGGCAACGCAAAGTGCCTGATTGGAAGGGAGGGTCCATGGTGTTGTGGTCCACGCCGTGAAATAGAGGTCCTCATCTGCAAGCTTGAATAGAACAGTCACTGCAGGATCCTGGACGTCCTGATAGTTAGAAGTAGCTTCGAAATTGGATAGCACGGTCCCCAGTGCCGTAGAAAATGGGACGACTTTCTCGCCACGATAGATCAGGTCTTTTTCCCACAATTGTTTTACGACCCACCAGACGGACTCCATGTACCATGGCTCCATCGTCTTATAGTCGTTTTCAAAATCTACCCATCTTCCCAACCGGGTTATGGTTTTTTCCCACTCGGCGGTATATCGCTGAACAATTTTTCGACACTCATCGTTGTACCCCTTTACGCCTAGCTTCTTGACCGCTTCCTGAGAAGACATGCCGAGGGACTTGTCGATTTCATGTTCAATTGGCAGCCCATGACAGTCCCAGCCGAAACGACGCTGGACGTAATGACCTTTCATAGTGAAATATCTGGGAACGACATCTTTCAGGACCGAACCGACTAGATGGCCATGGTGTGGCAGGCCCGTAGCAAAGGGTGGTCCGTCGTAGAAAATGTATGGAGCAGAGTTCTCCGTTTGCTGAAGTGTTTGCTGAAAGATACCTGTATCCTTCCAGTAGTCGGAGATAGCGTGTTCGGCGTCGACGAACGAAAAGTTCTCGTCGCTTGGTTTGGTTGTATCCTGCTTCGTCAACTGATTTACCCTTCTTAACTATCTGAGAAACTTATAAAACGCTTGGAAACATGGTGCCCAATAACAAAAAACCCGCCGTTGGCGGGTTTTTTCTAGTCACACAGAGACTAACCCACCATTCCTCGCGGAATAATGAAAATAATTATTGTGTGAATAATATAAGGCATCGGGCAAATATAGGCATATGGATCAGGAAGTCAAGAATTCATGCGTTAAATGCTGGTAACGCTGCCCCTGGAATTAATTTTTTCCACTACCTGGGATACCAGTTCTTCAATAGGGTAGCAGTGATACCAATCGGGAGCTCCATCGTGCGTAACGGTGCTTGTTCCTACTACCTGGAAGTCCCATCCCTCTTTGGTTGCTTTCTCCTTGACTTCGGTTAAGCGCTCCCAGGCGGTATTTGAAAACACAGGGTGTACGCAGGCTACGATGATGTTTTGTCCGCCTCTCTCCTTTAATTCCTCAATTGAGGCGACTACAGACCCGGCTGTGTCGATGATGTCGTCTACAAGCAGGATGTTTTTTTTTGCGACATCTCCAATCAACGTAGAGCGAAAGACCTGGTTAGGCTTTGAATAGTCTCTTTCTTTCGACAATGCCGCCAGATCTGCGGAAAGTTCTTCTGCATAGGCGCGAGCACGCTCAAGGTAACCGACGTCCGGCGAAACGACAACATCGCCAACCAATGAGTTGTCTTTGAGCCAGGAGACAAGATGGCGGGTCAGAAATACGTTTTCGAGGTGAGTATGGGAAGGATTAAACATACCCGCGATGGCATCATTGTGAATTTCGACAGTCATTACGCGATCAGCCCCAGCGCTTTGAAGTATTCGGGCGAATAAACCCGCGCTAATCCCTTCTCTGGTTCGACCTTTTCTTTTGTCCTGGCGGGCACCTGGATAGTAGGGCACAACGGCAGTTATATACTGAGCGTCTGACAAGGCTGCTGCTTCCACGGCGTGTAGCAGCATAATGAATCGGTCATAGATACTACGTGAGTCCTGTTTTCCTATAACTGTCTGGAAGACATACAGGTCGTGGCCTCGTACGTTGGCTTTGATTTCGGTCTTACCCTCACCGCAGGCGAACCAGGTTTCAGTCGAGGGAATTAATTCTTGACCCAGCATCCCTGCGACTTCCTCTGCGAATGCACGCCCGGAGTCGCATGCCATGAGAGCAATTGGCGCGCGTGGAGTTCTTTCTAGGGTTTGTTCTGGCATGCAGGCTCCTGGCTTATCAATTGGTTCAGGGTTGCAATCAAAAACTGATGTTCGTGTTGTAGGATCTTTTTCTCCAACGTAGATACAGTGTCTGACTCGGACACAGGGACTCGAACCTGGGCGATGATGTCTCCGGTATCGTACTCGCCATCGACGTAGTGTATCGTGATGCCTGTTTCGTTTTCTTTGTTGTCCAATACCGCCTGGTGTATTTTCGTGCCAAACATGCCTTTTCCACCGTAGGACGGTAGTAGTGCTGGATGGATGTTGACGATTCTGCGGTCGAAATGAGCCAGCGTCCGCGCGCCAAGCTTTTTTAGGTAGCCAACTAGTACCACCAGGTCCACATCGTGGGACCTTAGGGTTTCCAGAATTACGCTGTCCAGTTCGTTAGGGTCTGGTTGGGTGTTGCCAGATAGATGAAAAGCAGGGATGCCGGCTTCTTTGGCACGCCCAAGTGCGAGTGCGTTACTGTTATTACTGATCGCTACGGTAATCTTTGCGTTCAGTTTTCCCTCATTACACGCATCGATAATGGCCTGAAAATTAGTACCGCGATGTGACGCCAGAATACCCAGATTCATCGATGCAACTGCCTTGGTTTCGCGGGTCGCAGTTTAACATGTGGGAGGCTAAAAACTATCTTCGATTCTGGCAGTGAAGGTGTCACGTAGAATATTTTTTTGTACCTTGCCCATGGCATTTCGGGGTAGTTCATTGACGAAGAAGACGTGCTTGGTCGCTTTGAAACTAGCAACTTTTTCTTTGATGTAAGCAGTTACCTTGGATGCGTTGAGGTCGGTGCTTTCATCAGCAACGATAACAGCGGAGACCGCTTCACCGAAATCAGGATCCGGTAAACCTATTACTGCTGATTCTACTACTCCATCCATGTTATCCAGTAAAGTCTCGATTTCCTTGGGATAAATATTCAGGCCCCCCGAGATAATGAGGTCTTTGCTGCGTCCGACGATAGAGATGTAGCCGTCGTCATCTTTCTGTGCGAGATCTCCGGTTTGAAAGTAGTGATCGTCAGAGAACTCCTCTGCTGTCTTTTCCGGCATTCTCCAATAACCCTTGAAAACGTTAGGGCCCTTCAGTTGTAGACTGCCTGTTGTATCTGGCTCGACAGTATGTCCCTGTGAATCCACAATTCGGCAGTCAATGCCAGTCAGTGGTATGCCCACGGTTCCAGCTTTCCTTTCGCCATCGAGGGGGTTACTCGTATTCATGCCTGTTTCTGACATCCCGTAGCGTTCTACGATGGTATGTCCGGTGCGAATCTTAAAATCCTCAAAGGTATGGGTAAGAAGGGGCGCTGAGCCTGAGGTAAATAGCCTCATTTTGGCACACGATTGCTCGCTCAGTTCCGGCTGGGCCAGGAGTCTCGTGTAGTTCGTTGGCACGCCCATGTAGACGGTACTTGACGGTAGCAGAGAGATGATCTGCTGTGGATCGAATCGATCCAGATAGGTAATGGCACTGCCGTTCATTACGGGCAGGTGGGTTGCCACGAATAGTCCATGGACGTGATAGATCGGCAACGCGTGAAGCATGACGTCCTGGGTTTGCCAGCCCCAGCAGTCTGATAGGGTGTGTGCGTTGGTCCCGATATTACTATGAGTAATCATGGCACCTTTTGGTCTGCCGGTGGTGCCTGATGTATAGATTATCACGGCGACGTCATTGTCATCACAGTTCCGGGTTGAATATTCGGTTCCCTGGTGCGCCACGTCATAGTTAAGGACTCCGCTACTATTCATGGTGAACACTGGTGCATTGCTTAGTTGGCGAAATTGGTCAGAATCTTTTGGATCACAAAGAATCAGCGATGGTTCTGCATTCTCAATAAAGTAGGCAAGTTCATCTTTCTTGTAGGCGGTGTTTAGCGGCAGGTAAATGCAGCCAGAGCGCAGGCAGGCGAAGTAGACAAGAAGACATTCGGCAGACTTTTCCACCTGGACCATGACACGGTCGCCTGCGCGGACGCCTTGCTCCAAAAGAAAATTCGCGTACTGAGCCGTAAGCGCATCGAATTCTTCATAGGTGTATCTAACTTCACCATCAGCGTTCTGGATAAAGGTTCCACCGTGGCTGGCGCCTTGGACGAAAAGGTCGTAAACGTTCGACATTGGTATTCTCTGGATGCTTGGCGGGCGCAAGTCTATGGTATTACATCACGGTCAGTCTAGTGAGAGGCGCTAGTCAGAGACATTGTGTACTGAGTATTTCTCAAGATTAGCGAGGTGTTCCGCCAGCAGTGTTGCGAAACCCGGGAAATAGGTTTCATAGGTTGAGGATACTATTTGCGCATCATCTTTGTTGAATCCTGCCGTGTGGCGAACCAACTGGCTGATATCCTTTGCAGCGTTGTGAAGTTTTCGTATGGTAAACCTGAGTGTCTCGAGATCGATCAACGCTGCTTGAGGCTGAACACCTGGTTTCACCATCACGTGTTTCCCATAGAGACAACCGTGATGCAAACCCGCAGCGTGCATTGTCAACAGCGTCTGCGCTACGACCGTTATGGTGTGGGTTCGTTCAAAGTTGTTCTTAGCGGATAGTAGATAGTCTTCAAGATTCTTAAATCCGTGAAGCTGGCGAGTGATCAGAAACCCGCTAGTATCAGATTCCCGATACTGCACGATTTCGGGAGTAGGTATCCGTAATGCTTGCAGTCTTAGGGTGTTGCGGTATTCCCGCCGCAGTGTCGGTGTTCTTCGGAATAAGCGACGTGGTTCACGGTAGGAGTGATTTTTCTGACGCTTAACAAAATACTTACAGCCGGCACAGGTCACCATGGCAACGCCACTCCAGCCTCCTCTTCGCCGATTGATTGGCTCGAAAGCTGGCAGATCCAGATTCAAAATTCTATCTACTTCACACATCAGATTTTGGCCAGAACGTAGACGCGCCACATGGAGATCCAGCGGAGCATGTCGAAGCGCGCGACGATACTGAATCCGGCAGTCTGACACTCGCTTTCAAACGCTGACGCCGTTATAACAAACCGATTTTGGTATGGCCTTTTCTTGCGTCGTCGTTCGAGAAGCTTTCTACGGTGTGCTTGTAAGTTTCCATCGATCCATAGCGAGATGCAGACGGTCTCTCGACACACCCGGTGAAATTCTGTTAGGAGGGCGTAGCGATCTGATTGTTCTCCCAGATGGTGTAAAAGACGCATGCAGAAAATCGAGTCGATACTTTCGTTAGATAGTGGAATGGCGAAAGCAGAAGCATTTATTTGCTCAAAGTTATCTGCATTGCGATAATGCTTTGCAACCTGCAGCATCGCGCCACTCGAGTCAGCAGCAATCAATTGTTGTGCCCCCGTGGTATTAAGTAGGGACCAAAATCTCCCGGTTCCGCATGGTATATCCAAGATTGATCTAGGGTTCCCAGCAGCAATCAATGCTTTTTTTGCAAGGCCTATGTCCCTGGCGTTGGACATGCGCCGCAAGAATCCATCCTGATGCTTGCGCAGATAAGCCTCAGCATGATTTTTGTCGTATTTGTGAGAGAATTCGAGCATATCGAAGGTGCTGTTTGTTTGAGCCATACTAACAATACAACTTCGTTAGTTTCCACGAGTGGTATACTGATTTTTTACGAGCGGTGATTTTTAATGTCCAGAATGTTGTTGATGTTTGTCTACGCTCTTATGGCCAATATTAGTGCCAATGCCTTCGCCGATAATATTGAGTTGCGGGATGCTTGGCTGAGAGCAACCCCACTTGGGGCTACTAACTCGGCAATCTATGGTGAACTCGTTAACAGCACCGCAGGTGAAGAAGTCTTGATATCGATCTCTAGCGATGTGGCGAAATACGTCATGTTGCATCGAACTTCGAGTGAGCAGCAAGTGATGCGGATGATACACGTCGAAAAGCTCGTTATTGCACCTAAATCTCGTGTCGTTCTGTCTCCTGGGGGGCTGCATTTAATGTTAACAGGATTGCGACGATCGTTGGTTGAGGGTGATCGTGTAGTTGTTCAGTTACATTTTCGATCTGGCATAGAAATTGACGCGGTTGCAAAGGTTGGCAGTATTGCTCAATTGAGCACCCCCGAAAACTAGTGGACCCGACGCGCGATCAAATTAAAAAAGGAATGAAACTGAATATCGAGGGAGATCTTGATGATGCTAAATGAGAGTTCAAGAAAGCGAACGAATTCAAGTTGGCTATGGCGAGGGATACTAAGGACTTTGCGAAGTGGGAAAATTCTTACGGTGAGGTATGAGGATATGCTAGAAAACCTTGAGACGGAAACCAGGAGCCTCGATCTACCGTTTCAGGAGCCGTGCCTGTAGTATTATGAAAAAATAGAGTGGTAAAGACGGGCAGTTTTATTCAGGTACAGCCGATCTAGAAATCATCACTGAATTGCTGGTGACATAATGTGAAACATTTGAGTGAGGTGGCCCGTATGCTCGGTGTGATTATCGATGTTAAACTTGGTTAACTCTGGTCAAATTGTAGTTAGTAATCAGCTAGGTTAAGCAAATAAGAATGACAGAGTACGTATGAAGAACGCTGTATCTTGGCGATTTCTGGAAGAACAGGTGTCCCGACTGGCCCTATTTGGTAAAGATCGCCTCGATGGGAAAGTAGCGTATCTTGCGACAATTCGTAACGATGGTATGCCGCGAGCACATCCTGTTACGCCGGTTCTAGGCCGGGGATACTGTTTTATTTTCGTAGAGCCTGACTCTCAGAAGGTGAGAGACCTGCAGTCCAACGGTTATTTTTGTTTGCACTGTAGTATGAACGACAGTTCTGGTAGCAGTGGTGAGTTTCAGGTTACCGGAATCGCTGAGCAGGTGGCGGACCCAGGTCTTCGAAAAGTAGCTGAAGGAGCCTCCAGCTATCGTCCTTCGGCAAGGTCACTATTGTTTGAGCTACGTATAGTCGAAGTGCTTTCAACCTCCTATCGTGGTGGAAGGCCTGATCGTGTCCGATGGACTGCGCCATCCTAATGTTTAGCGTTGAGCTGATGAGAGTGATGTTCGACTAAGTGTTGCTCGAGTAGTGCAATAGATTGTGATCTTAGAACTATTAGTATCTGACTCATAGCCGCGAAGTCTATTCCATGATGTTCTGCGAGCTGGTGAATCTTTAGACGTCCAATCACAGATGGTACCCACCTCCCAGGTTCCATATATATCTCATTGACATACTGCAGGATACGAGCCTCGGGCAGCGCAGTGTTCTCTGCCATGAACTCTATTGCGCGTCGCTCAGTCCAGCCTAATGCGTGAATGCCTGTGTCGATGATCATTAAAGATGTATTGTCGACTAAGTACATCAGAGCATTCAGGTTTTCCGTTATTGGGTCGATGGAAAGGTAGCTCGAAAAAGCAATTTGTGCATTGTTGCTCCCACCCTTCTTTGTGGTTAGATGCAATCCGGGTATGCTATGGAAGCGCACCTGGCCCATAAGTTCGTATCTGGGCAGGTTTTTCATATTAGTGAGATTTATATGCAGTGTTTCGCCGAAATAATCGAACGTCGTTGCATAATCTGCTCTATAGGGGTCTACGGCTTTGACGGTAAGAGAATGCAAAGGAATCTCAAAATGTTTCGCCGAATGTTTGATTATTTCGTGTACCTTATTCAGGTATTGGTGTCTGCCAGTATCGCTGTTTGGAAAGTAGTTATCTGGATCGTCGCGATTGTCACGAAAAACGTTCCGAGCAGGTTTGCCAGACAAAACCTCGATGCGCTGGTAAAGTTTTGTCAGTTCTTTCAGTCCAAGCTTGTGAATGTCTTTGGCGAGCAGGTCGCTTGACTGTCGGAGCTTGATCTCGTAGTACGCGTTCCCGTCTGGAAGCTGCAGGACTGATTTACGCTGAGGCTTGTTATCTTTGAGTTTTTCCAGAAGTACCCCTATTTTAGGTCTGACAACGGACGTGTACAGTGATCTGTAGGCTTCGTTGAGGGTGTTGGTCTCATGTGTGGAAAGCCCAAGCGACCTTACGCGATATTGATAATCAGCAATTGCTTCTGCGCCATTTGATAGTTTTTCCAGTGCGTCAATTGCTGCAATTATTGCCACGGGATCACCCTTCATCATGCGAGATACTATTTGCTGCGTGAGTAACCCTGAGAACTTCTTCGTATTTTCTTCGATCTGAGTTAGGTCGTCTTTTGAATTCGGCATAGGAATTACAAACTGATGGCTAAATGCAGTTAACAAAGCGGAACGTGTATTTAGACGCGCAAGAATAGATTGGTGTTTTTTCAGAGAGATTTCGTGGTTTAGGGTTTGCCTTAGCTCATTGAGTAGGAGTCTGGCTTCCGGTTGCAGTAGTTTCGGATTAGTGCTGCGTTCGATACGAGAGAGATTAGAGCGAGCGATATCGTATCTAGCTTGGGTATTTGGAGCTCGAAGTAGTTCCCTGTGTGCTTCTTCCACTAGTATTCGTGCAAGTGCGTTCTCAAAGTCCTGGACGAGGGGCGCTGAGAGTGTCAGTGCGGTTGGCGTACAAGCCAGACATAGGAACAATAATAAATATGCAGACTTAGAGATTGCCTCTAATCCTCAGGTAGATACTATTTAATCGCTCCGCAACGTCTAGAATCTTCTTGGTTTCCTGATTCGCTTGGGTGCGGATTATATCATTTGAAATAGATCGGCAATTGATCAGTACGTTAACTAGTGCGCACTGTATCGCACAAGCGAGAAAGTTTGCCCCTATGGCAACATCAGTAATTAGGTTTTTATTACCATTCTCAGCGAGATAATCGCCGACATCTATTAGTTTGCTGGCTTCACGCATGATGTTTATAGAAACAGTAATAGCGCCCTCGACAGCTTGTTGGTAATTGTCATTGTTAGGTTCCTTATACCACTTCATAACATTTTTAAATGCATCAGCATCTTCTTGAGCCAAACGTAACAAGGTCTTTTGAGCAGAGGCACATTCTTGCTTTATGACCGCTAAAGGTTCGCTCTCAGGTTGGGTGAACTCGCAGACCATGGATAATAGTGAGACACCCTGAGCCGCGGTCAATGCGGCCGCGGTCCCTCCGCCTGGCGTGGATGTTCTGGCCGCAAGTGTGGACAGATAGTTTGCAACTGAAAGATCGACCAGCGGAGTAGGCATGCAATCACTCGTGGAAGTTATGATAGAGACGCAGAGTATTTCGCATACACATTGCCACGGTCATTGGACCGATTCTGGGAATAAACACGTCTGTACGGGTTGATACGTCATCTGCAAAATTGCTCACGCTGGAGAAATTTACGCAAATTGTACCGTCGCGAATTTCCTTAGCCTCAACCAATGGGAATTCTGTGCTAGGAACACCGGTAATTACAATGTCGGATTCTGCAAGAGCTTCACTGCGAGTGACGATTGTTTCCTTGGGTTCTGCGTTGGTAAAAAGGAGCGGACCGTTGATGTCGAATGAATAAACCTTCGCACCATCGTTCGACATCATCATTGCCAGTGGTCTGCCAATAACCTCGCTGCGATTAAATATCGTTACGGTTTGGTTTTCCAAAGGTCTTGAATCTTCACCAACATATCGACCGATTTCAGTGAGTAGCTTTACTATTGCAAGAGGAGTGCATGGTAGCAGAGCTTTTTTTGCTGTCTTTCTATCTGCTAGCCGATCGTTGGAATAGAGTTTTCGAGTCCAGTAGAGACTCCCAGCTTCAATATCCTTTCTATAATCAACCTGATTTCTTAGGTAGTCATCCTGTTGATTATGGAATACAGGGAAGTAAATAAAGATGCCGTGAGTGTCCAGGTTTTCATTAGCACTGTAGATTGCCTGTTCGAGTTCTAGGCGTTCCACGTGGCGAAGGTCATAGGAAATGCCAACACTATCAAATTTCTTCTGGGTGGCTCTGGCATAAGCTACTGACGGTTTATCATCGGTCGCAATCAATCCAAGAACTCTAATACTCAGATTCTTAGCGGATATTTTCTCTCTCACTGCATCGATATACTTTTGTGCAATGGCCGCTGGATCAACGATCAGGTTATCCATATCTTGCGCGGTCATCATGCGGTAGGCTTGTTCTTGGCGCGAGTGATGCTTCCCAGATAACCCCTGTGATGTCGCTGGCCGTAATCTTCTGGGGTAAAGCCCTTCAGTTCCATCAGGGTGAGGGCAAGCGCATCACTGATCGCCAGCATGACGGCAATTGTTGCACTTGGGGTAACCTTGATAGGACATGGTTCTTCTATATCTGGGCCCATATCGAGAATAATCTCACTGAGCTCTCGGAGCGGAGAATCGGTATGCGAGGTAACACCTATCACGCTGTGAATACCAAGATCATGCGCAATCTGCAGCATTTCGATCACTTCATTGGATTTTCCACTTGTTGAAAAGGCGACAATGAGATCACCCTTGTCGATCATACCCATATCACCGTGACCAGCTTCGGCGGGATGTACAAAAAAGGCGGGAGTGCCTGTTGACGATAGTGTCGAGGCAAATTTGTGAGCAATATGACCGGCTTTTCCAATGCCAGTGGTCACTACGCGACCCTGACATTTCAACAACACATTCACGGCATCTTCAAATGCATCGGTTATATTGACCGCCTTCATTGCGTCAGCTTCTTTAGCAATGATGGTCGCCATATTCTCTTTTATGTTCAATGTGGTAAGCCCAAGAACTGCAAGTTGAACATTATACTAGACAATCCTGATTCGGATACGGCTATCCGTCATCGGTCAATAGACGCGTAACAGCTTCGAGAATCTCGGGATGGTTTTTAAATAGTTTCTCTTTATCACTCGTTGGGTGCCATGCATGTCGAAGCACGTAAGCTTCGTCATTGACTGGGACGGGTTTGGTTTCAGCCCTGATCGCAAGAAACCACGTAGTATGGCAATCATAGTCTTTGGCATCCCAATGGAACGAGTATCGGGTTTCCAGTTTGGATTTCTTAATCACATTTACCTGATAACCTGTTTCTTCTAAAGTTTCTCTTATGGCGGCAGATACCGCAGACTCCCCTTTCTCAATTCCACCACCCGGAACCGACCAGAATCTAACTTTAGTCGTTGGGTCCTCAAGCTCGATCAAGAGCATTTTTGAATCTTGAATAGTAAGCGCAGAACTGCGGTGTCTGGTGATCATGTAATGAGAAGGCGAAAAAAAGGGCGAAATATTCGCCCTTTTTTGTGCTAAGGTAATTTTAGAAAATGGCTGCAGGTAATGACTGAATGGAGCCATCGCTATAGTAAACGATACCCTGATCGTCCATTGTCGCGGTTTCTTCTCCGGCAACGGTAAAGGTACCGCTCACAAGTTCACCGTTCTCTGAAAGGTCGAGCACGAGTGTTAACGTTGTAGTCATATCGGTGAGAGTATCGGTATCGATATCACCATTTCGAGCGACCGTGCCCCAGATAGTATTACCGCCTGCTGTCACCGCGAACGACTGATTGTTTTCGTAGATTTTGCCATTCATTGAGATTACAAGGTCAGCAAAGCTAAATGTTGCAGTGTAGTCGGCCTCTACATCTTTAGTACCGATGTTCTGTTCGGTGGTGCCGGTTATGTTACTGAGTTCAGCATTGACTGCAAATGTGCCCTCAGCTGCCTCGGTAGTGATTGAGCCATCAAAGGTTGCTGCATTTAATCCAAGGTCATTATTCTCTTCAATAAACGTCATACTAATGTTGCCATGGAACGTTTGCAGAAGCGCTCCAGCTTGCGAGGTTGTCATGGCAATGTCAGTTCCAGTTAAAGATGCTGAAGTACCGTTTTCGAAGTGTGAACCCGTGGGTATGGTTATTATTACTTCGACATCGCCTTCGGCAGCAGTAGAAATCACATCTGTCAGGCTATCAGTTAGCCCATCTTCGCTACGCGAAAGAGTTCCAGTTACAGCACCAGACAGGGCAATACTTCCGCCTGCTGTAAGGCTAGCTGCTGTATCGATTGCTTCAAGTATTTGCGAGAAAGCCTCAGTTGCCGCGCCAGAGCTAAGTTGGCCTACGGCATCGAGTTCGTCAGCAAATACTTCTGTTACACCTTTTTGTGTCCCACCAAAGTTTTCTGCGCCGGTGGTTACAAGCGCAGCGTCTATTACCGAGCTAAGCGTAGAGACAAACTCTTTGGTTTGATCGAGCGGGTCGTTACTTCCTGGAACTGCTGGTGCAGAGATTGTTACAGGATTGTCACCAGATAAGGCAAATAACTCTGCGCTACCAGCTGCATTGAATTCGATATTGCTGAGAATGTCTGGTACGTCTGCTCCAGCAGCAGCGTACTGTGCTTCGAGACCTGCCACACCTTCGCTGATTGAGGTTGCCATTCGCGCCAAAACGGTACCCGTTGATTGTAGATTGCCACTCGCGTTAACGGACAGGCTCTCGAAGTTTGTGCTTAGAACCTGCGACAGGTTGCTGTCGGGGTCTGCCGCGTCTACTTGGCCGATAAAGGATGAACCGAACAGGGCTAATGCGAGAGACTGGTCGTTCAGTTCGGCGCTTGCTATCGAGGAGAGATCGGGGAGCGTTACAGTTCGAAGGTCAACCCCGGAGAGATTTGTACCAGTGACTATTTGTACCAGTCCAAGGACTCTTCCAACGGCATCTGCGAACATTTGATCAGTGAGTGGGCCGCCAGCCACATCAGCTTCGCTTACGGCTAAGCCAACTGCCATGTCGGTAGCGATATTGATGTTAGCGTCAACGGCTTCTTCGTTGCCACTTGCTAAGACGGGACTCCAACCTGAAAGAATCAAGTCCCCCGGCATCGGAAAAGTTTCGCCGACTGCAACATAGACTCCCTCGCTGACGGGACAACCCATGCCATTCATATCGTAGTCACAGACAATGTCTCCGCCTTCGGCATTCACGACGATAGGTGTGTTGATCTCCCCTTCTATTGCAGGTTGTGTGAATCTCACACTGTAGGAACCAGTTTCATCTGTTGTTTCATTAGCCCTATTGAGAGGAACGTTATTACGTGTCGCATCGAGGACAGTAATAGATGCACCCACAACGGGTCCTTTGATGACTTGGCCATCGACGCCATTAACAATTGGCTCCGGGGGAGGGGAAATATCACCAACCGATGGGCCGTCATCACCGCCGCAACTTACCAGTAGAGCGATTCCGCCTACAAGTGCCGTGTTTTGAAGGAAAGACTTCATAGAATATTGCTCCGTAACCGTTTTATTCATTTTTCTTAGACACCAATTTAGCACTGACCGATGCCATAAAGTACATATTCGGACTTTTACCTGATCTTAGTTGACAAATCGTACCGTAATCCAGCTTCCGCGAGAAGCTCTTTTTCGAAGCAAAACCCTTGTTTTCTAGATCTTTACGTGCGTTTGCAGCAAAATTGTCAATTAAATCGATAGCTTAGTAAATCTGCTTGGCAATCCCAATGTAACCTGAATCTCACGAACCATTCATTAGGACAGAGCAAAAGGTAGTATCATGGTGCAGGGACCTGAAAGTACCGTGGTAATAGAAGTCATTATCAACGGTGAGAAAATCTATTAAAAATAATCACTTGGGATTTTTTATCGGTATGAGAACCTGTCTGCTTGTCAATCTTTTTGGGAAGCTTGTCCTTTTCATGATCGCTGTTTCCACTTGGATAGCCGCGCCATTCTGAGAAAGTAATCACGCATGATTTCGGTTCCCAGGTAAACGGAAGCCGATTCTAAAGACCCTTGTGTCATAATTCCGCGAATTTCAGAGAAAAGTTATGGCTGAATCATTTCCTGTAGAGTTGACTCGAGTTAGACGCTTGTCTGAAAGCACCATGGATTTTCGTTTTAGAAGAACAGATGGAAAACCCGTGGCATTTAATCCTGGTGAGTTCTTCAGATTTTCCTTCGCCGATAGCATAGGGACTTTTGAGCGTCCTTATAGCCTGTGCAATTTTACCGACGCCTTGGCAGACGAAATGGATCTGGTGATTTCTACTGTCAATGGTGGGAGAGCCAGCGAATTTCTCTTTCGTTGCGACCCTGGTATTCAAACGACAGTGACTGGTCCCTATGGCAGAATGGTGTTGCCAGAGGAAAGACAACAGCGTCTGTTTATGGTTGCTACCAGTGTGGGGATTGCACCTTTTTTACCCATGCTTGAGGTATTGAAAGAAACTAGTGCCGTAGTGAATCTTTTTTTTGGTGTTCGTGACCGCAGCGAGTTCCTTTATGCGGAGCACTTCTTGGCTCTGTCGCGCGAATGGTCTAATTTTTCTCTTGTGGTGTGCTACAGCCGTGAGGTGTCAAACCTAAATGATTATGAAAGGTTGGGATACGTGACAAATTTTGTTGACTTGTTTGAGCCTAATCCCGAGACCGATCATTTTTTTCTTTGTGGAAATCCTCGGATGATTGATGATTGTTATGGCCAACTCAAATCTCTAGGCTTCAGTGCTAAGCAGGTGATAAGAGAAAAATATGTCTTTGCGAAAGAGACGAAGCCAGTTAGCAAGCCGGCGCTCACAGATGAGCAGAAGAAACTGATCGCGAAAAAGATACAAAAATACTCCTGTTAGTCTAATGACTGAAAAGCCCAGTGCCAGGGTTCGTAAGAAATACCAATATCGTTATCGCGCGGAAAACTTAAGCCGAATTCGTAGCGTGAAGCGTTAGCTTCCAGCCACATAAATGCAGGAGTCTCTTCGAATGCTTCAGACAAGGGCTCGCAGTCAGGAGTATTGATATCCAAAGCCCTGCCAGTGTGGTGTTCACTGAATCCGGGAATAGCATTTACCGAAAGGATGTCAGAAAGTTTTTGACCCCTTTCTAGTTTTGCAGCAATGAGCTCACACTGATAATCAATAGATCTGAATGCGGAGACCAGTATTAGAGTGATTCCTTCGTCTTGCGCTGCCTGTTTTAGATTTTGCCAACTGGCAAAGGTTGCTGGCGTCATGTATTGGGTTCGCCCGAACATATCGTCTTCTGCTTGCACTAGGTTTCCACTCTGTCCATAAGCGGGTAGCTTACAAGCGCGGATGTCTTCTTCAGTGATCCCGAGCTCACCAAGTCTCACCATTAGATTCCTGTCCACAGAGAAAGCGCCTGTCATGCGAAGTTTCTTAGAAGGCCTAGAATGAAGAGCAGGTAATATTGGCGCTTTGTCTGGTGCTCATGGTACTTAACTTGGAACGAAACTCGGCTTGTCCGATGTTAACTGGTTCGGATGAAGCGATGCGCATTTGATTTGGCAGGCTCAAATCTCGGTTGTGGTAACACTTGAGATAGCCTTCTAGTTTAGCTTTGTTCTCTACATAATTCACATTAAGTTCCTGATATTTGTTATTGGTTCGTTCGAACCGATACTAGCTGCCTTAATGAGCCAGATTATCGTAGACTCATATCTTGTTCTGCACTACATCTGTTGGCAAGCATTGTGCCTCAATGACACAGAGCAGGAGCGAGATGGAGCTTGGTAGCCTAGCGGTATCACGAGTAAGCAGTTTCAAGGTCCTGCTCCATACCGTTGCCGTACTTGTGCATTAACGCGAGGGCCTTTTGGGCTCGTCTGTTACTCGCTTCAGCCAAAAGAAGCAGTGATTCAACCACAGAAAGGAAATCATTGCCCTGATACGCGTAAGCGGCGGCATAAAAGGATACAGAAACTCTGCAACTCTGCGCAGGACCTAGCATTTATGCCAATAACAGCCAGTTTTGATTCAAGTCCCTTCTCCAGAATATTTTCAGAGAATTGGATCAGAATTATACTTTTTCGGCAATTTATCAGCTCCAAAACGATGGTTTCCCATATAATCCCAATGACTTTACAGTCAAAAATTGAACATTTAGGGCCCAAAAGGCGACTATAAAGGCAAATTGGCAGCATTTACCAGAGAGATTGTTTGAAATCAATTCACGACATTAGATCAAAACGAGGTGCTGAAGACGTCGAGGACCTCAAACTGCTTCAACGCGTAGCGGTTAAGGATAAAATCGCGTTTGAAAATATGTATTCGCGCTTTTATCCAAAATTGTCTCGATATCTGAGTCGGTTGATTCGACGACCGGAGATTGTGGAAGAGGTAGTGAACGATACGCTGTTCGTTGTCTGGGAAAAGGCTGATCAGTTTCAGGGTAGATCCAAGGTGTCGACTTGGGTTATCGGTATTGCATACTTAAAGGGTATCAAGACGCTGGATAAGCTGCGCAGGGTACCTGACCAGCATGCGGATGAGCTGGATGACAATATCGAGGAAACGAACGACCTGATTAGCAAATTGGGTTTGCAGGAGTGGCTTATCAGTGGTTTGGATCTGATATCTGCCGATCAAAGATCGGTAGTAGAATTAACCTACTTCTTTGGTTATTCATATCAGGAGATAGCGGAGACCATGGGATGTCCCGTTAATACGGTTAAGACGAGAATGTTTCATGCACGAAGGCGGTTGGCAAAACTATTGCCTCAGTTGCAGGAACAGGGGGAAGACTCTCTGGATATACCAGATAGTGAGAGTGGGTCCTCGAAGGGACAACCTTCGAGTCATTTGAAGATTAATAGCGATAGCAGTAGAGAGATATAGTAGGGCATTAGCATGGGGAATAAACACGAACATATTATTGAGTTGTTACCATGGTTTGTTAACGACACGCTGGGGAGTAAAGAGCGGGCGATGGTTCTATCACATCTGTCTGGTTGTCAGGCCTGTCAGGCTGAGAGAGACCGCCTGCAGGAATTTCAGGCTCTGGTTCAGGATTATGACGAGCCTTTGTCTGACTATCGTTTTCCGTTCAAGAAACTCATGGCACGGGTCGAAGCTGCGGAAGAAAATCGAGAGAGTACGCGGGATTTGGCAGATGCGAAGAAACAACGCTGGTTGCCAGCGCTGGGTTTAGCTGCCAGCGTTTCCTTTGTGGCGATTGTCACGTCCTTTATCACTCAAAGTATTGCGCCGGGTGATGCCGATGAATACACAACGCATACTACGGTGCCAATGGTAAGTGGCGAGACAGCTCGGTTGGCGCTGACGTTTACGCAACCGATCCGCGCTCAAACTATGCGACAGGCGTTAGTTGATACAAATTCCTATATTGTTAGTGGACCCGATCAGGATGGTGCATACGTCGTGGATGTGCGGGTACCGGAACAGCTCAGTGAAACACAGTTCATTGATTTCATTAGAAGAATTGATGGTGTGGAAAATGCGACCTTCCTTAACCGGTAGCCTGACCGTGCCCCGTTTCTTTCTTCTATTGCTCCTGGGTGCATTTCTTGGGGGATGTACATCAGTAGATACCAGGTCGCCAAAAGAAAAAATGGCGCGCCAGGTTGTTTTCACGGTTAATGAATCATCGGATGAGATCAAATCCAGCTATGCGAAAGGTACGTTGGATAATATTGGCGATGAATCGGGTGGCATAAAGATTCAGATTATCATTCAGGATATTCTTAATTTACACAACCTGAAAAAGATCGCTCAATGGCCAATAAAGAGCCTTGGATTGCATGCAATTGTTGCAGAGATCGGGCAGAAGCGAAAAATAGACGAGCTTATTTCAGAGCTTGAAACCGACTTTCGCGTAGAGACGGTGCAGGCAGTCAAATCTTACAAACTTCATACCTATAACGATCCCTATTTCCAACTTCAGAACACTGTCAATAGTGATGACATTGAACATATTCACAGTCTGGCAACTGGTAAGAACGTTGTGGTTGGGGTTATCGATACAGGAATCGACAGAGGACATTCAGAACTACATGGTCGCGTAGTTTACTCGAGAAATTTTGTCGATCATGACCAGGATCGATTTGATCAGGACGAACATGGTACAACCGTCGCTGGTGTTATCGGTTCCGCCGCCAACAATGATCTTGGGATAGTTGGGGTTGCCCCAGATGTCCAGCTCATGGCTTTTAAAGCCTGTTGGCACGATACATTAACTCAGCAGGCGTCCTGTGACAGCGTATCGCTTATGCGTGCGTTGGCCGACGTTCTGAATCAGGCACCGGACATACTCAATTTGAGCCTTTCCGGGCCGTACGACCCGTTGATTGAAATGTTACTTAGAACTGCAAGTAATCAGGGTGTCGTGCTTGTTGGTGCTAAGGACGATAAGAAAGGGGAGTCCTTTCCGGCTTCAATGGCGGAAGTTATTGCAGTTGGCACGCCACTTGGGAGTACCGCAGGTAAGACTCGGCTTGTGCTGGCGCCGGGGACAGATATTCTTACGACCACACCGGGATCGACCTATGCTTTCCGATCCGGTAGTTCCCTCGCGAGTGCTTACGTCTCTGGCATAGCGGCGTTGATGAAAGAAAGGCAACCAGCAATGTCTGGGAAAGAGATAGAGATGCACCTGCGAAACACGGCGACGGTTAAGATTGATAGTGTGCCTGTAGTCGATATGTGCGCCGCACTTAGGCGCGAAAATGAGATTTGCCCTAATACGTCCCTGGCTCAGGTCAATGGGGCGCAAGAGTAGAAAAGCTACCTAGTTCTGTTTCTCGTATCGTTGATACACATAGTTAACATTTGACTCGTACTCGCGTTCTTCAGCGAGATCGAAATCTGGGGTAGGAAAATCCGGAAAGTAAACGTCACCGGTCACCTCTGTTTGGATGGTGGTGATGTGTACCGTATCAACGATCGGCAAGGTGAGCCGATAGATTTCGCCGCCACCAGCAACGAAAATGGGTTTATTGATTTCATCACCTAGCTGTAAGGCAGCCTCAATTGAGGGACAAACGTTGCAGCCGTCCTGATCGTAGTTTTTATTACGAGAGACAATGATCGTTTCTCTTCCGGGTAAAGGACGACCTATAGATTCAAACGTCTTGCGTCCCATAACGAGCGTTCCACCCATCGTGATCTGCTTGAATAGAGACTGTTCCTCCTTAACCTTCCAGGGGATTTTTGATCCGTTACCAATCACACCGTTTAGTGATCGGGCTACCACGATCGCGGCCTTCACATCTGTTCTACCGTTGTAATCCCCAGCAGTTTGAGCCCCTGTTTTAATACCCGCGCGGTCAGCTCGCAGAGCAGTAATCTACTGGTCGGATTTTCGGAGGAGAGAACAGGACATTGCTCATAAAAGGTGTTGAAGAATCCTGATAGCTCGTATAGATAGTTGCACATTACGTTGGCCTGATAATCTTCCAACGTTGATTCAATAGCTTCGGGAAACTGAAGCAGTTTAAGCCCAAGACGAAGCTCAGCCTCTTCAGCAAGCTCTATTTCTCCCTCCAGTGAATCGACGCCTGCGCGTCTAAAAATGCTACGGATACGAGTATAGGCGTACTGCAAATAGGGCGCGGTATTGCCTTCGAAAGAGAGCATCGTGTCCCAATCAAAGATGTAGTCGGTTGTTCGATTTTTCGAAAGCTCAGCATACTTAACTGCGCCAATGCCAACGACATTCGCTATTTCCTGCTTCTCGCCCTCGGAAAGCGAAGGGTTTTTCTCTGAAACAAGGGCGAATGCACGGTCAACTGCCTCGTTCAACACATCTATCAGTTTCACGTCCGCACCATCGCGCGTCTTGAACCGGCTTCCGTCTGATTTCAACACCATTCCGAAAGGCAGGTGTTTGAACTCCTGGTTGTCTCGGATGTAACCTGCTGCCCGGGCCACGGCGAATACCTGCCTAAGGTGCAGCAATTGTTCTCCACCTACGACATATAGCACTTTGTCCGCATTCAAAACGCGGGTTCGATATCTGGCGGCCGCCAGATCAGTCGCCATATAAGGATAGCCACCATCAGACTTCTGAATGATGGCAGGAAGAGGTTTGTCATCTTTGCCCTTAAATTCATCGAAGAACACACATTTTGCCCCTTCGCTTTCAACCAGCAGCCCCTGCATTTCACTCAGTTCCTGAACAACGACGGGGAGATCATCGTTGTAGGCGCTCTCTGCGCGAATATCATCCCGGGTCAAAGTAATATCGTACTTTTCGTAGACTTCCTGGCTATGGCGAATCGACTCATCTATGAACTGTTGCCACAATTCCAGGCACTTTGGGTCTCCGCCCTGTAGACGAACAACATAACCTCGTGCGATATCCGCAAACTTATCGTCGGTTTTAAACAGGGCGCTGGCTGCTTGATAAAACTTTTCCAGGTTCTTCAATTCTGTGGACAGAGATTCACCTGCCTGAGATAGACGATCCATGTATGCCAGTAAACTCCCAAACTGTGCCCCCCAGTCACCGACGTGATTTGCTCTGACGACGTCTTGTCCCAGGAACTCCAGGATTCTGACGATGGCATCACCAATCGTAGTGGAACGAAGATGTCCGACGTGCATTTCCTTTGCAAGGTTAGGAGCTGAGTAGTCGACTACAATCTTTGTCGGTTCAACAGGATCAACGCCCAGTAGTGGATCTTCGCGCAGTTTATTCAATTCACCTGCAATAAAAGATGTATGCAAATGAATATTGATGAACCCTGGACCGGCGATCTCAGTGGTAAAGGTTTCTGGATCGAGAGTTGATATGACCTGTTGTGCCAGTTCCCTCGGATTGGTTTTTAACTTCTTCGCGGCACCCATAACGCCATTGGCCTGATAGTGACCAAATTCTGCACGCTGTGCCTGCTTTATGATGCCCGGAGTATCCGAGCCAGCGAGCTCACTTAAACTTTCGGTAAAGGACTGGTCCAGAAAGTGCTTTATGTTCATGGCGTTGGGTTTGAAAAAGTCGGCTATGTTAGCCAAATTAGTTGGGCTGGTCTAACGATCTTCTGTTAGCAGCGGATTATTGTGCACCGTTTTAAGTGCGTCTGGCGATTTCAGTTACTTGCCTCAATTTTACGATGCTGTTTTCAGGTACCAGCCCTTTTGCAACTGAGGTATTTGCATACACTAATGAGTTCTTGCCGATGATTGTGCCGGGATTGGTTACTGCATTGCAGCCTGTTTGTGCATGATCGCCAATAATTGCGCCAAGTTTGGCGAGACCAGTGTCGATGACTTTTCCCTCTATCTGGAGTTTTATTGTGGGACGTTGTCCGCTTTCAACGTCCTTTTCGCTGGAGACTGCGAGGTTCGATAGCTTGGTGCCGGCACCAAGGTTGACGTCGTTACCCAGGATGCTGTCTCCGACATAGGCGAAATGAGGTGCCTTGGCATCGTTTAACATTATTGAGTTCTTGAGTTCACTCGCGTGGCCAAGCACGCATCGATCGCCCATCAGGCAATCACCGCGGATGTACGCCCCCTGCCTTATTTGACAATCTGCCCCTATGATTGCAGGGCCCACGATACACACCCCATCCTCTACTACTGTTCTTGGACCCATGAAGACGTGGCCGTAGATTCTCGCCGTTTCTGCGATGGAAACATTGTTTTGCTGAAGCTTGTTCTGAAATAACCAGGTTTGCAGGTAGCTATTTAGAGACAGCAGAGGTTCCCATACCTCCGACACGTTTGCGAAAACTTCCGAGTACGCGAACTCCGTAAGGTCAAAAAAGCTCTCCGGTGACAACATCAAATCGTCTAAAAAGTCAGGTCGACGACTATCCTAACAGGAATGTGGAGAGGCGTGCTAACGCTCAGAACTCTATTGTTCCCTCCAAACCTTGAATTCTCTATAACTGCGCGGGGTGGGCGCTTGGCGTGTTGTTATTATATGGTTCGTAATCACTGGCTATATTAGGGGAATTTGAAGACTTCGACCCTTGTTTCTGCCAGTGAAATGTTAACTGGAAAAGTTTTGGGTAATTCCTCGACTGATTAAACAAAGCTAGGTACTGATCTTTTACAGTAAACGAAAGTTGCCCACTGTAGACAGCAACCTGATATTCGATAAAGTGCTCGTTGAGGTCAACTATTAAGGAGAATGTGCCAGATGTGCGGCGAGCACTTCCTTGCTGCGTTTCCAAAGCTCTGGGTAACCCTTTAGATCTGCAGACCCTTGTTGTGTTATTTTGTAGACTCCTCGGTCTATTCTCTGAAACCAGCTGTAATGATTTTTGAAAAGTATATGCTGAGTTTTCAGGCTTGCGCCAAGTTTCTTAAGGGATTTCGGGGAACTTGGTCCAAGCTGCTGTAAACAAGTGGCGATATAGATCGCCTGTTCTCGATAAGCAGTCATAAGTTTTGTTCTGTTACTGCCACCCACGTTGTAATTGGCACTGCGATTAGCAATCTCTTCAATCAGCGCATGCCGTCTTTTATGTTGCTTTCGCCGTTGGTGCGGCATGGGATCAAACAACTTTATTACGTTCTGGCCTATTGCTGTGTCAGTGACGATTAGTAGTCCCAGTTCCAGTTGTTTTAGTACTTTTTGCACACCCTTAAATCGACGATTGTTGCCGGGATCGGGAATGGCGACGTAGACGCTATCAGTAATCTGTTGCCGCTTAATAGCCTGGATCAAAAGCTGCATATTTGCGCTTTTTTTGAGTTCGATGATGATAACGTGGTTGTCTCTCCTAGCGACAATATCGCAGTCTTTAACCTCTGCGCTGACCTCGTAACCATGATGTTTGAGGTAATCACTGACGGGTTTAAAGAGTTCGGTCTCGCGCATAGACTACAGGGCTTGGATCAGCTTTTGGTGAAACCCACTGAATCCACCATTACTCATAATGACCACATGTAGTGGTCGGTGTGATTTAATATAATCCTTGGTGCGCTGAATTAAATTTTCTATGTCAGCTATTATTTCTACATTAGGTTTTTTCAGGTGTAGATCTATGTCCCAAGTTATATTTGCTGGGTGATGCCAGAATGTTTGGTCAGCCGCAACGATGGCTTCGCTAAGGACTCCAGCATGCGTTCCAAGGCGCATTGTATGGGATGCAGGATCGATGACTGCTAGTATCGTCTCTTCACCTATTTTTGCGCGTAGACCTGTTAGCGTGCTTTTAATCGCAGTAGGGTGATGGGCGAAGTCGTCATAGATTGTAAGGGAAGCGTCTTTGTAAATTTGCTCCATTCTCCGTTTCACCCCAATAAATTGGCATAGAGCTTGGGAAGCAATATCGGGTTTTACTCCTGCGTGCCTTGCTGCAGCAATTGCGGCGAGAGCGTTGGATACGTTGTGCATTCCGGTTTGAGACCATTGGATATGACCTACCGATTTACCCCTGATTTGAACGATGAATTTACTTCCATCAGGCGCAATTTCAGTTGCGGTGAATTCGGCATCTGAGAGTCCAATGGTTACCGTAGGGCTCCAACATCCGCGTTCTATCACTTTCAGTACGTTTGGATCTGCACTAGGATGGATAATCTGCCCGTTGCCGGGAACTTTGCGAACCAGCAGATGAAACTGCTCTTGAATTTGCGCAAGGTCATCAAAAATATCTGCGTGATCATATTCAAGATTGTTGATGACCAGCGTCTGTGGTCGATAGTGCAGAAATTTTGACTGATGATCGAAATAGGAAGTATCGTACTCATCAGCTTCGATGATAAAAAAGGGGTCGCTCCCAAGGCTGGCAGAACCGTGAAGGTTCGCCGGTATGCCGCCAATTAGATATCCAGGCTCAAGGCCAGCGTAATGGAGAATCCAAGTGATCATGCTCGTCGTGGTCGTTTTGCCGTGAGTACCGGATACAGCGATTACCCATCGATCGTTGAGCAAGTATCGTCCTAGCCACTCGGCACCCGAAACATAGGTTAGTCGGTGGTTAAGCACTGCTTCAACAGCAGGGTTACCACGAGGTAAGCCCGCGTTTCCGATGATAACCAAATCGACATTCGTAGGTATGCTATTTGATGAATAGGGTGAATCCAGATTGATGCCGGCTTGCTTCAGCTGCGTGCTCATCGGGGGGTAAACGTTTTGATCGGATCCCGAGACCTTGTGCCCGGCTTGTTTGGCCAAAAGTGCGATACTACCCATTAGTGTGCCGCAGATTCCAAGAATGTGAATATGCATGCTCAGTTTATGATGCCTAGGGTCCGACTATTTGTTGCGGAGGAGGGAACACAAGGAATATTGCGGTCGCTATAAAGATAAGGATGACCAACCCGATAGCGGAGCCTTGCAGGATGCTGATGTTGGTTGCTCTATGGTAGATGTGCCCGACGATTGCGAGCCACCATCCAAGACAGACGAGCAGAACGGATTCTGAAAAAATTGCCAGAGTCGAACTGTCTGTGTTTCTCATGATGAGAAAGAAGGGCATTTGTATAACCACCATAAGTATACCTGCACCGAGAAGGGAGGTGTAAGTTGGAATGAACCTTTGTCGCATATTCATGAACAGCAATAGCATGAAGGTAACCAAGCCTATTATGGTGATCTCTATTAATACCGTGCCTAGAATAGATAAAATACTTTGACTAGGTCTTGCCAGTGATCCTCCCATAACTTCGGCTATTAGAGAGATAGTTAGTACAACTCCAAGAATTAAAGGCTTCGCTGGAATTCGATCGGGACCTGATTTCAGCAGACAAATTTTCCAAAAGTATTTGAGTATAGGAAGCATACTAACTATTTGGTCTGATATACCAATATTCCGTCATTTGGGTCACCTATATCAAGGGTCGAGTTAATTCTTTAGAAAGCCGGTATTGATAGTCCTGATTTTGGGCATCATAAACCCAAGCATTACCATGCAAATAAAAAGTAGAGATCCGCTAGTTGCGACGCCTGCTTCAATGCTGATTGTTTGTGCAATATATCCGATGGGAATCATGCCGAGTGGCATTAGGCCATGGGCCATCATATCGAAGCTCATAATTCTGCCACGCATATACCTGGCGACCTGCAGTTGGACCAGGGACCGGTTCATCGACATGGCAAAGGTAGAAACGAAGCCAATGACCGAGATTGCGAATATTGCCTGAAAAAAGTTCCCAGTAAATGCTAGTCCGGTAAGGGCTAATCCCCAGACAGCGCCGATGGATAAGAGCCAGTAGCCTTTGTATCGTAGGTTGCTCGTTTTCGCTGCGGTTAATGATCCGAGGATCGCGCCGACCCCCATACCAGTCATAAGTAGACCAAGATCGTCTGGTCCACCTGATAGCACATCAGTGTTGAATGCGGGTAGAAGTGCATTAATAGTGGAGCCGAAGATAAACGAGACGCTGGTGAGTAGCATCAGCCCGCCAACAACGGGTGCTTTGAAGAGATAACTTATACCCTCGGAAACATCTTTAAGCGCAGATCCTCTGGTTACATTCACAGGCTTCCCTTTGTGATGAATGAAGAGAACGGTGACGCTTGAAATGAAATAGAGGAAGGACAATATAAAAAACACGAATCCGACGCCAAAGGACGATGTTGTGTCGCCGTTAGCGATGATGGCAATCGTGAAACCCGCTAGCGCGGGGCCCAGTATCCTAGCTAGATTCCACGCAGTCATGTTATACGCCATAGCATTGAACATCAGTCGTTCCCCGACAACTTCAGGGATGAGGGCTGTGCGGGAAGGAATGCCTAGTGCCATGACTGTGCCATTAACAAACGCCACCCAAACAAAGTCCCAGAAAGTAACCTCACCAAAGGTGATGATGATGGCCATAGTAAGGGAAGCAGCACCATTTATCATCGGCGAAAATCCAATAATGGGTTTCTTTGGGAAACGATCTGCTATGACGCCACCTGTTAGGGAAAAGATCATGGTGGGGCCGGTTTGGGCGAGACTAACCCAGGCGAGGTCTAGCGCTGATCCGCTCATTTCGTATACCAGCCAACCTTGTGCCACAGTCTGCATATTCATGGCGAATGCAGATGTGGTCATTCCTATCCATAGGAAAAGGTAGTCGCGAATCTTCAGAGATGCGAAAAGCGACCGATCTTCATGCTGGATGAACTCGATAGTGTCGTCGTTCAATTCGGATATTCAGAAAACCCCTGAGTATATCTGATTCACTGGGTTGGTTGGATTAAAAAAATTGGTGTCGGATTCGTAATCGTAATCGGTTGAAGGCTGGCTAGGGTTCTTAGCTTAAGACTCTCTGCTAAGGAGGCTGAAAACAGTGCTCAGGAGGCCGCCACCATGTGTGTCTATTGTATTGGCATAAGAATTGTGTCTGTTGCGTTCCTCGGCGGAACTTGTGTATTGTGTTGCGGCAGAGATTTGATGAGGCACCAGAATCTGAGACTATCCGCCCGCATAGGGTTCTTCGCAAACGCGTTGAATAGAATTCCTAAGATGTTTAACTATATCACCTGTTCTTCTTTTTAATTTATGTACGACTGAGGCTTGTAACAATTCGACTTGTTTCGTGCTGTAACCACGAAGTTTTCTTCGTCCCTGTGATTATCCATAAGGGCAGACTCCGCGCGACTAATGTACCTGTCTTGGGTGCTCTATGACATAAGCACCGGGATCAGACTTCAGATGTTCAAGGGATTTTTGTTTTAGACTCTCTAAATACCCCTTTGATACCTTGGAGAATGGAGCTAACTGCAGGCTTTTTCGATAGAATGCACGCTCCTAACCTAGTGAAATTGATATGAGTAGAGCTGATCGTGCTGTTGCGTACTGGCTAGCCAGTGTTTGTGTGGTCGTATTCTGCATGATAGTGATAGGTGGCGTAACTCGCCTGACCCACAGTGGACTGTCTATGGTGGACTGGCAGCCTATTTTGGGTGCTATCCCTCCAATCGGGGAAGATGAATGGCAGGATGCGTTCAATGCGTACAAGCAGTATCCGGAATACCAAAAGGTAAATAAAGGTATGGAACTCTCCGAGTTCAAGTTTATCTACTACTGGGAGTATGGGCATAGCTTATTGGGCCGAATCATAGGCTTGATTTTCGTCGTGCCACTTTTAGTGCTCATATCCTTAAAGATGATTAGCCGAAAGCTCGTGCCAAAATTGTTAATTGCCTTCATTTTGGGCGGACTTCAAGGATTGTTAGGCTGGTACATGGTCAAAAGTGGGCTTGTTGACATACCTAGGGTGAGTCACTTTCGTTTGGCTGCGCACCTTCTTTTGGCAATGTTTTTGCTAGCTTACTTATTTTGGTTTCTGCTTGATGTTTGTCGGCTTAGTAAGGAGTCGGTATCCAACCAGATTAGGCGATGGCTAGTGATAGTAACCGTGTTATTTGGCTTGCAAGTGACCTATGGCGCATTCGTGGCAGGACTTCGTGCTGGACTGGGATTTAACACTTTTCCGTTGATGAATGGCAGTTTTCTGGCGGAAGCAGCGACGATGATGAGCCCGGTTTGGTTAAACTTCACTGAGAATGGTGCCATGGTGCAGTTTATACATCGATGGATCGCTGTGCTGTTATTATTTGCGTCGGTAGCAGGTTTTGTCACTGCAAAAGATAACTCACCTAGATTGTTTGCTGGTTGGTTGGTCTTGTTGATTGTGCTTGCTGCTCAGTTTGGTCTTGGTGTGGCAACGCTATTGTTTTACGTTCCGATTTCCCTAGCCAGTATTCATCAAGCTGGTGCGGTGGTGATTATGTTAGTCATTGTGTACCTTCTGTTTATCAGTAAGCCTATCAGATGAAAGTTTGCCTGGGTCAAATCAATACCACCCCAGGTGACTTTGACGGAAATTTGTTGAGAATCATTGCCGGCATTAGTAAGGCTAGCGAAGAAAGATGTGATGTTGTCATTTTCCCAGAACTCGCCATCCCCGGATATCTAAGTCAGGATCTTGTTTACGATCCGGTGTTTATTGAGCGCAATCTTGCTGTCCTAGATGAAATTGTTCGGTATACAGCTTTAGTTCACCCTGGATTGCACGTCGTTGTCGGGTATATTGATCGTAATGAAGGGATAGGCAAACCCTTTTTCAATGCGGCGGCGGTTATTACGGCCGGTTCTGTGGTTGCTATCTACAAAAAACAACATCTCCCGTTTTACGATGTATTTGATGAGTTGAGGTACTACGAACCTGGTAATCAACTCAATGTGCTGGATATAGGGGGCTGTAAGGTCGGTATCGCTATCTGCGAAGACTTGTGGAATGACAAGGACACAGGTGACTACAACTACGCTGGGAATCTCCTGAGCAAATACCGCGAGCAGGACGTTGAAGTTATTCTTGCACTAAACAGTTCACCTTATGTTCATGACAAAGGGTGGCAAAGGCTGAATCTGATTGAATCCGGGAAGCGTACCGACTCACCGATTACATTGGTATATGTAAACCAGTGGGGTGGACAGGATGAACTTGTATTCGATGGGCAGAGCTTCATCCTACGAGGAGGTCAGTTACTGCATTTTTGCAACGAACTTTTTGATGATTCCTATGACGTTGTAGATTTGGATAACACCTCGCCAGTAATATCTGACGTTAAACAGAATCGAGACGAGATACCTTTTGTAAAATTATTCGATCTCCTGGTGGTCTGTTTGCGAGATTATGTTGAAAAATCTGGTTTTTCCCAGGTGGTATTAGCATCCAGTGGGGGCGTGGACTCCGCGGTGGTATGCAAGATTGCTTGTGAAGCAGTTGGTGCCAAAAACGTTCATGCGATTAGGATGCCCTCAAAGTTTAGCTCGGAACATTCACGCGACGATGCGTTGCGTTTACATCAAAACCTCGGTTGTTGGGACTACGAAGTTCCAATTGATCATGAGTCTGTTTTGGTTTTGCTAAACCAAAAGTTCCAGACGCATAAGGATAGTAAAAATCTTGTCTCAAACGTTCTCGAGCGGGATAGCTATGCGGTTGTGGCAGATGAGAACATTCAGGCGCGGTTGCGTGATCTTTATGTTATGCACTTCAGTAATGCTTATGGTGCGATGCCGTTATCGACAGGCAACAAGACTGAGTCAGCCTGTGGGTACTATACTCACTTTGATATGAACTTTAGCTTTGCCCCTATAAAAGATCTTTACAAGTTCCAAATATTCGATATTGCAAGACAGCACCAAGATATTCCTCCTAACATATGGATGAAGGCGCCTAGTGCGGAATTGGCGCAAGATCAAACGGATGAGGGCAGTCTTCTGCCCTATGCGATTCTTGACCCTATTGTGCGGTCCTATGTTGAGGATTACGAGAGTACGTTTTCGGGTTTCCAATCTTGGATTGAACAACATTGTGATGTGCGGGTTTCCTCGGATATTGGATTGGTCCATTCCTGGTTGGCTTCAAGCACGGCCGAGTTAGATTTTCAGAGAATCATAAGCTTGATTGGTAGAATGGAATACAAACGAAGACAAACTTGCCCTGGTATCAAGGTTTCCAAGGTTGCCTTTGGTATTGGCAGACGAATCCCAATTGTAGAGAAGTGGTCATGATAGTTGCTTGCCGGTGATTTGCGATAGTTATGCCCCTTGGGTCTATTTCAACGGCCTTTTCAGATTTACGCAAAGTATGAACGACACTTTTCCGTACTGATAAACGAAAATCGTTGGCATCCCATGCGCTTCTCCTCCGAAGAATGTCTGCTTAATTTAGCGAAAGAAGAGGTTGTTCCTTATGCGTATCTGGTGGAAGAAATAATCGGGTTTATAATGCAAGACGTTGAAGTCCTTGGATGCGTCAAGGAAATAGCGGGGCTAAGAGATATTTGGAAACAGTGGCTGGTGTTCGCCGTCAGGTAAAGATTTTTACTTATGCCAGTAATGACGGTTTAGTTCATAAGGAAGCCCTGTTTAGTGTTGTCGACTCGTTGGTAGACGAGACAGTGAACGGAATTTGAATGGCGAGGCAGGCCTCGCCGTGGGAGGAGAAATGACATTGGCAACGAACATATTTTACGCGCAGTCAGGAGGTGTGACCGCTGTCATTAATGCTACTGCATGCGGTGTCATCGAAGCGGCTCGAAAGGAGGTAAGGTTGGGGAAAGTTATTGCCGGCCGAAATGGCATCATCGGGGCTCTTCGTGAAGAACTGATCGACACATCTCAGGAAAGCAAGAAAACGATAGCAGGGCTACGATATACGCCTAGTGGTGCGTTTGGGTCTTGTCGATATAAACTCAAGTCTATTGAAGAGAATAGGGCGGAATACGAAAGATTAGTGGAAGTATTTCAGGCTCATGATATTGGATACTTCCTATATAACGGTGGTGGTGACTCTCAAGATACTGCATATAAGGTTTCCCAGATAAGTGCTGAAATGGGTTTTCCTATTACCTGCATTGGTATTCCTAAGACCGTTGATAATGACTTGCCGCTAACGGATAACTGTCCTGGGTTTGGATCAGTCGCTAAATTCGTTGCCGTATCGACATTGGAAGCAGGACTTGACGTGGCATCTATGGCGGAATCTTCAACTAAGGTTTTTGTGCTTGAGGTTATGGGGAGGCATGCAGGATGGATTGCGGCTGCGGCGGGTCTTGCCAAAGATGCAAGAAACTCACCCCCTCACATTATTATATTTCCGGAGGTCGCGTTTGACAGTAGAAGGTTTCTTCAGAAGGTCAAGGAAACTGTTGATCGTGTTGGCTATTGCGTGATCGTGGCTTCAGAAGGTGCCCAATATAGGGATGGAACCTTCGTGGCAGATGCAGGTATAAAGGACGCGTTCGGCCATATTCAGTTGGGCGGTGTCGCACCGAGTCTGGTTGATCTGATTAAGCATCAACATGGCTACAAATGTCATTGGTCAGTTGCAGACTATCTGCAACGCGCAGCAAGACATATCGCTTCAGCGACGGATGTTGAGCAAGCTTATGCAGTTGGTAAAGTGGCGGTGGAATTTGCGGCTGCGGGTAAGAATGCGGTGATGCCGATTATTATCAGAGGAAAAGGTGATCGCTACCGCTGGAAAATTGGTGAGGCGCCTCTATCTAAAGTGGCAAACGTCGAACGTAAGATGCCCAGATCGTATATTTCGAAGGATGGCTATGGGATTTCTGGTCGTTGTCGAACCTACCTTGCCCCACTTATTAGTGGGGAAGATCTCCCGCCATTCAAGAATGGATTGCCTGCATATGTCAGGCCGAAGAATAATTTGCTTACAAAAAAACTACCTACTTTCAAAGTTCGGTAGATCACCCGAAAGGGTGATCTACCGCCTCGTGGATTAAGCGTTTGCTATAGCAGAGGAGCGATAACCAGGCTGACGATAGCCATGACATTTATAAGAATGTTCATGGATGGACCTGAAGTGTCTTTGAATGGATCGCCTACGGTATCCCCTACCACTGCTGCGGCGTGGACATCGGAGCCTTTTCCTCCAAGATTGCCTTTTTCAACATACTTCTTGGCATTGTCCCAGGCACCACCAGCATTCGCCATCATCAATGCGAGCAGTACACATCCCAAGAGCGCACCGGCCAGCATTCCGCCAAGACTTTGCGCGCCGAGACCGAAGCCAACGATTGCGGGCATTGCAACAGCGATTATGCCGGGAAGAATCATCTTCTTCAGAGCAGCATTAGTGGCAATCTCGATACACCTGGCGTGATCCGGATCGGCGTTTCCCTCCATGAGGCCTTCGATGTCACGAAACTGTCGACGAATTTCTTCAATCATATCCATGGCTGCATCCCCCACAGACGTCATCGTAATTGAAGCAATAAGAAACGGCAGTACACCGCCAATGAATATTCCTACGAGTACTTTAGGATTAGATAGCTCTAGAGAAAAGCTTGGGTCAGCGACTGACATTGTCTCAACAAAGGCAGCGATTATCGCGAGCGCAGCTAATGCAGCGGCACCGATCGCGAAACCTTTGCCGATCGCAGCAGTGGTGTTACCGACTTCATCCAGCCCATCTGTGATTGCTCTGACGTCTTCGCCCAGACCACCCATCTCTGCAATACCGCCCGCGTTGTCAGCTACCGGTCCGTAGGCATCGAGGGCCATGGTCATGCCGACTGTTGCGAGCATGCCGACAGCAGCGATGCCTACACCGTAGAGACCGGCTAGTTCGGTTGAGATAAAGATGATCGCAGCAATGCCAAGGATAGGTATAACGACTGACTGCATACCTACCGCAAGACCTGTAATCATAACCGTGGCCGTTCCCGTCTTCCCAGACTCTGCAATTTTCACAACGGGAGCTTTTGCTGTGTAATACTGAGTTACCAGACCGATCAGCACACCGCCTAGAGTCCCGGCAATTATTGAGTACCAGATGTTAATACTGATTCCCATAGCATCGGTTAGGAAATAAGCCGCTATGATCAGAATAGCTGCTGAGCCATTGTGTCCCATGTGCAATGCTTCCTCAGCGGACTTATTCGACATGCTGCGCACAATAATAATTCCAAGGATTGAACAAACGAGGCCGATACTAGCTAGGCTAAGTGGGAGTGCCATCAATGCTGGTTGACCTGTCTCCGGAGCAAGTGCTGCGATACCATGTTCAGCTGTAACCGCGAGTGTTGAGGCAATTGCAATTGTCGCTATCATCGAGCCGCAGTAGGATTCAAAGATGTCTGATCCCATGCCAGCAATATCACCTACATTGTCTCCTACGTTGTCGGCGATTACTCCTGGATTTCTTGGATCATCTTCAGGAATGCCTGCTTCGACCTTGCCGACCAGATCAGCGCCCACGTCTGCGCTCTTTGTGAAGATACCGCCCCCAACCCTTGAGAAAAGCGCCACGCTGGATGCTCCCATACCAAAGCCGTGTATTGCGTGCGCTGTGTGTGGATCACCACCAAAGTACCAGTACAGTGATCCAAGACCAATTAGGCCTAGCGATGCAACGCAAAGTCCCATGATAGAACCGCCATAAAAAGCCACTGCCAGCGCCCCAGATTGTCCGGTTGTCTGGGCAGCGGCAGTTGTTCTGACATTTGCTTTAGTAGCGGCGAACATACCAAGATATCCCGCTGCTGCAGACACGATAGCGCCTACGGCAAAAGACAATGCAGTATTCATTCCCAGAGGAGAGATTAGGATGATGAAAAATAGAGGTACTGTGAACAAAAGAAGCATCGTGTATTCTCGATGCATAAATACCATTGCACCTTCGTGAATCGCATCAGCGATCTTCTTGATCTTATCTTCACCTTCATCGTATTTGGTCATAAGTAAATAGATGATGAAGGCACAAACGAGTCCCAGCACACCAAATATTGGTGGCAAGTTAGTCAAGCTGCTCATAAAGTTTTCCGGTTGGGTTGTTGTTTTCTGCCGGGACATACCCGACACCTAGTTTAGGCGGCCTAATGGTACAAAAATGTGGGCGAATAGAAAACCACTGGATTAACCATCTTCTAGTAATCTTCGAAGATCGATAATTGCCGCATTTGCCCTGGATATATGAGAACCCATAACAAGAGAGTGATTAGCCACCAGCCCTAATCCGCTGCCATTAAGTATAATGGGGCTCCACAATGTTTCCTGAGTCGGTTCAAGTTCTCTAATTATGTGCTGAAGGCTCACTAGTGCATTCTTCTTTTCCAAAACATCCCTAAAATCTATCTCGATTGCTCTAAGTAGATGAATAAGGGCCCAGGTCGTACCTCGCGCTTCATAAAAAACATTGTCAAGTTCCGTCCAGGGAGTCTTTACATGCGCATCGCTATTTGTCGCCGTTGACTTAGTGGCGGCTACATCTCCTGCCAGTGATATGTCGATCTGGCGTTTTCCAACGCTGGCGCTAAGTCGTTGTGAAAGGCTGCCTAGTCTCGTTTCTACCTCTGAGAGCCAGATTCTCAGATTGTCTGCACGAGCATAGAACTGCGCGTCAGACTTATTTGTATTGCAGAGGCGTAGGAGGTAATCCTCGAGGGCTCTTGTACCCTTTCTATATTCCGACTCTGTTTCAGGCAGAAACCAGCTATTGTTGTCGTAGTAGAATTGATTCTCTGCGGTTACCAGATCCGTATCCTCAGTAGATTGCGACTGTGATCGTGAAAAGTTGTTTCGCATGGTTCTTGCCATGTCTCTAAGTTGTACCAGAACGCCGAACTCCCAGTTCGGTAAGTTATCCATCCATGCGCCGGGTGGCATTATGTCGTTGGTTAGGAGGCCACCGCGTTTGTTCAGTAGCACCTCGGACACTTGGATCATAACTGCTACGGTTGTGCTACCTGTTACCTTTTGTATTTTGTGTACAGCCAGCATTTTATCGGTGACTTTTTCTGCATCGAAGAGAGGGGGCTCTCTGTCCCAAATGAAACCCAGGATGCCAATGATAGCGAGGATAGATGCCAGAGCTATTGCGCTTGTGCGCCCAATAGTACTAGTCATTTTCGACGTTTCAAGTTGATCGGCCATTTTTATCTTGAGGTCTTCCATGTTTGTCATGGGTAAGTTCCAGAGAAGTCTTGAGGGTAATCTATCATTGCGTCTTCTGGGGCACTAGCGTTTATCAGTACCCAATCTAGCTATAGTGTTCAGTAGTAATTCAGGGTGACCTGGGGTGAATTACTTATTTCGAAGTTTGCGCTAAGCCGATGGCGAGTTAATCTGTTCAATTGGCGGTAGATCCAGCGACCCAGACTATCACTAGGCGCTCTGATAATGACGCTGGCGTCCAGACGATTGATCTCCTCAGCTATTGCACGTAGTTGACTCTTCAGTCTCGCTGATTTGTTTCTAAGTTGGAGCTTATCTATTTGAAACCTTGCTACACGAAGCGCAGTCTTGCTCTTGACATGAGCTTCCACGACAGCAATGTTTGGATGGGTCTCGTCAATCGACCGAGCTTTAGCAATGTAGTCAAAAGCTCGTTCAAAATTTTCAGTATCCGAATTGTCCAATGCCCATGATAAGTATTTTTCTACTAAGTCACCGATACCGTGATTAGCGTTGGCATTGTTGTTGTCGATAGCTAGGACCTGCAAATACCATAGGTATGCGTTGTCATCGATGGGTGTGGTTAAACGATTGCGATCGAACGCATACTCAGCAAGAGATAGCAGCTCTTGTATCCTTTTATCTGGCACAGGCTTTACAATGGACATAGTCTGAGTCGCTCCATTGGGTGTAGATGTCGAGCAGGCAGTAAGAAAACCAGCACAAATTACGCACCAAAATAAACTAGAGACAGTGAACAGGAAGTGTTTTAAATTGTCTGAGACCATAAGTAGAAATATTGATTGTGAAGTGCATTTATGTCCATTGGGGAACGACTTCGTGACTAATTCGGTCATTAAGAGTTTGGTTATTATTGTAGCCTTCTTGAGTATTGCGGCAATGCCTGCAATGGGTGAGCAGCTGCTGAAGCCTTTGACGTCTTTGGATGCATCCAAATTTTTGCCCGTAGAAGAAGCGTTTCGGATTTCAGTACATGACAACGAGGATTATATAGAGATTTATTGGCAAATTGCTCCCGGTTACTATCTCTATCGTGACAAATTGAGCTTTTCGGTGGATTTGGAGCCGGAAATGGTATCGGGAATTACTAGAGACGATGAATACTTCGGTAAAGTTGAGGTCTATTTAGAGGAATTGGTGGTTAAGTTGCCGATATCTAGTAGTTCAGTGAAGAATAAGGAACTTTTAGTGGGCTTTCAGGGGTGTGCGGAAGCTGGGCTTTGTTATCCACCTCAAAAACAAGTATTTTCATTCTGAGAATTGAGATAAAAAATAAAAACTTCTATAAAAAATGATTAAAATAGGCCTTTTTCCGGGAAATATACACTTATGTCTAAGATTATGGTTCTACATGGACCGAATTTGAACTTGCTCGGACTAAGGGAGCCTGACTTGTATGGTTCCCAGACGTTAGCGATGATAAATGATATTTTGGGTGGCCTGGTGGAAGGCGCTGGTCACGAATTTGAATCTTTCCAGTCGAATGCAGAGCATGAGCTAGTAGATAAGATTCAGTCAGCTCGTTGTAACACCGCGTTTATCATCATAAATCCAGGTGCCTTCACGCATACGAGTGTTGCGCTGCGGGATGCTTTTCTGGGTGTAGAAATTCCTTTTATCGAGGTTCATCTGTCTAATGTATATAGCCGCGAGGAGTTCCGTCGGAAGTCATTCCTTTCAGATATTGCAGTTGGATCTATCATTGGCCTGGGTGCGGAAGGATATTCTCTTGCAGCTCAAGCGGTTTTGAACAGGCTCTAGAGGTGGTTATGGATATTCGCAAGGTAAAGAAACTCATTGAGCTGTTAGAGGAATCAGACCTTTCCGAGATTGAGGTTAAGGAAGGGGAAGATAGTGTCAGAATCTCGAGGCAAACTGGGTATCAAATGCCCGGACCTTATGGTGCTTTCCCTGCTGGTTCTAACCCTCTGCCACCCGAAGCATCAACTGAAACACTCGGGGCAAGCACTAAGCAAAGCCGGGGGCAGATAGTGTCGGCGCCAATGGTCGGAACATTCTATCTGGCAACCTCACCAGGTTCTCCTCCCTTTGTTGAAGTGGGCGATCGAGTCAAGGTAGGTGACACGCTGTGCATCATTGAGTCGATGAAGATGATGAATCAAGTTAAATCAGAGTTTTCTGGTACGATTGAAGCAATACTAGTAGGCAATGAACAGGCGGTGCAGTTTGATCAGCCATTGTTTACAGTGGTGTAGCAGCGACATCTGATCCGGTGCAAAAAGTTCTGATCGCCAACCGTGGGGAAATCGCGCTTCGTATTGTTAGAAGCTGTCGGGAAGCAGGTATCCAGACCGTTGGAGCTTACGCATCGATGGATAAGGACCTGCTCCATCTTAAGTATGTCGATGAAGTTGTTTGCGTTAGCAGGAATGACTATCTGTGCCGGGAAAACCTGGTAGCAGCCGCAATAATTTCCGGCTGTGACGCCATTCATCCTGGCTATGGTTTTCTCGCTGAAGACGCTGATTTCTGCCAAATGGCTGAGGATAAAGGGCTGATCTTTATCGGTCCGACGCCTCAACAGATTTCGGAAATGGGCGACAAAATCAGGGCGCGAGAAACGTTTAAGAAACTGGGATTAAATCCTGTTCCGGGGTCTATTGGTGAGATTTTTGACCTTGATGCTGCGCTTCAAGTTGCTCGTGACATTGGTTATCCGCTGGTGGTGAAAGCGGCCTTTGGAGGGGGCGGGCGAGGGATCAGATTGGTCAGTGAAGAGCATGAGTTTGTGGAGGCATTTACTCAGGCAAAAGCCGAGGCGGAAGCAGCTTTTGGTGATGGCTCGGTCTATATAGAAAAGTTTCTTGGAGATGCCCGACACATCGAAGTTCAGATTCTCGGTGATGGACATGGGAATGCTATTCACTTTGGGACTCGCGAATGCTCTGTTCAAAGACGTCAGCAGAAAATTATTGAAGAAGCTCCTGCGCCAAATCTAGATGATGATCAAATCAAAAAAATTTGTGACCAGGCGGTAGCGGCAGTCGCCAAATTTAGTTATCGAAATGCAGGAACTCTAGAATTTCTCTATCAGGACGGTGAGTTTTATTTTCTGGAGATGAATACGCGCATACAAGTTGAGCATCCTGTTACAGAGGCTGTTACGGGTTGTGATCTAGTGCGCTTGCAGCTGCAGACTGCAGAAGAGGGCAGCATTGCGCTATTTCAGAGTGACATCCGGATTCAGGGTTGTGCCATTGAATGCAGAGTCAATGCCGAGGACGATGACTACCGTCCAAGCCCGGGACTGGTGTCGAGTGTTACATTCCCTGGAGGACCGGGAGTTAGAGTTGACTCACATCTTTATGCTGGTTACACGGTGCCCCATCAGTTTGATTCACTTGTAGCAAAGTTAATTGCGTGGGATACCGACCGATCCTATACCGTTCAGAAAATGAAACGCATGCTTGATGAGTTCCAGCTTGTTGGTATTTCTACTAATAAAGGTAGGCTTGTTGACGTTATCAATCATCCCCACTTCCTAGAAGGTATGATCAATACAAGATTCCTGGACCAGCTATTTGAATGATCTGGCATAACGTTACAGCTGCTGCATCCAGAGATGACAGCTCTACGCTGGAACAATATTTTTGGGATTTGGGCGCTATTTCTGTCACGGTTGTAGACGCAAGTGATGATCCTCAGTACGAACCTGCTCCAGGTGAAGCACCATTGTGGCGCTCGGTCCACATGCGTGGATTATTTGAAGATGATGTTGATGTGGCTTACATTCAACAGCGGCTTGCTGATGAGCAGTTCACCGTCGTTGATTATGAAAAATTAGAGGATAGACAATGGGAACGTGAGTGGCTGAAGCATTTTCAACCTATGCGGTTCGGCGCGAAATTGTGGGTGTGTCCTACTGGGATGAATGTATCAGCAAAACGGTCAGTGGTCGTCGACCTGGATCCAGGTCTTGCGTTTGGTACGGGTACTCATAGTACAACACGACTTTGCCTTGAGTGGTTGGACGGCTTTGACTTGGATCATCGTCGTGTTCTGGATTTTGGCTGCGGGTCTGGAATCCTTGGGATTGCGGCTGGTTTATTGGGTGCTGAAGAAGTGGTCGCTATCGATAATGATCTTCAGGCACTTGTATCGACTCGTAAGAACGCTGCTAAGAATGACGTGGCGGTGACGACCGTCGGTTTACCGGAAGACATGCCTGGTGGGCAATATAATATCGTGATTGCTAATATTCTAGCTCAGCCTCTTATCGATCTGAGCGATATACTTACGAATGTAGTTTCGCCGGGAGGTGACCTTATATTATCTGGCATTATGCAGACTCAGAAGGACTGGGTTCTTGAATCATATCGAGCACTTGAGCTTGTAGAGTCTCGCTCCCATGAGGGTTGGTTGTTACTTCATATGCATAGGAACGCGTAGTTATGACTCAGATTACGCGCTGCCCTAATTGTGAAACTTCGTTTCGCCTGACTGAGGAACAACTGCGTATGGCCAACGGATCGGTGCGATGTGGTTCCTGCTTGACGGTTTTTCAGGCAGACCTGCACGTGGAATCAGAAGTCGCGGAGCAGATGGAAAAATCGACTGCGCTCCAATCAGAACCAGCAAGAGGAAGTGCGGACTTCATCAATTCGTCCGAAATGGAACCGGTTGAGTGGCAGGATGATCAAGAATGGGAACAAAATGAAGCGCATCAGGAAGAAACCCAAGGTTCGCAGGACCTCCGAGCCCAGCAAGAGTCGCAAGACAAGTATCTCACCGAGGCAGCCAAAGAGCCGATCCAAAAGGAAGTGCTTGGGGGCTCTTTAGGAGTACTTAAAGATACTATACAGGAGCCAGAACAACCCCTGGAGTCTCAAGACATGGAGCTAGAAGAGGCTACAGATACCTCGGACCCAGAGTTGGGAGGGACCCGAGAAGTAATCGACGACGCTAACTGCCTAGGCTATGAGAAATCCGAACATGATGAACTGCAAGAAGTGAATCAGCGTCGTAGTATCGTCGAGTCCTACTGGGAATCATTTGGGTTGTATGCAGTACTACTGCGCTCGCTGCATGGGCCAGTCCAACTACCGGATGAGTTACCTGAATCTGTTGAAGAAGCCTATCTTGAGGACCCAGACTTTATCATCCGGGCATTCGAGCCGACGCCAAGGTTGCCGCTTGGTTGGGCTTCGTGTGCATTGTTTTTGATTGTTGTGGCTGTTGGGCAACACCTCTATTTTAACTTCGAACGGTATGCAGCTGATGCGCGATACCGAGGCTATGCGATTGAGTTCTGCAATTACCTTGGCTGTAGTTTGCCGGACTATAGCGATGGCGCGTTATTGACTACGGGAGAGCTCTCAATAAGGACAAATCCGGAGGAATCGGGGTCACTCATTGTTGATGCAATAGTCAGAAATACAGCGCTGTTTGGGCAAAGGTTCCCTGGAGTTAGGCTGCAGTTTTATGACCTCCGGGGTAGGAAGGTTGCAGCTAGGACCTTCACGGCAGAAGAATATCTTGACGGTGAATTGAGAGGGCTGCGTTACATTCCAGCCAACACGGAGGTTCGGTTTGCTTTGGAGATTGTTGATCCAGGGGATATGGCCGTTGGCTATGATATTTCTATCGTAGTTAGGTAGGGATTGTACAAAAGTAATTGTATGATGCTCACTTCACGATAATTCACGTATTCCTATGTTAACTATTGGACCTTATAGCCATCCTAGCAAGGTTATTGTTGCTCCAATGGCGGGTGTTACGGATCGCCCATTTCGAAATCTATGCCGCAACTTCGGTGCGCATTGGTTGGTATCGGAAATGATTACCAGCGACACCCGACTTTGGAATAGCAGGAAATCTCAATACCGTCTCGCATTTCACGATGAGACGGAACCCAGATGGATTCAGATTGCCGGAGGTGATCCTGCGATGATGGCAGAAGCTGCTCGCAGGAATGTAGAACTTGGCGCGCAGATCGTAGATATCAACATGGGCTGTCCTGCAAAGAAGGTTTGCAACAAGCTTGCCGGATCCTCGCTGCTTCGCGACGAAGGATTAGTCGATAGCATTATTCGGGCAGTAGTTGCCGCGGTCGATGTACCTGTGACACTCAAAATGCGTTTAGGTTGGTCCAGGGATCAGATTAACGCAACCAATATTGCGAGACTCGCAGAGCAAGCCGGGGTGGCATTGATCACGGTACATGGACGAACGCGAGAAGATCGCTTTAATGGCTTAGTTGATTACGACGCAATTGGCATGGTCAAGCGTTCGGTTACTATTCCCGTGATTGGCAATGGGGATATAGAGTCTGCAGAGTTTGCCCGTAGTTTAATCGAAAAATACGACCTCGATGGGGTCATGCTTGGTCGAAGTGCACAGGGTAGACCATGGTTTCCGGCCCAGGTAGATGCGTTCCTTCGAGGAAGAAAACTTGCTGCGCCATTAAATTCTGATGTGCTTGCTACTTTACAGAATCACGTAATCGCACTATCGGATTTCTATGGAGAGTACACAGGGGTACGCGTAGCGCGAAAGCATGTTGGTTGGTATTTATCCTATCTGGTGGATTCTGATCAATTGCGCCGAGATTTTAATTTGTTGGATTCGCTGCAATCACAAACTACTTTTATCGAAGGACTGAAGCTAGCAGCCTAAACCGAGAGCTATATGACGATTAAGATTCCCAGTACAACTTTGGCAGGAACAGTACACAATGCGGTTGAGGAGTACCTTGAGCTTGTGGGTGATCAACCAGTAACCAATTTATATGATCTGGTGCTGGCGGAGGTGGAAGCACCGCTACTTGAATGTGTGCTCAGATTCACGGGATACAATCAGTCCCAGACAGCAAAGATACTTGGAATGAACCGCGGTACCTTGCGAAAAAAATTAGTGCGCTATCGTCTTATGTAATGTGTTTGGAGTCACAAATTGGCTGATGTAAAAGTTTCAAACGCGCTCCTCAGCGTGTCTGACAAAACGGAACTGGTTTCCTTTGCCGAAGGCCTTAAAGCGATTGGCATCGCACTTATGTCGACGGGTGGAACCCACAGGCTACTGACCGAAAACGAACTTTCGGTGCGGGAGGTCGCTGATTACACCGGGTTCCCGGAAATGATGGATGGTCGCGTCAAGACGCTGCATCCAAGGGTCCACGGTGGACTGCTTGGTCGCCGAGACCAGGATCAGGACGTGATGCGTAGCCATGACATAACGCCCATTGATCTTTTGGTGGTCAACCTTTATCCGTTCGAGAAAACGGTCGCCGCGCCGGATTGTAGCTTTGCAGATGCGATAGAGAATATTGATATTGGTGGTCCGGCAATGCTGCGTTCAGCGGCCAAGAACATGAAAAGCGTGACTGTGGTGGTCGACGTGGCCGACTATGAACCTGTACTGGAAGAACTTGTTAATAACGATGGTCAGTTGAGTGACGAGACTCGATTCAGGTTAGCGGTTAAGGCGTTCCAGCATGTTGCACACTATGATGCTGCTATAGCGGATTATCTTGCTGGTACGACCAGCGAAAATCTTTGATACGGAGGACCAAATGAAAGTGATGGTGACCGGAAACGGTGGTCGCGAGCATGCGCTTGCGTGGCGCGCGAGTCAGTCCAAAGATGTAGATATGGTGTACGTGGTACCTGGCAATGCGGGGACGGCGTTGGAACCAGGTCTTTCAAATGTAGACATTGATGTCATGGATATTGCCGGGCAAATCCAGTTTGCCAGGGACAACGACGTGGAACTGACGATCATCGGTCCGGAAGCACCACTGGTAGCAGGCGCAGTTGACGATTTTAAGGCCGCTGGCTTGCGCTGCTTTGGGCCAGGAGCTGCGGCAGCACAGCTGGAAGGTTCAAAAACGTTTACCAAGGATTTTTTGTCAAAGTACGGCATTCCCACGGCGGATTACGGCAGTTTTGATAATCCGGAGGAAGCCATCGACTATGCGCGGTCGATGCAGCCTCCGATCGTGATAAAGGCCGATGGGCTGGCGGCTGGCAAAGGCGTTATTTTGGCATCAAGTCATGCGGAAGCCGAAACTACAATCCGTGAGATGATGACGGAAGGTGCATTCGGAGAAGCGGGATCACGTATCGTGATCGAAGAGTTTCTGCCGGGCGAAGAAGCCAGTTTTATAGTGATCGCCGATGGGGAGCATTTTGTGCCATTCGCATCTTCGCAGGATCACAAACCCATTTTTGAAGGCGACAGAGGACCTAATACTGGAGGGATGGGCGCATACTCTCCAGCTCCCGTGGTAACCGAGGTTGTACATCAACGAATAGTTGAAAGAGTTATTCAGCCTACAATAGATGGGATGCGAGCAGAGGGACTTCCCTATACAGGTTTTCTCTATGCAGGCCTGATGATTGATGAAGCTGGTAACCCATACGTAATTGAGTACAACTGTCGCTTTGGCGATCCAGAGACACAACCGGTGATGATGAGATTGCAATCGGATCTGATTGAACTATGTAACGCGGCAATGGATGGCAAGCTAGCCGATATGCAGATCTCGTTTGCGGCAGATACCGCACTTACGGTGGTGCTGGCAGCCGGCGGTTACCCCAATGACTATCGCAAAGGGGATGTGATTAGTGGGCTGGACTCGAGCATGGATGGCAAAGTATTCCATGCGGGGACCGCACTTGAGGGGGATCGCGTGGTGACCAATGGCGGTCGAATCCTTGGCGTCACGACACTCGGGGATTCTGTAGCTGAGGCCCAGCGTAAGGCATATCAGATAATTGACCACATAGATTTTGATGACAAATATTGCCGTTCGGATATCGGTTATCTGGCAATTGCCAGAGAGTCTGGTTAGCGGTTGCTCGCGAGGGTCTCAATTAGTCTGGCTAGACTGATCTGCCGCCATCCACGTTGATTATCTGGCCCGTGATATAGGGCGCATCATCGGCAAGGAACAAAACCGTGCGAGCAATATCTTCGGGTGTACCTTGCCGTCCCAGCGGTACTTTGTTGAGGATGTTTTCCTTTGCTGACTCGCTCAGTGTTGCTTTGTCTTCAGGCCACAAAATAGTCCCTGGCGCGACGCCGTTGACCCGGATGTGCGGCGCGAGTTCTTTTGCAAGAGACTGGGTCAGCATGGCGAGTCCGGCTTTCGCGATGCTATAGACGGGGTAGTCCTTCAATGGTTTTTCTGCGTGGATATCCACGATATTGATGATGTTACCAGTGGTTTTATTCAGTGCCGGGATGAGTGCCTGACTTAGAAAAAAGGGCGCCCGTAGATTGGATCCAATCAGCTCTTGCCACATGTCGACAGTGACATTGCCAACTAAGGTGGGATAAAAGACCGATGCATTATTAACGAGAACGTCAATACGTCCCCAGTGTTCTGTACACTCAAGCGCTAAAGATCCCAAGTCGTTAGTGTCCGTGAGATCAGCCTGCAAAAGTGTGGCGGAATTATTGCGGAGCTGGTTTAGGTGGGTTTGCAGCGCGATGGCTTCGGCCTCGGAGTACAAATAGTGCAGGATCACGTTGTATCCAGCCCCATGGAAACTTGTTGCCAGCACGGCTCCGATTCTTCGTGCAGCCCCGGTGATTAGCGCAACCCGAGTCGTCATTTGAGCTGCTCTATTCGTTCTATCTGGGCAGAACGGATAGCCTGACCAATAGCCGCTCCTGACAATTGGTGATCGACGGATGCAGCTGTAATCTCGGCTGCCTCTGCTATGTATGTGAGCCACGGGTCCTGTGGGGCTAATGTCTTGCCTTCCGCCTCCTCAACCATCCTCGCTAACCTGCACGCTTCTTCGAATCGTTCCCGGCGACGGAACGCATCCATTTCATAGAGGTTGCTAACAATTTCTTCCGCGCCGAGGTCATCTACCTGATGATTACGGATCCTGATCGTAAGGGCGGTTAAGGCTTGATAGATACGGGGAAACTTCCACCTGGATGTAATGCGATCAACATCATCTTGCGCAAGGCTGGACGCCAGAACAATGAATGCATGTAGTGGGTTGTTGTCAGCAGCCCAGTTCTTCAGTCGAACGAGATCTTTGCTGTCGAACTCTGTCCAAAGAGCGTCGTGCGCATTTACTTCAATTAGTATCTCAAAATACCGATGGGGATTGTCTGTAGATAGCGCTTTCTCGGTTTCCAGATAGATTCTTTCTGGAGAAAGACTCTGCAGTTGATTTGCGTTGACCATGTCGCACATCAGGGATTTCGTGTTCTCGTCGATGGTGAAGTCAGGGAAGCGAGCTGAGAATCTGGCGATTCGGAGTACACGCAGAGGATCCTCCGCGAAAGCTGGCGACACATGGCGTAATACTTTGTTGCGCAAATCCTCCTGACCTCCATGGGGATCAATCAGTTCACCATTCTTATCCTGTGCTATGGCGTTGATAGTAAGGTCTCTGCGAAAGAGGTCTTGTTCCAGTGTGACTGATGGGTCAGCGTTACATTCGAAATCAGTGTGTAATGGACCTGTTTTTCGCTCGGTCCTTGCCAGGGCATATTCTTCTTTAGTGTTTGGGTTTAGGTACACGGGAAAGTCCTTGCCTACCTGGCGGTAGCCCTGGGCGAGAAGTGTGGCAGGTTCAGCACCCACGACTACCCAGTCACGCTCCGCAACGGGAAGTCCCAGGAGTTGGTCACGTACAGCGCCGCCTACGAGATATACGTCCATTAAGTGTGAGTCCGATGCAAGGTCATTCGGATATTATAGTTGATACGATCTGAGTGCAGGTGTTGAAAACAATTTGCCATCTTCAAGGCGCATTGCGGTAAGGGTTCGCCCCCAAACGCAACCAGTATCCAGCGCTATTATGTTTTCCTTCCTGGTAACACCGTCGAGTGCGGCCCAGTGACCAAACAGTATCTCTTTTGAGTCGTCGGGGGGAAAATCAAACCAGGGAGCGTAACCATTGGGCTGAACGTTTGCTTTGTGCTTTAGCTCCATGGTGCCGTTGCTTCTACAATAGCGAAGACGGGTGAAATAATTGGTAATGGTGCGTAGTCGATCGTTACCTGTAAGGCCATCTTTCCAGGTTGCGGGCTCATTGCCATACATTTCAGTAAGGAACGAAATATAGTGGGGACCAGCTAATACGGACTCCACTTCTTTGGCGAGTCCAAGCGCCTTTTGCAGATCCCAGATAGGTGGTATGCCTGCGTGTACCATGGTGTAGCCTGTCATCGTGTCGTGATGGAGCAGTTTCTGCCGGCGTAGAAACTCCACAATATCTTGCCGCTCAGCACTGTCGAGAATATCCTTGATGGTGTCGCTTGCTACGCCTGGATGGATGTCGTTTGCTATCGCTAGGAAGTGTAGGTCATGGTTTCCCAGAACGATCACCGGATTATCCAGCTCGAGAATAAACTTCATGGTTTCAAGGTTTTTCGGCCCTCGGTTGATCAGATCGCCGACGAACCAAAGTTGATCTTGATGTTTGTTGTATTGGCAATCGCGAAGAAGTTTCTGGAGTTCATCGAAACATCCCTGGATATCGCCAAAAACGTAAGTGCTCATTTCTGGCGAAGCTCCCAAAGCAGGTTTGCGCAGTTGATGAACTCCTCGAGTTCAAGAACCTCAGGACGCAGATTCGTATCGATATCCAGTGATGCAAGTTGTTCGCTATTTAATAGAGGCTTGAGCGAGTTGCGGATGGTCTTGCGGCGCTGGTTGAAAGCGGTTGTAACAACCTCCTGCAGGCATTGCAGGTCCTTCGCGTATTGGGGGTGATCGTGAGGTGTCAGTTTTACTATTGCCGAATTCACTTTAGGCTTTGGCGAGAAAGCGGATGGCGCGACTTTGAACAGCTTCTCGGCTGAACAGTAATATTGACTCATCACTGACAGCCGGCCGTAATCTTTAGTCCCGGCGGTTGCACATATTCTGTCGACTACCTCCTCCTGTAACATAAACACCATATCTTGGATTTGTTCGATGTACCCGTAAAGCTTGAACAACAACGGACTGGAGATGTTGTATGGCAGGTTGCCCACAATTCGCAGGGAGTTTCCCAGGGAACCATAGTCAAGCTTGAGTGCGTCTGCAGTCAGAATATTGATTTTCGCACCGTATCGATCGCTCAGTTCCGCTACAAGATCCCGATCTATCTCGACCAGCTGTAGCCGACATCTGCTGGTAGAAAGTAGATCTGTGATAGCGCCGTGACCAGGCCCTATTTCTATTACATGGTCTATCGGGCGTGGACTGATTGCCTCAACAATTCGACGAATGGTGTTGGGATCTTTTAAGAAATGCTGACCAAAGCGTTTGCGGACTATCACCAGCGACCCCTGGTAATGCTAGGAAGTTTTTAGATTCGGATATCGACAAATGCCTCGTCTCTAATCTCTCGCAGCCAACTGGCGAGTTCTTCGTCGAATTTCTGATTGCGGAGATAGTTTTCTGCCATGTTCCTCTGGAATTGCTCGCTAAAGTCTTCTATTCGTCTTCCTGTAACTTCAAGGAAGTGGTATCCGTGAGAGGTCTTAAAGACCGGGCTCACAATATTTGGTTCAAGACTATTCATCATTGCCTCGAACTCCGGAACGAAGATTCCAGCCGCGCTCCAGCCCAAATCACCGCCACTAAGCGCGGATCCTGGGTCTTCGGAGTGAAGTTTTGCGATTTCCTCGAAGTCCTTTCCATTGATCACCTCGCCTCGTAGATTTTCTGCCAGTTCCCTGGCCTCACCATCTGATCTAATCTCACTGGGCTTGACCAATACGTGTCTCACTCTGGTCTGGGCAACCTGTCCCTCAGCTTTTGCGCCTCGTTTTTCCATCAATCTGACCAGATGAAACCCGCTACCACTTTTGATCGGTCCTCGAGTTTCGCCAACCATCATTTCCTGGGCAACGTCTGCGAACATCGTCGGTAGCTGTACGGGTTTTCTCCACCCGAGGTCACCACCTCGCAGTGCGTTTTGACCGGCTGAATACTCTATCGCGAGGGCTTGAAAACGCTCACCATCGTTGACACGATCTACCAGCGCAAGTGCCTGGGAGCGAACCTCAGAGATCTGCTTTGCAGTTGGTTCTTCAGGGACTGTAAGGAGGATATGCGCAAGTCGATATTCGTCAGCGATAACTGCTTCTCCAAGCTTTGATGCCAGAAAGTTTTTCAGTTCCTGTTCTGTTATTTCTATACGACTGTGAACCAAGCCCTGTTGCACCTGGCTGATGATCATTTCTCTTCGTATTTGTTCTCGCATGTTCGCATAGGAGATGCCGTCTGCTTCAATGGCGATTCTAAAGTCACCCAGAGTAAGCTGGTTTTGGGCGGCGATTGCTTGCAATGTCTGATTCAATTCACTATCACTTATTCGTATGCCAGCTCGATCACCTATCTTTAGCTGTAGGGTTTCGACGATTAGCCGTTCTATTACCTGATCGGTAATTATTGCGTCTGATGGGAGTGGGCTGTCTTCTTTTCCTGAAAGCTGCGATTTGACTGACTTGATTCGTTCCTGGACCTCCGAATAGGTTATCAAGTCTTCATTGACAACTACTGCTATGCGGTCAAGTATGATACGTGCAGCCTGAGCGTCTGCAAGTGATAGTAGGAGGATGCTAGAAATAATTATTCGATTCATGTTTTGAGCCTATAAGCCAATTTGATTCTCCCGGCGGCGATACCCAGGAATAGAATCTTCAAGCAACGTATCTAGTCGTTTCCCTAAAGTCGACAATCCTTTTAGTTGAAACTCGAAAAAAATGCCTGTATCGGCGCGATATTGTAATGCACTGATAACCTGAGTCCCACCGGCAGGGTTGTTAACGACCAAACTCACTGTCCGAGGTTTTTCCTGAAAACGTCTGAACGCCAAACGAGTTTTCCAACAGCAATCATTGTATTCCACGCCGAAAAGAGACTCTATGGTTTGATTCTTGTCCCAGCCAAAGTTCCATCGACCAATCACGCTCCATTTTCCCTTCAGTGGCCAGATAAATGATAGGTCAGTTTCTTCCGCATTTTGGAAACGAGAAGGTTTTTGAACGTCGGGATTAGTGTAGGAATAGTTAAAATTTAGAATTCTACGATTCGTTTTATCTCGATATTTGAGTGACAATCTACCCCGGTTCGAGCGAGAGTCTCGTGGTTCCCATTCATAAGAGCCGCTTAAACTGAACCGACCAATTATAAACCGCGCCTGGGTAAATAACGGCGAAGATCCCGCTTGTGGATCATCCAGTCGGCCAGGTCGAAAAATTACTTCCCGGTCGGCCAGATAGACAATTTGCCCAATACTTGCTTTAACAAGTTCTGCCCCGGAATTTGCATTTAATACCGCAGAGGTTAGGCCAACGCTAATCTGCTGCGCATCACCGATTCGATCGTATCCGGAAAACCGATTCCATCTAAACATGGTGGAAAACCCGGGTGTCGAGGCCGCTGCATCGAATTGAGGGAGATCTCTCTGTGCGTCCTCGTTTACGTACAAGAAATAGAGGCGGGGCTCGAGGGTCTGCAAGAGTTCTGAACCCCGGTAAGAGAAGAATCGGTCGAAT
>MDTE01192126.1_pt1 | contig 78996 bp, 81 predicted proteins | sample 811231 | NCBI WGS metagenome assembly MDTE01 (sample SAMN05326651, study PRJNA326480) | marine metagenome | isolation source: seawater | place: Indian Ocean: Red Sea | collected 2010 | reverse complement strand
TGGGTTACGAGCCATGATAGTCATAGACCATTTGTTGTCACCAGGACGAACAACTGGGTTCCATGTTGATGGGTTACCAGTACCGTAGTACAAAGTATTTAATTTAGAGTCATAACCGTAGAAACCCCAAATTGAACCACCACCAATTTTCCATGCATCACCAGGCCAAGTTTTCAAGCTTGAATCTTTACCTATAGGCTTAAGCATAGATGTAGTTTTACTAGGATCAACTAACATATCGGCATCAGGGCCCATACTGTAAGCTCTCCATAGTCTTTTACCAGTTTTGATGTCATACTGTGTCCAGTTACATCTAACACCGAACTCAGCACCAGAACATCCTACACCAACCATATCTTTAATGATGAATGGCTGACCTGAACCAGTAGATGCAGAAACACCATATTTACCAGTACCAGAGTGAAGGTTAGTTGTAACCCACTTCTCTTTACCAGTTTTAGCATCTAATGCAATTACTGAAGTATCAGCAGCGTGTAGAACGATTGTACCATTTGGATGGTAGTTAACACCACGGTTTACGTTGTCACAGCACATAACTGAGATAACTCTGTCCATAGTCTCACCACCTGGATACTTACCGCCCTTAACTGGGTTGTACTTCCACATGATCCTTTGGTTGTCATTAAGATCTAAAGCGTACACAATGTTAGGAATCGCAGTGTGAACATACATTACGTCTCCGATTACAAGTGGACCACCTTCGTGACCTCTAAGTACACCAGTAGAAAAAGTCCAAGCGACTTTTAAGCTACCAACATTACTTTTATTGATTTGATCCAATTCAGAGTAACGGTGTCCGGCATAGTCACCTGACTGCTGTACCCACTGTGATGGATCTTTCATCATCTTCTCAAGTTTAGCGTTAGCAGATACTAGACCTGGTAATGCTAATGCAGCAGAAGCGATGAGGGTTTTTTTTAAAATACTCATAGAATATTTTTCCCTTTTATTTGAGTTAATAATAAAGCGCACAAATGTACGCTCGATTTGATTTGAAGTACATCAAAACCTAACAAATTTAATGTGTTAGTTGATTCCTCCCAAAAAGACTTTCGCCTTTTGCTAATATATTATAATTAAAATTGTCAATTTCAAGCAAAAAATGAATGCAGGATGAACAAAATATACACAATTTGTTCATTTAAGTCAATAAATGTAGGAAATTCAGATATTTACGTTATAAAAAAAAGTTGTGGATAACTATTCAAAACGGGTATACTTGGTATTTGGTATATCAATGTTAAATTTCAACCAATTTTATTGAAATATTGAAATTTTTTTTTTAAGTCATATAATTTAATTTGATCTAGGCGGTAAATATTATGAAACATAATTATATCAATTATCTAATACTACTTTTATTTGTTGTCTTCTTCTTTAAGGTTGTAGATGCAGATGATCAATTACCTCCTCAAACAACATGGCAAACTAGTCTCAAGGATATGGTTTTTGGTAACGATGAAATTTTTGATGGAAAAGATATTATTTCCCTCGAAACACCTTATCGAGCTTTGGATGCCGCAATAGTTCCAATTAAAGTGAAATTTAACAAAATTCAAGATAAAAACCTTTATGTTAAACATATAACAGTTGTTGTTGATGAGAACCCATCTCCTGTTGTAGGTAAATTTTCTACTTTTTTGAAAACTGGAAGCGCAGATATTTCAACAAGAGTAAGAGTTGATAAATATACATATGTTAGAGCAATAGCTGAAATGAGTGATGGCAAGAAATATATGGTGCAAAATTTTGTCAAAGCAGCTGGTGGATGCTCAGCTCCAAGTCTTGCTGATATGGATACAGTGATGACCAGACTAGGCAAAATGAAAATGAAGTTTCTTGATACAGGCTTAAAAGGAGAGGTGAATAAGGCAAAATTAGTAATAAGCCATCCAAATTTCTCTGGTTTACAGTTCAATCAACTCACTAGAACTGAGATTCCGGCACATTTTGTTGATTCAGTTTCAATAACTCAAGATGAAAGTAAAATTCTTGAAGTTACACCAGATATATCTTTATCCGAAGACCCAAACATTACATTTCATTTTATGAATTCTGGCGGTCCTTTAAATGTTATCGTAACAGATAGCGATGGCGGAAAATTTACAAAAAGCTGGCCTGTTAATCAATTAATTAGTAAGAATTAAAAACATTCGAGCTCAGAAGCTGCTTGTGCTCTGAATAATTTATCCATTTTTTCTTTTGATAATCCAACACTTTTAAAAGCTTCTTCCCTTGGACTAGCACCTTCCCAGAGTCGCGCAATCGCTTCAGCTTGGGCATATTCTTTGAAGGAAATTCTTTTGGCAATCTCATCAATTGCACACGAACACTTAGCCATAAAATCCCGGTTATTTGCATTAGAACTCATACAAGCAAATACAAATTCAGAACGCGCGTAAGTTGGAAAATCATTCACTTTTGTTGATATATTATCGTATCTAAATACCAAAAAAATTAAAGTTAAAAACATTATTTTTTTCATGACTTATCACCACTATCCTTTCTTTTTTTATAAATTTCTCTTAATTCTTTGTTAGTTTTAATACCCTGAAAAGTAAGTGTTTCTCTAACTATATCATTTGCCTTTTGTGTATCTTTAGTAAAGGTTTCAATCTTATATATATAACCTGGAATTTTATTAGACATCGTGACTCTAAATTCTTTTGTTTTATATCTATTTACCCTGTTTTTAAGCTTTGTTTTAGTAAAAGGCTTAAAGGTAATTTCTTGTGCTGAAATATTTTCACCTTTAAAATTTAATGAAATATCTTTAGTCTCAGTTTCAGCAATTGCGTGTCTGATTCTGCTCCTAAAGAAGAGGGCATTTCCACCTGTTAATCGTTGCATATCTCTTGCATCTCTTTCAAAAAATAACATAAAGACCGGATTTCCTTTAGCTCCAATTTGTGGTGGAAACCTTACCTTATTTCTTCCTTTGAGATATCTAAAAGTAATATATTTCTTTTTTTCTTCATCAATCTTTACAATATTTAAAACAACATTACCAACAAAGTTATCTTCAAGTGTAGAAAATTTTTCAAATTTATAAAAAATTCTTGATGGTTCAGTAATTTCAGATAGATGCTCATCAATAAAAAGACTAACATTTGCACTAGACATTTCATCAATTAAACTTTGCTTATGTTCTTCTGTCCCCCATTTTGATCTTTTTTCTTCTGCATCAATTGCATCAGAAAAATCGACATTTGAATCAAGATCCTGTGAATGTAAATCTCCACACAAAAGAAATAGGATGTTCAAAGATAAGATTAGCCCAAAAAAGTTTTTTATTGTTACGTTTATTAATTTCATGATATGTTTATGGGCACTTTTTTATAAATTTGCAATAATTAATTTAAAACGATATGAGTTCAAAAAAAAAATATTACAACTTACTGTCCTCTGGATCATATGTACCAGAAGGCAAAAATTCAAAAAATGTAAATAGTGAAGATGAATATAAAATATTTATTAAAAATTTAACTCTAGATGCATTTATAGGTATTCATCCTCATGAGAAAAAATCGAGGCAGAAAATTTCCATAGATATTGAGTTAACAGCTCCTGACAATTTCAAAAATATAAAAGATAACATTAAAAATGTTGTTTCATATGAACAAATTGTACATGAAATTAAAGAAATATTTAAAAAAGGGCATATTGGACTTTTAGAAACTCTTTCAGAACAGATCTCAGATGTTTGTTTAAAGGATGATAGGGTCCTTGACGCAAAAATCAAAATTAACAAGCTTGAAGTATTCTCAGAAACAGAAAGTGTTGGCATTCAGATTTATAGAAAACAAAATAAGATAAAATATACAAATAACAAAAAAGTCTTAAAATTAAAAAAATAATTTTTTTATGTGGATTGTTAAACTTGGTGGAAGCTGGGTTTCAAATCCAGAGCTTCTAAAATTGATTGATAAATTATATAATTACAGAAATGAGCCTATTGTTCTTGTTGTTGGTGGGGGAAAATTTGTTGATGCGATTAGGTTTGCTCATGAAAAAATAAATTTTGATGAAGGCTTAGCTCATAAACTTTCAGTAAAATCAACTGAAATTTATGCAAAAATACTAAAAAATATTGCATCAAAAAAAATTTCATTTGTTAAACGTTTTTCCGAAATCAATTCAAAAAAAAAACTGGAGATTTTTTTACCCGATAAAGAGCTTATTAAAGATAAACTATTAGAGAAAAATTGGGAGAGTACATCGGATTCAATAGCATGTTGGTTAGCTAGAAAAATTAAAGGTAAAGGGGTAATTTTTATTAAGTCTGTATCATTTGAAAATCAGATAGCATCTTCGCTAGATTACTTGCAAAAAAAAGGAATACTAGATAAAAATATAAATTACCATCTCAACACCAATATCAGGTTAAAAGTTGTAGGACCTGAAATCTTGTGTAAGATAGAAAAGTTTAAAACTTGGAATAAAATAATTAATTCCTTTACAAAAATTGAATGGAAAAAAAAAATAAAATAAAAAAAAAGTGGGCTTGGGTTCTAACTGGCTCTGGACATTTTTTTAATGAATCTATAACAATAATTAAAAAGTTAAAAGAAATTGATTTGTTTGTTTCAAAAGCTGCAGAAGAAGTTCTTGTTATGTATAAAAAAAAAGGAGAACTACCAAAGTCAATAAAGATTTTTAAAGATAATACTGCAAGCTCGGTTCCTGTGGGACAATTTTACAGAGGAATTTATCATACTTTAATAATGGCACCTACCTCAAGTAACACGGTTGCAAAATGTGTTTATGGCATATCAGACAATTTAGCTACAAACGTCTTTGCTCAATCTGGAAAATGTAGGGTAGAATGTATTTATTTTCCTTGTGATACTGCTCCTGAGCTTATTACACGTTCACCGAAAGGTTTTGTAGATGTTTATCCAAGAAAAGTAGATCTTCAAAATGTTGAAAAGTTAAAAAAATTTGAAAAAACTACTGTTGTTTTGTCAATCCAAGAGTTAGAAAAACATATTGAAAAAAGAAAAATATGGCTGAAAAAATACTATTTCTAACTGGTAAATTAGCAGAAAGACAACTTAAAAGAATACTTGAAGCTATGAAACCTGACTTCAGTTATAAAATTAATCAAATTGGAGTTAGTGTAGCTGCCCTGATGTCAGAAAATATAATAATGAGAAGAGTGAAAGTTGATGAAACTTTTAATAAAATTATTATTCCGGGTAAGTTTAGGGGTGACTTAAAAAAATTGTCCAATTATTTTCAAATTCCAGTTGAAAGAGGCCCTGAAGACCTGACCAGTTTACCTGATTATTTTGGTATGGACAATAATGAAACTCAGCTCAACGAATCAGATTGTCTCATATTTGCCGAAATAGTAGATGCAACAACATTGACTGTAAATGAAATTCTAACAAGAGCTGAGGAGTATAGAAATGATGGTGCTGATGTTATAGATATTGGTTGTATGCCGGATACAGAATTTAGTAACTTGGAAGAGGTCATATACAAATTAAAAAAATCAGGTCATAAAGTATCCATTGATTCCGCTAACTATGAGGAATTACTTAGAGGTGGAAAATGTGGAGCAGATTATCTGTTAAGTATTAGTGAAAAAAATTATGATATATTAGATTCTGTTGATTCAATTCCAGTTTTAATTCCATCCCAACCTGGAGATTTGAAATCCCTAGAAAGAATAATTAGAAAAACTCAATCAACGAATAGGGATTTCTTGGCTGATCCAATTTTAGATCCAATACATTATGGGTTTGTAGATTCTATAGTCCGTTATAAAAAGCTTCGATCAATGTTTCCAGATATAAAAATACTGATGGGTATCGGAAATTTAACTGAACTAACTGATTGTGACTCCGTTGGTGTCAACACAGTTTTAATGGGCTTAGTTTCTGAATTATCCGTATCTGCAGTTTTAGTAGTTCAGGTTAGTAACCATTGTAAAAATTCAATTAAAGAAACTGATCAAGCAAGAAAGCTTATGTACTTTGCAAAAAAAAATCAGAGGCTCCCAGTTGGCATTGACGAGAGTTTAATGTGCTTATCAAACAGAAGACTTCTTAGACAGACAAAAGATGAAATAAATCATTTTAAATTAAATGTAAGAGATAGAAACTTCAGAATCATGCTTACAGACAAAAAAATAAATATATTCAATAAAGATGTGCACTTGAAAGGAACAGATCCATACGATTTTTTTAGCAAATTGGATGTTGATAATGATTCTAGTCATGCTTTTTACTTAGGTGTAGAATTAGCTAGAGCACAAATAGCTTTGCAATTATATAAAAACTATAATCAGGATAATGAATTAAGCTGGGGTACATCTCTAAAAAAAGATAAAGTTGATCTTCATAAAAGGCCAAAATTAAAGTCAACACAGGAAAAAAAATGATAATTGAAACAATCATTTCTACAATGTCGAAAGAAAAAAAACCTCAAACATCTCCATTTGGCATAAAAAAAAAAAATGAATTAATTTTAATTTCACCCTATCTCCCATCCACTACACATACTAATATGTTAGAAAATAAATATGCATCAATTAGTTATACAGATAATGCCAATATATTTGTAGAATGTATAATAAAAAACCAAAGTTTTCTAATGGAAAAATGTACTTCTATTGAAGCTTATTATGTTAAAGATTCTCTCAAACATGATGAAGTAAAAGTTATCAATTATATTAAGGATGATGAGCGTCCAACTTTCGAATGTGAAATAATTCATACTGAAAATCATGGGTCATTTTTAGGGATTAACAGAGCAAGAAATGCTCTTATTGAAGCTTGTATATTGGCTACGAGAATTAATCTATTACCTCAAAAAAAAATTCTCTCTGAATTAAAATACCTAGAAAATGCAATTATAAAAACTTCTGGGCAGATTGAGCAAGTGTCTTGGAATAAATTAAAAAAATTTATAGATAAAAAAATTAAAAAAAATGAATTCAATAGTCAAACCTAAAATTTTATTAAGTGTCAAAGATATTTATGAAATCGACAAAGTTATTAATTATGCCGATATTATAGATTTAAAAAATCCTAATGATGGTCCAATTGGTTCATGGGACACAGAAAATATAAGAGAAGTAATCAGAGCATATAAAAATATAAATTTTAGTGCAACTTTAGGTAACTTAAAAGATTTGTCAGAAGTAAAAAAAAAGTTACCTGTATTTGATTCTCTTGGTTTACATTATATAAAGATTGGTTGCTTTTGCAAATCAATCAAAGACCTAGATAAATTCTTAAAGTTTTTTAAAGACACTAAAACTTCAGCAAGTATAGTATTAGTCTTTTTTGCAGAAAACCAAAAAATCATTAACAGTTTAGATAAATATTTTGAAACATTTATAAATTATAATATTAAGGATATAATGATTGATACAAAAAATAAATCCTCAAAGGGATTACTTGAGAATTTAACTCTCAATAAGTTACAGAAAATTTTATCAAGATGTCATAAGTCTGAAATCAGTATTGGGTTGGCCGGCAAGCTTCAACTAAGTAATCTCATTAATTTACTTTTTTTAAACCCTAATATTGTAGGATTTAGAGGGGCAATTTGTAAAACGGAAGATAGAAATTCAGATATTTGCCTTAAAAAGGTGAAGAATTTATTTCAATCAATAAATTTTGAAATTAGTAAAGCACAAGAAGTTGCTGGAGCATGCATTGAAGCATAATATTTTTTTTTCTCTCCACCTGTAAGATAATCAGAAAAATTTTTTATTTTGTACCCAAGTTTAATTGCGTGTTTTTCTATGATTTTTTGTCCTATACCACATGGAACAATGGGGGTGTTAGATTTTATATTATTCTGCTTGATTAATTTTTTTGTACAGTGAAATATATGATTCTTTTGAATTTCTAAAAGTCTATCAATAAATTTATTAATTAAAGGATTTTTTTTTTTTAAAATCTATCCCAAAGTTTCTAGAAATTCTTTTTAAACTATTTAATTCTGATTTACTTCTGTTATCTGCCGAGTCAAAAAGATCTAAATTTTTGTTTAGCATTTTGTTCACTCTGTAAAGATCAGCGGTTGTAGAAAATAATTCAGGAATTAAGTTATATTCATTACTATCAACAACAATTTTTTTTGCTATGGCAAATAAAGGGGTTCTTGTATAACCAGTATAGATGAGTTCACAATTATTAATTCTATCAAAATCAGAAAAATGTCTATTAACAATTCTTTGATTTTTAATGATTATGATGTCAGTAGTAGTAGATCCAAAATCAATTACCACGGCTTCATTAATTTTATTTTTAATATACTCTCCTGTAGCTAGCCAATTCATTGAACAAATATCAGAGAAATTTATTCTTTTTTCAAAGTTTTTATTTTTTGATGAAAAAAAATAAAAGTTTATAAAGAGTTTCTCGCACAGCTGATATATCTGCTTTGCACCATTTGTTCTATTTACGAAACAATCAGATAATTCAGCTGTAATCGTAATTCCAAAGGTTGTTTTTCTGGGGTCTAAATATTTTAAAAGTTTATAAAGTGTTTTTTCTAGTAAAAAAAAATCTTTCCAAATGGGACATTTTTCATAAAATATAAAATTAATTTTTTTGTGTTGATCTATCCCAACTGCTTTTACATGAGCTCCGCCAATATCTAAGCCAACATAAGTACTTTTTGATTTCATCTTAAAATTTAATTTTTACAGTTTTTTTAAGAGGTATTATTTTATTTTCAAAATCTTTTCTACCTAAATAAATGTCTGAAATTAGGTCTGTCATTATTTCTCCATATGCTTCTTTTAATCCGCAGTATGTAGTACTAAACCTTGGATTTATTTCAATAATTTTCCAAGCCTCTTTGACCCTTATTACATCAAAATTTACCAATCCAAAAAAACCCTTTATTTTGAAATTAATTATATCAATTAAATCTTGAAAATCTGATCTATATTCTTCTAATCCACCTATAATAGAGCCAACTTGTTGAATTTTTTGTCCTGTTATTTTTACAATATGCTTATTGCAGGATAAAAGAATATTTCTATTTTCAATAAAAATAACATTTAAGCTACCAACAATACCTTTCTTGAAATATTGAATTATATAAGGGAAATTTATTTTTTTTAATAATTTTTTTAAATCAAAGTAGTTATTTAAAATGAAAATATTTTCTGAGCCAGCGCCTTGATTAGGTTTTAAAATTATTTCTTTTGATTTGTCAATTTTTGATAAATTACCGATAAAGTCAACACAAGGTAAGCCAACTTTTTTTAAAAATGTAATAGTACTTTTTTTAGAAGAAAATTTATTAATTAAAGAATAATTTGATAGTAGTAAATTAAAACCCATATCATCTATAGATTTAAAGACAGATTTTAATATTCCCTTAGATTCTGGAGCAATCAATAATATTTCTGTCTCCTTTGGACAATATTTCAACAAAAAATTAATAAAATTTTTTCTCTTTGAAGTCACTAAGTATGTTATATTTTTTTTATATAATTTTTTAAAATTCTCGTTCCGAACAACGATAATATTTGTGTTTTTTGATCTTTTAATTAATTCTTTTATTAGACAGTCAACCATCTTTAACCCTTCTTCAAAGATTTCTCTTTGGATGAACCCAGTTTTTAGTGGACTTGCAGTTAAATATTCAATTATAATCAAATTTTTCATCTTTTATGATCAAGATTTTTGCAGTAGACATAAAGAACGGAAAAGTAGTTAAAGCATATGCTGGTGCAAGGTTTAATTATAAACCACTGAAAATTAAAAACAAAGATTTTTCTAATGCAAATTTTCTAATTAAAAAAGCAATTGGTGTTGGGATTACAAACATTTATATTGCTGATTTAGATTCTATAACAAACAGAGGAAATAATTGGCATTTAGTAAGGAAGATTGTAGAAACAAACCAACAAATAAATTTTTTTTTCGATTCAGGTTTTAATCGAGTGTCTAAATTAAGAAACTTTTATCTTTTTTTTAATAAAAATAAACACATAAAAAATATTACAGTTGTTATTGGGACGGAAGGTATCTCAAGTGTAAAATTATTAAATCAATTAAGTGTGCAATTTAAGTCTATTATTTCCCTGGACTTTATAGATAAAAAAAAGTTTTTCGTTTCCTCAAACCAATTCTCATGTGAAAAATTCATTTTGATGTTTATTAAACAAGTTGGTGGACGCGGAATAAACTGGCGATTACTTAACACTATCTCAAAATTTATTCCACCGAAGAAATGTTTAGTTGCTGGAGGGATTAAACATAGTGGAAATATAAAACAACTAAAACGGTTATGTTATAGTGGTGTCATAATTTCATCACTAATACACAAAGAGTTAATCTAGGGGAACCCCCCTAGATTATTTTTTAAAGATCGAAATCAACCTTGAAAACCATCCCCCGTCATCAGGCTTAGTTGATGATTTCATGTTGGATGAGTCTCACTTTGCAGCAAAAGGATGCTCAGCTGAATCTTTTTCAGAAACTACATCTTTAGCTTTTGGTTCACCTGCAACGGCTCTTTCAATGGCTTCTTTAGTTGCTGTATAATTATATTCTTGGATTTTCTTATCATCCTCAGCTTGCCAATGTATAAACACTCCAACAGAAATAAATAGATCGTCAGCTTCATCAGCTGGAATTGTTCCTTCTTCGACGCAATCCATAACTGCTTTGGCAACACCATGTTGAGCTGGACCAAACATTTGAACAGCTTGTTTTGCACCTTTAATAGTAACTTTATTAAACATACAAGTTGCAGGCTTAGTCATTAAATTTGGTGCAACAACTGCTAAAAGAGCTGTAAAACCATCTTTGTTATTTGTAAGACTATTTGCAAAAGCTGTTTCTGCCGGGGTTCCTCTTGGACCAATAATAAGATCAATGTGAGCTACTTCATTGCCTTCTCCAACAAGAGATTCTCCAATGAGCATTTTATTAATTTTAGCCATTTTTTTCCTCCATAAGTTTAGGTTTTATGAAATTTTAATAAACATTAAAATTTAATATTTGACTATATCTGTAATTTTATCCATTAGCAAGGTGGTTACTGTTAAATCGGCACATGTCCCAGGATTAATTTTTAAAAGTTTTAAATACCTATCAAATTTTTTTAGATAAAAGTTAAAATACTTCTGTGAATTATTATTAATAATGTTATTAACGAACTTTGATTTGAAACATACTGACCTAGCAATATTAACGCCGAATTTTCTAAGTATGTGACTGTCAAAATCATTAGACATTAACTTAATGAATAATTTTTCTATAGAGATTTTTTCGGAGAATATTCTTTTCTGAAATTTATAATAAGGCAAAGCGATTTCAAAAATTTCTTCATAATTACATGCATAACACCTTGATATTCTATCATAGTGTTGGCTGATTTTAGCAAGATTATAAAAATTGGTATTCTTTGTTGAATTTTTTAAAATATCTCCTTTTAAATCAAAATTATTTAATCCAGCTGGTCTAGAGATCTTTATTGCTTCTATTATTAGTTCTGAATCTTTATTGTCAATCGAGCACAAAGTTTTTTTTAACTTTTTTCTAAATTCTTCAATTCTTATGAAATTATTTTCTGTTGCAACCTTAATTATTGGGGCACATAGAAGAATAATTCCAAGATTATAATTTTCACCTAATTCCTTAATACAATTTTCACAAGCTAGAAAAATTGATTCACCGAGTGAATTTTTTTTTTTAATTAAAATATCAGAAGATATTTTAGCTGCTCTTTGGAATTTCTCTTTTCTCATTCCTGACAAATTCGATTCAGTGTTTAAATTTCCAGGCTTTAGAACACTAAGTTCTTGATTACAAGATAGAATATAAAATTGTCTAATTTGAAATCTATTCATTACCTAAATTAAGATTTGAAAGTCTTATAAAATCCTTAACCAGAGTTTCTGTAATTGAATTTTTCAAAACTTTTTGGCTTGATTTCCATGAAGGAATACTGTTTACCTCAAGAAGATAATATTTTTTTTTAAACAATATAAAGTCTAATCCACCATATCCTAGATTGAAAATTTCAGACACTTTTTTAGAGATATTGTATAGTTCCTTGGAAATTGTAATTTTTTTTAAATCTGACCCAAAAAAAGCATTAGTAATAAATTTTTGAGATGTCCTCTGAACAGCATAAACAACTTTATGATTACTAACCATAACCCTTATGTCTGAAAACTTCTTATTTTCAATATTACCTATAAACTCTTGTAAATAAGTAATTTTTTGTAACTTTATTTTACTTTCTAAGTCTTTTTTATTTTTAATTATGTGTATCCCCTTACCTTGTGAACCAAAGATTGGTTTTAATAGTAATGGACCTCGTTCTAATTGTTTAAATATAATTTCTCTAAATTTTTTGTGACTACTGAAGACAAAGGTTTTTGGGGTTAAGATTTTGTTAATAGAAAATAAAGCACTACACATGAATTTATCAACTGTCTTTTCTATAATTGAACCACTATTGTGAACATATATTCCCAAAGCTTGCATAATATGCAAGATAGATAATTTGTGTGTAATTTCTTCTATGGTACCTCCATCTATAAATCTAACCCATACTGATTGAGATTTAAAAATTTCCTTTAAATAAAAAAAAGAAATATTCTCACGAGTAATTTTTGCTAACAAGTCAACAAAGTTTGATTTTTTTACTCTAATATTTTGACTCTTTAAACTTTGGCATATCTGATTTGAATGCCAATCATGAACGTCAGAAATTATACTAACTTCTTTAATCATTTAAAAAAAAGATTTTTCAACTAAATCAGATTTAATTATTCCACCATGAAAAGTTTCACCAGATTCAAGAGAATTAATTGATACTTTTGCAGGACTAAATAATGAACCATCAATTTTGTAAAAATCTCCTTGATACTTTTCAAATATTTCTTTAAATGGAATCCCAAAATCTTTCGAATTTTGACTAGGTAGTTCCTTTGCGAGTTTTTTTGCTTCATCAGAGGAACCATCAATTGTTAAGAAAATATTTCCCCCATAAATTATTGAATCATTTGTTCTTCCCATCCCTGTAAGCGTATCCTTTGCTATTGGGGGTATAGGCGCACTCCCAATACCATCAACAATTTTATGAAGAGGGAATTTTAATTCATGAGCTTTATGTAGTGCAACCTCTAAAACTCTTGCAACAACCTGGAGGTTGCCAACCATACTTGTGGTTGGAGCTAATATTATTGTTATTTTGTCTTTATCAACTTTGCAGTCTTTTGATATTTTTTCAATAATTTCATCTGGAGGGATTTTATTAGTTTCCAAGACAATTGAAGTTTTGGAATATTGATCTGAATATCCTATTTCATCAAATATTTTTTCTCTTTTTGCTAAGGCTCTAGCAGGGCCAGATCCTAGGGAAAAAAAGTCATTGTGAGATAAACTCCAACCAGCGTACTGGCTAGCAAGACAGGATAAAACAGGTTGAGAAGCACTTACTGTAATATTCCAACTTATCAAATCAGAGAAATTACAAGAGTTAATACTTATTGACCCCAAACCACCCATGCATATCTCAGATATTTTTAATCCTGCCTCCAGACTGCCCTGCGCTTTTATACCAGCATCTATAATTGTTGTACCGAGTGTATTTTTTGAAATTTTTAAACGATATTTATTAGCATTATCTTTTAATTCGCTTAAAAGATCGTCTGAAAGTTTATTGATACTAATTGTATTCATTTTAATTGCATTTTTTAAGTCTAGAATTTATATCTTGAGAAAGATCATAGTAATTTTTCTTTATTAATCTATCATTTTTAAATTTTTGGTGAACTAAACAAATTGGATCCCCTTTCATGATTTTTGTATTTGAAATAGGTAATTCAGTAAACGTTACAGTTTTAATTTTTTTCATTTCAATCAGTGATTGATTATTAATATTATAATTATTTTGACTGTAAATGATACTAGTTACATAATTTTCATGTCTAAAATCAACATTTTTTTTTAGAAATGATCTAGTGCCATAAAGTCTAGATATCAAGTTTAGAGATAAACCAGGTCTTGAATTTATTTCAATAAGTTTAGGGTTATTTATTTTGCTTTCTGGAACAATGAAGTCTAAACTATTAATTCCCTTAAGATTAAAAGCTTTAGAGACTTTTTTGACTATCAATTCAATTTTTTTTTTAAAATTTTTTGTTGTTTTTTCTAAAAAAATACCCTCAAGACGGAAGTTATCTTTATCCTGAAATTGAGAACAAATACATAAAAGATTTATAACATTATCAAAAATATAAAACTGAACAGATATGATTTTGCCTTTAATAAATTTTTGATAATAAGTAAATTTATCTGAATCAAAATGGGGTTTTTTTCCTAATCTTGTGACAAATTTACCCCCATATGAGATTGTTTTCTTTTTAAGATATTTTGAAGATCCTGTTTGTTTTAAGGTCCACTCTGGAACATCTATTCCAATTAATTCTAGTTTTTTAAAAAAAAAGTCAGGATCTTTAAGTGAATTAATTGTTTCAAAAGAATTCCAAAAAAACTTTCTTTTTTTTAAAAAGTTATAATTATGTGAGTTTTCCATGAAACCAGAACCTAGGATTAAATAAGATTGATTGTCAGGATCTAAAAAGTTTAAATTTCTTTTTAGCATGCTTTTGTTTAGATCTTTGAGTAACACCACAGATTTACAATACTTTTTTAGGTTTTCACTTTTGTAAGTTGTAATTGCAGAAACAGAATAGTCATTATGAAGAATCCTAGATAGATCTTCACAAGAATTTGAAATTATGATAATTTTTTTTAATCGTTTAATATTTCTCTAGCAATATTTAAGGCTTCATCAAAATTCAGATATAAAGGTTTATCTGTTGTGCACATTTTTTCAAACATTTTATATTGTGTTTTAACTTTTAAATCTCCAGATGTTAAAGGTCCAATCGAAAGTGCTCCACATAAATGCTTAGTGTTATCGTCTTTAAGTTTTACTCCGCTAATACCAGCTGGGGGAACAGCGTTAACATCAGCTATTACTAATGCATTTTTTGCAAGTTTAATTTGCTCATTATTAATCACTTCAGTTCCTGCTCTAGCTGCACAAAAAATTATTTCTGCGTCTGGAAGATATGAAGAATTTAATTTGTCATTGGACCCGTCAGCTGGGGTAACATCAACCCCAAATCTTTTTTTATATTCGTCAGCTTTTTTTTGCACGTTAGAAATTCCATCATAACCAATAATTTTGCAATGTGCGCCGGCTTCAGAGCACATTATAGCAGAAATGCCACCGACTATTCCCTTGCCCCCATAAATTGCAATTTCTTTATCTTTAAGTGTAGTGTTAAATTTATCTTTTAATGTTTTTTCGGTACAAGCAACCATTGCAGCTGCAGTTGTAAACGATCCAGCAGGATCAGGGAAAACTGACACTTCAAAAGGGGGTACCATTGATTGTTTTGCGGAATCCATCATATCCAAAGCCAAAGAAACGTCTTTTCCACAAATGAAAACCCCAGTTTTTTTTGCATTACTTAATGACCTTGAAAAAATAGCGTCTTGAACCAAACTCTTTATGTCCGGAAGTGTTACATTAGTGTAAGGAATAATTGCATCATAACCAGCATCATATGCCATATTCACATCAAATGGACTTACATTCTCTTGAGGACTAAACATATGTAGAATATTTTTTTTCATCTAAGTTTTTGTATTACTTTTTAGAGATATAATAACCACGATTTCTTCCATTTACCTGATGAAGAGAAAGTGAATTATAATTGTTTATATTAATTTCTCTTTTTAAGATACTAAAAATTTTTTTTTTTTCACTATCATTTTTACAAAAAACGAAACCGGTCGGTCCCCACGACGTTTGTCCATATCCGTCGTACCCAACTTTTTCTAGTTTTTTAAAAATATTACCTATATTTTTGCTAGAGTATAGACCTCCTTGAGCTCTATTGAAATATTCTCCAGTATTTTTTTGTATTTTTGAAATTCCTTTACAAAATAATTCAAAATTTCTTTCAATAATTGAGGGAATTATCATCATTACCAGAACTTCACAATTATTACTTTGCAAAGAAATATTATTTGTAGAAATTTTTTTAAATTCTTTTTTCTCTTTATTTCCATGAATACCAGTTACAGTACTTTCCATTATTAGTATGATTTTCCATTCTTCAGGCCACCTCTGATGAAATATTATTGGAGAAAGATTTTTTGAGCGACTTATCCTACCTGCATCAACAAAGAAACCACCATTTTTAAAACAATTTATTCCAATACTTGATCTTAGACCTCTTTGACAAAATTTAGCAAGTTCATCGATGGAAATTTTTTTGCCTGATATTTTTGACAACAATAATCCAAGTGACAAAGATAATTGTGTACCCGAACCAAGTCCAACATGCTCAGGAATTTTTCGAGTTATTTTTATTTCGCATGGTTGGAATTTATAAAAATCATAAAATCTTTTAAGCATTAATTCTAGTTTTTTTGACTTTTCACCAACAAGCTTATATTTCTTTGATGACTTTGCCTGGATAATAGTTCCGAAATTTGAAATTGCCATACCCAGGCTGCCGAAATTTCTGACGTTTTTAAAACTTAAATCTAAAAATCCAAGATGTATTCTTGCTGGGGAATTTATTGTGTATTGATTCAATTTATTTCTTAAAGTTGAAAGTTTTATTCATTTTTGAATATAATTATGTCATAGATCTAATAATAAATAAAATTAAAAGGGTATATAATGAGTGATAATGAATTAAGTGTTTATAATGACAATGAAATTAACGAAAAAATTAGCAAAGAATTAAAGGATTGGGAATATGATGGAAAGTGGATAAGAAAACGATTCAAGACACATAGTTGGAAAGGAACGCTAATGGTAATAAATACAGTTGGGCATCTTTCCGAGGCTGCTTGGCATCATCCTGACTTAATAGCATCATATGCATTTGTTGAAGTAAAGCTGATGACACATGACAAAAAAGGTATAACAAATCTAGATTTTGAACTGGCTAAGAAAATTGACGATGTGGTTTTATGGAATCCGAGCGCTGAGGATTTATCTTTAGAAGGTACACCAAAAGACCCGAGATTTGCATATATAAAATATTAAAAATTATGTCTACTGTTTTAAATTATCCATTAGTAAAAGGTAAAACCGTTTCTACTGAAGAAGCGTTAAAAAAAGCAAAAAAACTTGTGAGTTCAAGTAAAAGCATTCACATCGACGGTCTTGCATGTGATAATAATGGTCTGAAGTCTATTTTTCAATTTGCTGAGAAATACAATGCTTCGGTTGATCATATGGATGGTCAGAAAAATGCAGATTTAAATAATACAATACAAAGATATGGAGGATTTTTTTCTTCTTTTGGTGAAGTGTACCATAGGTCGGAATTAATTCTTTTTATTGGATTTGAAAAATCACTTCCATGTGAATTTGGACATTTAAAAAAAGGTCTTAAAAGACCAAAGATTATTTTTTTTGATGAAAAGTTTAAAGTTAGTGATAGGGAAATATGTTTAGATATAAAAAAAAATAAAATTATTGAAATAATAAAACAAACTTATAAATTTCTAAAACTAAAAAAAAAATCTAAAGAATTCCAAGTAAATGAAATAATTAAATTATTAAACGCTTCTAATTATACCACAATCATTTATGCACCCCATAATGATAAAGAATTAACAAATGAGATTTTTAGACTTGTTAGACATTTAAATAATTTAAATATAAAAACATCAATATTATCTTATAACGGTAGTAACAACTTAAGTGGTGCAGTACAATATTCACTTTGGAAAACTGGTTACCCATTAAGAATACAGTTTACTGAAAGTGGTCCTGTTTATAATCCAATTGAGATTAATTCTAAAAACTTATCAAAGAAAAAAGAATTACAGATCTTTATTTCATGTTTTGATTCTAACAGTAGACCTAATATGTTTAATAAGAATATTTTTATTGGGAACCCAAACCAGCTAAAAAAAAAAGATTTTGATATTTTTTTACCTACTAAAATTCCAGGAATTAATAAGTCAGGAATTGTCCATAGAGGTGATGGAGTAGGCATAAAGAAATTGAAAAAAATATCAGATTCAAAAAACCTTTCAGTCGAAGATATAATTGATCTAATTTCTTGATATGTCTAAAAATAATATACAAATTTGGAACACATACGCTGAGGCTTTTCCCATGAAGTGTTCAAGATTAATTATTACAGCTGAAAATTATAGATGGGCATTTAATGCAGTAAATTCATTTACAGGTTTTGCCACATCGGTTATTGCATGTGGATGTGAAGCAGGTATAGAAAAAAAGTTAAAAAAAGTTGATACTCCAGACGGCAGACCTGGTTATTCAATTTTAATTTTTTCTATGTCTGAAAAAGAACTAGCGAAACAAGTTTTAAACCGAACAGGTCAATGTGTTATGACGTCTCCATCATCAGCAATATTTTCTGGTAATAAAGGGGAAAAAAAAATTAAGTTAGGTAACTCACTCAGATATTTTGGAGATGGGTATCAGATATCAAAAAAATTTGGAGATAAAAGATTTTGGAGAATACCAGTTATGGATGGTGAGTTTGTTTGTGAGGATTTTGCCTACCAAATGTCCGGTATAGGTGGAGGGAATTTTTTAATTCTTGGAGAATCTCAAAAAAGTGTAATTGAAGCGTGCGAAGTTGCAGTTAAGTCTATGAAAGAATTAGATAATATCATTTTACCATTTCCTGGTGGAGTTGTTAGGTCTGGTTCAAAAGTTGGATCAAAATATAAAAACTTAATTGCATCTACAAATTTTGAATATTGTCCTAATCTTAAAGATATTGTTAGTTCTAAACTTAAGCCAAATATAAAGTCAGTTTTAGAAATTGTTATAGACGGAATTTCATCTTTAGATATTTCAATAGCAATGAAAGTGGGTATAAAGTCAATCTTAAAAAAGAAAGTAAAGGGTGTTATTGCTATTTCAGCCGGTAATTATGGTGGAAAACTTGGTCCACACCTTTTCCATTTGAGGGAAATTTTAAAATGAGTTTGCTAGAATTAAAAACTAAAATTGATATTTCTTACGATTTAGACCTTAAAAACCTTAATGAAATCAATTTTAGTAAATTAAATAAAAAAAAAATCTCTGATATTTCTCTTGAATATAATTTTAAAAAAATAAAGCTTTCAGAGGTTTTTAATATTCAAATCCTAACTGAAAAAAAAAATAATAAAAAAATTATAATAATTGGATCGAATAAATTTTTTAGAAATATTGGATTTAAATGGAAAGAAAACTCTCTTTGTATTAAAGGTGACGCTGGTTCATATTTAGGACATAGGATGGAAGGTGGATTAGTTGAAGTTAAAGGCTCAGCTGAGAACTTTGTTGCTTGTAAAATGACTGGAGGAAAAATTATTATTGATGAAACAGTAGGTGATTATACTGGATCCGCTGATTTCGGTGAAAAGATTGGTATGAACGGGGGTGTTGTTGTAATAAAAAAAAATGCTGGAAATTATTTAGGAAATTTTATGAGGAGAGGTGTAATTATTGTAGGTGGACACGTTAAAGATAACTGCTGCAATAATTTTATAGCAGGGACAATTGTTATTAATGGGAATATAGGAAAAAATTTAGCTACAAATATGAAACGAGGAACTATAATTACAAATTGTAAAAAAGCCATTCCTCATAAAAAATTTATAAACTGTGGTGATCAAAAAATAGATTTTTATAATATATTTAATAAATATTTCAGGAATGATTTAGGCGTTCAAAGTAAGTGTAAAAATTTTGTCAAATATATTGGTAATACTGATGTAAATGGTTACGGTGAGATTCTTCTTAGAAAATCTAATCAAAAATAATTTTAGAATCTAAGGTTTTAATAAGGCCATCAGCACCTTCTTTACTAATTATTGATGAAAAATCACTTTTTTTAGTAGAAATTTCGCTGATAGACCCTTTTAAAATAACATCAAATATTTTCCAGTTTCCTTTAATGTTTTTTGAACACAAATAGGAAATTTCAATTGGTGTTTCGCCTTTTATATTCAGTTCGGTGTTAATAAGAATTCTTGTTTTATCTATTTTTTCAACATTTTTCTCAGAAAAATTTGCTTCATTCATATTTTTGAATCTTTTAACGTAATTATATGTTAAAAAATCTAGGAATTTTAATTGAAGTTTTTCTTTTTGATTTTCTTCTAGTTTTTTCCATTTTCTTCCATAAATAATTTTTATCATCTTTCTAGAATCAAATATTTGTGAGTTGATATCTCTAAGTGTGAAAAAATTCTGTTTAAATTTTTGTGCAGATTGATTATTTAAAAGTAAAGCATCGTGTAAATTTTTTACTTTATGCTCACATCTTTCTGAAGCATTTAAATTTAAAAAATTTATACTTATTGAAAATATTATTGATAAAATGTATTTAATTTTTCTCATTGTCTAATTTTTTAATTTATCTTTTTTATATGCCAAAAACAATATTAATAACAGGTGCTAATGGTTTTCTCGGATCTAGAATAGCTGTAATTGCTAAAAAAAGAAAATATAATGTCATTGCTTTGGTAAGAAAATCCTCAAATTTAGAAAATTTAAAAAAACTTGATGTTGAAATTTGTGTTGGTGACTTAAGAGACAAAGAATCTCTCAAACCTAGTGTTAAAAAAGCTGAAATCATTTTTCATGTAGCTGCAGATTATAGATTGTGGGCAAAAAAAAAATCAGATATATATGATGCTAATGTTTATGGAACTGAAAATTTATTAAAGATAAGTTCTGAAATAGGTCCCAAAAAAATCATATATACATCAAGTGTAGCCACATTAGGTTTAAATCATGGCAGTATTAGCAATGAAGAAACACCAGTGCATTTTAAAAATATGGTTGGGGATTACAAGAAATCAAAATTTATAGCTGAGCAAATTTTTCAAGAATATGTAAAAAGTAAAAAAATCTCTGGAATTATACTGAACCCTTCAACACCTATCGGCCCAGGAGATTTCAAGCCAACGCCCACAGGAAAAATTATTCAACAAGTGCTAAATAAGAAAATGCCAGCATATGTCGATACAGGTTTAAATTTTGTTCACGTCGATGATGTCGCTCTAGGACATTTTTTAGCTTTAGAAAAAGGTAAAATTGGACAAAAGTATATTTTAGGAGGTGAAAACTTAATGTTTAAAGATTTTTTAGATTTGATCTCTGATTATGCTCGTATTCCAAAGATCGTTACCAAACTTTCTCCAAAATATTTGTATCCTTTTGCATATATGAATGAATTCTTTGCTTATATACTTAATAATTATGAACCAATGTTAACTGTTGATGGTTTGTCGATGTCCAAACAGAAAATGTTTTTTTCCTCAGAAAAGGCAAAAAAACAATTAGGATATAGACCACGTGATATAAAAAGTGCTATAAAAGATGCAGTTGATTGGATAAAAATGAAATTTTAGGAGTATGTTATTTTGGAAAAAAAAAAATGACCTCAAATCTTTAAGAGTATTTCTTGCCCAGCCAAGGGGATTTTGCGCTGGTGTAGAGAGAGCTATTACTATAGTTGAAAGAGCTATTGAACTCTATGGGCCTCCAGTTTATGTGAGACATGAAATAGTTCATAATAAAAGAGTTGTAAATAATTTGGTATCAAAAGGTGCAATTTTCGTACAAGAACTCGACCAAATTCCAGCTGGTGCAGTGACAGTATTTAGTGCCCACGGGGTGGCTCAAAAAGTTGAGGATACTGCTCATCTTAGGAAGCTTCCAGTTTTAGACGCTACATGCCCATTGGTAGCAAAGGTTCACAAAGAAGGCCAAAGATATTCAGCTAATGGTTATGAAGTTGTATTAATAGGACACGAGGGTCACCCAGAAGTTGTTGGAACTATGGGAAGAATATCAGGTGATGTATATCTGGTTTCTAACACAGATGATGTAAAAAAACTTCAAGTACGAGACCCATCAAAGTTGTCATATATAAGTCAGACAACTTTATCAGTTGATGATACTAAAGTGGTTATTCAGGCTTTAAAAAAAAGATTCCCAAAAATAATTGGTCCTGATGTTAAAGACATATGTTATGCAACTCAAAACAGACAATCTGCGGTTAGAGATTTGGTTGATCATGTTGATTTAATGCTTGTTGTTGGAGCAAAAAACAGTTCAAATTCTAATAGGCTAAGAGATCTTGGAGAAGAGTCGGGGGTCACAACTTACCTAATTGAGACGTGTAAAGATCTTGATAGTAAGTGGTTTAATAATGTAAATTCAGTTGGGATTTCTTCTGGAGCCTCAACGCCAGATGAACTTGTAAATGAAGTTATTGATCGTATTTCTACATTTAGAAAAATTAAAATTGAGAAAAGGCCTGGTATTGAGGAAAATGTGGTTTTTAAACTTCCGAAAGAACTTGTTAATCAACAATTGGCTAATTAAAAATATATATAAAAAAGTGAAATAAATATGGGAATTCCTTTAATACAACAAATAAGAGTCGGTTCATACATAATTAAACAAAAGATTCTAGGAAAAGAAAAATACCCGCTGGTACTTATGTTAGAACCATTGTTTAGATGTAATTTGGCATGTGCAGGCTGTGGAAAAATTGATTATCCAAAAGAAATTCTTAATCAACGATTATCAGTAAAAGATTGCATAGATTCAGTGGAAGAATGTGGTGCTCCAATTGTTTCAATCCCTGGAGGGGAACCTTTGATACATAAAGAGATGCCACAAATTGTTGAAGAATTAATTAAGAGAAAGAAGTTTGTGTATTTATGTACAAATGCAATTCTTATGGAAAAAAAAATTGAAGATTATAAACCCAGCCCATATTTCACATGGTCAGTTCATCTTGACGGTCTCAAAGATGAACATGATAAAGCTGTTTGTCAGGATGGTGTTTTTGATCGTTGTGTTTCAGCAATTAAAAAGGCTAAAGAGTTAGGTTTTAGATGTAATGTTAATTGTACAATTTTTAATTATGCAAATCAGGATGAGATGGTGAAGTTCTTAAATTTTGTTACTGATGACCTGGGAGTTGATGGTATTACTATTTCGCCAGGCTTTGCATATGAAAGAGCTCCAAATCAAGATCATTTTATTAAAAGATCAAATACAAAAAAATTCTTTAGAGATTTGTTTAAATCCAAAACTTTTAAAAAATGGGACTTCAGTCATTCTGGTCTATATCTCGATTTTCTTGCTGGAAATCAATCTTATACTTGCACTCCATGGGGTAATCCTACAAGAAACATTTTTGGTTGGCAGAAACCTTGTTATCTTTTGGGAGAGGGATATGTGGATTCTTTTAAGAAATTAATGGAAGAAACAGACTGGGAAAAATATGGCACAGGAAACTATGAAAAATGTTCAGATTGTATGGCTCATTGCGGCTATGAAGCTTCAGCAGTTACTGATGTCTTTAAAAACCCTTTGAAAGCAATAACAGTAGCGCTAAATGGTCCTAAAACCGATGGTAAAATGGCAAAAGAGATCGATTTGAGCAAGTCTAGAGATCCTGATTTTGTTTTTGATTCTCATGTGCAAAAAATGATGAAAGAAATCCATGATCGAAAAAATAAAGAAGAAAAAAAACAACATAAAAGTAGAAATATTTCTAGTTCTGACTCAGAAATTAGTAATGTAAGTGTTGCGCAATAACAATTTTTTTTTATTTTTCAAATAATTCTCGACACACTTTTTTTAAAACACTTTGAGCTTTTAAAAAACACAACCCTAACCTAATTACTGCAAAAAAATTTAAGGGAAATTTATATAAATATTTTAATTTTTTATCTTTGAAATAAAAATTAACTAAATCCTCAGGCAAGCTTGTATCAGAATCATCAAGGATGATTTTTAAAGCTACAAAAGGAATCTTATACTTAATGCATACTTTTTGCACGCCTTCTGATTCCATGTCAATTAAACTAGCCTGATATTTTTTATAGATATCTTTTTTTTCTGATTCTTTATAAATAATATTATTTGAACAGAATAAGCTATCCTCTACAACGTTGTTTTTAAATTTTTTTCTAAGCTTTAATCTGAATACTTTAGAAGTTAATTTTGAACTTCCATCACTCCAGACAATCTTTTTAGGAAGGCAAACATCTCCAGTTTTTATTTTTTTGTTTGTTGAAGCAGCAAACCCAATATTAATGATACAATTAAGTTTTTTTTGAGCTAATTTTTTTGACTCTCTAGCTGCATTATGTTTTCCAAAGCCAAAGGAACAATAAATATTTGATTTTTCAAGAATTTTTTTTTCTATTTTTAGTCCAGCAACTATACCGTAATTAGTGTTAATTTTTAGGCTCCATATACTGGTTTTTGAGAATTTGATTTAATCAAGTTTTTATATTTTGATAATGCTAGTAGAGGAAAGTATTTTGAATACCCATGATATTTTAAATAAAATACTTTTGGGAACCCAACAGCTGTATATAAATCTTCATTCCATTCTTTTTTACGGAGTAAATAATCAATTCCCTTTTTTACAGCATTTGACTTAATTTCTCCTGCTGAAATTAATCCCATTATTGCCCAAGCAGTTTGTGATGGAGTACTTTTTACTTTATACCCAATAAAATTTTTATCATATGTTCTACCATCTTCGCCCCAACCACCATCATTTTGTTGAGTAGTTTTTAAGTAATTAATACTTCTTTCAAACACTTTTTCTTTACCTGCAAATTCAACTAGATTCAGTGCTGAGAGGGCAGACCATGTTCCATATATGTAATTAGTCCCCCATCTGCCATACCAACTTCCATCATCTTCTTGTTGTCTTACTAGATAATTAACTCCTCTTTGAATTGCTTTTTCTGTCCCCTTATTTTGTATTTGTGCAAGAAAACTTATACATCTTGAAGAAACATCAGCTGTTGGCGGATCTAATAGGGCACCATGGTCAGCAAATGGTATATAATTTAAATAGAAATAAGTATTATCTGCGTCAAATGAACCCCATCCACCATTTTTTGATTGCATACCAATTATCCAGTTCTTTGTTCTTTGAATGCACATATCTATTTGTTTATCTCTAATTTTTAGATTATATCTGTGCAGTAGCATTCCAATAAGTGCTGTGTCATCAACATCTGGATAAAAATCATTTCTAAATTGAAATGCCCAGCCTCCAGGTTTGAGCCCAGGTTTATTTTCAGACCAATCACCTGGTATTTTAATTTCTCTTTCTAACAACCAATAAACAAAATTTTGAACATTTTTTTTATTTTCCATGAATGCTAATCCAACCCAACCTGTATCCCAAATAGGCGATAGGCATGGTTGACAGTATGCCTCTGTTTTTTTTATAACAAGTAATTCTCTCAAGGCTCTTTCTGCAAGTACAATCTCACTTTTGAATCTATTATTATTATCTAGCTTAAGAGCTATTAATGCATTAACCATAGCTGGAAATATTCCACCTAGACCGTCTTTATTGTTAAGCCGTTTAACTATCCATTCATATGCTGTATCTAAAGACTTTTTTTTTAAATTCTGTGAAAAGTGAGGTTCAATCAATTTAATTAAATTATCAAGCTTAATAAAAAACTTAGTGAGAAAATTCTCTTTTTCAGCTCTTGGAAGATTTCTTAAATAATCTTGTTCCTGACAAAATAATTCTGAAATAGAAACATTGTTTGGGTTGTTGGCAATAGGTTTTTTCTTCATGATGATAAGAAGTGGGACAACCACAGTTCTTGACCAATATGAAATCTTAGTTAGATGAAATGGAAACCACTTAGGCAAACACATGATTTCTATTGGCATAGATGGAACAGTTTTCCAACTGACTTGTTGGAATAATGCTAGTGTAATTCTTGTAAATACATTTGATTTTTCGGCACCACCCATTTCAATAATTTTTTTTTTTGCAGCAATCATTTGTGTGGAATTGGGGTCAAACCCTGAGAGTTTTAATGCAAAATATGATTTTACAGAAGCACTCAGATTTGATTCTCCTCCATAAAATAGTGGCCAACCTCCATCTTTATTTTGTTTACTAAGCAAATATTTCGTAATTTTTTTTTCTAGTTTAATATCAATCTCACCAAAAAAATGCATCATTATTATGTATTCAGATGGAATCGTTGAATCAGCTTCCAGCTCAAAAACAATATGATTTTTATTGATCACCTTCTTTTCAATTGAAGAAATTTCAATCTGTATTCTTTTTTTAATTGCATTTAGATTCATAATTAACTTTCCATAGCTAACTTAGCGCATATTTTTTTTGCAGAGAGTATAGAACTTTCTATTGAACAAGGAAAGTTAAATTCTGTCCAGTCCCCTATTAAGAATGCATTATCTACAGAGAATTTTAATTGACTTACCATTTTATTATTTTCTGGAGATTGATTGTAGGTAGCTCTTTTTTCAAAAATTAACCTATATGGAGGACATTCAATATCAAGGTCAAGACTTTGTGACACCTCGTACCATATTTTTTTAATTAATTGATCTTTTGGAATGTCATCCAAATGATTTGAAGCACTTAGTGTTACGGAGCAATGATCTTCTTTTAAGAATAACCAATGTGAAATTGAGTTTAATATTCCAATGATTTTTGGTTTATCTTTAAAATGTTTTTTATTAATTTTAAAATGTACATTAATTATTGTGTTAAATTGTTGAGGTACCGAAAGTTCTGGGAAAATTTTAGCGATATTATTAGGAGGTATGGCGAATATAACGAGTTCATTGTTGTTTATTTCAATTGTGTGATTTTTAAAATAAAGCTGAGTAATTTTTTTTTTTTCTATAGTTATTTTTTGTAGTAACGAATTATATTTTGGAATTATTTTTTTCTCCCTTAAAAAATTTAGCATTGGATTAATGAGTGTTTTATCCCAAGACTTTTTTGGTTGAAAGATTCCTGAATATTTTCCCCCTTTAAGAAAAGTCTTTTTTACAACATTTTTTAGTAACTGAGCACTTGCTTCTTTGCATTGTGTATTTAAAATCCCGAGTGTCAAAGGTTCCCAAAAATTCTTGTACAAATTGTTTTTCTCACCAATGACCTCTTGAACAGTCATCTTTTTATTACAAGATAATAATTTAAATATAGATATATAATCAATAAGTCTTGTTTCTGGGATCCTAGAATTCTTGTTAAATATCCAAAGAGGGAATTTATTTTCTCCGATTTTCACATTCCATGTATTTTTGTTCTTACAATCAAAAAAGTTATAAGTTGAACCTAAAAAATTCAATGTATTTTCTGATCCAATAAGGTTACACATTTTTAAAAAATTAGAATTTGCAGAGAGTATTATATGATTACCATTGTCTATTTCGATTCCCAACTTAGAATCAATAAATGACCTACATCTTCCTCCAACTTGACCTGCACCCTCATACAATTCAACATCAAATGTATCTCGTAAATAGCACGCGGCCGAAAGTCCAGATAACCCTCCTCCTATTATATATATTTTTTTAATTTTTCCTCCTTAGTACTGTAGAAAATACTACTAAAAGTTTTTCTAGAATTGAAAGTTTTATTCTTTGATTAAAATTCCAATTGTTTTTCTTCATTTTTATAAAGAGTTTTAAATAAATATTTTTCATTATTTCTGGAGCAATTAAACCTTTGTCATTAATTTTATTTGATTCACTGCTAGCTAACATATAATTTTTCTCAGCTACTTTAGATATTTCTTCACATACAGCATAAAGTTTATCTGATTTTAAAAGGTGTTCAGGTTTCATGTTAATGTTGTTTTTTTCTAGTGCTTCTCTAAATATATAGCATCTACCTCTTTCACTATCTTCTTTAATGTCTCTAAGGATATTTGTTAATTGCAACGCCCTTCCCAAATATTTTGCATAACTTCTGCCTGTAATTTTATTTTTTATTCCAAAAATACTAATTGATAAACATCCAACTGCACCTGCTACTTTGTCACAATAATTCTCTAGATCTCGCTTAGGTGGATATATAATATTTTTTTTTGAATCTATTCTCATTCCATCAATAATTTCTAAAAAATCATTTTTAATTAAATTATATTCCTTGATAGAATAATCTAACTCTCTAGTTAAACTATCTACCGTTAAGCCTTTGTAAATATTTTCAATTTTTTTCACCCAATCTTTAAGAAGATTATTTTTTTTTTTTAAAGTAAGTTCACTATCAGCTATATCATCTACTGTTCTACAAAATGCATATATAGCAAACATAGCTCTTCTTCTGCTTGATTTGAGTATATTCATACCCCAGTAAAAAGAACTACCAGAGTTTTTTACAATTTTTTTAACTACTTTTTGGTCATTGATTGTAATGTCATTCATGACTAAGTCTAGCTAGTGAAATGTAAGAATTCTATGCAGTCTCTCTTGATATATTTTCTACAGTTGGAAGACCAAGAGCCTTTAAAATAGAATTAGTTATGTGTGGAGAGTTAATTTCACAATAGTCATTTTGTTCATTTGGTTTTCCATGAGCAATAAATTCATCTGGAAAAAATAGAGGTCTAAATTTAAGACCATTATCTAATAAACCTGTTCTTGTAAGGTAACTCATCACTTGAGCAGAAAAACCGCCTATGGAACCTTCTTCGACAGTAACTAAAATCTCATGCTCTTTTGCCAGAAACTTTATTAATTCTGTATCAATTGGTTTTGCAAATCGTGCATCAGCTACTGTTGTTGATAATCCGTAAGATGCTAAGTTGTTTGCTGCTTGAAGTGATTCTTCTAAACGAGTTCCAAGAGATAAAATACATACTTTTGACCCCTCTTGTATTACTCTTCCCTTACCAATAGTCCAAGGCGATGGATACTTTGAAATTTTTACTCCTAAACCTTCACCCCTTGGATATCTGAAAGCAGACGGTCTGTCATCAATTAAAGTTGACGTAGCAACAGCATTAACTAGTTCGTTTTCGTCGCTAGGCGCCATTACAACGAAATTGGGTAAGGTACATAAATAAGTCAAATCAAAAGATCCTGCATGGGTTGCCCCGTCTGCTCCAACTTGACCGGCTCTATCTATAGCAAACCTTACTGGCAAGGACTGAATTGCGACATCATGAACTACTTGATCATAAGCTCGTTGTAAAAATGTTGAATAAATTGCAGCGTAAGGTTTGATACCTCTCGTTGCAAGTCCTGCACAAAAAGTAACAGCATGTTGTTCTGCAATTCCAACATCAAATGTTCTTGAAGGAAAAACTTTTTGAAACAAATCTAGTCCCGTTCCTGAGGGCATAGCTGCCGTTACTGCCACTATGGATTTGTCATTTTTAGCCTCTTTTATCAATGCTTCAGCAAAAACTTTTGTATAACTTGGGGCTTTTGATTTTGCTTTAATCTGTTCCCCAGTAACCACATTAAATTTCCCTACTCCATGATACTTATCATTTGATGCTTCTGCTGGCTTATAACCAAATCCTTTTTTGGTTACAACATGTAAAAAGATTGGCAAGTCAATTTTTGATTCTTTTAAATTTGATAGAACAGGTATGAGATGGTCTAGATTATGCCCATCTACTGGTCCAACATAAAAGAAACCCAATTCTTCAAAGAGCGTTCCACCTGTCACCATTCCCTTCATATATTCTTCGGCTTTTGCTGCAACTTTTAAAAAACTCTTCGAAAATTTTTCAGCCATATGTTTTGCTAGTGATCTTGCTGTTTGATAGGTTTTTCCAGACAAAAGTCTTGATAAATAAGCACTCATAGCACCAACAGGCGGTGCTATCGACATGTCATTGTCATTAAGAATAACAATCAGATTTGCATTCATAGAACCGGCATTATTCATTGCTTCATAAGCCATACCAGCGCTGATTGCACCATCTCCAATAACACAAACAACATTATGTTTTTCCTTTTTTAAATCTCTTGCAACCGCCATTCCTAGTCCGGCTGAGATTGAGGTTGATGAATGCGCCGCACCAAAGGGATCATATTCGCTTTCAGAACGCTTTGTAAATCCGTAAAGACCGTTTGGTTGTCTAATAGTTCTAATTTTGTCCCTTCTTCCAGTAATAATTTTGTGCGGATAACATTGGTGACCAACATCCCAAATAATTTTATCCTTAGGGGTATCAAAAATGTTATGCAATGCTACTGTAAGTTCGACCACACCAAGCCCTGCGCCTAAATGACCGCCAGTAACTGAAACGGCATCTATAACTTCTGATCTAAGTTCGCTTGAAATTTGTTTAAGTTCCTCAAGATTAAATTTTTTTAAATCTTTAGGAAAGCTAACTTTATCAAGTAATGGGGTTTTTAGCTCGTTTTTCATCAGTATAAGAAATTATAATATATTTTTATTAATTTAAAACCCTTTTATTATTCCTTTAAAAAAACAAAAAATCAAATCAATACGTGATAATTTTATCTTTTTTTTTATTGGATCATTATTTGCTAAAAGTTTGGAAAGTTTTTTTGCAATAAAAAAAATTACCATGGTTTCCTTAAGTAATTTTTTATTTGTTATCGTTAATAAATATTTTTCAGATTCAGAAAGAATAATATCGACTTTTGTAAGGCATTTTTTTATTACTCTTTGAAGCGGATCAACAGCAAAACTTTGCTTAAGGCTACTTATTTTAAGTTGCTCATATCTGAAATAATCCATTGGTAAATAAATTCTATCAAGCTTTTCAAAATCTTCTTTTATGTCCTGAAGATGATTTAAAATTTGAAGACAGTTACATAGTCCGTCTGTACCTAAATAAATCTTTTTAATTTTATTATGTGGATGATCCTTAAGGTGTAAATCTATAACAAATCTTCCTACTGGGCTTGCTGAATGGTTGCAATAATTAATTAATTCATCCCAATTTTTGTATCTAAGTTTACTAGAGTCCATTAGGAATGCTTTAAGTAATTTTCTAGGATTTTCTGAACTAAGATTTTGATTATTTAATGTAAAAATCAAGTTGTTCATAAATCTAAGGTTATTTTCTTTTCTTTCTAATAATAGATTATCAAAATATTTTAAAATTCTTATTTTTTCACTAGAATCAAGTAACATGTTATCTGCTACATCATCAGAGATTCTTGCAAAATGATAAAAATTTTTTATGTGCACAGCTTTCTTAGAATCAATAAGAAATGAAGAAACAGGGAAATTTTCATCATTAAAACTTTTTTCAGAAATTAGGGTTTTTATATAATCTTCTGTTATTTCAATCATTAATATTTTCTTTCTTTCCAAACATTTCCAAATCCTAAATAATAATTTATCGCTGAATTTAGAGTAATAAAAATATAGATTAATGCAGAAAAAGGAAGTATTAGTGCATTTAATTTTGATAAATTATAAAATTTAATAGTTGGAAGATAAATCACAGAAATTAAAGAATATCCGGTTAGTGCAAGAAGAAAATTTAATATTTCAAAATTAAATATGGATATAATAAGTATTAATGGAAACAACAGATAAAGTATCATCAAGCCAAACAAAGATAGAAGTAAAATTGTGATTGAATTGTTAAGCTGTTCAAAAGCAGTTCTGGAAACCATTTGCCAAATTTCACCAAGTTTTTTGTATTTTCTTTCACTTATTACACAATTCGTTAATCCAATCCAAATTTTCCCTTTTTTTTTTATTAGTCTTGCCAGATTACAATCATCTATTACTTTGTTCTTTATTTCTTCAAATAAGTCTTGTTGCCTAAAAATTTTAGAACGGGTTAAAATACACCCCCCAGCAGCAGCAGCAAAGTAATTACTGGATTTATTAACAAAGTTAAAAGGATAAAGTTTCTGAAAGAAAAAAATAAATGAAGGTATTAAAATTTTTTCCCAAAAAAATTTGCAATTCAATTTTGCCATTAGTGAAATCATTTCCAATTTCTCCGAGTTTAATTTATCAACTAGACATTTTAACACATTCTTTTCAAGAGAAATGTCAGCATCCATAAACAATAAATAAAATTCTTCCTTATCTTTAAGTGCAAACTCAACTCCTTGTTTCATAGCCCAGATTTTGCCACTCCAATTCGTTGGTAATTTTAAACCTTTAATTATTTTAAAATTATCAAATCGATTTTTCTTAAAAAAATTTTTAGTAATATCACTTGTCGAATCGGTACTGTTATCATCAACTATGATAATAAAATAATTTACTCCTACTTGACTGATCAGTTTACTTAGTGTTGTGCAAATGTTTTGTTCCTCATTTCTGGCAGGAATCACAATCTTTATTTTAGCTGGAGGCAAGCGATTTTTTTTTGGTGACGACTTAAACAAAACTTTGTTTGACCAAAAAAAGGGCTCTTTAGAAAAAGGAAATCTACCCCAAAAAAAAGTCAGAAAGAGCCAAAAAAAGATTGAAATTATAAGAGTATATGTTATCAAAGCAAATATAGTGGTAAATTTACAACAATAAAACAGTGTTTTTATAATTATTTACCAATTTTATTGAAAAATATATAGTTTTATCTAATATCTTAATATTGTTTAAAATTTAATCACAAATTTAACTGCCTATATTTTAGGCATAAGAAAGGTTAGTAAATGTTAAAAAAAATGTTAGTATTTTCTTTAGCACTTGGAGGTATTGCTACTTTCAATAATGTTAAAGCTTTTGAATTTCCCGAGAAAGTACCATTTGGTGAAGTTTCTGCAAATGTAAATTTTGCTACTTCTTACATTTGGAGAGGGGAAATACAGAACGGAAATAACCCTGCAATTCAAGGTGGTCTTGATTACAGTATTGGCTTAGTTGATGATTATGTTTCTGCTTACGCAGGTATATGGGGAAGTCCAGCTGGTAACACTGATGGTAATCTTGAATTAGATTATTACGGTGGTATTTCTGGAGCAGTTCCAATGCTTGAAGATTATTTGTCATATGATGGCGGAATTTTATATTATGACTATCCGGGATTAGGCGACCATGTAGCAGGTTCACAAGATTTTATTGAATACTACGGTTCACTAGGTATAGCTGTACCATTTTATGATATTGGATTATCTGTTTACTATGGTAATTCACCAAATGGATATGGAGCTAATTATGGTTACGATTATATAAATGTTGGTGCTGAAGTACCTGTACCAGGTACACCATTTACAGCATTTGGTGGTTTCGGTTCAACTGGTAAGGAAGAAGCTGGTCAAGATGGTTATCAAGATTACACTGCTGGACTATCTTTCTCTGCTTTCGGTTTGGATCACAGTGTTTATTACTCTGGTACGTCAGGATATAGTTCTAATGATACTGATGGTGAATCAGGTGGTGGTAATCATATAGTTTACACTGTAGGTGCGAGCTTCTAGCTTTAACATTTACTTGCCTATTTAAAGAAATTACAGCTAATTATCTTAAAAAGCTGTAATTTCTTTTTATAATTTCAGATATTATCAATGTTATTAATGTTAAATTAATTAACCCTCCTAGCTGGTGTGCGATACCAATCACAAAGGGAACTGCATGAATTACGGCTGTTACACCTAACAAATATTGCAACACTATAAAAAAGAGTAATAACTTTAAAATCGTTTTGTAGAAGCCTGCAGTTTGCCTGTTATGTTCCCTGAAAGTAGCGTATAATATAAATAAACAAGTAATCGTTGCCAAAACTCTGTGATTAAATTGAATTGTACTCATGTTTTCAAAAAAGTTTAACCAAAAGGGTGTGAGAGTGAAAATATCGTCTGGATATAGATTAGAACCCATCAGAGGAAAGCTATTATATATTAAACCCGAGTCTGTGCCAGCAACAAAAGCACCAGAAATTATTGTTGTAAACAATAAAATATAACTAATGATAAAATGTTTGAATAAATAATCTGGTTTGCTTTTATACTGGGTAACGGACAAAGTATTATTTTGAAATAAACTCCACCCAATGAAAATTAAAAGTGTATATATTACAAAAGCCAGGCCGAGATGTGATGCTAGTCTATATTGACTTACATCAGGTCTATCAATTAGACCACTTGATACCATGTACCAACCCATGAAACCCTGCAGACATCCTAAGCCTAAAATAAATGTAAATATCATACCAAGCTTTTTCGATACTAAACCTCTAAACACAAAAAACACAAGAGGAAAAATAAATGTTATCCCAATGAGCCTACCCCACATTCTGTGAACGTATTCCCAAAAGAAAATTTTTTTAAACTCTGTCATGGTCATGTCATAGTTAATTAACTTAAATTCTGGATAAAGTTTATACTCTTCAAATAAAATTACCCAGTCCTTCTCATTAACTGGTGGTATCATGCCGGAAAAAAAGTTCCAGTCTGTCATAGATAGTCCGGAATCAGTTAGCCTAGTAATGCCTCCAATGGCAACCATCATGAATACCATAAGTGCATTAAAAAAAATCCAAATTGACATTTGGTGATAGTTTTTGGATGAATCTCTCATATCTCTAGAAATAGAAATAAACTTTATTTATAAAATACAATAAATCAATGTATTTTATAAATAATTACAATAATTATTGATATAATTACTTTATTATTCTAATGTAGTTTTAAATTATGTTGGAAAAAAAAGAAATTTATAATCTGAACAGTTTATTTGAGAAAAAATCAAGTTTTTCAATCTTATTATATTCTGTACAAAATTTATTTTTAAAAAAAATAGCATATGTATGTTCTTTTGGCACTGAGTCGGCTGTAATTCTTCATATGATATCTCGTATGGATAAAGAATTTCCAATCATATTTTTAAATACTCAAAAATTGTTCAAAGAAACAATTGAATACAAAGACACAATTATCAAGCACCTTTCGCTCAAAAATGTTAAAGAAGTTTTTCCTAATCCAAAGGATGTAGAAATAAGTGATCCCAATGGAATTTTATGGAAAAAAGATCCAGATTTATGTTGCAAATTAAGGAAGGTTGAACCTTTAATGTTAAATCTGAAGCAATATGATGCTTGGATATCAGGCAGAAAGTCTTACCAAAATAATGAAAGAGCCACTAAGCGCTTTGTAGAGGTTCAAGAAGACAAAGTAATTATTAGTCCTTTGATTAACTGGAGTCAAAAACAAATAAATGAATATTTCTTAGCCAATAACTTACCTCGTCACCCACTTATTCAAGAAGGTTACTTATCCATTGGCTGTCAAAATTGCACTGTAAAAACTTCTAATAATTCAAACCCAAGATCAGGAAGATGGTCAGGAACGGATAAAACAGAATGTGGAATTCATTTTTCAAAAAATTTTACTGAAAAAACGCTAGGTTAATTTCATGGATCATTTAACCAAATTAGAAAATGAAAGTATTTTCATTTTAAGACAGGCATATAGTTCTATAAAGAATATTGCTATGCTATGGTCACTCGGCAAAGATTCTAATGTAATGGTGTGGCTTGCTTTTAAAGCATTTCTAGGCAAAATCCCATTCCCTGTAGTCCATGTTGACACCAAAAAAAAATTTAAGGAAATGTATGCTTTCAGAGATAAATATGAAAAGTTATGGAACTTAAATTTGATTTTAGGGGATTGCCCTCCCATATCCAAAATCGATCCATCTTTACCACCTGCTGCAAGGTCTGCTGCAAGAAAGACTGAAGGTTTAAAAAAAATATTAAATGAAAAAAAGTTTAAAGGAATAATTGCTGGAATTAGAAGAGATGAACAGAATACAAGAGCTAAAGAGAGGTTTTTTAGTCCAAGAGACGAGACAGGTAAATGGGATGTAAAAAATCAACCAGCTGAACTATGGAATAGTTTTAATACAGAGTATCCATCAAATGTTCATTTAAGAATACACCCATTGCTTAGCTGGACAGAGATTGATATTTGGAGATATATCAAACGTGAGAATATACCTATTGTTGATTTATATTTTGCTCAAAATGGAAAAAGATATAGGTCACTTGGAGACAAAGACATCACTAAACCCGTTGAAAGCAATGCGTCCACACTGGATGAAATTATTAAAGAACTACAAAATACGAAAACCTCAGAGAGGTCAGGAAGATTAATGGATAAAGAAGAAGAAAATATTTTTGAGAAATTGAGATCAAAGGGGTATATGTAAATTGAACTTTAAACAAAATTCTGAAGATACATTAAGAGTCATAATTGTTGGACATGTCGATCATGGTAAATCTACTTTAATTGGAAAGTTACTTAGTGATTTAAATCAAATTCAAGAAGAAAAAATTAATGATATAAAAAAAATTTGTAAGACTAGAGGTTTGAAATTTGAGTGGGCTTTTTTATTAGACGCACTAAAAACAGAGAGAGATCAAGGCATAACTATTGACACAACGCAAATTTTTTTTAGGTCAGATAGAAGAAATTATGTTTTTATAGATGCTCCTGGCCACAAGGAGTTTTTAAAAAATATGATAACCGGGGCTACTTCAGCTCAGCTTGCAATTCTGATTATTGATGGTCTAGAAGGAATTCAAGAACAGACTAAAAGGCACGTATTTCTTTTAAGTCTTCTTGGGATAAAAGATGTAATAGTTGTGATAAACAAAATGGATCTCATAAACTATGATAAAAATAAATTTGCTGATTTAGAAGCACAAATTTCAAAGTACTTAAAGAGTATAAATATAAAAATCACGGCAATTATTCCTATTTCAGCTTGGAATGGAGATAATATAGTGAGAAAAAAAACGTTGAGATGGTACAAAGGAAAGGTTCTATTAGAGGTATTAGACCAATTTAGAGATAATGCCGTGGACCATGGAATGCCACTTAGATTTGTGGTTCAAGATATTTATAAAATAAGTGAAAAAAGAATTTTAGTAGGAAGAGTTGAATCAGGTAAATTGAAAAAGAAATCAAAATATGTAATTTCCCCAAGTAATACAAAAGTATCAATTAAATCATTTGAGATTTGGCCCAAATCAACAAAAAATGAATATGTAACAGGTGAATGTATTGGTTTAGAATTAAATGAAAAGATTTTTGTTGAAAAAGGAAATGTTTTATCAGAAATCACTAGGTCACCGTCTCTAACTAACACATTCGAAGCAAGAATATTTTGGTTTTCTAATCAAAGATTAAGAATTAATAAAAAATATAAAATCAAGATCAATACCACAGATTACGAAATTATTTTTTCAAAAATAAAAAAAATAATTAATATCGATGATTTGACTGAAAAAAAAAAATGACGATGTAGAGAAAAATAATGTTGCTGATGTTTTAATTGAGTCTGAGTCAATCTTATGCATAGATAATTTTGAGTTAGTTAATAATACAGGAAAATTTTCAGTGATTGATCAATTTGAAGTTGTTGGTGGGGGTGTAGTTAAATCAGCAAGTAAGTCAGAATTAATTGATTCACACATTAGTATAAATGAGAATGTAAAATCTGAAGATTTCTTTGTTAATGAAATTGATAGAGTTTTAAAGGTTGGTCACAGACCTGGAATTTTGTGGTTAACAGGATTGTCTGGTTCAGGCAAAAGTACCATTGCAAAGGAAGTTGAAAAAAAACTTTTCCTAAAAGGATATAATATTTTTTCTTTAGATGGAGATAATTTGAGACAAGGACTAAATAGAGATTTAGATTTTATGCCTGAAAGTAGAGTAGAAAATATTAGAAGAACAGCAGAGGTTGCTTCGCTATTTGTGAGTGCTGGATTCATAGTATTAATTTCATTAATTTCTCCTTACAAAGTAGATAGAAACAAAGCTAGAGCAATAAGACCTGAGGTTTTTAAAGAAATTTTTATAAAGGCTTCGATTGAAGAATGTGAAAAAAGAGATGTCAAAGGTTTGTACGCTAAAGCAAGATCAGGAAGAATTAAAAATTTTACAGGTATAACTGCCCCTTATGAAGAACCTAATAAACCTGAATTGATTATAGATACTGAAAAAAATGGAATCTTAGAATGTTCAAAAATGCTTGAGAAATTCGTTGAAAAAGAGTTTGGAAAAAAATAAAGATTTATATATTGACAAATGATTTTTTTTGATTATTTTAGCACTCATAAGCACTAAGTGCTAACAATAAACTAACTCTACTTTAGGAGATTTTAATGAAATTTAAACCATTACATGACAGAGTTGTCGTCAAAAGATTAGAAACTGATGAAAAAACAACTGGTGGGATTATTATTCCAGACACTGCTAAAGAAAAACCAAGTGAAGGTGAGATCGTTGCTGTTGGACCGGGTGAAACTGGTGATGATGGTAAGCTAAAACCAATGGGTGTTAAAGCAGGTGATAAAGTATTGTTCGGCAAGTGGTCGGGCACAGAAGTTAAATTAGATGGAGAAGACCTTCTTATAATGAAGGAGTCAGACATCATGGGTATAATTCAGTAAGGAGAAAAAAATGTCAGCAAAACAAATAACATTTGGATCAGATGCAAGAACGAGCATGATAGCAGGAGTTGATGCACTTGCTAACGCAGTGAAAGTAACACTTGGTCCTAAAGGACGAAACGTAATATTAGATAAATCTTTTGGAGCTCCGAGAGTTACTAAAGATGGTGTCTCAGTGGCGAAAGAAATCGAACTGAAAGATAAATTTGAAAACATGGGAGCACAAATGGTAAAGGAAGTAGCCAGTAAGAGCTCTGATGCAGCTGGTGATGGAACCACAACTGCTACTGTTTTAGCTCAAGCAATTGTAAGGCAAGGTGCAAAAGCAGTTGCCTCTGGGATGAACCCAATGGATCTTAGAAGAGGTATTGATATAGCTGTTGATAAAGTTTTAAATGATTTAAAATCTAGAAGTAAGCAGTTAAGTTCATCTGCAGAAATAGCACAAGTTGGAACAATTTCTGCCAATGGAGAAGAAGAGATAGGTAGTAAAATCTCTGAAGCCATGGATAAGGTTGGAAGAGATGGTGTAATCACAGTTGAAGAATCTAAAACGAGAGATACGACTTTAGAAACAACTGAAGGCATGCAATTTGATAGAGGATATTTGTCTCCTTACTTCATAACAGATGCGGAGAAGATGATATGCGAATTTGAAGATCCTTTCATATTATTAAATGAAGGAAAATTATCTAATCTTCAAGATTTATTACCTCTTTTAGAGGCAGTTGTAAAATCTGGGAAACCTCTTTTGATAATAGCTGAGGATGTTGAGGGTGAAGCTCTAGCTACACTAGTTGTTAACAAACTCAGAGGTGGACTTAAAGTCGCAGCTGTCAAAGCACCAGGTTTTGGTGACAGACGAAAATCGATGCTTGAAGATATCGCAATTCTAACTGGAGGACAGGTTATAAGCGAAGAACTAGGTATTAAATTGGAGAACGTCCAAATAAATGACTTGGGATCGTGCAAAAAGGTTAGAATAGATAAGGAGGATACCACAATTGTAAGTGGTACTGGGAATTCTTCCGATGTAAAAGCAAGATGTGAACAAATAAAAACACAAATTGATACAACAACTTCTGACTACGATAAAGAAAAACTTCAGGAGAGATTAGCAAAACTGTCCGGAGGAGTTGCAGTCATAAATGTTGGTGGATCCACTGAAGTTGAAGTTAAAGAGAGGAAGGACAGGGTTGATGATGCTTTAAATGCAACCAGAGCTGCTGTAGAAGAAGGAATAGTACCTGGTGGAGGTACAGCTTTATTATACTCAGTTAAAGCCCTTGAAAACTTAAAAGGTAATAATTCAGACCAAAATACTGGTATTGATATTGTTAGAAAAGCACTAGAAGCTCCTACTCGTCAGATAGCTGAAAATGCTGGTGTAGAGGGGTCTATTGTCATAGGTAAATTGATGGAAGGCTCAGATCAAAGTTTAGGTTTTGATGCACAAACAGAAACCTATACTGATCTTGCAAAAGCTGGAATCATAGACCCAGTAAAAGTTGTGAGAACAGCCTTAGAAAATGCAGCTTCAATTGCTAGTCTGCTTCTTACAACAGAAGCAATGGTAGCTGAAATGCCAGAACCTAAAGAGCCAATGCCTCCGATGCCAGGTGCTGGTGGAATGGGCGGCATGGGCGGCATGGGTGGAATGGGTGGAATGGACTTCTAATCCTCAATACACTCAATTACAAATTAAAAAAGGGCAGATTTACTGCCCTTTTTTTTTGCAAAGAAAATTCATTTATCTTAGACAGCTCTAAAGTTTTGACTTTTTATAACAAAATACTGATACTAAACTTAAGAAAATTCATCTTTGATAGTCTTGCCTTGAATCAGTTTTAAATATATTTAACCAGGTATCTTTTTTAGTTTTGTCGATTTCTACAGAATTAAACCCGCATTTCAATAAAAAAATTAGTTGGTCTGGTAAAATCTGACCTGAAGCTCGAATTTCATTTTTATAAGAAAAAATCTCTCTTAAGTCTCTTGCTATGCTAAAGGGTCTTCCATCTTTGAAGTTTAAAAATCTAACATTTATTAAGCTAAAAATTATAATGTGTTGAGAAATATCCTCGATTTTGTCATCTGAATTTAGTAATAAACCATTTTTCTTTTGTGACGAGATTTTTGTAATATTTTCTAAGAAAAATGATTTTGTAAATAAAACACAGTTAAATTTTTGATATTCATCAAGATTTACAATCTCATTATAAGAATTTATTTTTATTAAACCTTTTTCAGTTATTATCATAAAGTGCTTCTTGAAAAGGTTTAAGGCCTATTTGTTCAAGTGTTTGAATAAAAGTCTGATTTTTATTGTCCCTTTTTTCCAGATATACATCAAGGATTTTGTCTATCGCTGGAATGATTTCAGAGCTAGAAAAAGAAGATCCTATTATTTTTCCAATACTTGCATTTTCTTTTGAAGAACCACCAAGAGTGATTTGGTAAAATTCTTGACCATTTTTATCAAGTCCAAGAATACCAATATTTCCAACATGATGATGCCCACAAGCATTAATGCACCCTGATATTTTTATTTTTAAAGGACCAATCTCGTCTTGTTTTTTTTTGGCCTCAAAAAAATTTGTAATTTTTTGTGCTATTGGGATAGATCTAGCTGTTGCCAATGCACAATAATCCATGCCAGGGCAACATATAGAGTCAGTTAGCAATCCAATATTAGGAGTAGCAAGTGTAATTGAGTCTAGAATTTTCCAAACTTCAAAAAGGTCTGTGATTTTAATATGCGGTATAACAAGGTTTTGTTCATGAGTGACCCTTATTTCTCCAAAAGAATATTTTTCAGCTAATTCTGCTAGGTGAATCATTTGTTTATAGTCCATATCACCAGGTGGATAGTTCTTTGACTTCAATGATACTAAAACTATTTTGTATCCTTTAACTTTGTGATTAAGAGTATTAAATTTTAACCATTTTTCAAAACTAGGATTTTTAGGAAATTCAGGATTAATTTTGCCAACAGTTTCAAGGCTTGGGAGTTTGAAATAATTTTTTATTTTATCAATCTCAATTCCTTTCAATGCAGTTTTTTTCTGTTTCAAAAGCTTAAAACGATCTTCAACCAATTTTTTGAAATGCTCAATTCCAAGCTCATTTACAAGTATTTTAATTCTAGCTTTGTAAATATTATCTCTTCTACCAAGACTATTATAAATGTTTAGTATAGCCTCAAGATAAGTTAGTAAGTTTTTCTTACTGACAAAATCACTAATTTTTTTTGCAATAAATGGCGATCTACCTTGACCTCCACCGACAAAAATCTGAAAGCCTATTTCTTTCCTTTTTATTATTTTAATACCAATATCGTGTACTAAAATACCAGCCCTATCTTCATTACAACCTATAACAGCAATTTTAAATTTTCTTGGTAAAAAAGAAAATTCAGGATGAAAAGTTGACCATTTTCTAATGATTTCACACCATGGTCGCGGATCTTCAATTTCTTCTGGTAGCAAACCAGCCAAATGATCAGCAGTTACATTTCTGATACAATTCCCGGAAGTTTGAATTGCATGCATTTCTACTTTAGCTAGATTTCTGAGAATTTTAGGTATGTCAATCAGTTTTGGCCAATTGAATTGAATATTTTGTCTTGTTGTAAAATGTCCATATCCTCTATCATACTTTTTTGAAATATAAGCTAACATTTTAAGTTGTTTTGAAGACAATTCACCATACGGTATTGCAACTCTAAGCATATAAGCGTGAAGTTGAAGATACAAACCATTCATTAGTCTTAGAGGCTTAAATTCATCTTCTGTTAAGTCGCCACTAATTCTTCTTTTAATTTGTTTTGTAAATTGTTTAACCCTATTAATAACCAGCTTGCTATCAAATTCATCGTATCTATACATTTTTAAAATCCTTAATGTTTATACCTTTAAACCTTATTCTTTCTCTTAATTTAGTAATTTTTCCATCATCATCAAGCTCAACAAGATAAGGATTAATAATATTATTTTGTTTAAGTTCCGCTGACACTTTTTCTTGGAATTTTTCAAGTTCTTCCTTCATAATTCTTTTTGCAGATATAAAATCTCTGACCCAGCCATTTTGTTCCGAATAAAATACAACATCTCCACTAATCAGATCATTTGCAGAATATACAAATATATTTGCTTTAAGTTTTTTTGCCATTGTTATAAGGGTATATTAAAATTTATCATAAGTATTACATATTAATGATGTTTAATAAGATATACCACAAAATATAAATGTAAAATATAAATAATATAATTGTTTAAAAATATTTTTTTTTTAATAAATTGGGCATTATGGATATAAATAAAATCAAATCATGGCCTTTTGAAGAAGCAAAAAAACTTGCTACCAGACTAAAGAGTAGTAAGAAAAAAACCTGTATATTTGAAACTGGTTATGGACCTTCTGGATTACCGCATATTGGTACATTTGGAGAAGTTTTAAGAACTTGTATGGTAATTAAGGCTTTCAAGAAATTAACAGATATTGACACAAAATTAATTGTTTTTTCAGATGATATGGACGGGTTAAGGAAGGTACCTGATAATTTACCGAATAAAGAAATTTTAGAAATGAATTTACACAAATCCTTATCCTCAATTCCTGATCCATTTGAAAAATTTAATAGTTTTTCAGAACATAACAATTTTAGGTTGAATCAATTTTTAAAAAGATTTGATTTTGATTACTCATTCCAGTCTTCAACACAACTTTATAAACATGGTTTTTTTAATGAGGGGCTAAAAAAAATTTTGATTAACTATGAAAAAATTAGAAATATAATTATTCCAACTCTTGGAAAAGAACGAAGAAAAACGTATTCACCATTTTTGCCAATATGTAAAAAAACTCAAAAAGTTCTTGAAGTAAAAGTTGAAGAAATTGATACAACTGACTTTACAATTAATTATTACGATAGTGATCTAAAAAAATATCAAAATATTTCAATTTTAGATGGAAACTGTAAGTTACAATGGAAAGTTGATTGGGCAATGAGGTGGTATGTTCTTGGCATTGACTATGAAATGAATGGCAAGGACCTTATTGAATCTTTTATTCTTTCAAGCAAAATTAATAAAATTTTGGGTGGAAATCCACCAAATAATTTAACTTATGAATTATTCTTAGATGCAAATGGTGAGAAAATTTCTAAATCTGTTGGAAATGGAATATCAGTTGATGATTGGTTGCAGTTTTCACCCAAAGAAAGCTTAAAATTGTTTATGTACCAGTCTCCTAGAAAAGCCAAAAGACTTTTTTTTGATGTTATACCAAAAGCAACAGATGAACTTATTAAGTTTAAAAATATTTTTCCAGAACAAAATCAAATTGATCAATATAATAACCCTATATGGTTTATTGATGAAAAAAATTCAGAAACTCTCCCGGAAAATCTTACATTTAACATGATACTAAATTTAGCAAGTGTCTGTAACGCTGAAGATAGCAGTGTTCTTTGGGGATTTATAGAAAGTTATTATCCTCAGATAGATAAAAATAAAAACATGTTTCTAAGCGAATTACTTGATCATGGTGTGAACTATTATAAGCAGTTTATTTTACCAAAAAAAAAATACAGAAAACCAACTGATAAAGAAAAAAAAGCCCTTGAAATATTAATTAATAGATTGAAGAAATTTCAAGATAAAGATTTATCAGCAGTTGAAATTCAGAATAATATATATGAAATCGGAAGAAATAATGGTTTTGAAAATTTGAAGGAATGGTTTACTTCGTTTTATGAGGTAATACTTGGACAAGAAGAAGGACCTAGATTAGGGTCATTTATAAAATTTTATAGTATTAAAAAAACTGTAGAGCTAATGGAATCAAAGTTAACTTATAAATCATAAATAATGCAAAATTGTGAATATTTATTTAGAATCTTCTCTAATGAACAATGGGAAATTGTAAAGCAGAAAAAAGAACTTAAGCTCAAAGAAATTGAAACAAACTTTAATTTTATTCATCTTTGTACTGAAAAGCAATTATTAGATACAATACGTGTTCACTTCAAAAATACAGAGGAAATAGTTATTCTTAGATTAAGCACAAGAGGATTAGAATCTAATTTAAAGTGGGAAATGTCGAGAAACAATGATTTATTCCCCCATTATTATGGTGATATAAGTTTTGATAATATTATTGATTTTAAAAAAATAAAGGTAAACAAAAAAAATTAATGAACTATTCACTAATAAAATATTTTAGATTTATTCCTCCAGAACTTGCACATTTTTTTTTCTTAAAATTAATAGGTTTAGAGATTATTGAAAAAAAGTATTTTAATGAAAACTTAAAAATATCATTGTGGGGTAAAACATTCTCTAATCCTTTAGGATTAGCTGCCGGATTTGATAAAAATGCAGAATCGATTTCAGGTTTGTTTTCATTAGGGTTTGGATTCGTTGAGGTAGGAACAATTACACCATTGATGCAAAAAGGTAATAAGAAACCAAGGGTTTTTAGACTACCAGAGTATGAGGCTGTTATACAAAGATTGGGTTTTAATAATGAAGGATCAAAAAATGCATTAAAAAATATTGAGAAATATTCAAAAGACAAAGCAAATAATATTCTAGGGATAAATATTGGAAAAAATTCTGAAACGAAAGATGCAGAGGTGGATTATATAAATTTGCTTAAACTTTTTAGTAAATACTCAGATTACATTGTTTTAAATATCTCGTCTCCCAATACACCTGGGCTGAGAGAGCTACAGAAAAAGCAAAATATTGAGGATTTTTTAATTAGTATAAAAAAAAATAACCATGATAAAGTGCCAATATTACTGAAAATTTCTCCAGATATTTCTGATGACGACTTACAAAATATTTGTGAATTAGTGAAAACAAAAAATTTAATTGATGGACTTATAGTTTCAAATACGACGATAAGTAGAGAAATGATTAAAACAAAACCAATCAAGGATTCATGGAAAATTCATGAAGCTGGCGGTTTATCAGGACCACCATTACTAAATTTATCTAATAAAATTCTCGCCAAAACGTATGCGGCTACTAATGGAAAGATCCCTATAATTGGTGTAGGAGGTGTTTCATCAGCCAAAGATGCATTTGAAAAGATAGCCTTGGGCGCATCTTTGATTCAGCTGTATACTGCTTTAATTTATAAAGGACCAAATATAGTTGTTGAAATACTAAATGGACTTTCAAAACTCTTAAAAGAAAAAGGTTTTGAAGATTTAAAATCTGCTATTGGGCATAAAGTAAAGGTATAAAGATGAAAGATATAAATATTATAAACAAAATTTCAGTAATTGAGAAAGATTATTCTCTATTTTTAATTGACTTGTGGGGCGTTATACACAACGGTATAAAAATATTCCCTGAAATTCTTGAAGTTTTGAGAAATTTACAAAAAAAAAAAAAAGAAATTATTTTTATAACAAATGCACCGAGAAGAGCTTTAGTTATTGAAAACCAACTTACTGAATTTGGAATAGATAGAAAATTATACTCAAGAGTTATTTCATCTGGAGAAATTACTTGGAGATATTTATTTGAAAAATTTAGAGATAAGAATGTAAATATCCTTCATATTGGACCGCCGAGAGATAATCATTTAATTGAAGGGCTTTCTTATAAAAAAGTAAGCATACCAGAAGAAGCTGAAATAATTGTGAATACTGGTCCTTGGGGTGATAATGATAAGTTAGAAAACTACAAAAATATTCTAGACCAATCTTTAAAAAATAAACTTCCAATGATTTGTTCAAATCCTGACAAAGAAGTAATAAGAGGTGACAAATTCATGATATGTGCTGGTAAATTAGCTGAGTATTATGAGGAAAAGGGAGGTGCAGTTAAATATTTTGGCAAGCCGTATCCTGAGATTTATAGCCATATTTTTAAAAGTATTAATTTTATTAACAAAAAAAAAATACTTGTAATAGGCGATTCTTTGGAAAATGATATTAAAGGCGCAAATTTACAAAAGTGCGATAGTTTATTAGTTTCTAATGGAATTCATAGGGAATTTAACAATGGAGTAGGAAAAATTTCAAAAAATATTTATAATCTTATTGCTTTAAAGAAGATTTACCCTAACTTTATAAGTTATAATTTATCATGGTAGTATAGGAAAAAAATTGTCACAAAAATTTAATGAAAATAACTGGAAAGAATTAGCTGAGAAAGAACTTAAAGATAGAAAACTTAATGATTTAGGTTTCGATACCCCTGAAGGAATTAGGATTAAAGCTCTTTACACAGAGAAAGACATTTTAAATCTAAATCATAAAATAGGTCTTCCAGGTCTTCCCCCGTTTACAAGAGGACCAAGGGCAACCATGTATGCAAACAGGCCTTGGACGATTAGACAGTACGCCGGATTTTCTACAGCAGAGGAATCAAACGCATTTTATAAAGAAGGGCTAAAAAATGGAGTAATGGGGTTATCAGTTGCTTTTGATTTAGCAACACACAGAGGTTATGATTCTGATCATCCAAGAGTGTTAGCTGATGTTGGTAATGCCGGTGTTGCAATAGATTCAGTGGAAGATATGAAAGTACTTTTTGATGGAATTCCATTAAAAAAAATGAGTGTATCAATGACAATGAATGGTGCTGTGTTACCAGTTCTTGCATGTTATATTGCAGCTGGAATCGAACAAGGTTGTTCAACAGATGAGCTAACTGGAACAATTCAAAATGATATTCTTAAAGAATTTATGGTTAGAAATACATTTATTTTTCCCCCAAAACCAAGTATGAGAATTGTTGCTGATATAATTGAATATACCTCAAAGAAAATGCCAAAGTTTAATTCAATTTCAATAAGTGGTTATCACATGCAAGAGGCTGGTGCTAATCAAGTACAGGAATTAGCATACACACTTGCTGATGGACTTGAATATGTCAAAATTGCATTGGAAAGAGGCCTGAAAATTGACGACTTTGCGCCTAGACTTTCTTTTTTTTGGTCAATTGGTATGAATTTCTTCATGGAAATTGCGAAGATGCGGGCTGCTAGATTTATGTGGTCAGAAATTATTAAAAATTTTAATCCACAAAACCCTAAAAGTATGGCGCTAAGAACCCATTGTCAAACATCAGGTGTTTCTTTAACTGAACAGGATGCTTATAATAATATAATTAGAACAACTACAGAGGCGATGGCAGCTGTTTTTGGTGGAACACAATCCCTGCATACAAACAGTTTTGATGAAGCTTTGGCGTTACCAACGACTTTTTCAGCAAGAATTGCTAGAAATACACAATTAATTCTTGCTGAAGAAACAGGAATTACTAAAGTAGTCGATCCATTAGCCGGCTCATATTTTGTTGAAAGTCTTACATCTCAAATGATAGAACAAGCCAAAAAGCTTCTAAAAGAGGTTGAAGAAGCTGGTGGTATGGTCAAAGCTATCGAAAAAGGTATACCAAAGATGAGGATAGAAGAAAGTGCTGCGAAAAGGCAGGCAAAGGTTGATTCTGGTGAAGAAACTATTGTAGGAGTTAACAAATACAAACCTAATCAGAAACAAGATATAAATATTTTGTCGATAGATAATGATCAAGCCAGAAGAGATCAAATTAAAAGATTAGAAGAAATAAAAAAAAGAAGAAATAATGAAAATGTAAAAATGTTATTATCTAGACTAAGAGATGCGGCAAAAAATAAAAGTTCTAATTTACTTGAAATTTCAGTAGAAGCAGCACTTGCGAGATGTACTGTTGGTGAAATGACTTCTGCTTTAGAAGAAATCTATGGAAGACACACATTAAATTCAAAAACCATTGCTGGAGTATATGCAAACTCAAGTAGAAACAATGATGCTTTTAAAAATGTGCAAAACGAAATTGAAAAGTTTTCAAAAAAAAATGGCAGAAGACCAAGAATGTTAGTCGTGAAGATGGGGCAAGATGGTCATGACAGAGGTGCAAAGCTAATTGCTACAGCTTTTGCAGACCTTGGTTTTGATGTAGATATTGGCCCACTTTTTCAAACACCAAATGAAGCTGCAAAACAAGCAATAGAAAATGATGTTCACATTATTGGGGTTTCATCTTTAGCAGCAGGACATAAAACTCTACTTCCAATTTTAATGGAGGAACTTAAAAAAAATAATGCTAACTCAATTAAAGTTATTTGTGGTGGGGTGATACCACCAGATGACTATGATTTTTTGAAAAAATTAGGTGTTAGTGAAGTTTTTGGACCAGGTACGAACATTCCTAAAGCGGCTATTGAAATTGTAAAATTAATTTGATAATTTTAACCATAATGGTTAAATCATGAAATTAAAAGAGTATTTAAAAGTATACAATCTCACATCAAAAGAGTTTGCTAAGAAATTAGACATTAGTGTTGTAACTATTTCACGATATATGAGTGGAGAGAGATTTCCAAGCAAAAATATACTAAAAAAAATATCTAAAAATACAGAAGGCTTTGTTACTGCCGATGACTTTAAAAATCTGGACAAAGAAAAAGTTCTAGAGATTAAAGATAAACACGAAATAGATAAATTGGCTCAACAAATAAAAAATGGTTCAAGAAGGGATCTAGCAAAAGCAATAACTATGGTGGAGTCATTTTTGTATGAAGATAAACAAAAAACTGAAGAACTAATTTCAAAATTTAAAGAAAAAAAAAACTCACTTAGAATTGGAATTACTGGAGTTCCTGGAGTTGGTAAATCAACTTTTATTGAAGCTTTAGGACTTTATTTGATTCATCTAGGTTTGAAAGTGGCTGTAATTGCAATTGATCCTTCTTCTCAGGTTTCTGGAGGTTCAATCATGGGGGATAAAACAAGAATGGAGAAACTATCGATTAATCCAAATGCTTTTGTAAGACCAAGCCCCAATAGAGGTCATTTAGGTGGTGTGTCAAGAAAAACAAGAGAATCTATTATGTGTTTTGAGTATGCAGATTACGATGTAATTTTTGTAGAAACAATGGGTGTGGGACAGGCAGAGACTTCTGTGTATAATATGGTAGATATTTTTTTGGTTTTATTGTTACCATCCGGTGGTGATGATTTACAAGGAATTAAAAAGGGAATTATTGAGTTAGCAGATATTTTAATAATTAACAAATCAGACACAATGCTTAAGGAAGCTGCTGAAAATACATTAATAGATTATAAAAATGCTCTTTCTATAATCCAATCTGTTAGGGAGGATGTGAATCCATGTGTACTTAAATGTTCAGCTTTAAACAAAGAAGGTATAAAAGAAATATGGGATCAAATAAAAGTCTTTGAAAGAAATAGGAAAAAAACTAGATCTTTTCAAAACAATAGAATTTCTCAAAATAACAATTGGATGTGGGAACTATTGTATCAAAATGTAAACGATTATATTGAAAATGAAATTAAGGGTAAAAAATTATCTATTGAGATAAAAAAAAAAATGAATGAGAAAAAATTAAATGTAGTTAAAGCTGCAAACTTACTATTGACTTCTTTTATTAAAAAAATATGATGCAGTTAAGTTATTTATTTAGGGTTAAATTATGTCAAAAAAGTGCAGCATAACGAAAAAAAAACCAATGTTTGGGAACAATGTCAGTAAAGCGATTAATAAAACAAAACGCAAATTTCTTCCCAATCTTCAGAACATATCCTTTTACTCGGAAAAACTCGACAAGTCTGTAAAACTCAAAGTTACAGCTCGAGGTATAAAATCTGTGGAGCACAATGGCGGAATAGATAACTACATATTAAATCTAAAAAGCAAAGATCACACAAAGCAAACCCTTGATCTGAAAAAGCTATTAGTTTCCAAATAATATTTAATTTTTTGAAAAAATTCCAGTTAGTTTCTGAAGCATTACTTCAGCAAGCTTATTGGCGTCATCTATTGTTATTGCCCTACTATAATATTTTGAAACATCATGTCCAATCCCTATAGCTAGAAGATCTATTACATTTTTTTTTTCAATTTTTAAAATTACTTCTTTTAAGTGTTCTTCTAATATATTTGATTCATTTGCTGATAGAGTCGAGTCATCAACCGGGGCACCATCAGAAATTACAATTAAAATTTTTTTTCTCTCCGCTTTTAGCATTAACCGTTTTTCTGCCCATAATAATGCTTCTCCATCAATATTCTCCTTTAATAACCCTTCTTTTAGAACTAAACCTAAGTTTTTGCTGCTGCTTTTCCATCTTTTTTCAGAATCTTTATAAATTATGTGCAAAAGATCATTTAGTCTTCCGGGATTAGATATTTCTGATTTTTCTTTCCAATATTTTCTTGATTCACCACCTTTCCACTCTCGAGTAGTAAAACCTAAAATTTCAATTTTAACACCACACTTTTCTAATGTTTTTGCAAGAACTTCAACAGCGTTTACAGCTGTAATAATTGGCCTGCCTCTCATTGAACCTGAATTATCTATTAAAAGTGTAACAATAGTATTTTTAGCAGATGAATCATTTTCTTTTTTAAATATCTGATCATCAAGCGGGTTAATAATTCTGCGACTTACTCTTGAAACATCAAGAATACCTTCTTCCAAATTAAACTCCCAGGTTCTAATTTGTTTTGACAGCAATTTTTTTTCTAATTTTGTTGCTAGTTTTTTTATTACATGATCGAGCTTTGGAAACTCATCTAAGAGTTTTTGTCTGAGTTCAAATATTTCATCTTTGCTACAAAGTTTTTCAGCGTGAACTATTTTATCAAACTTGTTTGTAAAAAATTTATAGCTATTAAGCTTTTGCAATTTATTTATTATTTTCTTTTTACCTAATGGTTCTTTACTTGTTTCTTTTTTATTTTTAGAAGGTTGTTTTTTTTCAAAATAAAACCTTTTAATTTTTTTTGTTTGTTCGTGAGTTTTATTATGATTCTTTTTTAAAATATCAGGGTGACTTTCGATTTTTTCATCATTGTCACTATTTTTCTTTCTATCATCCTCATTAATTAATCTCTCACAAAGATCTTTAGAAATTTTTGAAAACTTTTTATGATTTTCTAAGTGTTTATTTAATACTTCAAATATATCAGAATTATATTTATAAAATAATTTAAAGTCTGTACTTTTTGGAAATTTTTTTAAAATTCTTTTTTTGGTAAATTTTTCTAAACAAAATAAATAAATGTTATAAAAAAAGAAGTCTTCAGGATCATCTTTGTTATCCTTTTTCTTATTAAAAATAAACATTTGATACTCAGCAAGGTTAATTAAAACTCCTGGAAATTCATTAATTGCTAGATAGTGAGCTCTAGAATGATGAAGGTAATTATAGAGTATTTTTAAATTTGAAATCTTTGGTTCATAAAATTTGAAAGGTTTATTTTCTAAATATCTTTCAAAGAAGCTGAAATGATCGAGAACACCTCTATTAATTTCTCTTTTATTATTAATATTAATTTCATTTGCAAAAAATCCTTCATTTTTTCTATCTTCTTTTTTAAAATTAATTTTAATTTTAGGGTTTTCAGATAATGTTCTTGCTGTAACTAGAAAAATTTCCTCTCGATCTTTCATCTTAATCAAGTTCTTTAATAAAAATATCTTTTCCAAAACACCTCTGATAATATTCATTAATAATTTCTTTATCAGATTCTTCACATTTATTTAAAAAAGTAAGCTTAAATGCTTCCTCAAGATTATCAAATATTAGAAGGTTTTCTGCCCAGGTTATTGTGGTTCTTGGTGACATCAATGTCGAAATATCAGAGTCTCTGAAGCTTTGTCTAGTCAGATTAGCAAGTTTAACCATTTGACTAACATATTTTTTTTGAATCTTATTTAAATTCTTAACCTTTTTAAGAATTATTTTTTCCTCAATTTTTGGGGCTAAGTAGTTAAGACTACATACAATATTCCACCTATCAATTTGTCCCTGGTTAATTTGTTGGGTTCCATGATAAATTCCAGCTGAATCTCCAAGACCAACTGTATTGCTCGTTGCAAAAATTCTGAAATACTTATGTGGTTTGATTATTTTGTTTTGATCAAGAAGTGTTAATTTCCCAGAAGCTTCAAGGATTCTTTGAATAACAAACATTACATCAGGCCTACCCGCATCATATTCATCAAAAACTAAGATTACAGGATTTTGTATAGACCAAGGCAATAAACCCTCTTTAAAAGCTGTTATTTGTTGATTATTTTCTAGAATAATTGCATCTTTCCCGAGTAAATCGATTTTACTAATATGTCCATCCAAGTTAATTCTTACACATGGCCAATTTAATCTAGAAGCAATCTGTTCAATATGAGTTGATTTACCAGTTCCATGCAGACCTTGTATTAAGACTTTTTTATTGAATTTAAGGCCCATCAAAATTGATTTTGTTGTTTTTTCATCAAAAATATAATCTTTATCAATTTCAGGAACTAAATCTGATTTAACACTAAAACTATTAATTTCAATTTTTTCAGAAATTTTAAAAATTTCATCTGAGAATACTTTTTTGTCTGCCTTAAGATTTTTTAAAAATTCTTTATTGGACATTATTTCTACCTAGCAATTTTTTTTAAAATTTTATAACAATTATTAACTTTTTTAAGAAGTTTTTCTTTTTGTTTATTTTGGCCGTGAATATCTGGATGATACTTTTTGACTAATGCATTATATTTTTTTTTCAAAGAACTACGTTTAATTGGAGGTTCCATATCAAAAGTTTTTAGAGCATCTTGAATTTCTTTGTCATTTTTAAATAAAAGTTGTTCTCTATTTGTGGTTTTACTAGAAAACTTACTTTCATCAAAATCAAAATCAAAATCAAATTTAATTTTTGATGAAACTCTTTCTTTTAGAGGTCTTAGGTTTGAATTATAATTCTCATTTTTGAGAAACTCGTAAATATCATTTTGCGATTTGCCAGCGAAATAATCCCACCTTTTGTTATAAATTTTTACATGTTTCAAACAGAAATTATACATTTCTTTTGAATTAGGGGTTTTAGGAGCTTTATATTCACCTTCAAGTTTGCATCCGACCTGATCACATTTGACCGTATTTAAATTTGGCTCCCAACTATATACTTTTTTTTTTCTTCTCATTGTATTAGATGTAATTTATAATTATAAAATTACCATGAAATCAAAGATATACAATAAACTCAAAGATTTCTTTAACCCTGAATATTTAGAGGTTATTAATGAATCCTCAAATCATACTGGGCATGCAGGCAGTCCAAATAATGGAAATTCACATTTTTATATAAAAATTAAATCTGAAAAGTTTAATAATAAAAAATTAATTGATTCACATAAAATCATTTATAGTATATTGAAACAAGAAATGTGTGAAGAAATTCATGCTTTAAGAATAAAAATATTATAAGCTAAGATTATCCACCATACCCAGTGCCAAATAAAAATTCTTCATGTTGTTTAAGTGAATCTTTCAAAGAATTGTGAGCTACATGGTAAAGGTCTCTCATAGAGAGTATTCCAGTAACTTGTTTATTCGAAGTAACAGGTAAATGCCTGTAACCATTTTTCTTCATAAGAGCAATTGCATCAAAAATTGTTTTTTCATCACTTACAGTGTCAACAGATTTAGTCATTATTTGTGAAACAAGAGTTTTCTTAGGATCAAGAAGTTTTGGAATAACTCTGAACGCCAAATCTCTCTCAGTCACAATCCCTTTTAATGTTTTAGAATTAGAACTATGGGACACTAATAAAGCACCGCATTTATTGTCGACCATAGATTTGGCAGCATCAAAAGTTGACTGAGTTTCCTGAATAAAAACAAGTTTTTGATTTCCAATGAATTTTTCTAATAATTCTTTTATTATCAAAAACACACCCTCCATTTGATATTCTACAAGATTTTTTTATTTATAAAAGTAATTATTAAGATTTTTTTTCTTTTGTCATCTTGAGAAGTATTATTTGATTATATCTTTTGTCAATAATTTCAAATTTGAAATTGTAAAATGAAAATATCTGACCTATTTTAGGAATGGTCCTACTTTCATATAAAATTAATCCAGCGATTGTAGCAATGTTATTATCTGGAAGATCGCATCCAAGTTCTCTATTTAAATCTCTTAAGGTAACTGTGCCTTTAACAAGGTATACATCTTCTGATTCTTTTGTAACACCGGAAATTTTTGATAATTTTTTTACATCTACTTCGTCGTCTATATCACCAACAATTTCCTCAAGTATGTCTTCCAGTGTAACAATTCCTAAGAATTCGCCATACTCATCAACAACTATTGCAAAATGTTTTTTTCTTCTTTTAAATTCCATAAGTTGACTTGCAAGCGAAGTTGATTCAGGAATAAACCAAGGTTTTTGACAGTAATCTCTAATATTTAAATCATTTTCTGTTGTAAATTCGTTCTCAATTAATCCTCTAATATGAAACACACCAATAATATTTTCTGGATTTTTATCCCAGATTGGAATTCTACTATGAGGTGAGTCTTTAAGTTTTCTAACTAATTCATCGTACTTAATATCAACATTTAAACTGAATGTGTCTTTTCTTGGAATCATTATTGAACCAACCGTCACTTCTTCAAGGTCAAGAATTGATTTAAGCATTTCTTTTTCATTTTTTTGATTTTTATTATCACTGTGAAGGTCAATTGCCCCTCTCAGTTCTTCGTCATTTTCTTTTTCATCTTCTTTGTGATCACTAAAATTTACTTTGGTGAAAATTTTAAGAATAATATTGACTAATAAGTTTAGTGATGAAGTTATTGGATAAAAAATATAAACTAAAATATTAAAAATCTTTGAAATTTTCAAAGCTATAACATCGGCCTTATATAATGATACAGTTTTAGGTATTAATTCACCAAAAACAAGAATCATGAATGTCATAATTATCGTTGTATAAGCAATTCCATCAGCTTCAAAAATTTCAAGTAATATTTTCGTAGCAATGGATGATGCTAAAATATTTACAAGATTATTGGCAAGAAGAATTGTGCATATAAGTCGTTCTTTTTTTTTAAATAGGCTTTCAAATATTATCGCTTCTTTTTTTCCTGCTTTTGCGAGCGTGCGCATTCTTGCTTTTGATGCAGAAGTTAAAGATGTTTCTGAACCAGAAAAAAATGCTGATAAAATTATAAGAACAAATATAGCTGCAATTAAAAATGTAAGAGAAGTTTCCATACTATTTAAATACTTCCTTTCTTAAAAAAGTTATTAAAGTTTTTTTATTTTCTAATTTGTAGATTTGTGGTTTTCCAAAATCTCTAATAATAATAAAATTAAGTTTTCCATTAGTCTTTTTTTTGTCAAAAAGCATATGCTTGTAAAATTCTTCAGAGTTAGTTTTAATTTTGTAATCATTAATTAGATGTTTAATTCCAAGAATTTTTAGATGTTCTTGATATTTTTTTGGTATTTCCGATTTACACAAATTAAGATAATTCGAAAATTTAAGAGCCATTAGCGTGCCAACAAAAATTGCCTCTCCATGATTTATTTTATTGGAGTAATTAGTGATAGATTCAATACTATGTCCAAAGGTATGACCCAAATTAAGATAAGCTCTTATACCACTCTCCTTTTCATCCATGCTAACAATTTTTGATTTAATATCACAACTTTTTTTAATTGCTATTATGGAATTTTTGGGTTGTAATTTTATGATATCTTTGCCGTTTTCTAATAACCATTTAAAAAAATTTTTATCTGCTATCAACGAGTATTTTAATATTTCAGCGTAACCAGAGTCGATCTCTCTTTGTTGTAAAGAATCTAGCATACTGATTGATGAAATCACCGCGATGGGTTGTTTGAAACTACCAATAAGGTTTTTTCCATATTTTGAATTTATTCCAGTTTTTCCACCTACTGAACTATCAACCTGTGCTAAGAGTGTTGTTGGAATTTGAATATAAGGAAGACCTCTAAGAACAATACTGGCTGCAAATCCAACTAAGTCACCAATGACCCCTCCGCCTAATGCAATAACGACACTATTTCTATCAATTTTATTTTGTAAAATTTTTTCTAAAAGAAAATTTAGATGTTTGAAACTTTTAGTTTTTTCACCAGGTCTCAGGATTATAGATTTGACAGGCTTTTGTAATTTTTTTAGAGAATTTTCTACATCTTTCAAATAGAATTTCGCAACATTACTATCTGTTACCAAGATATATTTGCTAAATGACCCTAATTTCCCAATAATATCTCCAATCTCACTAACAATATTTTCTTCAATGTAAATCGGATAGCTATTTTCTCCTAATTTTACTTTAGTTTTTGGTTTAATCATTTAGATTTTTTTAAATTTAAAATATTAATTATTTTTTCAACTATCTCGTTAATATGTAAGTTGTCAACCTCAAAAACATAATCAGCTTTATCATAGTACTTTTGTCTTTCATTAAGTATTTTGATGATTTCATCTTTAAGTTTCTTACCTCGTAGCAATGGTCTAGAAGAAAAATTACCCTTTAATCTAGAAATTAAAGTTTTAATTGATGCTTTCAAGTAGATTACTTGACTATTAGAATTAATTATTTGAATCGATTGATTATTACAATAAGCGCCACCACCAACTGAAAAAATAATATTCGTATTATTTGAAATTATTCTCTCTATAATATTCTGCTCTGCATGTCTAAAATAATCTTCACCATATTTCTCAAAAATTTCTGAAATATTCAAATTAGATGCATTTTCAATTTCTTGATCTGAATCAAAAAACTGGTATTGTAATTCTTTAGCCAAAACTTTTCCAACTGAGGATTTACCAACACCCATCATGCCAACAATTACAATATTCTTGTTAGATTTTTTTGGCATACGAAAAAAAACATTGAGATTAGGAGATTAATCATATTGATTATAAAATAATATTCATATAAATATTCAATATTATAATAAAAAATTTATGAATAAAACTATATTATATTTACTGATAACTCTCATGTTTATTTTTTTAATATTGTTGATTTATCTAGGTAGTACAGAAGTAATAATTAATCCAAAAATTATTGAGAAAGAATTAATATACAATGTTAAATAAATTAATTTTAATTCTATTTCTTACATTTGAATCAGGACTTTTTTGTCAAGAAATTAATATAAATAAATACAAGATCGAAAAAACAAATATTAAACCAAGACCCCTTTATGAAATAGGTAATATCGAGAATGGTGAATTAAATGAAATTACCAAATTTTTTGAAGAGAAAAAATTTGATGAAATTTTTGAATTTTTTAAAAAATTACCCACAAAAAATAAAAATTATACAATAGAAAAATTAGTTCATCAGATTTTAAAAGCAAAATTAAACATAAAAGAAAATATTTCTCAGGAACAAGACAGACTTTTATTTGAATTGAGAGTTGGTAAATTATTTGAAATGGGTATGTTCGCTGATATAGATAATTTCTATACCCAACTGCCACCAAATTATGTTAATGACTTTATTAATATTAAGCGTATCGAAGCTTACTTGTTAAGAAATGAATTTAAAAATGCATGTTCCCTTATTAGAGAAGAAAAAATTCGTAAAACTTTTAAGTTAGGTAAATTTCATATCATTTGCAGTATCATAGATCAAGAATTTGAAAAAGCACGATTTAACCTTGAATTACTCAAAGAATTAAATGTTCCAGGTGATACTTTTTTTATAGAACTGGCTTACAAAATTATGGGAGATATTGAAATTTCTCAAGAGGAGGTTGTGGAAAAAAATCTTGAAAAATTTACTAATCTTACTCCAATTTTATTGTCTTATTTACAAATTGCAGAAATATCGCCAACATTTGAGAATATAAAAGAAGCTCCTGTAAGTAGTTTAATATTCATCCTTTCAAGCCCCACAACCTCATCAGAAATAAAATTATATTGTGCAGAACGATTGGTAAGATTAAACAGAATTACCCCAAATATTTTGGCAGAAGTTTATCAACTAAGTAGGTTTACAAATGAAGAAATTGAAAATGTATTTGAAATATACAAAACTCTTTCACCTGTAAGATCTAGATCAATATTATATCAGGCAATTGTAAAAGAAGTGGATCCAGAGATCAAATTTAAACTCATAAAACTGTTACTAATTAATGCAAAAAAACATAAATTATTTGCAAGCATCTCAGAGATTCTTCAGGATTCTATGACTTATAAAAATTTAAAAAATTTATCACTCCTCGACAAAGTATTAATTTTAGAAATCTATTCTGTTAACTATCAATTTAATGAAGCTAGAGATTTTATTAAGAAGCTTTCTAGAGATAAAGAGATTATTAAGAAAGAATTATACCTTCAATTAATTGAGAACGTTAATTTAAATTTTTCTTTAGAAGAATTTGATACTAACAATTTAGTTATTTCTGAAAATAATTTTTCTATAAAGGAATTTAACAATATTCTTATTATATACGCTCTAAAAAATAAACTTAATCAAGACCTAGTAGAGGTTTTAAGCGTTTTAAAAGACGAAACTCAAAAATCTGAAATGACAATAAATTTTACTGATTTTTTAAGTATTATATCACCAGACGAATTTAGTAAATTTTATTTTTTGAAAAAATTTTTTAATATTATTGAAGGACGGGATTTAAATGATTTAAATAATATTGAAAAATTTGCAATTTTAAAAATTATGATGATTCTTGGACTAAATACCAATTTTACAGACTTACAGGAAGAATTAATAAAAATAGCCTATGATTAAGTCAAATGATAAAATTTATATTGAGTCATTCTTGGAAAATTTGGTTGTAAGAAAAAATTTGTCACAAAATACAATAAAGTCTTATACTTTTGACTTAAAGTTACTAACTGATTTTTTTTCACAAAAATGTATTTCATTTCTAACAGAAAATGAGTTGAAAATTTATATTAAACATTTGTCAGAAACCTATTCTTCTTCAAGTCACACAAGGAAACTTACAGTAATAAAACAATTCTATCTTTTTCTATACGAAGAGAATTTAATTAAAGATAACCCTAGTCAAAATATTGATTTTCCTAAAATTGAAAAGAAGTTACCATCAATACTCTCTGAAGATGAAATAAACTATTTAATTGAAAAAAGTTATGATGATAATTCAATTAAAGGGATGAGATTATCACTTATGTTAGAAATTCTTTACTCCACGGGAATTAGAGTTTCAGAATTGGTTCAATTGAGAATTTCCTCAGTTCAAGACGATGCAAAAAATATCTTAATTTTTGGAAAAGGTAATAAACAGAGATTGATGCCCCTTACCAAAAAAACTCAAGAATGTTTATTTGAATATTTATCTTTAGTGGAGAAGAATCAGAAACAAAAAAATCATTCAACAAATGATTATATATTTTCTTCAACCAGAAATAATAAGCATCTCTCAAGGATTAGATTTTATCAGATTTTAAAAAAATTTGCAGCTAAAGTTGGAATTAATCCTGAACGTTTATCACCGCATACACTCAGACATTCATTTGCAACTCATTTATTAAACAGAGGTGCCGACCTAAGGATGATTCAAAGTTCTTTGGGACATTCAGATATTAGTACAACCCAAATTTATACCCAAGTAAATTCTACCAAATTAAAAAAAATTTTAGAGGAAAAACACCCACTCAAGAAAATAGTAAATAAATTAAATTATAAAATTTAATTAGGTTTTAAATATATTTAAATTATAGTAAAAAATATTTTTAATAAGAATTGAGGTAAAATATGAGTTTTAAAATTATAGATCAAGCACCACCAAGATTAAATCGAAGTGAACTTGCAGTACCAGGTAGTAACCCTAGCTTGTTTGAAAAAGCAGCTAAAAGTAAAGTTGATGTGATTTTCCTGGATCTTGAAGATGCAGTTTCCCCAGATGAAAAAGAGCAAGCTAGAAAGAATATAATCGAGGGTTTAAATGATATTGATTGGAATACAAAAGTTATGTCTGTAAGAATTAATGGTCTTGATACACATTACATGTATAGAGATGTTGTGGACTTAATTGAAAAAGCACCTGGAAAATTAGATCTAATAATGATACCTAAGGTTGGAACTTATTCAGATGTATATGCTGTGGATATGCTGTGTACCCAAGTTGAGGATTCAATGAAAATTGAAAAAAGAATTGGATTTGAACTTATAATTGAGACTGCACTGGGTATGCAAAATATAAATGAGATTGCTTCTTATTCTAGAAGGTTAGAATCTCTCCATTTTGGAGTAGCAGATTATGCTGCCTCTACAAAAGCCAAAACGACAGTTATTGGTGGACCAAATCCCAATTATCATGTTCTTACTGATAAAAATGGTGACGAACCAAGAGAAAAGCACTGGGGTGATATGTGGCATCATGCTGTATCCAAGATGGTAATTGCCGCTAGAGCTAATGGTTTAAGGCCAATTGATGGTCCATTTGGAGATTTTAATGATCCAGACGGATATAGAGCTCAGGCAAATAGATCTGCGACCCTTGGTTGTGAGGGTAAATGGGCTATTCACCCTAGTCAAATTGAATTAGCCAATGAGGTAATGAGTCCTTCAGATAAGGAAATTAATCAAGCAAAAAGAATTCTAGAGGCTATGGATACTGCGAAAAAAGAGGGGAAAGGTGCCGTGTCACTAGATGGCAGACTTATAGATATAGCATCAATTCGCCAAGCAGAGGTATTAGTTCAAAAAGCTAAATTAATTCAAGGAAAATAGAATTGTTTTATGCAAAATTTTTTAGATTTTGAAAAGCCACTTTTGGAAATTCAAACTAAGATCGAAGAACTTAGACATCTAAAAGATGATAGTATAAATATTGCTAATGAATTGGCATCTTTGCAAGATGATTTTGATAAAAAGTTAAAAGATATATATACTAGTCTTTCTCCTTGGCAAAAAGTAAAAATTTGTAGACACCAAGATAGGCCTAAATTTCAAGATTTTGTAGAAAATATCTTTGATGAATTTATATCTCTTTCAGGAGATAGGTTATACAGCGAAGATTTTTCTCTTAAAGGGGGAATTGCTTCCATAAATGAATATTCTTGCTTAGTGCTTGGAAACGATAAAGGTAAGGATATAGATTCAAGGGTTAAAAATAATTTTGGTATGGCTAAACCAGAAGGTTACAGAAAAGCTATAAGATTGATGAACCTTGCAGAAAAATTCAAATTACCGGTAATTTGTTTTATAGACACGCCAGGAGCATTCCCAGGCGTTGATGCTGAGGATAGGGGACAGTCAGAGGCAATTGCAAATTCTATTCAAATCTCTTTAGAATTACAAACGCCTATGCAGTCATTTATAGTAGGTGAAGGGGGCTCTGGTGGTGCAATAGCTCTTGCTACAGCTAATGAAGTTATAATGCTTGAGCATGCTATTTATTCAGTAATATCACCAGAAGGATGCGCTACAATACTTTGGAAAGATATAGATTTTTCTGACAAAGCAGCTGAATCGTTATGCTTAACAGCACAGGACCTAGAGAAATTAGGTGTAATTGATGGAATAATTGTGGAACCTTTAGGTGGGGCACATCGAAATATTCAAGAAGTTTGTAAATCAATTAAAGTTAGGGTGATTGGGTTTCTTGATTCTTTTAAAACAAAATCTGGTAAAGATATTGTAATGCAGAGAAAAGAAAAATTTTTAAAAATTGGAAGAGAGTTTATAGAAAATTAATTTAATTTTCCGCAACAGTTTTTATACTTTTTCCCAGATCCACATGGACACTTTGAATTTCGAGGGATCCTCTGATTTTTTGTTAGGTTAGTTCTTCCATTTGATTTTTGTATGTTATCTGTCGGCATTTCAACATCAGTTTTAATTTCTAAATGACTAATTATTTGTGAAATAGATCTTCTAATTTGTAAGGTCATATCCTCAAACATTATAAATGCTTCATGTTGATATTCATTAAGTGGGTCTCTTTGCCCATATGCACGAAGAGAAATTCCTTGTCTAAGATGATCAAGCGATAGTAAATGTTCTCTCCAACTTTTATCTATTGTTTGAAGGAGTAGGCTTTTTTGTGCCATTGTAAAAATCTCGTTACCATACTCTGTCCTTTTTTTATTAATTAAGTTATCCGAATCATTTTGAATCAAATCTTTTAAATCATCTTTCACAAAATTTTGTTTTTTTCTAATATGGCTTATTTCAGTTGAAATATTTAAGAATTTTTTGATTTCATTTTTAAGTTTATTCTCAGTTTTGTCGTCAAACTCATCAATAGTTATTACTAAATTTTCAACCATTTCATCAATAAAGTCGTGCCTCATATCATCTACAAGATTATCTATCGAAGAATTATTTATTATTTCCATCCTTTGAGAATAAATAATTTTTCTTTGTTCATTCATAACGTTATCAAATTTTAAAAGACTTTTTCTTATTTCAAAGTTTCTTGATTCGACTTTTTTCTGAGCCCTTTCTAGTGCCTTACTAATCCAGGGATGTTGAATTGACTCTCCATCTTCTAACCCGAGTTTTTGTAGTACACTATCAAGTTTGTCAGAGCCAAAAATTCTCATTAAATCATCTTCTAGTGATAAAAAAAATTTAGACGATCCAGGGTCTCCTTGACGCCCTGATCTTCCTCTTAACTGATTATCTATTCTTCTTGATTCGTGCCGTTCAGTTCCAATAATATATAAACCACCGGAATTAAGAACTTTCTCTTTATTATCTTGAGCATGGCTACTCAATCCACCAAGTTGAATATCGGTTCCTCTCCCAGCCATATTTGTAGCTATTGTTACTGCATTTAAAGAACCAGCATTTTGAACTATTTCAGCTTCTTGCTCATGATGTTTGGCGTTTAATACATTGTGTTTAATTTTTTCTTTAGATAACAACTTAGAGAGAAACTCTGAATTCTCTATAGAAATTGTTCCAACTAAAACAGGTTGCCCTCTTTTTTTGCATTCATTAATCAAGTTTATTATAGCATTATGTTTTTCTTTTCTAGTTCTATAAATTTCGTCGTCAAAATCTTCTCTAATCATGTTTTGATTTGTTGGAACTTCAACAACTTCGAGCTTATAAATATCAAAAAATTCGTCAGCTTCAGTCTTAGCTGTACCAGTCATACCAGATAGTTTATCGTATAATCTGAAATAATTTTGATAAGTAATTGAAGCAAGTGTTTGATTTTCTACTTGTATATCGAGATTTTCTTTTGCTTCTAACGCTTGATGTAACCCATCTGAAAATCTTCTACCTTCCATTGCTCTCCCTGTAAATTCGTCAATAATAAGAACACGACCATCTTTTACTAAATAGTCTATATCTTTTGAAAAAAGAAAATTTGCTTTTAGAGCTTGGTTGGTATGATGTACTATAGAAACATTACTTATGTCATACAATCCACCCTCTTTAAGAAATCCATTACCCTTTAAAATTTTTTCAAGCTTTTCTAAGGAGGAATCTTTAATAGTAATTGTCTTAGTTTTTTCATCCTTTTCATAATCATTTTCCTCTAATTTATTAATGATTACATCTATTTTTTTGTACAGATCAGATGAGGTTTCTGCCGGCCCAGATATTACTAAAGGAGTTCTTGCTTCGTCTATAAGTATTGAGTCAACTTCATCTACGATAGCGAATTTATGCTTTCTTTGAACCAACTGCTCAGAGGTATATTTCATATTATCTCTTAAATAATCAAATCCAAATTCGTTATTTGTGCCATATGTAATATCAGACGAATATGCTTGTTTTCGCGATACCTCATCCATTTCATTGGATAAAAAACTACAAGATAATCCTAAAAATTTGTATATTTCTCCCATCCATTCTGCATCTCTTTTTGCAAGATAATCATTAACAGTCACTACATGGACACCATCCCCACACAACGCATTTAAATAAGCAGGCAAAGTTGCTACAAGTGTTTTTCCTTCTCCCGTTTTCATTTCAGAAATCATACCTTTATGGAGAATTAAGCCCCCTAGTAGCTGAACATCAAAATGTCTTTGTTTAAGTGTTCTTTTTGCAGCTTCTCTTACGTTTGCAAAAGCCTCAGGCAATAGTTCATTAACATCTTTACCTTTTTTTATTAATTCTTTAAATTCAAGTGTCTTCTTTTCCAAATCTGAATTTGATAACTTTGAAAAAGTTTTCTCTAAACCATTAATTTGTTCAATTACTGGTTGAAATGATTTTAATAAACGATCATTGGAGGTACCAAAAATTTTCTGCGAAATAAATTTAAACATTTTTACTATAAAAAATAAATATTATGATGTTTTATAAAGTATTATTATACAAGTTACAAAAAAATAAAATTTTATGAAAAAAAAAAAATCTCCATTCTCGCCTAAACTAATAAAAAAATTTATCAAAATTGACGGTGTTTCTGTATCAAGTACACATAGTGGAATTAAAAAGAATTTAAAGGAGGATTTAGTTTTAATTAAGTTTGATAATTCTTGTAATATAAACGGATTCTTTACATTATCATCAGCTCCCGGAGAACCAGTAAAGTGGAATAAAAAAATAATAAAGCATAAAAGGGTTTCAGCTATCCTTATAAACTCCGGTAACGCAAATGTAAATACTGGAAAAGCTGGTAAGATAGCTATTACAAAGATTGTTAACTATTTATCAGATACCCTTAAAATAAATAAAAAAGAAATTTACATAGCTTCAACTGGAGTTATTGGTGAGAAATTAGATGAAAAAAAAATCATTAGTGCAATTCCAAAATTAATTGACTCTCTTAGTAACAAATCTCTTTCATGGATCAAAGCGGCTAATGCAATCAGAACCACTGACACCTACCCTAAAACATATAGTACAAAATTATGTCTTGGAAATAAAAAGATTACAATTAATGGGTTTGCAAAGGGATCAGGTATGATTGAACCTAATATGGCTACAATGCTTGCGTTTATATTTGTAGACGCAGATATAGGAAAATTGGATAACAATAAAATTCAACCGCTGATTGAGAAAAGCTTTAATTCGATTACTGTGGATGGAGATATGTCAACAAGTGATATGGTATTAATAATTTCTGGAATTAGTGCAAAACTGTCTAAGAACGATACTTCAAGTTTTAAATATAATACAAAAGTAAAGAATCTTTTATTCGATGTAATGATTAAATTAGCAAAACTTATTGTAAAAGATGGTGAGGGAATAACAAAATTTATTACAATTATTGTTAAAAATGCCGATAACTACTCAAATGCAAAAAAAGTTTCAAAATCCATAGCAAACTCACTTCTATTTAAAACTGCTATCGCAGGAAACGATTTCAACTGGGGAAGAATTATAATGGCAATTGGAAAGGTTTCTTTTAATCTTAAACAAGAAAATTTGTCTATATCGTTTGGTGATTTTGAAATAATGAATAAAGGTAAGATAAAAAATTTTGATGAACAAAAAATAACAAACTATATTAGAAAAGGCAAAGTGAAACTTGAAATTGATTTAGGAATGGGAAAAGCATTTTCAGAAGTATGGACAGGAGATCTTACAAAAGATTATATTACTATTAATGCAGACTACAGAAGTTAAAGGTATAAAAAAAATCAACGTAGTGGCCGTTATCTTAATTAAGAAGAAATCTTTTCTAATATCTAAACGACCGTATGGTAAGATATATTCAGGATTCTGGGAATTTCCAGGTGGTAAAGTAGAAGCTAATGAAACTTTCAAGAGTGCTCTCAAAAGAGAAATTAATGAAGAACTTAACATATCTATATATGAGAAAGACATGGTAATTTTTGAAAGTTATACTTTTAATAGAGGAAAAATAGCGCTAAATTTGCATTTTTTTTTTTGTCAGGCATGGCTGGGGAATATTTTTGCTAATGAAGGTCAACAAATTAAATGGATAAAAAAAAATGAAATTAAAAATTTTAACTTTTTGACTTCAAATCAACGTGTTCTAAGGAAATTAGAATATTTTGTTATTCCACATAACTAAAGAAATGACTTCACATGTAGAGACAAGTTTTTTATTTTTATCCAAATATTTTTTTTTATATAGTGTTTCTGCTGTTTTAAAATATTGATTTGAGAGTAATCCTTTGGATCTTGAGTGCAGAGAATTAATTTCCCCAATATTTTTTATATCAGATAATAATTTTATTAAATTCTTATACTTGATTTTTATTTCATTCTTTTCAGCAACAACTTCTTGAAAACCTGACATTTGAAATAATGTAGTTGCATCAATCATATCAATATACGGAATAATTCTTTGATAAACTTTTTTTTTAATTATTTCGTCAGTTTTGATGAGAACATTTCTTAGTTCAATTAAACTTTTGCCTCCAAAGTAAGTGCATATCAACAAACCATCACTTGATGCGAGTTTTTTTAGCCTTCCAATAAAAGACTTTACATCATTAATTCTATGTAAACATAAATTACATACTATAAGATCAAAATTATTGTTTTTTAAACTAAGACTTTCAAAATTACTTAATATTTTAAATTGATTAGTGTTGTTAGTTCTATAGAGCCTGAGTAAATCAATGTACTCTGATACAATAAATATATTTCCGTATTCGAATTTTTTGATTTTTTCAAAAATTTCAAATGCATCTGAAGTAATTATTAATATATTTTTGAAAGAACCTTTTAGTTCATTAATTTTTTCAAAGGTGTCAGAGGCAATATGTTCAAAAATAAAATTCGAATTGAGCCAATTTCTTGCAGCGAAATTTTTAGAAGCTATAATTGATTTTTTATCAAATATTTTTAACATTATAAAATATACTATAAAGTCGAAATGAAAAAAATAACAATTTATTCCTCAATTATTTGTCCGTACTGTATAGGTGCGAAAAAGATTTTTGAAAAACTTAACCTAAGTTATCAAGAAATTTTAGTTGATGGTGATCCAGTTTTAAGAAATGAAATGAGAGTAAAATCTAATGGTAAAAATACAGTTCCCCAAATATTTTTTGATGATACTCTAATTGGAGGATTCGATGAATTAAATAGTATTTTTCAAAAAGGAAAACTTAAAGATTTTTTAGAAACTTAAAATTATGAAATTTAAAGTAGCTTGTATTCAGACTTCAAGTGGAGAAAATCAGGATAGTAATATTTTACATTTGGAAAAACTTTTTAGCAAAGCATTTAAGAGAAAACCAAATCTTATATGTCTTCCAGAATGTGTTGCTTTACTTACCGACTCAAATAAAATTATTAAGAAATATGATAGAAACGCTTGTAAAAAATTTCTTGAATATATTTCAATTAAAGCCGTAAAATATTCTTGTTACATTTTAATTGGTTCTGTTGCTTATAAGAAAAAAAATAATAAATTTTATAACCGCTCAATTTTGATAGGACCGTCAGGCAAAATATTAGCTCACTACGATAAAATTAATCTTTTTGATGTTTCATTGAGTAAAGAAGAAAAGTATTTTGAGTCTGATAATTATGATCCTGGGAAAAAGTTGAGTTATTTTAAGCTTCCTTGGGGTAACCTTGGTTTTACAATATGTTATGATTTAAGATTCCCAATTCTATTTAAAAAATTATTAAAAAAAGGAGTCATTTTTTTTTCAATTCCAGCAGCATTTACGGTTACAACTGGTAAAGATCACTGGGAATCGCTGTTAAGGGCAAGAGCGATAGAAAATGGTTGTTACATTTTTGCACCAGCTCAGTGTGGAAATAATACCTTAAAAAGAAAAACTTACGGTCACTCAATGATTATTGATCCCTGGGGAAAAATTATTGCTAGAGCCAAAAATATACCAACAGTTATATTTGCAGATATTCATACAAGTTTAATTAAAAAAGTGAGATCAAGGTTACCTTCTATACTCTCATTTTAATTTTTTAGCAGAAAATAAATAGTTTACTTTTTTAAACCTAGAAAAATTCCAATCTCTGAAATATGGATTGTAAATTACACCGCTTACATGAAATTCAAAAAAACTGTGATTCTCAAGAACCTCTTTTAAGATTTCAGGTTTAACAAATTTATTCCATTCATGTGTTTTTTTTGGTAGTAAGTTAAAAATATATTCTGCCGCAACAATAGCTAATAAGAAAGAACTAATTGATTTGCTTATTGTTGATCCAATAAAGTAACCACCTGGCTTTATAAACTTTTTTGCTTCATTGATGAATACATCAAGATCTGTAACGTGCTCAATAACCTCCATACAGGTAACTAAATCATATTGTTTTGAAGAGGTAAAAGTGTTCAAATCACCTGCAAAATATTTAATTTTAAGAAGGTTTTCCTTTGAATGTTTTTTTGCAACTGCAATTGCATTTTTGTTAGAATCCAAACCTGTTACATTTCCACCTAATCTCGACAATGGTTCAGACAATATTCCACCCCCACAACCAATATCCAGAATATCAATATTTGAGAATGGCTTAAACGAATTTTGAGAATTCTTTTCAAGGCGTTGTTTTATATAATTTATTCTTACTTTATTAAAATGATGAAGCGCCTTCATAGGGCCTTCAGTATCCCACCAATTATTCTTTAATTTATCAAATTTTTTTTGATCAACTTTATCAACCGTTGACGAATTGTCTTTTGATTTCATAATAATATTATATAAGAATTATAAATTAAAACTTAAATTATTAATATATAAAAATACTATGGAATTCTTAGTAATGAAATTTGGGGGAACATCTCTTGGTAATGAAGAGAAAATAAAGTTGGTTTCTGAAAAGATTATTAAGGAAATTTCAGCTAAGCGCAGAATTATTGTAGTTGTTTCTGCTATGGCTGGAACAACAAATAGCCTCGTTAATAAAACGGAATATTTTAGTAATTGCAAATTTAATCCAGAATATGATTTGGTTGTTTCTGCTGGTGAACAAATATCAGCTGGTTTATTAAGTATGTACCTCAATAAAAAAAAAATTAATTCAAGGCCTATATTAGGCTGGGAGATTCCAATAATAACAGATAATAGTTTTGGGAAAGCAAAAATTTTAGAAATTAAAAAAAAAAAAATCTTAAAATATCTTGAGGAATACCAAGTACTTGTAGTTGCGGGTTTTCAAGGTATAAGTAAAAAAGAACAAAGAATTACTACCCTTGGAAGAGGTGGTTCAGATACTTCAGCCGTTGCCTTAGCATCTGCAATTGGTTCAAAGCTTTGTGAAATTTATACCGATGTTGACGGTATTTTTACGGCTGACCCAAGATTTGTTCCTAGGGCACATAAAATTAGAAAAATTTCTTATGAAGAAATTTTAGAAATGTCATCCCTAGGTTCAAAAGTTCTTCATCCTAGATCAGTTGAATTAGCTATGAAATATGGTATTAAAGTAAATGTTAAAAATACTTTTTCAAAGAGTTCAGGCACATTTTTAACAGATGAGGACAAAAAAATGGAAAGACCTATTGTAAGTGGTATATCATCTTCAGAGGATGATTCAAAAATCACATTAATAGGAATACCTGACACACCTGGTATTGCTTCTAAAATCTTTGCGCCCTTAACAGCTGAGAATATAAATGTTGATATGATTGTTCAAAATATAACTGAAGATGGAAGGTTTACTAATTTGACATTTACGGTAAAAAAAAATGAAATGCAAAAATCAGTTAATGCTCTAAAAAATTCAAATCTTAAATTTAGAGACATTCACGTTGAACCAAATATTTGTAAATTATCGATTGTTGGAGTTGGTATGAAAAATAACGTGGGCGTTGCACAAAAAATGTTTGAAACTCTAGCAAAAAAAAAAATAAATATCATGGTTATATCAACATCTGAAATCAAAATAAGTGTTTTGATTGCACTCAATAAGAAAAAGACAGCATTAATTGCGTTACACAATGTATACGGACTAGATAAAAAAGAAAATTGAAAAAAAAATCAGAAAAAATATTCCAATCCCTATGTAGCAGAGGGTCCAATTTTTTAGGTACAAAATATCCTATTATGGGCGGTGCAATGACTTGGGTATCTGAAAATAATTTAGTCTCTTCAATTTCAAATTCTGGTGGTTTTGGCGTTATTGCTTGTGGTGCAATGAACCCTAATCAACTTGAAAAAGAAATTGATTTGACGTTTAAAAAAACAAAAAAACCATTTGGGGTGAATCTTATTCTAATGCATCCTGAAATTAACGATCTAATAGATTTATGTATAAAAAAAAAGATAGGTTTTGTTGTTTTGGCTGGAGGATTTCCCAAGAAGCAACAAATCTCAAAATTAAAAAAAAATAAAGTTAAGACAATAACATTTGCTTCAACAATTGGGATAGCAAAGAAAATGGTTTCCAATGGAATTGATGCACTTGTAATTGAAGGAAGCGAAGCAGGTGGGCATATTGGACCAGTATCCACAAATGTACTAGCACAAGAAATTCTTCCATATATTAATGAAGTACCTGTTTTTGTTGCAGGAGGAATAGGTAGAGGTGAAATTTTGGTTAATTACTTACAAATGGGTGCTTCTGGATGTCAAATAGGAACTCAATTTGTCTGTGCTACTGAATCGATAGCTCATGAAAATTTTAAACAGATTTTTATTAAATCTGACTCAAGAAGTGCTAAAGTATCATTACAATTAGATGAGAGGTTACCTGTTATACCAGTAAGAGCAATAGCTAATAAAGCTTCAAAAAAATTTATGGATGAACAAAAGAAGATTTTACTAAAACTTGATAAAAAACAAATATCGTTAAATGAAGCTCGCTTAAAAGTTGAACATTTTTGGTCAGGTGCGCTTAAAAAAGCCGTAATTGACGGAGATATTGAAAATGGTTCATTAATGGCCGGTCAAAGTGTAAGCCTCGTCAAAAAAATTGAACCTGTAAAATCTATACTCAAAACAATTCTTAATGATGCAAAAAAATACTGTGACAAAATCAGCAGATAAGTTTTTAAAAGAATTTGTTAAAATTTAGTTGTTGAATGAATGTTGATGAAAATGTAAGTTACTTTAGTATTATTCAAATTTTTTACTATAATGAGTATTAGACCCTGGAGAGACATACAACGTAGAAAATCACGGGAGATTTTTGTCGGTGATGTAAAAGTTGGAGGCGATTCACCTATAACAGTGCAATCAATGACTAATACACTTACTACAGACTCTAAGGCAACCATTAATCAAATTAGATCATTAGAAAATGTTGGAGCTGATTTAGTAAGGGTTTCATGTCCAGACAAGGAGTCAACTGAAGCACTGAAGTCCATTGTCAAATAAGTAAACATACCAATAATTGCAGATATACATTTTCATTATAAAAGAGCAATTGAAGCAGCAGAAGCTGGTGCTTCATGTCTCAGAATAAACCCTGGCAACATTGGAAATTCTCAAAAAGTTAAAGAGGTAGTCGATGCAGCTAAGTCAAATAATTGTTCAATAAGAATAGGAGTTAATGCAGGAAGTTTAGAGAAAAATCTTTTAGAAAAATACGGAGAGCCTTGTCCAGATGCTATGATTGAATCAGCTCTTAATCATATCAAGATTTTAGAAGATAATGATTTTTTTAATACTAAGATAAGTTGCAAGGCTTCAGATATTTTTTTGGCTGTAGCAGCTTATTACGGTGTCGCTGATGCATGCGATTATCCTTTGCATCTTGGCATTACGGAGGCGGGCGGTTTACAGGCAGGGACAATTAAATCTTCAATAGGAATGGGATCACTATTGTGGTCAGGGATTGGGGATACGATTAGAGTATCGTTATCAGCAGACCCAGTAGAAGAAATAAAGGTTGGATTTAATATGCTCAAATCTTTAAATCTTAGACATAGGGGTGTCAATGTAATTTCATGCCCATCATGTGCTAGACAAAACTTCAATGTGATAAAGAACGTTGAAGAACTAGAAAAAAGGCTTGAGCACATCACGACACCAATGACACTTTCAGTAATTGGTTGCGTTGTTAACGGACCAGGAGAAGCCAAAGAAACGAACATTGGTTTAACTGGTGGAAAAAGTGGTCATCAAATATATATCAATGGAGAAAAACACCATGTGTTAAGAGATGGAAATATGATTGATCATTTGGTTGAGTTATGCGAAAAGAAAGAAAAAGAAAATATTCAAGATAAACTCAAAGCTAGTAACTAACTCTTATATAACTTGGAAAAGATAAAAACAGTTAAAGGCACACACGATCTTTTTGATGAAGATTCGAAAACCCATGATTTAGTTATCAAAGTGGCTGAACTTATTTGTTGCTCATTTAATTATCAGAAAATGATGACACCAATAATTGAGAAATCAGATGTTTTTCAAAAAACACTTGGAGAATCATCAGATGTTGTATCAAAAGAGATGTATACATTCTTAGACATTGGTGGTGAATCAATTACATTAAGACCAGAAGGAACAGCACCTGTTACTAGAGCAATTATTTCTAATTCATTACATGAAAGAATTAATCAAAGATTCTATTATTTTGGACCTATGTTTCGAAGAGAAAGACCACAATCTGGAAGGTTAAGACAATTTCATCAATTTGGTATTGAAGTTTTTAATGACAATTCTTTTTATGCAGATGCGGAAACTTTATTATTAGCAACAAAAATTATAAAAAATTTAGGTCTAGAAAAGAATTTGAGATTAGAAATAAATTCACTAGGTAATAAAAAATCTAGAGATGATTATAAAAAATGTTTAACTGATTATTTTAGTAAATATAAGAATGATTTATCGAAGGAAAGTCTAATTAGATTAAGAAAAAATGTTCTAAGAATTCTTGATTCAAAAGAAACCTGTGACCAAAAATTAATCATGGGTGCACCAAAGATAAAAGATTTTTTAGACAATGAATCAACAATTTTTTATGAAGGATTAAAACAAACACTAAATAATCTTAGGATTAGTTATGAAGAAAATCTAAACCTTGTCAGGGGATTAGATTATTATGATCATACGATTTTTGAATTTGTTGGCGATACTGGTTCAAGACAAAATACATTGATCGCCGGAGGAAGATTTAACGGTTTATCGGAAATATTAGGTAGAAAAAATCTTCCTGGTGTTGGTTGGGCAGCAGGAATTGAAAGAATATCATTGATCATTGAGAGAAATAGATACTTAAAAGAAAAAAAAATTATAACTATATTTGCTGCTTCTGATAACAATAATTACATGGTTTTAGAGGTCTTAAAAGAAGTTTCAAATATAAAAAATATTTCATTTCATGCTCTATATAATGGTTCGCTCAAAAAAAAGATGACTAAGGCTAATAAACTTAACGCTAATTCTACGATAATAATTGGTGATGAAGAATTAATCAATGATGAGTTAATTTATAAGGATCTATCTTCAGGAAACCAATCTAATGTAAATATCAGTAAAATTAAAGAATTTATTTTAGAGAGAAATTAAGTGAACTAGCTGTGGAAGAGATTAATTTATCATCAAAACCTGAACAAATTTCAAAATCAGCAAAATTAATTTGCGAAAAAATTTTCAGTGGAAACGTTAAAAAAAAAATAGCTATCATAGGTAAAAATCAATTTATTAATTCTTTAAAAGAAACATTTAACAATACTGAAAGTTACCAATTGAGCAAACCTAATTCTGATTTTTTTGAAAGTAAATCGGATGATGAATTCAATGAAAAAATAATTCAAACATTATCTGTTTATGATGTAATTATTATTGGAAAAAAATCTAAGAAATTGATTAAGAAAAAAACAGTACTTTCTGCTTTAAAATTAAGAAAGCAAAAACCCATTTTAATTATAGATGTAAATATACCAATTAATGCAGAACCAGATATTATTAATATTGATAATTGTTTTTTTTTTGATTTAAATGATCTAGAACAATTTTTTTCAAATAAAATACTCGATTCAATTAAAAAAACAACTGATCTAAGTGAGGATTTTTACGAAACTGTTGAGAAACTAGAACTATTTTTAAAAACAGAAATTAGTTGTGAGATAAATCAAATCTACAACCTTGAAGAAAAAGTAAAATCTTTTTTTAGTATTCTTGAAACTGAAAAAGAAAAAAAAACAATTATTAATTTTTTAAATTATTTACTAAAGAAATAGCTATGTTATCTAAAGAAAAATTTGAAAATATATTAGCTGCATACAGAGAACTAGAGAAAGAACTTTCATCGAATCCAGATTCAAGAAAAATAGCAGAATTATCGAAAAAATTTTCAGAAATGACTCCCTTGGTTGAAAAAATAAAAAAGTGTGAAAAATTTAGAAAGGAACTAGCCGATACCGAAGATCTAATAAATTCTGAAGAAGGAGAAATAAAAGAAATTGCAATTACAGAAAAAAAGACGTTAGAAAATAACATAGAAAATTTGGATAATGAAATCAAAATCTTACTACTACCAAAAGATGATTCAGATCAAAAAAATGCAATTGTGGAGATTAGAGCAGGAACAGGAGGTGAAGAAGCAGCACTTTTTGCCTCTGACATCTTTAGGATGTATGTAAAATATTCTGAAATTAAACAATGGAAAACAGAAATTATTGATATAAGTCATTCTTCACATGATGGAATTAAAGAAGTTACAATAAATATTTCTGGAAAAGATGTTTTTGGAAAATTAAAATTTGAATCAGGAACACATAGAGTACAAAGAGTTCCTGAGACAGAATCAGGTGGAAGAATACATACATCTGCAGCTACAGTTGCAGTTTTACCTGAAGCAACAGAGGTGGACGTACTTATCGAAGAAAAAGATCTTAGAATAGATATTTTTAGATCAAGTGGTCCAGGTGGTCAATCAGTAAATACAACTGATAGTGCGGTAAGAATAACTCATTTGCCGACTGGTACAATTGCTCAATGCCAAGATGAGAAATCTCAACATAAAAATAAAGCAAAAGCCATGACTGTTCTTAGAGCTCGAATTTATGAAGCAGAAAGATTAAAAAAAGAACAGGAAAGAGCATTAGAGAGAAAGAATCAAGTTGGTACAGGTGACAGGTCTGAAAGAATAAGAACTTACAATTTTCCCCAAGGGAGGGTAACAGACCATAGGATTTCATTAACATTATATAAATTAGAACAAATTTTAAATGGGGAATCTTTAGATGAAATAATTTCTGTCCTACTTGCAGATGATCAAGCAAAAAGGCTGGCAGATGCACAATAATTTGAGTAAAACATACTCGGAAATATTAGAATATTGTTTTGAAGTTAAGCAATCAAAAAATGTTTCAATTTCTAGGTCTCAGATAGACCATCTCCTATCAGAAATTTTAAAAATTGATAAATTAAAGCTACTATTGAACCCCGAGATAAAAATAAGTTTTCTTAAAAAGAAGGAATTTTTAAAAAAATTTTTTCTTTTGATAAATAATAAGCCAGTATCACGAATTTTGGGTAAAAGAGAGTTCTTTTCAAAGGAATATTTAATTAATAAATATACACTAGACCCAAGACAAGATACTGAACTTCTTGTAGAAGTTGTATTAACATTATCCAAAAAATTGAAAAAAAAAAAGAATTTGACCATTCTTGAGCTCGGTTCAGGTTCGGGATGTGTCTTATCTTCGGTAGCTAGTGAGTTGAAAAAATTAAGGAATGACTTTATTGTGGTTGGGGTTGATATTTGCAAAAATGCAAATAAGCTAGCATATAAAAATTTGATTAATCATAGAGTTACATCCAATACTAAAATTTTAAAAAGCAATTGGTTTTCAAATATTAATGAGAGATTTGATATAATTTATGCTAACCCACCATATGTTAGATCCCAAGATATCTCAGATTTAGGTGAAGAACTAAATTATGATCCAAAAATCGCTCTTAATGGAGGTAAGGATGGGTTATTTTGCTATAAGCAAATTTCAAAAAAATTATCATCATTTTTATTACCAAATGGTTATTTTTGTACTGAGATAGGATTCAATCAGGGACTAGAAGTAAAAAAGATTTTCGAGGGCATTAATTTAAATTTATATGGTTCTTATAATGATTTGGGAAGAAGGGAGAGATGCCTAGTTTTTCATAAAAAAAAAAAAGTTTGATATAACTCTGATTTATGATAAGTTTTTATATTCTCCTTTAATCGTTATTTTTAACAAAATTTAAAAAATTGAACATAAGAAAAAATTTAAATACTAAACGTAAAAATCGTTCAAACCCAAGAAGGGCAAGTTTTAATAGAGGAAACTCATTTGATTCTTCAAAAACTGTTAAACCACGGGGTAATGCTTTTCAAGTTCTTGAAAAATACTTGGTTTTAGCACAGGATGCTAATTCAAATGGAGATAAAATCAAAGCTGAGGGTTACTATCAATATGCAGAACATTACCAGAGAGTAATAAATTCTAATGGTATAAAAGATAACAATGTAACAAAGAACAATTCTGAAAATAGTTCACACGGTACTGATTTGTCAAAAAATAACAATAATCCTTCTAGGACTGAAAGAGCAATTAATGCAAAGCTCAAAAGACTAAAGAAAGTTTCTGATCAAGAAAATTATTCTAATGAGGTAACAAAGCCTGACAATACAAATAAAAATGAGAAAACTTCAGATGGTGTTGAGGCATTAAAAGCGTTTGCCACGAACATTGATCCTCAATAGTAATTTTTAATGATTCTTACTTTAATATCATTTACTTGTTTGTTCTCAAAAGTATCTTTGTAAGTAATATGTAACTAAACAATTGTTTTACATATTTATCTGAGCTCATTCAAAAATTACAATTTTGGTTGATCGCTCGGGCAAATAATTCAACATTGTAAGTAAAAACCATATATCTGATTAATACTTTAGATATGCTTGTACAGACACTTTATTGCAAATTTTTAATACCACAAAAAAAGTAATCTTTTTACCCCTTCTGCTATCATCAGCTAACAAATCTTTTTTGATCTTTTAATAGTTAACTAGCTTATTTTTAAATTTTACAGGTGTTGTTGCAAGTCTGTCTCTTGTGAGTGAAATGTTAGCATAAAAATTTGATATTTCCTTACTGTCAACTTGAACCTTTGAAGGTAATTTTAATGTCATGGGGTTTATTATTCTTCTTTTATGTTTAACTTCATAATGAAGATGTGGACCCGTACTTCTTCCGGTATTACCAACATAACCAATAACTTCACCTTGTTTAACATTTTTCCCTTTTTTTAAATTCTTAGCAAATTTCTGTAAGTGCCCATATCTAGTACTAAAACCATTTAAATGTCTGATTTCAATGAATTTACCATAAGACCCATTTCTACCCGCAAATGATACTTTACCATCACCTGCTGACATAATTGGAGTACCACGCTTTGCGGCAAAATCCACTCCTCTATGCATTTTACTGAAACCCAAGATTGGGTGTTTTCTAAGCCCAAATCTCGAAGATAATCTAGCACCGTTTATTGGAGTTCTCATAATTGATTTTCTTATGCTTTTACCTTCAGAGTCAAAGTAATCAATCTTTCCATTCTTCATCTTATATCTAAAAAGTTCAATTTTTTGATTTTTTTTCATATCTAAAGATGCATAAAGCAACTTGGGATCACCAACCATCTCGTCATTCCCCACGAAATTTGCTTCATATAATATTTCGATTAAATCATTTTCAGAAATATCTCTTTGAAAATCAACACTAAAACTAAATTGATTTATAAATTCCTTTACTATCTCTTTTGGAATTTCTTCGCCTTTTAAAGAAGAGTGAATACTGTTAATAACTCTTACTTTATTTCTAAGTATTTTTCTTTCAGTTTGTGCTGCAACATATTGACTAACAAATCTGTCATAGTTGTTTAATTTTGCATTAACTTCGTATAATTTATTTTTAAAGATAGATACTTCTGCTAATGTCTCTGAATAAAATCCTTCGTTTGAGAAAAAAAATTTAAGATTTTTTCTTGCTTCAAAGTTTATTTCTTTAAGAATCAAATCTAGAAGCTCTTGATAGTTTACAATAAATTTAATTCTATCATTTAAAATACTTTTTAGCTCTTTTTTGTTTTTTACAGTTATTACTTCAAACCTTGTAGATAGTTTCTGGGTTGGATGAGGTTTCGATTCGGGAATTGGTACTCCTGAAAACAAAATTTTGTCATATACTGGTACTAATTTATAGTCAATTTTGGTTTCATCCTCAAAATAATCAGATGTAAATTCAGGATTTCTGAATTTAGCAACTTTAACATCTTTTTTTTCTTCTTTAATTTCAATTTTTGGCTTGTTTTGTGATCTTTTAACTAATAAAAATTTTTTTTTATCATTAAAATTTTCTACAGGAATTTTTACATCTTCAGTTTCTATTAATCTATTATCCATTGAAATTTTTATTTCATCGCTTGTCGCAATAAAATCGTTTAAGGATGATGAAAATATTTTTAATAATATTACTAAAATAATTAAATTCAGATTTTTTTTGATAATTTTGAGCATTAAAATTGCAAGTTTGGTGTAAAAATGTAAAAATATTGAGTTATTGTTAAAAAAGTGTTGAACATTTTAAGATATGCGCTTATAACAAATTCACGCTTAGTATAATATGTTATTATATTTGGGCAATGCTATTTGAAAATTAAATATGATTTAAGGGATGTGTAGGTGGTGACAATTTTTACTGCCAACACATCATTTAATTAAGTAATTTACTTAAACTATTTCGTTGTGTTGGGTCAAGTTACAATTTGTAACTTTTATCAAACTTGAGAGTTTGATCCTGGCTCAGAACGAACGCTGGCGGCATGCTTAACACATGCAAGTTGAACGAAGGTCCGAGGCTTGCTTCGGGTACCTTAGTAGCGAACGGGTGAGTAACGCGTGGGAATCTACCTAGAAATGGGGAATAACTACTGGAAACGGTAGCTAATACCGCATAATCCCTTCGGGGCAAAGGCTTCGGCCGTTTTTAGATGAGCCCGCGTTAGATTAGATTGTTGGTGGGGTAATGGCCTACCAAATCTTCTATCTATAGCTGGTCTGAGAGGATGATCAGCCACACTGGGACTGAGACACGGCCCAGACTCCTACGGGAGGCAGCAGTGGGGAATATTGGACAATGGGGG